>Ga0255101_1000387_pt1 | contig 11319 bp, 8 predicted proteins | sample Colum_Colum_RepC_2_FD_188588 | JGI IMG/M metagenome (GOLD analysis project Ga0255101, IMG submission 188588) | Freshwater microbial communities from Columbia River, Oregon, United States - Colum_Colum_RepC_8d | ecosystem: Environmental > Aquatic > Freshwater > River | place: USA: Oregon...
ACCCTTGCCAATGTACTGACCACCAACGGGCAGTATGACGAAGCCTACAGCCAGCTGCGGGCGGCAGCCGACATCGACAAGCAGGATGCCGGCCCTGTGCTGCATGCAGTTTTCATCCGCTGCCTGTTGATGGAGAGCGCACCAGAGCTGCTGATTGAAGCAGCCAGGCGACTGGCGGCATATCCCGCCAGCGTCTACGCACTGAATGCCATGGACAACATGCTGAGCGTAATCAACAGCGGACAATGCACCCACGTTAGTCCCGAAGACATGGGGCGGTTGTTGGTGGCCGCCAACCAGCAGGCCAGTGTGCTGGAAAACCCGACGATGCAGGGCTACCTGTTGCGACTGCAGGGGGTAGCCGCCATGTTGGACGGCGAATATCCGCAGGGAGTGGTGTTCTTCCGCATGGCGCACGAAGCCGGTGGCGACAACGGCAATTTGGCTGAGCTGATTGAAGCCCAAATCAACTTCGGCGAGCTCGGTGATGCAGCCGAGACGCTGGCAGTGTTACAGCAGATAAACGAACAACGTTTTGGCAGCGAGTCCTATCAAATAGAGCGGCTCACTGCGTTATTGAGCGCAGCCCGTAATGGCGCGGCCGTACCGGAAGCACCGGTAGCCGAGCTGACTCAGCCGGCGCCCTGAACAGTCGGGCCGATGGCCGGGCTCTGGACCATAAAAAAGGCGCGAATGTTCGCGCCTTTTTTGTTGGTGTCGTACGACTGCTGTCTAGAACAAACCGTCGATCTGTCCATTGTCGTTGACGTAGATCTTCTCGGCTGACGGCACTTTCGGCAGGCCCGGCATGATCATGATCTCGCCGCAAACGGCCACGATGAACTCGGCGCCGGCCGACAGCCGCAGTTCGCGGATGTGCACGGTGTGGTTCACTGGGGCGCCCATCTTGGTGGGATCGGTCGAGAAGCTCGATTGCGTCTTCGCCATACAGATCGGGAAGTTGCCGTAGCGCTGCTGCAACTCGTCGAACTGTTTGCGCACGGCGGCGTCGGCCGTCACGTCGGACGCACGGTAGATTTCCTTGGCGATGGTGTTGACCTTCTCCCACAGCGTAGCGTCGTCCTTGTACAGGTAGTTGAACTGGTTCGGCTGTTCGCACATGCGCACCACTTCATTGGCCAGTTCTTCGGTGCCTTTGCCGCCTTCAGCCCAGTGCGTGCACAGGATGACCTTGGCGCCGGCAGCGGAGCAAAGCTCGGCCAGCAGTTTGTGTTCGGCGTCGGTGTCGTGCACGAACTTGTTGATTGCCACAACCGCAGGTACGCCAAACTTGCCCACGTTCTGCAGATGGCGTTCCAGGTTGGCGAAGCCTTTTTTCAGTGCTTCCAGGTTTTCGCCTTTCAGCTGGTCCTTCGGCACGCCGCCGTGCATCTTCAATGCGCGCACGGTGGCCACGATGACAACAGCGGAAGGCGCCAGGCCGGTTTTGCGGCACTTGATGTCCATGAACTTCTCGGCGCCGAGGTCGGCACCGAAGCCGGCTTCAGTCACTACGTAATCAGCCAGTTTCAATGCGGTAGTGGTGGCCATTACCGAGTTGCAACCGTGGGCGATGTTGGCAAATGGACCGCCGTGGATGAAGGCAGGCGTGCCTTCCAGCGTCTGTACCAGGTTGGGTAGGATGGCGTCTTTCAGCAGGGCAGTCATGGCGCCGTCAGCGTTGATCTGCTTGGCAGTGATCGGCTGTTTGTCGCGGGTCTGGCCAACAACGATGTTGGCAAGGCGACGCTGCAGGTCTTTCAGGTCGGTGGCGAGACAGAAAATGGCCATTACTTCGGAGGCAACCGTGATGTCGAAACCGGTCTGGCGCGGGAAGCCGTTGCCGGGGCCGCCGAGACCGATGGCGATGTCACGCAACGAGCGGTCGTTCATATCCATCACGCGGCGCCAGGAGATGCGGCGGCTGTCGAGGCCGAGCGAGTTTTCCCAGTAGATGTGGTTGTCGATCATGGCCGACAGCAAGTTGTGGGCAGAGCCGATGGCGTGGAAGTCACCGGTGAAGTGCAGGTTGATGTCTTCCATAGGAATAACCTGCGAGTAACCACCACCAGCAGCACCACCTTTCACACCGAAGCAGGGACCGAGGCTCGGTTCGCGCAAGCAGATGGCGGCTTTTTTGCCGATCCGGCTGAGACCGTCGCCCAAACCCACAGTCGTGGTGGTTTTGCCTTCACCGGCGGGCGTTGGCGAAATGGCGGTCACGAGGATCAATTTGCCATTTTTGTTGCTCTGTTGTTGCTTGATGAAGCCGTAATCTATCTTGGCCTTGGTATGGCCGTAGGGCTGCAGCGCGCTGGTGGGGATGCCGAGCTTGGCGCCGATTTCGATAATGGGCTTGGCGGTGGCAGCCTGGGCAATTTCAATATCTGACAGATGCGTCATGACGAATTTCCTCGTTCTTCGGTAGAGTTTGGGTTGGAGAATTGAATTGGTGTACACCACCGGGCGGGCTGAATACTCCGGCAGCAACTGTAAAAGGCGCCGCAGTCTAGCACCATTGCCAGGCGAGGAAAACCGGGCGGTTCGGCTATAATGCGGCTGGTTTTCCCAACAAATTCGGGGTGTTAGATGTCATTTATCCCATACTTCAATCAGGTGTTCTGTCGTCCGTTCGTGATCAGCGTATTGGCACTGACCACGGCCATGCCGGCGGTCGCCCAGTTGGTCTACGACGCCGAATACCCGCTGATGGGCTACGGCAAAACCGCGCCATCCGATGCCTTCTCCCAGCAGAGTGGCGCCAAGCTGCCGCACGACGCTGCCGGCCGCGGTTATCTCGACGGCATTCTGGCGGCGCTCAACATTGATCCGTCGTCGCAGGTCTTGGTGTTTTCCAAGAGCAGCCTGAAGCAGCGCTTCATCGAACCCACTAATCCACGCTCGCTGTTCTTCACCGACGATATCTACGTGGGCTTTGTGCCCGGCAGCACCTCGGTCGAAATTGCCGCGATGGACCCGGTGCAAGGCCCGGTATTCTTCGATGTGAAGCAGGACCCCGCCGCCGAAGTACCGTTCAAGCAGGAAACCACCCGCTGTCTGCGCTGCCACGATACCTACTCGATGACCGGCGGCGGTGTGCCGCGTCTCATGCTGAGTTCAGTGATCACCGGTAGTGACGGCAACATCGTGTCGCACGAGTTGAGCGAGATCACCGATATGGCAACGCCGATGGAAGCGCGCTTTGGTGGTTGGTATGTGACCGGCAACACCGGTGAGCAGATTCATCTTGGCAACTTCATCGTCAGTGATGCCAGCCAACTGGCAGAGCGACCTTGGCACGGGGTAAGCAACCAGAGCGATCTGTCGGCCTTTGTCGATCTGAAAGCCTATCCGCGCCAGACCAGCGACATCGTGGCGCTGCAGGTGTTGCAGCATCAGGTGGACGTACAGAACCGTATCGTGCGCTTGCAGTACGAGAGCCGCAAAGTGCTGGCTGTCAATCCGAATACCGAAACCACCGCCTTGCAGACATTGGTGCAGCCGGTACTGGCGGCCTTGTTCATGACAGAAGAAGCACCGCTTGCTGACAAAATCGAAGGCAATTCCGGTTATCGGGAATGGTTCGAGCAGCGCGGTCCGTTGAGCGCCGATGGCAAATCGCTGCGGCAGCTTGACCTGCAGACACGTACCTTCCGTTATCGCCTGAGCTATCTGGTGTATTCCGCTGCCATAGATGCGCTGCCGGCACCCGTTAAGAGCGTGCTGTTCGCCGACATAGCTGCCGTACTGGATGGCAACACAGCCTTGTTGCCGGGATTCTCATTGCCGGCTGATGAGCGCACGGCCATCCGCGACATCCTGGCCGCCACCAAGCCGGAAGTACTGGCTGCGCAATGATGATGCCCTTGGCGAAAGACAAGCGAGCGCTTTGCGGTCACACGAGTGCGATGGAAAAAACCGGGGCCGACAGTGCGGCCTTGCAGCAATAGACAAACGGACAATTGAAAATGCCGATAGATAAAACAGTCAAAATGTTGCCTGCGCTGCTGCTGGTGCTGTTCAGCGTTGCAGCAAGCCTGGTGGCCAGCGTTGGCGCATTGGCGCAATCGGCCGGCGTCGCCGGTGAAGAACAAAGCAGCGAACACGTCAAAGCAAGGCTGGTTCCGGAGACCACCAGCGCGGTGGCCGGCAGCACCTTGTGGGTGGCATTGCGACTTGAGCATGCCGAGCACTGGCACACCTACTGGATCAATCCCGGCGATGCCGGCAAGGCCACCGAGATTAGCTGGCAGTTGCCTGCCGGGGTTACTGCCGGTGACATCCTGTGGCCAACGCCTGAGCGCTTCAACCTGCCGGCCGACCTGGTGGATTTCGGCTATACCGGCGAAGTGTTCGAGCTGATTCCGCTGACGATTCCAGCGGATTTCAGCGGCAGCCAAGTTGCCGTGACTGCGCAGGCCAACTGGCTGGAGTGCGAAGACATCTGTATTCCCGGTGGCGCCACCGTAAGGCTTACAGTGCCGGCAGCGCGGCAGAGGCCAACACGCCGTGGCTCTATGGCTTTGAACGCACACGCGCCTCGCTGCCGCGCAGCGACATTTCCCTGTCTTCCACCTTTTCCTTCTCTGCTGGCGAGCTCAATCTGCTGGTACAGGCCACCGACAGTATCTTCGCCAATGCCGGCAATATCAGTTTCATACCGGATGAACATCGCGTTATCGAGTACATCGCGCCGCAACAGATCACGTCGCAACAAAGCACCTTGCAGTTGAAGCAGAAGCAGCATCGCCGGGTTGAGCGGCAAATGCCGGAACGTGTCGGTGGTTTGCTGCTGGTGACTGATGCTGAGGGCAAGCAGACGTCCTATCAGGTCAATGCCGCCATCGACCCACTGGCAGCTGCCGCTGCAAGCGAGGCAAGTCCGCTTGCTGCTCCGATCAACACTGTCGGTGGTGATGTGTCGATTGCAGGTGCGTTCCTGTTTGCGTTGCTTGGTGGACTGATTCTCAATCTGATGCCCTGCGTATTTCCGGTGTTGTCGCTGAAGGTGCTGCATCTGGCGTCGTCGACACACACCACTATCCGCGAACAGCGTTTGCATGGCCTCAGTTACATGAGCGGCGTCATGTTGTCGTTCCTCGCGCTGGCAGCGGTATTGCTGGGTCTGCAGGCGAGTGGTGCCGCGGCCGGTTGGGGGTTTCATCTGCAGCAGCCCTGGTTTGTGGCATCGCTGGTATTCCTGTTTTTTGTCATGGGTCTCTCCATGTCGGGCGTGGTCGAATTCGGCACCTCGGTGATGGGAGTCGGTGCCGACCTGCAGGATAAAGATGGTTATGTCGGTTCGTTCTTCACCGGCGTGCTGGCCGCAGTGGTGGCGAGTCCGTGTACGGCGCCGTTCATGGGAGCTGCGCTTGGTTTTGCGTTCACGCAGTCGATGCCGGTGGCGCTGACAGTATTCCTCGCACTTGGCTTCGGCATGGCGCTGCCCTTCGTAATATTGTCGTTCGTACCGGCACTGGCAAAGCTGATGCCGCGCCCCGGTCCGTGGATGCTGACCTTCCGTCAGCTGCTGGCATTTCCGCTTTACGCCACCGTAGTGTGGTTGTTGTGGGTGCTGGGCCAACAGACCGACAGCAACGCGATGGCACTCGTGGTCGCCGGCTGCGTAATCCTTGCCTTTGCCTGCTGGCTCTACCAATACCGCCACAACGCGCAGGGCTGGATGCGTCAAGCCAGTCTGCTGTTGATCCTGCTGTGCGTAGGTGGTGCCGGCAGCACACTGTTCACTCCCTTCCTGCAAGTACGTACCGCCACCACAATTGCCGCTGCCGAAGCCGGCGAGAACTACGAGTCTTACAGCGCTGCCCGCCTGCAAGCTCTGCGTGCCGAAGGCAAACCGGTGTTCATCAACATGACCGCCGCCTGGTGCATCACCTGCCTCGTCAACGAGAAAGTAGCCTTGGGTTCCGAGGCTTTCATCACCGCGATGACAGACAAAGGCGTCACCTACCTCAAAGGCGACTGGACCAACAACGACCCCGCCATCACCGAAGTGCTGAAGCAATACGAAACCAGCGGCGTCCCGCTCTACCTGATGTTCCCCGCCGATTCATCGAAGCCGGCAGAAGTGTTGCCGCAGATTCTCACTGAGGGTTTGATGTTGGAGGCGTTGGAGCGGATATGAGTATGTCCTGCTAAGGTCGGAGCACGTAGCCATACCTCCGGGACACGCGTGAATACGTCCCTGTAGCTCCCTTCGGCATCCATGCCTCAGAGGTCCCTACGGCATGGCTACCTGCCCCTTCGTGGTAGATGCGTTTGAATTCAGGTGAAGCTTGCCCGGCATAGCCCACCGGGCGCGGCCGGACTTGTCCGCCATAGCCCGCAGGGCGACGGCTGGAATAGAATGCGCCCTTTGCTTTATCCCCATCCCAATTTGGGGGGATCGCCGCAATTTTCCCGGTACAACACCCACTACAACACCCACGAGGTCTTCATGCAGTTACTCGACGGCAAAGCCACATCTGATCAACTCAAAAAAGAAATTGCCGGCAAGGTAGCCGCCATCAAGGCGGCCGGTGGCAAGGTGCCGCATCTGGCAGCTGTGCTGGTGGGCAGCGACGGTGGCAGCATGACCTACGTCAACAACAAGGTACTGGCCTGCAAAGCCTGTGGTTTTGATTCGACACTGTTGACCTATCCCGCCACCATCACTGAAGACGAGTTGCTCGCCGTGGTCGACAAGCTCAACAAGGACCCGAGCATCGACGGCTTCATCGTGCAGGTGCCGCTGCCGAAGCACATCAGCGAAGACAAAGTCACCGAAGCCATTGATCCGCGCAAAGACGTCGACGGTTTCCATCCGGAAAACCTCGGTCGCATGCTGCTGGGTCTGCCCACCTATATCTCGGCCACGCCAAACGGCATCATGGAATTGCTGAAGCGCAACAACATCGACACCAGCGGCAAGCATTGCGTAGTCGTTGGCCGCAGCAACATTGTAGGCACTCCGATGAGCGTATTGATGTCGCGCAACACCAACCCCGGCAATGCCACTGTCACGCTGGTACACAGCCGCACCACCAACATGAAGGAAATCTGCGCCAGCGCCGACATCCTCATCGTTGCCATCGGCAAACCGATGTTCGTTACGGCCGACATGGTGAAGCCAGGAGCAGTCGTGATCGACGTCGGCACCACTCGCGTGCCTGATGCATCAGATCCAAAAGGCTTCAAGCTGCGTGGCGATGTCGACTTCGACAACATCAAAGACAGGTGCAGCTGGATCACGCCGGTACCAGGCGGCGTTGGCCCGATGACCATCGCGTCGCTGATGCAGAACACCTTGCTCGCGCTTGAAATGAAGAATCGCTGAACATGTCTGCCGCACCATCGCCTTCATCTGCAGAGTTGAAAGTATTGCTCGCCAAAACTGTTGCCGGGCAGCCTCTCAGCTTTGCCGAAGCGCAGCAGGCCTTCGGCCTCATCATGGATGGCGCTGCCTCGCCGGCGCAGATTGCGGCGCTGCTGGTGAGCCTGCGCATGCGTGGCGAGACGGTTGATGAAATCAGTGCGGCGGTATCGGTGATACGCAGCAAGGCGCTGGCGATCAAGGCACCTGCGGGAGCAATGGACATCGTTGGCACCGGCGGTGACGGCATGCACACGCTCAATATCTCAACCGCCACGGCGTTGGTGGTTGCTGCCTGCGGCGTGCCGGTAGCGAAACATGGCAACCGCGCGGTGTCGTCGAAGTCGGGCACCGCTGACGTGCAGACTGCGCTCGGCATCAACATCAACGCCGACTTCCCGGTAATTGAACGCATGCTGCGTGAAGCCGGCTACGGCTTCATGCTGGCGCCGCGTCACCACGAATCGTTCAAACATGTGGGCCCGGTCCGGGCCGAACTCGGCGTGCGTACCATCTTCAACCTCCTGGGCCCGCTGTGTAATCCGGCCGGCGTTCAGCGCTATTTGCTCGGGGTTTACGCGAAAGAGTGGGTGCGTCCGGTGGCGGAAACGCTGGCGCGGCTTGGTTGTGAGCGCGCATGGGTCGTGTACGGCGCCGGCGGTCTTGATGAGCTCAGCACACTCGGCAGCAACAGCGTGTGCAGTGTTGAGCAGGGCGAGTTGTCCGATCTGGAAGTAACCCCCGAACAAGCCGGCCTGCCGCGCGCAACGATTACTGATATCCAGGGCGGTGATGCTGCGTACAACGCCAGCCGTTTGCAGGCGCTGCTGGCCGGGCAACAGGATGCCTACCGCGACATCGTGGTGTTCGGTGCCGCCGCCGCCTTGTTGATCGCCGGCAAGGCAACTGATTTGAAGAACGGCGCTGAATTGGCCGCCGCCTGTATCGACAGCGGTGCCGCCAAAGCTACCCTTGAGGCGGTGATACGCCTCAGCAACGGCACTGCCTGAGGCTACTGCGATGCCCGCTATTGTTATCTACTCGAAGGACTGGTGCGGCTATTGCCAGGCAGCAAAGCAATTGCTGACCAGGCTCGGCTATCAATACGAAGATATAGACGTAACCCACGACGTCGCGCGTTATCAGGAAATGCGGCAGCGCTCCAATCGCAGCACAGTTCCGCAGATATTCATTGATGGTGTCAGTGTGGGTGGCTACACCGAGTTGAGTGCGCTGGTGCGTGACCAGAAGCTGCTGCCGGCAGCTGGCGGCAGCAATTCTGACTGACGAGTCATTTTTTCCTTTTTAGCTGCACTATTAGCGGTAAACCCTGCTCTTTGCAGGGCGTTTAATCCTGTTGGAACGCCCTTGTTCTCCCCAAGTCCGGATTTCTCCCAATGCAAACTGTTGTTCGTCGCAAGTCCTTCAAGAAAGTCATTATTGCTGCTGCGGTGGTCGTGGCAGCCGCCGGGGCGTGGTACTTCACCCGCAGTGATGAGCAACAGGCGAGCGATCAGCCGCTATTGGCTCGCGCTGAAATCGGTTCGATCGAGAACACCATTGCCTCGTCAGGTACCTTGAAACCCAGCCATTTCATCGATGTCGGTGCACAGGTGTCCGGCATGTTGCAGAAACTGCACGTAGAGGTGGGCGACGTCGCCACCGAAGGCATGTTGCTGGCCGAGATCGATGCCCGTGTGCAGGAAGGCAAAGTACAGGCCAGCCGCGCCAGCATTGCCGCGCAGGAAGCCCAGTTGGAAGCTCGCATCGCAGCACTTGATCTCGCCAAGGCCAATGCCGCAAGACAGGAGCGCCTCGACGCTGCTGATGCCACCAGCAAGCTGGAGTTTGACACCTCGATCAACAATCTGGCATCGGCGCAGGCCGGTCTGGAGCAGTTGCAAAAACAAATTGAGCAAAGCAAAGCCACACTGTTGAGCGACGAGACCCAGCTGGAGTTCGCCAAGATTTTTGCGCCGGCTACCGGCACTGTTGTCACCGTTGAAATGGATGAAGGCCGCACACTGAACGCCAACCAGATGGCGCCCAACATCCTGCGCATCGCCGACTTGTCGACCATGACTGTCGAAGCCGAGATTTCCGAAGCCGATATCGGCACCGTGAAAGTCGGAATGCCGGTGTATTTCACTACGCTGGGCGGTGGTGATCGCCGCTGGTACGGCACGCTGCGCCAGATTCTGCCAACGCCAACTGTGACCAACAATGTGGTGCTGTATACCGGCCTGTTCGATGTCGAGAATTCCGACAACGCGCTGTTCTCGGAGATGACAGCGCAGGTTTACTTCATCACCTCTGCAGCACAGAACGTGCTGACGGTGCCGGTAGGCGCACTGACCTACACCGAACAAGCAGTCCCCGCGCTTGCAGCAGCAGGTGCGGCCACCGTCAACGCCGAAGGTGCGTCCGCACCGGGTGCTGGCGGTCCACCTCCTGGCTTCGTACCGGGTGCTGGTGGTCCACCCCCAGGCTTTGTGCCAGGGCAGGGACGTCCTCCCGGTGGTTTCGGCGGCGGTGCTGGTCGTCCCGGTGGTCGTCGCGCCGCGTTGGCTGCCGCAGAGCCGGGCGTGCCCAGGAACGCAACCGTTACCGTCGTCAAAGACGACGGCACCCGTGAAGATCGCAATGTCACCGTCGGCGTTACCAGTCGCGTGGCTGCCGAAGTGTTGTCCGGCCTCACGGTTGGTGAGCAGGTAGTTGCTGGCATCCTGCAGGCCAATGCGCCAGCCGCACCGGCTCAACAAGGCGGCTTCCCGGGCGGCGGCTTCCCCGGCGGTGGTGGTGGCTTCCGGGGCGGTTTCTGATCGTGGGCATTGAAGCCATCCCGCTAATCGAGCTGCGCGACATTCGTCGTACCTTCGTCACCGGTGGTGGCGTCGAGGTGCACGCGCTGCGCGGCATTGATCTGAAAATCTATCCAGGCGAGTTCGTCGCCATCATGGGGCAGTCAGGCTCCGGCAAGTCGACCATGATGAACCTGCTCGGCTGTCTCGACAGGCCGACCTCCGGTACCTATTTATTTGCCGGCCGCGACATCAAGAGCTTCGATGCCGACTCGCTGGCGTGGCTGCGGCGCGAGGCCTTCGGCTTCGTGTTCCAGAGCTACAACCTGCTGGGTGCTGCCACTGCGGTGGAGAACGTCGAAATTCCTGCCATCTATGCCGGCGTGCCCGGTGAAGAACGTATTGTTCGTGCCGAAGCGCTGTTGACCTCGCTCGGTCTTGGCACACGCATGGACCACCGGCCAACCCAACTCTCAGGTGGCCAGCAGCAGCGTGTGTCGATTGCGCGTGCGCTGATGAACGGCGGCAAGATCATCCTCGCCGACGAGCCCACCGGTGCACTCGACTCGCAGAGCGGCGTTGAAGTGCTCGCCTTGCTGGAGAAACTCGCGCGCGACGGTCACACCGTAATCATCATCACCCACGATCCAAAGGTGGCGGAACATGCTGATCGCATTATTGAATTCCGTGACGGTCAGGTGCTGAAGGATACCGGTTCCATCACCGGTGCCATTGATCCCAAGAACAACGACAAACTGCGTGACCTGTTCCTGTCGCGCCGGCAGGCGTCGCCCATCGCCAGTGTTGCCGAAGCGATACGCATGGCGCTGCGTTCGTTGTATGCCAATATTTTCCGCACCATTCTGACTTTGCTCGGCATTGTTATCGGTGTGTCGTCGGTGGTGGTGATGCTGGCAATCGGCGAGGGGTCGCAGCAGCAGATCGTTCAGCGAATCAGTGCGATTGGCACCAATGTGCTGAACCTGCAACCCTCACGCGATGAGGGCGGCCGTCGCAATTTGCCGTCAACGCTGACGTATGAAGACGCGATGGCAGTGATAGAAGGCGTACCCAACGTCCTTGGCGCGATGCCGGAATTACAAAGCAATTACACACTGCGTTATCGCCGGCAGGATCACTCGGCAC
>Ga0255101_1000393_pt1 | contig 11214 bp, 9 predicted proteins | sample Colum_Colum_RepC_2_FD_188588 | JGI IMG/M metagenome (GOLD analysis project Ga0255101, IMG submission 188588) | Freshwater microbial communities from Columbia River, Oregon, United States - Colum_Colum_RepC_8d | ecosystem: Environmental > Aquatic > Freshwater > River | place: USA: Oregon...
AACACCATCCACACCCAGCGTCAGCTCTTCTGCAATACGGCCGCCGAACAATGAACAAATATTGCCTTCAATCCCGCGCTTGGAAATGGAGTAACGATCTTCCTCGGGCAAGAACATGGTGACGCCCAAGGCGCGGCCACGCGGAATAATCGACACTTTGTAGACCGGATCATGCTCAGGCGTTAAGCGACCGACAATGGCATGCCCCGCTTCGTGATAGGCCGTGTTGAGCTTTTCTTTATCCGACATCACCATGGATTTGCGCTCAGCGCCCATCATGATTTTGTCTTTGGCCTTCTCAAAGTCATTCATACAGACTTGCTTGCTATCGCTGCGTGCAGCGAACAAGGCCGCTTCATTGACTAAGTTAGCCAAATCAGCGCCCGAGAAGCCCGGCGTTGAACGCGCAAGGGTTGATGCATCCACATCGCCTGCCATCGGAATTTTGCGCATGTGCACCCGCAGAATCTGCTCACGGCCACGGATATCCGGCAGACCCACAACAACCTGGCGATCGAAGCGACCTGGACGCAAGAGTGCCGAGTCCAGCACATCGGGGCGGTTGGTAGCAGCAATGACGATGACGCCTTCGTTGCCCTCGAAGCCATCCATTTCTACCAGCAACTGGTTCAGGGTTTGTTCGCGCTCATCGTTGCCACCGCCCATGCCGGCGCCACGATGACGACCCACTGCGTCAATTTCATCGATGAAAATAATGCATGGGGATTGCTTCTTGGCCTCTTCGAACATGTCGCGCACACGGCTAGCGCCCACGCCAACAAACATTTCAACGAAGTCTGAGCCAGAAATGGAGAAGAACGGCACCTTCGCTTCGCCTGCAATCGCTTTAGCCAGCAGCGTTTTACCCGTGCCTGGCTGACCTGCCATGAGGATGCCACGTGGAATACGTCCGCCGAGTTGCTGGAACTTGCCCGGATCGCGCAGGAACTCTACGACCTCTTTGACTTCTTCCTTGGCCTCATCGCACCCCGCCACATCAGCGAATGTGACCTTGATTTGATCTTCACTGAGCTGACGCGCACGCGACTTGCCAAACGACATCGGATTGCCACGACCACCCGGCCCGCCACCCATGCCGCCACCCATCTTGCGGGACAGGAACATAAACAAACCGACCATCAAGAGGATGGGGAAAGCGGCTACCAAGAGCTGCGACACTAGGCCCTGCTGCTCAGCTGGCGCGCCCACGATGGCGACATTTTGCTTGAGCAATTGATTCATCAGGTCAGGATCTTGAATCGGCGGACGCACCACATCGAAACGCTGACCACTGGCGCGATCACCCGAGATCGTGTCTGGCGTAATACGAACCTGCTTAATTTCACCCGCATCTACCGCGGCGAGGAATTCGCTATAGGACATAGCCTGAGCGGGCTTGGCCTTGTTGAAATTGCCGAAAGCAAACATAAGGCCGCCGGCAATCAACAACCAAACCACTAAGTTCTTGGCGATATCATTCATTATCACGAACCTCCCAGGCTCAAAAAAATTAGGGCTTAAAACCTGTAGCCACCAAATAGACTTCGCGTGAACGCGCTCTAGAGGCATCAGGCTTACGCGCCTTCAGCACCGGGAAGTGCTGACGAATCATGTGCCGGTACTCCTCATAGCCTTCTCCCTGAAAGACCTTAACGAGGAACGCACCATTTGGCTTAAGCACTCGCACCGCCATATCAAGTGCCAACTCACAGAGATACATCGCACGCGGCTGATCTACTGAGTTATTACCAGACATATTGGGGGCCATATCGCAAATTACAAGGTCAACTGGCTTATCCCCTAACGCTGCCATAATTTCGTCGAGCACACTGTCTTCACGAAAATCACCCTGAACAAAGGTTACATCAGGCAAAGCATCCATGGGCAGAATGTCTGTCGCAACCACACAACCCCGGTCACCGAGGATTTTTCCGGCCACCTGACACCATCCGCCGGGCGCAGAGCCCAAGTCCAAAACCCGCATACCGGGCTTAATCAGCTTATCTTTCTCTTGAATTTCCAGCAGTTTATAACTGGCTCGCGAGCGATATCCGTCTTTCCAGGCACGCTGAACGTAATGATCATCGAGGTGTTCACGCATCCAAACTTTGCTGCTACCGCTCAGTTTGTGGTTGGTAATCTTTGTGGCCATATCTCACCGCAGGCTAACCTGCAAAAAAAACGAACTCGTCCGCCTCAACAGGCTAAACTAAGCATCCTTTTTACCAGAAACCCGCCCGCATTTCCTGACAAACCGTGCTTACGGCTGGATTTGCGCTCGGACCAGCGTCATTTGAGGTTTATTGTGAGCTTGTCTACCGCTGAAAAAAAACGACTTCGCCAAATTGGTCACCACCTTAACCCGGTGGTTCTACTCGGCGGCAATGGACTCACTGAAGCGGTCATCGCGGAAATTGATGCTCGCCTTGAAGATCACGAACTCATCAAGGTCCGTGTGGGCGGTGAAGACCGCGCCGCTCGCTTGGCTGCGATTGAAGAAATTGCTAACGCAACAAAATCCGAAGTGGCTCAAATTATTGGGAAGCTGGCGCTGCTTTACCGCGCGGCTCGCAAGCCCGACCCTAAGTTGTCGAACCTGCTGCGCGTAACAGGCTAAATCTCTGCGCGGATCACAGTCCGCGCTGTAGCTTTTGCTGCACAAACAACGGGCCAATGAGCAAAAAAACCAAATCATCAGCAAATGATGGTTTCGCACCCTCGACTTTATGCCCCCAGAACTGCACGGCCCAAGCTGCCACCCACGTTGCGACAAAAATCGCAAACATGGGCAGCTGTGCTTGCTCCATCCAAACGATGAGCGCAAAGCTAATAGCCAACCAAATTAGGCCTGTGGCTGCACTCCAGAGAGATAGACGCATATAAAACGCCATGACTGGTAATGCGCCCAATGTCGCGACATTGACCCAAGGATGATACGCCTCTGGAATACCCGGAATTAGATGCCCGAGTGGAATGAGCCAGAACAGCCCTAAGGTGGCCCAAAAAATGAGTGGCACACAAAAAATATGGACGATCTGATTGGTTCTGTTTCGGTGGCTTTTGGCGTACTCGGCCAAAAATTCTGACTCACTGCGCATCGGTTCATCCTCTTTTTTTGTTAGCCATGCTTTTAGGCAGTATCTCACCGACTGTCAACCAATGCTCCACACCTTCGTTAGTCAAATTACCTAACGGAGAAGCAACATGAAAAAACTATTCGCTGCTGTGATCTTACTCGCTTCAACGCCGCTCTTTGCGGCGGATGTAGGCGTATCTGTCAGCATTGGCCAACCTGGCTTTTATGGCCAAATCGACATTGGCAATCAGTACTCAAGGCCTGCCTTGATTTACAGCCAACCCGTGGTCATTCAGCCCGTTCAAGTGGCTCGTCAGCCGATGTATCTTCATGTCCCGCGTGGCCATGCAAAGAACTGGCGCAAACATTGCCGCCAATATGGTGCCTGCGGCACACCGGTCTACTTCGTACAGGACAACTGGTATAACAACGTCTATGTACCTGAGTACCGCAAACATAAGCACAAGGATCGCGGCCATTCTGGTAATGGACATGGCCATGGCCACGGAAATGGTCATAAAGACTAAAAAAAACGCCCTCACTTGAGGGCGTTTTTTTGCGGCCTCAGTTACACATATCGAACCGCAATAACCTCATATTCAACGCGACCACCCGGCGTTTCAATCATCACGGCGTCGCCTTCTACCTTGCCGATCAAACCGCGTGCAATCGGCGAGTTCACAGAGATTTTACCAATCTTGTAGTCCGCCTCATCGTCACCAACGATTTGATATGTCTTTGCTTCTCCCGTTTCAACGTTCTCAATATCCACCGTTGCACCAAAAATGACTTTGCCATTGTTGGTCATCTGTGTGATGTCGATGATCTGGGCATTACTGAGCTTGCCTTCAATGTCTTGAATACGCCCTTCAATAAAGCCCTGCTGCTCGCGAGCAGCGTGATATTCGGCGTTTTCTTTCAAGTCGCCGTGCGCACGCGCTTCCGCAATCGCCGCCGTAACCGCGGGGCGATCCGTGCCCTTCAGCTTATTCAATTCGGCTTTTAAGGCTTCTGCGCCCTGCACCGTCATCGGATAGCGTTGCATTACGCAATACCCTCATGCATGTCCTGCAGACGGCGAACCGTCAGCGCATCCTTAGAACGCAAGGATTGGCAGACCGCGTCCGCACCGCTGAGCGTGGTCGTGTAGTAGACCTTGCCCTGCAGCGCGCTGCGGCGGATCGAGAACGAGTCCTGCTGCGCCTGCTTGCCTTCGGTGGTGTTGATGATGAAGCTGATCTCGCCATTCTTCAGCATGTCGACGACATGCGGACGGCCCTCGGTCACCTTGTTGATGCGACGGCAGGCAATGCCAGCCGCTTCCAGCTCTCGCTGTGTACCACTGGTGGCAACCAGTTCGAAGCCCAAATCTGCCAATTCACGACCGATACGCGGCAGATGCACCTTGTCCGAATCACGCACGGACAAAAACACACGGCCGCCATTCGGCAGACGCTCGTTGGAGCCTAGCACGGCCTTATGGAAGGCCTCAGCGAACGTGGCGCCGGAGCCCATGACTTCGCCCGTGGACTTCATTTCTGGGCCAAGGATGGGGTCTACGCCAGGGAATTTGGCGAACGGGAACACGGCTTCTTTCACGCTGTAATACGGCGGGATGATTTCTTTCGTGAAGCCCTGATCGGCCAGCGACATGCCGGCCATGCAGCGCGCAGCGACCTTGGCCAGCGAAGTGCCGATGCACTTGGACACGAACGGCACGGTGCGCGAGGCACGCGGGTTCACTTCCAGCACGTAGACATCCTGACCCTTGACCGCGAACTGCACGTTCATGAGGCCGACTACGCCTAGCTCGCGCGCCATGCGAATGGTCTGGTCGCGCATGATGTCTTGCAGCTCGGCCGAGAGGTTGTACGGCGGCAGCGAACAGGCGGAGTCACCGGAGTGGATGCCGGCCTGTTCGATGTGCTGCATGATGCCGCCGATGACGACATCCTTGCCATCGCTGACGCAGTCAACGTCGACTTCGATGGCATCATCGAGGAAGCGGTCGAGCAGCACCGGCGACTCGTTCGAGGCCTGCACGGCTTCGCGCAGGTAGCGCGCTAGCTCGGCATCGTTGAAGACGATTTCCATGGCTCGGCCGCCGAGCACATAGCTCGGGCGCACGACCAGCGGATAGCCGACTTCCGAGGCCAGCAGCAGGCCCTCTTCAGCCGAACGCGCGATACGGTTCGGTGGCTGCAGCAGGTTCAGGCGCTCGACCATCTGCTGGAAACGCTCACGGTCTTCGGCACGGTCGATAGCATCCGGCGAGGTGCCGATGATGGGCACACCGGCCGCTTCAAGTGCACGCGCCAGCTTCAGCGGCGTCTGGCCGCCGTACTGCACGATGACGCCCTTGGGCTTTTCCAGCGCCGCGATTTCGAGCACATCTTCCAGCGTTACCGGCTCGAAGAACAGGCGGTCGGAGGTGTCGTAGTCGGTGGACACGGTTTCCGGGTTGCAGTTGACCATGATGGTTTCGTAGCCATCTTCGCGCATGGCGAGGGCCGCGTGCACGCAGCAGTAGTCGAACTCAATGCCCTGACCAATGCGGTTCGGACCGCCACCCAGCACCATAATCTTGTCACGGCTGCTCGGATTGGCTTCGCACTCTTCCTCGTAGGTCGAGTACATATAAGCGGTGCTGGTGGCGAACTCAGCCGCGCAGGTGTCAACACGTTTGTAGACCGGACGGATACCCAGGCTCCAGCGGCGCGTGCGCAGCTCTTTCTCGGACACACCAATCAAACTGGCCAGGCGGCTGTCGGAAAAGCCTTTACGCTTCAAGCCCCACATCGTGTCGTAGTCCAGGCCAGCAAAGCCGATACGGGCCACGTCAGCTTCTGACTTAATCAGGTCTTCGATTTGCACCAGGAACCATTTGTCTACGCCAGTCAGGCGATAGACTTCATCCAAGCCTAGACCCATACGGAAGGCATCACCGATGTACCAAATACGATCCGGCCCCGGATTCGACAGCTCGTTACGGAGCTTGGCTTCAGCCTCGGCATCACTCAGATCCAGTTTGGGTGTGAAACCGTCAACTCCGACTTCCAGGCCGCGCAGCGCTTTCTGCAACGACTCTTGGAAGGTACGGCCAATGGCCATGACTTCACCGACCGACTTCATCTGCGTGGTCAGACGCGGCTCGGCCTGTGGGAACTTCTCGAAGTTGAAGCGCGGAATCTTGGTAACAACGTAATCGATGGACGGCTCGAACGAGGCTGGCGTGCGACCGCCGGTGATGTCGTTCTTGAGTTCATCGAGCGTGTAGCCGACGGCGAGCTTGGCGGCAACTTTGGCAATCGGGAAACCCGTGGCCTTGGAGGCCAGCGCGGACGAGCGCGATACACGCGGGTTCATCTCGATGATGACCATGCGACCGTCTTTCGGGCTAATACCAAACTGTACGTTGGAACCGCCGGTCTCTACACCGATCTCACGCAGCACGGCGCACGAGGCGTCGCGCATGATTTGGTATTCCTTGTCGGTCAGGGTCTGCGCCGGCGCGACGGTAATCGAGTCGCCGGTATGCACGCCCATGGCGTCGAAGTTTTCGATGGCGCAGACGATGATGCAGTTGTCATTGCGGTCGCGCACGACTTCCATCTCGTACTCTTTCCAGCCGATCAGCGACTCATCGATCAGCAGCTCGTGCGTCGGTGACAGATCAAAACCACGCTCACAGATTTCGATGAACTCTTCACGGTTGTAAGCGATGCCACCGCCCGAGCCGCCCATGGTGAAGGACGGACGAATGATGGACGGGAAACCGGTGGTTTCCAGAACCGCAAAGGCCTCTTCCATGGTGTTAGCAATGCCGGCTCGCGGGCACTCGAGACCGATGCGACGCATGGCCTGGTCGAACAAGCGACGGTCTTCGGCCATGCGGATGGCCTCTTTCGAAGCACCGATCAGCTCAACATTGAACTTGGCGAGCACGCCTTCCTTATCCAGCGCCAACGCGCAGTTCAGCGCAGTCTGGCCGCCCATGGTCGGTAACAGCGCATCCGGACGCTCTTTCTCGATGATTTGTGCCACGGTCTGCCAGGTGATCGGCTCGATGTAGGTCGAGTCGGCCATGGACGGGTCGGTCATGATGGTGGCGGGATTCGAGTTCACCAGGATGACGCGGTAGCCCTCTTCGCGCAGCGCCTTACAGGCCTGGGCACCGGAGTAGTCGAACTCGCAGGCCTGGCCGATGACGATGGGGCCAGCGCCGATGATGAGAATGCTTTGAATATCAGAACGCTTTGGCATGACTTATTTCCGGGCCTGCATCAATTCAATGAAATGGTCGAACAGTGGTTGCGCATCGTTCGGGCCGGGGCTGGCTTCGGGGTGACCCTGGAAGCTGAACGCGGGCTTATCGGTGCGATGAATACCCTGCAGCGAGCCATCGAACAGCGACTTGTGGGTAACGCGCAGGTTTGCTGGCAGCGAGGCTTCATCGACCGCGAAACCATGGTTCTGACTGGTGATCATGACGCGACCGGAGTCGATATCTTGAACCGGGTGGTTGGCACCGTGGTGACCGAATTTCATCTTTAGAGTCTGGGCGCCGGAAGCCAGTGCCAACAGTTGATGGCCAAGGCAGATACCGAAAACCGGAATATCGGTCTTCAGGAATTCGGCAATGGCGGCAATGGCGTAATCACACGGTGCGGGGTCACCAGGGCCGTTAGACAGGAAAATACCGTCTGGGTTCATCGCCAGCACATCAGCCGCCGACGTTTGCGCAGGCACCACGGTCACTTCGCAGCCGCGATCCGCCAGCAAGCGCAGGATGTTGTGCTTGACGCCGAAGTCATAGGCGACGACCTTAAACTGAGGGGCGGCCGTTGGCGTGACATAGCCCTTGTCCAGGGTCCAGCTGCCTTCGGTCCACTCATACTTGTCCGTGACCGAAACTACCTTGGCGAGATCGGCGCCCTTCAGGCCGGGGAAGGCACGGGCAGCCGCCAGCGCAGCCTCGACAGCACCTTCGGCAGCAGCAGCAGGTCCAGCGATGATGGCGCCATTCTGGGCACCTTTTTCACGCAGAATTCGCGTCAGGCGACGCGTATCGATATCGGCAATGGCGGTCACGCCGTTGCGCACGAGGTAATCCGATAAGGTCTCAGTCATGCGCCAGTTGCTGGCCAACAGCGGCAGATCACGGATGATCAGGCCAGCAGCCCAGACTTGAGTCGACTCAACATCTTCTGGGTTAGTCCCGGTGTTGCCGATGTGCGGGTAGGTCAGCGTGACCATCTGTTGGCAATACGAAGGATCAGTAAGAATTTCTTGATAACCGGTCATGGCCGTATTGAAAACGACCTCACCGCTGGATTGCCCTGCGGCACCGATGGAACGACCCCGAAAAACGCTACCGTCTTCCAGAGCGAGAATGGCTGGCTGGCTCAAACCGACCTCCGAGCAGAGTAATGGGCTAGGCGTGCGCGCAAAAAAAGCGAGGAAGAGGAACTCCTTCTCGCTTTAGGCTGCCTATTTCAGCAGTGTTGCGCACAGGCACGATTTGAGCGGCGATTTTACGCGGAAGTGGCCCCGCTGTCCAACCCTGACTGCAGGTACACACCCCCATGCATGCTTACTTTAGGTTAAGCACATCGCGCATGTCATATAGAGCCGGCGCTTTTGCCGCCGCCCACAACGCGGCACGCACGGCACCGACGGCGAAGTTGGCGCGATTAGTGGCAACATGACGAATCTCCACGCGCTCGCCTTCACCGAAGAAGAACACGGTGTGATCGCCCACGGTGTCGCCGCCGCGCAGGGTCTGGAAGCCGATCTGCTGACGCTCACGCGGGCCGGTGTGGCCTTCACGAGCATAAACGGCGACATTCTTGAGGTCACGACCGAGTGCAACGGCAACGGCCTCTCCCATCATCAGCGCCGTGCCGGATGGGGCATCGACCTTGTGCCGGTGATGCGCTTCCAGCACATCAATATCCACCGTGTCGCCAAAGGTTTTGGCGGCCATTTCAAGCAGTTTTAGGCTAACGTTAACGCCGACGGAGTAGTTGCCGGAGTAGACCACCGGCACCTTCGCCGCAGCAGCATTAACGTGCTGCTTCTGTTCGTCATTGAGGCCCGTGGTGCCAATCACGATGGCTTTGCCGTGAGCCTGGCACAGCGCCAGATGCGCAACAGTGGCTGCTGGTGCGGTGAAGTCGATAACCACATCGAACTGGTCGACGACCTCCGCCAGGCTGCCCGCCAGCGTCACGCCGAGGCGACCGATGCCGGCCAGCTCACCGGCATCGGCACCAATCAGCGACGACTCAGCGCGCTCGACGGCAGCGGTCAGCGTCGCATCCTCGGCCGCATGTACAGCAGCTATCAGGGCACGACCCATGCGCCCACCGGCGCCACAGACAGCGATTCGCGTCATTTCGTCATCTCGTCAAAGAATTTACGCACGCCGCTCAGGAACGATTCCTTGTTCGGCGATTGCTTACGGTCTTCGCCATCGAGCGATGCCTGGAAATCCTTGAGCAGGTCTTTCTGCTTGGCGGTCAGGTGCACCGGTGTTTCGATGACGATGCGGCAGAGCATATCACCCGGCGCATGCGAACGAATCGGCTTCACACCCTTACCCTTGAGGCGGAACAACTTGCCAGTCTGGGTGCCATCCGGAATGCGTAACTTCACGCGACCATCGAGCGTGGGCACTTCAATTTCGCCCCCGAGTGCGGCCACGGTGAAATCAATGGGCACTTCACAATACAGATCCGCACCATCACGCTTAAAGATGCGGTGATCGCGCACCGACACCTGCACATACAGGTCGCCTGCTGGCCCGCCGTGAGCACCGGCCTCGCCTTCACCGGTTAAGCGAATGCGATCACCCGTATCCACACCCGCCGGAATCTTCACTTCCAGCGTCTTCTGCTTACGCACGCGACCTTCGCCATGACAGCTGGAGCACGGACTTGGAATCACTTTACCGCGACCATGGCAGGTCGGGCAGGTCTGACTCATGACAAAGAAGCCCTGCTGCACGCGCACTTGGCCGCTGCCATTACAGGTACGGCATTGCGTCGCGCTGGTACCCTTCTTCGCACCGGAGCCATCGCAAGGCTCGCACTCGACCATGGTCGGCACGCGAATCTGCGCTTTGGTGCCACGCACCGCTTCTTCCAAATCCAGCTCAATGGTGTAGCCGAGGTCAGCGCCGCGATTGCTGCGTTGCTGACCACCACGACCACCGCCGCCGAAAATATCGCCGAAGACGTCGCCAAAAATATCGCCAAAGCCCGCGCCGCCAGCACCACCGCCGCCACCCATATTAGGGTCGACACCGGCATGGCCGTAACGGTCGTAAGCGGCGCGCTTGTCGGCGTTGGTGAGCATCTCGTAGGCCTCGTTGGCCTCCTTGAACTTCTCTTCCGCTTCTTTATTGTCCGGATTACGGTCCGGGTGATACTTCATTGCAAGTCGGCGATACGCCTTCTTCATTTCGTCGTCGGTGGCGTTTTTAGCGACACCGAGGACTTCGTAAAAATCACGCTTGGCCATGTTGACCCCTGGGGCAGCGCGCCCGTTTCAGCTGGTTTGCAATCGTTGCTATTTACAAAGATTGGATGCGCAAACGCGGGGAAGTCCCCGCGTTTGCATCGTGAAGTCGCCGAAAGACTTACTTCTTGTCGTCTTTCACTTCTTCAAACTCGGCATCCACGGCACCGTCGTCCTGCTTAGGCTGAGCGCCGGCAGCAGCATCAGTGAACTGTGCGCCATCGGCACCACCGGCCTGAGCCTGGTCGGCGTAGAGCTTCTGCATCAGCGGCATGGACGCGTTGCTGAGTGCTTCCACGGCGGCATCGATCAGATCTTTGTCGTTGGCCTTAATGGCCTCTTCGACTTTGACGATTTCAGCTTCGACCGCAGCTTTCTCTTCAGCCGTGGCCTTGTCGCCGAGATCGGTCAGCGTCTTCTTGGTGGCATGCACCAGCTGATCAGCTTGGTTGCGAGCATCAACCAGCTCGGAGAACTTCTTGTCTTCTTCAGCATTGGCTTCAGCGTCACGCACCATCTGCTCAATTTCAGCATCGGTCAGGCCGGAGTTGGCCTTGATGATGATGCTCTGCGCCTTGCCGGTAGCCTTGTCTTTGGCACCGACATTAAGAATGCCG
>Ga0255101_1000396_pt1 | contig 11169 bp, 10 predicted proteins | sample Colum_Colum_RepC_2_FD_188588 | JGI IMG/M metagenome (GOLD analysis project Ga0255101, IMG submission 188588) | Freshwater microbial communities from Columbia River, Oregon, United States - Colum_Colum_RepC_8d | ecosystem: Environmental > Aquatic > Freshwater > River | place: USA: Oregon...
CAGTGAGCACACCGGGCCGGACGACCGTGTCGCCGTCATCGCCACCGCCCCGCTCACCGATAATGAAGTTTGGACGCCGGTCGCGCCCGGCACGCTGCTGATGTTCCGTGATGGCGCGCTGCAGGCGTCGATCAGTACCTCAGATCACGCCGTGGGTATGCCATTGAATCCGCACCACACTGCCGATGCCGGCACGACATCGGAAGCTTAGTCGTCCTGACGGCAAGCCCGCCACCGCCTCGCGCACAGCCGCCACGCCCCAGCCTCTGCCCGCCATCAGATCTGGCGTCTGGGCTGGCCGGGCCTGACCGCGACCATCATCGGCCACAACAAGGCTGAAATGCTTACCTCGGCGGCGCAGACGCAGCCAGACCTGCAGCCGTTCGGGCTTGCCGGCAGCGAGCCGAACATCGCCTGATTCGCCGCCATGCACTAGCGCATTGCGCAGCAACTGCGGCCAGACATCCCAGAGCAAAGTATGGCTACTCGGCCAGTTCGGATCGAGCTGAAGATGCAACGTCGCGGGCTGATTGCCCAGCCTGACTTGCGCGGCAAAGCTTTCGCGCAAAGCGCGGCGCAGGCTGTCCGGGGAAGTCGCGACTAGCAACTTGCCTGAGTCGTCCTGCCACATCATCAAAGCCTGAGAAAGCACAGGCCAGCAACCCAGCGCCTCCGCTTTCTGACCCGACTGTAAATGGCTTTCAAGATCATGCAGCGCCTGCGCCACAGCATCGGCGGAGACCGTGAGCGCCGCGCCCTTAAGCAAATGCACGGCATGGCGCAGCGGCGTCAGCGCCGACTCATCGCCCGCTTGCCAGCACTGCCAATGTGCCGTGATCGTGACATGCAGCCGCTGCGCCTGCTGGCGAAAAAGACTCGTCAGCGTGGCATCACTCATGTCAGATGCGGCCAGGCATCGAACAGCAACTTGCAGCCGATGAGCACGGTGAGAACTTCGAACGAACGTTTGACCAGACCATTGCCGTGACGATGCGCGAGATGCGCACCGACATAACCGCCAAGGAAGGATCCAAGCAATAACGCCGGCAGCCAATCCCAGCGCACCGGCGCTTGTTGCGCGATGAACCACGCACCCGTGCCGTTCCAAAACAGGCCGACCAAGATGAGCGTGTAGGTCACCGCCCGCGTGTAGTCCAGGCCAAACCAGCGCACCAGCCAGATCGTCACAAACAGGCCGGTACCCGAGGTCAGCGAACCGTTGAGCACGCCAATGCCAAACAACACGCCACCGCCAATGAGCAGGCCAAGTCGGTCGGTATGCTGCACCGCATGGACCTTGCCCAGCTGCGGCCGCGCCATGGAGTAAGCGCCCAACCCAAGCGTCAGCACACCCAGTGCTGCACGCGCCCAGGCCTCAGGAATTTGCAGAATGATTTGTGTACCTAGCCAGACACCGGGCAAGCCAGCCAGCAAAATAAAGCCGGCAAAGCGCCAGTTGATCGGCTCAGCCCGCAGATGCCGCAGCGTCGCACCCAGCCCCAGCGCCACGCTGGCAATCTTGTGCGTGGCCAGCGCCGTCGGAAACGCCAGCCCGAGAAAGATCAGCACCGGCAGTTGCAATAGCCCAGCACCGCCACCGGCCAGCGATGACAGCGTGTTGGCGACAAACGAAATCGCCAGCAGGCCGACCTGCTCCAGCACCGCCTCAGACATTATTTCTTGCGTGCGCGGTTGCTGATCAGCGTACCCATGCCCTCGTCGGTGAAGACTTCGAGCAGGCAGGCATGTGGCACACGACCGTCGATGATGTGCGCCGACTGCACGCCGCCCTTCACGGCATCCAGCGCACAGGCGATCTTCGGCAGCATGCCGCCGTAGATCGTGCCGTCGGCGATGAGCGCGTCCACATCTTTGGTGGTCAGGCCGGTCAGCACCTGCTTGTTCTTATCCATCACGCCGGGAATGTTGGTGAGCAGGATCAGCTTCTCGGCCTTCAGCGCCTCGGCGACCTTGCCGGCCACGAGGTCGGCGTTGATGTTGTACGACGCGCCATCGTCGCCCACGCCTACTGGCGCGATGACGGGAATGAAGTCGCTGCCGAACATGAGCTCGAGCACATCGGTCTTGATGCCGGCCACTTCGCCGACCTGACCGATATCCACTTCCTGCATCACACCGTCGGCATCTTTGTGCGACAGCGTCATGCGCTTGGCGCGGATCAGGTTGGCGTCTTTCCCGGTGAGACCAATGGCACGACCGCCGTTCTGGTTAATCAGATTGACGATGGACTTATTCACCAAGCCGCCGAGCACCATTTCCACCACATCCATGGTCTCGCTGTCGGTGACGCGCATGCCGTCGATGAACTCAGACACCTTGCCGATCTTCTGCAGCAGATCGCCGATCTGCGGACCGCCGCCGTGCACCACCACTGGGTTCAGGCCGACCGTCTTCATCAGCACGATGTCACGCGCAAACGAGTTCTCCAGTTCCGGATCGGTCATGGCGTTACCACCGTATTTGACCACGATGGTGGCGCCGTTGAAGCGCTGAATATAGGGCAGTGCTTCGGTCAGAACCTTGGCGATGTTAAGAGCTGCATCTTGCGTGAGAGCCATGAGATATCTCGCGTGACGTAAAAGGAATTAATGACGACCCGAGCTGCCGAAGCCACCAGCACCGCGTGCCGTGGCCTGGAACTCAGTAACAATGTTGAATTCGGCTTGCACCACCGGCACCAGCACGTATTGCGCGAGGCGTTCACCAGGCTGCATGACAAAAGGCCCACTGCCGCGATTCCAGCACGACACCATAAGCTCGCCCTGATAGTCGGCATCAATCAAGCCCACCAGGTTGCCGAGCACGATGCCATGTTTATGGCCCAGACCCGAGCGCGGCAGGATCAAGCCGGCATAACCGGGGTCGCTGATGTAGATGGCCAGACCGGTGCGGATCAGCACGGTATCGCCGGGGCTCAGCGTCAGCGGCTCATCCAGCAATGCGCGCAGATCCAAGCCAGCAGAGCCTTCGGTGGCATAACTTGGGAGCGGTAGATCGCGACCGATACGGTCATCAAGGATGCGAACTTGCAAAGGGATTTTCATGGTTGGTGTTTCCGTTGCTTCAATTCAGGGGTTCAGCCGAGCAGCCAGCAGACGCACCAGCTCACGGGCAATCTGCGACTTTCCAGCTTTGGCTAACTCCACACGCGCCACCTTTTCGTGTGCCTGCGCATCGGGCCAAAACACCGTCATGGCGTTGTCGTCACTTTGGAAGCCAATGTCGGGGCGAGACACATCATTGCAGGCGATGAGATCAAGCTTTTTGCGTGCCAGCTTGTCACAGGCATAGGCTTCCACCGCATGCGTTTCGGCGGCGAAGCCCATCACAAACGGTTTATCCGCTTGCTCGGCAATGCTCGCCACAATGTCTGGATTTTTCACCAGCGTGATATCCAAGGTGTCGTCTTTCAGGCCTTTCTTAATCTTCTGTGCTGCGACTTGTGCCGGCCGGTAATCGGCCACAGCGGCGGTAGCGATGAACACGGTACGCGCCGAGCCCACAGCCGCCTTAGCGTCGTTCACGGCAGCAGCACTCGCCGCCAGCATGTCTAGCGCACTGACCACATCCACGCGCTGCACGCGAGCGGGCGTGGGCAAATGCACCGGACCGGCAATCAAGGTAACGCGTGCACCGGCTTCGACGCAGGCCTCGGCTAGCGCAAAGCCCATCTTGCCCGAGCTGTGATTGCTCAAATAGCGCACCGGGTCCAACGCCTCGCGCGTGGGGCCGGCCGTGATCACCACATGGGCACCGCTGAGCATACCGCTCTCAAACTGATCCGCGCAAAGATCAGCCAGTTGCTGCGCCTCCAGCAAACGACCAGCACCGACATCGCCACAAGCCTGTGCGCCGCTACCGGGCCCAAACACGGCAATGCCGCGGCTTTTTAAAGTCTCCAGGTTGGCCTGCGTCGCCGCATCGGCCCACATCTGCTGATTCATTGCCGGCGCCACAGCCTTCTTGCCCGATGCCGCCAGCCAGCAGGTCGTCAGCAAATCATTGGCGATGCCCTGCGCCAGTCGCGCCAGCGTATCGGCCGACGCCGGCGCCACCAGAAACAGATCGGCCCAGCGGGCCAGCTCAATATGGCCCATGGCCGCTTCCGCCGCCGGGTCGAGCAAATCCACATGCACCGTATTGCCCGACAGCGCCTGCAGCGTCAGCGGCGTGATGAATTCGCGGGCAGCCGCGGTCATCACCACCTGAACGTCAGCGCCGGCATCGCGCAAACGGCGAATCAATTCGGCACTTTTATAGGCCGCGATCCCGCCGGTCACGCCGAGCAAAATATGTTTGTTTGACAGCCGCGCGAGCATGCGAAAGCTCCAATCCGGGTCTATACCTAATGCAGCTGCGAAAGATACCACGGCAGCGCAGGGATTTTATGTCCGACAGGAGTCACAGGTTATGCGTATTCGAGATTGGCCAACGGCAGAGCGGCCACGGGAAAAGCTGTTAATTCAGGGGCCGGGATCCCTGAGCACGGCCGAACTGCTGGCCCTGCTCATAGGTCATGGTCGTGAAGGCCTGACTGCGGTGGACATGGCAAGGCAAGCGTTACAACACTACGGCGGCATTCGCGACTTACTCGATGCCCCCATGGAAGACCTGCTATTGCGCGTGAATTGGGGGCCAGCGCGTGTGGCCAGATTACATGCTGCCGTTGAGCTGAGCCGACGCTACCTCAGTGAAAGCCTGAGCCGCCAAGGCAAGCTCACTAGCCCAGCAGCCACCCGTGAATTCCTGCGCGCCCAGCTGCGCGGCTACGACCACGAAGTCTTTGCGGTGCTCTACCTCGACAATCAGCACCGCGTCATTGCCTTCGAAGAGCTCTTCCGAGGCACGTTAGACAGCTGCTCTATTCACCCCCGTGAAGTGGTGAAGCGCTCGATTGCCCAACGCGCCGGCGCTGTCATTTTTGCCCATAACCACCCGTCCGGCGTGGCCGAGCCCTCCGCCGCCGACCGGCACATCACGCAACGGCTTAAAGAGGCGCTAGCACTTGTGGAGGTACGAACTTTAGATCATTTGGTGATTGGCGATGGCGAGCCGGTGTCGTTTGCCGAACGCGGCTGGCTTTAAAGGGCTGCAGCCACCAGCAGCATCGGTTAATATCTGACCATCACCAGAGGGCAAGAGCATGAATGCCAAGCTATCCCCCATCGTCTCCGAGTTCGAGACCGAAGAAGAAGCGGCCAGTTATGACCGCTGGTTCCGCGCCAAAGTAGAGGCTTCACTGGTCGACACTCGCCCAGGTGTTCCGCATGATGAGGCGATGGTGCGCATCAGTGCCGTCATTGACGCAGCCGAGAAAAAATTCGCAGCCAAGGAAGGCTCATGCTACCCGTCATCTGGAAAGAAACTGCGATCGCCGACTTGAGTAAGATTGTTGAATACATCGGCGAGCATAATCCCAAGGCATCACACAGCCTACATACCGACATCCAAGCTGCGGCGCTGTTGTTGGCTGATCACCCATACATGCACAAAGCTGGCCGGGTGGTTGGCACACGTGAAGTGGTCGTGACCACGAACTATTTGCTGATTTACAAAGTCGAAGCAGACCGTGTTGATATCCTCAATGTCTTGCACTCTAGGCAAGCCTATCCATGACTCAACTGCCTAAACGCAAAAGCCCCCGCACGATGGCGAGGGCTTTTGCTAAACATCACTGCGATCAGAACTTATACGTTGCCGACAGTCGCGCCGCGATGGGCGAGCCCGGCAGGATGTTGTTGTTATTGTGCGCGTTCACGTAGTAATCGCGGTTGAGTAAGTTTTCGATGTTGAGCTGTAACTGCAGATTCTTCGATGCATTGAAGAAGGCAGCAGCATCAACACGGCCATAGCCGGGCAGTTTCACCGTGTTGTCGTCTAACGCAAACATGCCGCTGCGGCTGACAAAACCAAGTGCTACGCCGTAACGATCGTTAAGGTCGTAACGGTTCCACAACGAGAATGTGTGACGCGGCGTCTGTGAGGTTTCATTGCCGGCTCGTGCTGCGAAAGCGGTTGGAGTGCCACCCGCATTCACCGCAGTCACCACATCATCCTTGATGATGCTATCTGCATAAGCGTAGCCACCGACCACACTCCACTTGGCCGTCAACTTACCCGCCAGTGAGAGCTCAGCGCCCTTCACGACTTGACCGTCCAGCAACGTACGGTCGCCAGCAGAGTTAATCACAATGGCGACATTCTGACGCTCAAGTCGGTAAAGGGCCGCCGACAAGGACAAGTCCGGATTGATATCCCACTTGGCACCCACTTCCTTGTTGATGAATGCCTCTGGCTCAAGCCCTGCCGTTTTGTTGGTCAAAGAGCTCAGCTGATCCCCAGCACGCGGTACGAAGGACTTGCTGTAGCTGGCATACACCGACACTGAATCCATCGGTTTGTAGATGAGGGCGGCACGCGGCGACAGCTCGGTGTCAGTGGTCTTGCCAGTATTGCCGGCAGTTTTCTTGTCGGTAAAGTCCGTCACAAAACGATCCTGACGAAGCCCCAGTACCATTTGCCATTGTTTGTTAAAAGTCAGCTGGTCTTGTAAATAAACCGAGGCAACATCAATCGTAGTTTCAGAGTTACGGTCTACTTTCATCCGATCAATTGTGGTGACCACAAAGGGATCTTTAGCCGACACAGTTGTACTCACTACCGAGTCGTCGAGACGTAAATTTCTGGAGTCCTGACGACCCAGCTCAACACCAGCAAGCATCAGATGCTTGACTGCCCCGGTATTGAAATCAAAAACGATATCCGTTTGGTTGAACAGATTCTGGCGTTGGGTATCGTCGAGATACTTGGAGATTCGAACTTGGCCTAGGTTGTTAACAGCACTGCTGGCATACACGTTCTGATAATACTTATCGTAATCGGCATAACGCGTCTTGTTGCTCAGCATCACGCCATTCTGGAACTTGTGCTCGATAGCCATGCCGGCCGTACTTACCGTGGTTTCGGTCGGGCTTTGCTCGGCATTGCCAAAGAACGTGGATTCGTCAGTTTTGAACGGCTTACCGTTTTGTGACGGAATGCCACGATCCGTGACTCGCAAATCGTTGAAATACTCCGCTGACAAAACCACCTTGGTGCGATCACCCGGCTTCAGCGTCAGGGTCGGGCTGATACCGTTACGACGCACGCTAACGCCATCACGATAGCTGTCGGAGTCTTCGCTCACCACATTGACTCGACCTGCAACTGAGCTCGTCAAACCACCGCCCACATCCAAAGCAATACGCTTGTGATCATACGAACCTACCGACACATTCACTTCGCGCACCGGCGTCCAGCCAGCCTCTTTGCTGACACGGTTGATGACGCCACCCGCACCACCACGACCAAACGCCAGACCGTTTGAACCCTTGAGTACCTCAACGCGATCAATGTTGTACACATCGCGGTAGTACTGCACGTCGTCACGCACGCCGTCGAGATAGAAATCGCCCGTGCTGGTGCTGCCGCGAATGACCGCAGCATCCCGATTGCCCTCACCCTGCGCAAACGTCACTCCCGGCGTGTAGCGCACGGCTTCGGCCATGCTCTGCACGGCCTGATCTTTGATTTGCTGAGCCGTAACCACGCTCACAGACTGAGGCGTATCCAGCAACGCCGTTTCGGTTTTGGTCGAGGCGCGGCTAAACACAGGCTGGTAGCCGTTGGTAGCGGAGGCATCTGCTGCTGCTGACACTTGCACTTCAGCCAGCACTTGCTCTTCAGCATAAAGACTGGGGGCAACGCCTGCGCAGGCAAGCATGATGGCAACACTAAGGGGGTTAGGCTTGAACACGGCGCTCTCCTGCATCGAATTTGATGCGGAGAGCATAATAGAGGATGCGAACGAAAACAATTCTCATTTAGAAAAATGTTAGAGCTGAAAGCGCTCCGGCATGCTTTGCCATTCAGACTCTTGTATCCACTCGGGATGGCTCGGTTCAGTGAAGATAAACACGGACAATAAGCCCATCAGGAAAATCACTTTCAAAAGGCGATCACCATAAGTAGGTAGGGGCACGCCCATGAGCGCCGCATGAGTGGGACCTACTTCCACGCGCTGACCGTCACGGATAAGCCAAGCCGCGAGCAGCAACAATGCCACCACAAGGACCCAGCCCCCAGCAAAGAACAGTCCCAGCCCAATGAACAACGCGAAAATCGCGACCAAGGGCATGAACGCGCTGAGCCAAACCGAGAAAACGGCAGCAAACAAAATGGCCCAAGCAGACACCGCAACGACAAACACGCGCATCATGATCCAACCGCGACCACCCACACGCACTTCGCCCTGATACAGCGGCCTTGTCGCCCAATACGCCGCTAGCGCCACTGGCCCCAGTAAGCACAGTAAAACCACCCATGCACCCGGCGAATTCATCTGACGGCGCTGAGCATCCTGATACAGCCAGATGCTTAGCGCTGCCAACGTCAATAACAGTGCGGTCATGCCGTCTCCTCGACCGGTTTATCTTCAGCGACATGCTCACGGCCGAGGTAAAGATACATGGCCGGCACCACAAACAGGGTGAACAAGGTGCCAATGGTCATGCCGGTGGAGATCACCAGGCCCATGGAGAAACGCGCAGCAGCACCAGGACCTGTGGCAAACAGCAGCGGCAGCATGCCCAGCACCAGCGCAGCGGTTGTCATCAGCACCGGACGCAAACGAATGGACGATGCCTCTTCAATGGCCAGTCGCTTCGAATAGCCCTGCTTCTGCAGCTGATTAGCGAATTCCACAATAAGGATGCCGTGCTTGGCGATCACCCCGATCAGCGTCACCAACCCCACCTGGGTATAGATGTTGATACTCGCCCCCGGCGTCTGGAACATGGCCGCAATGTTGAGACAGAGCAGCGCGCCGCAAATCGACATCGGCACCGTGACCAGCATGATGATGGGGTCGCGGAAAGACTCGAACTGCGCAGCTAGCACCAGATAAATGATGACCATGGCGAAGAAGAAGGTGACGACCAGCGCCGAGCCCTCGTTCTTGTACTGGCGCGAGGCCCCGGCGTAATCCACACCGTAGTCCTTAGGCAGCACTTTTGCCGACGCCTGCTCCAGCACGCTCAGCGCATCGCCCAAGGTCACGCCCGGACGTTGCACGCCCGAGATGGTCACCGCGTTGAGCTGCTGGAAGCGGTTCAATGCCTGCGGCTGCACGGTATCGCGCAGGGTCACCACGGTAGACAGCGGGATCAACTCGCCGGCCGCCGTGCGCGTGTAGTACTGTGAGAGCTGATCCGGGTTCAGACGCTCGCTGCGCTGCACCTGCGGAATCACCTTGTACGAACGTGACTCCATGCTGAAGCGATTGGCATACCCGCCAGACAGCATCGCCGACATATCTGCCGCCAGCGTGTTCATGTTGATGCCGAGCAGTGCCGCCTTCTCACGATCCACATCAACCTTCACCTGCGGCTTGTCGATCTTCAGGTCGGCGCGCATGAAGATGAACTTCTTGCTCGCCATGGCCTGCCCGACAACCTCGTTAGCCGCCTCCAGCATGGCCTGTGGCGATGCCGTGCTGGTGATGATGAACTCGACCGGGAAGCCGTTGCCGCCACTGGGCAGCGACGGCGGCGCGAACACCGCATTCTGCAGGCCGGCAACACCGTTGGCCTGTCCGGTGACTTCGGTCAACACTTCCTTCGTGGTGCGCTCACGCTCTGTCCACGGCTTCATCACGATGCCGGAGATGGCGGTGTTGCTTCCCACCGCCGAACCACCACCACCGACCCCGTTAAGCAGGAAGAAGTTGTCCTTCTCCGGAATGGCGTTGGCAATCTTCACCAGCTCATCAGTGAATTTGGTCAGATAGTCCAGCGACGAGAACGAATCGCTCTGCGAGAAGATCAGGAAAAAGCCCTGGTCTTCTTCCGGTGCCAGCTCCTGGGGCGAGCTCTTGAACAGGAAGAAGCACGACACCAGCACAATCGCGCCAAAGGTGGCGATCACATGCTTGTCATCGAGTGCGCCATGCAACTTGCGCTGATAATTCAAGCGCAAAGCCTCGAACTTCGTATCGAGCCAGTGTGCAAAACGGTTGCCCTGCTCTTCCTTTTTCGAGTGCAGCAGCATGGCCGACATCATCGGAGACAGCGTCAGTGCAATCACGCCAGACAGCAGCACCGCGCCCGCGAGCGTGAAGGCGAATTCGACAAAGAGCGTGCCGGTGAGACCACCGATAAAGCCAATGGGCAGATACACCGCGACCAGCGTAATAGTCATGGCAATCACCGGCCCGACCAGCTCGCGCGCGCCCTTGATGGCGGCATCAAAAGGCTTCATGCCATTTTCGATATGGCGATGGATGTTCTCGAGCACGATGATGGCGTCATCGACCACCATGCCAATGGCCAGCACCATCGCCAGCAGGGTCAGCAGATTGATCGAGAAGCCCATGAGCATCATCAGGAAGCAGGCGCCGATCATTGACAACGGCACCGTCACCGCCGGAATCAACACGCTGCGCATGGAGCCAAGGAACAGATAGATCACCACGATGACGATGGCAACGGCCTCGATCAGCGTCTTGATGACTTCGTTGATGGCATCCTGAATGTAGCGTGTGGAGTCATAAGGAATGTTCGCTTTCAGACCTTCCGGCAGCTGCTTGAGAATCTCCGGCCAGACGTTTTCACGCAGGTCCTTGATGACATCCAGCGAGTTCGCGTCCGGTGCAATCTCGATGCCCATGAAGGTCGCGCTCTTGCCGTTGAACGACACCTGCGTGCCGTAACTTTCCGAGCCGAGCACCACATCGGCGATGTCGCCGAGGCGAACCATGGCATCGGGCGTGGAGCGCACCACCAGCGAACGGAACTGCTCAGGCGTGTTGAGGTCGGTGGCGGCGGTGAGATCAACCTGCACCATCGAGCCCTTGGTGGCTCCGAGGGCAGCCTGTACGTTGTTGTTGCGCAGGGCACCGTAGACATCGCTCGCGGTCACACCGAGCGCGGCCATACGCTCCGGCTTCATCCAGATGCGCATGGCGAAGGTTCGATCACCGAGAATGAGCGCACGCTGCACACCGGGTACCGTGGCCAGACGCGGCTCGACCACACGCACGAGGTAGTCGGTGATCTGGTTGTTATCGAGGATGTCGGAATAAAACGACAGGTACATCGCTGCTGTGGTGTC
>Ga0255101_1000403_pt1 | contig 11115 bp, 10 predicted proteins | sample Colum_Colum_RepC_2_FD_188588 | JGI IMG/M metagenome (GOLD analysis project Ga0255101, IMG submission 188588) | Freshwater microbial communities from Columbia River, Oregon, United States - Colum_Colum_RepC_8d | ecosystem: Environmental > Aquatic > Freshwater > River | place: USA: Oregon...
GTGCGATACAGACCGTCCGGATATGATCCCTCAGCGGAAGCGGCGGCCACGTCACGGTGACCGCTGCCGGTCTGGGTCGCCGTTCGGACCGAATGGCAGGCAACCGCATCTCAATTCTCGCTCTGGGCCAGTATCAATCCCGGTCCATCGTCGAAAGGTGTGGGGTTGCCTTGAGGTGCATCCAGCTTAGCCCCTGGTTTTCCTGCGCTGTCAGCAGCGGCGGCCGTCACGCGGTGCCCTCGGGAGGCAGGGTTCCCGGCAATTCGATCTCGGGCGGGTCAAACCGGTGCGGGTGTAAAAGCGGGGGGTGTTCTTGTCGCGTTTCAGGCTGACTTCGAATTTGAGGGCGGCCTTGCGCGAGAGCTTGTCGTGCCGCCACACGATGGGCCAGGGGCCCGGTTGACCGGTCCATTTGGCCACCTCGATGTCGGCCGTGAGGGCGAATTGATCAAGGTGCTCGGTGTGACCCACGAAGCAGCGCCCCGCCGGATTGCGGAGGACAAAGACGGACCAGATTTCGGACGGATCGGACGGAGCCGGAGCAGAAGATTCCACGCAGCGATCATGGGGTCTGAGGCTCCTAAGGGGGAGCAGATTCGTGGGTCACCGGATTCCGCGGGTGCGCCGCGGCGGCCCGGGCCTCCGGGCGTTGGGATCACCGCCGCATCGACGCCGAGGCGCCGTCGGCCAGGGCTTGGATCTCCGCGGCACGGAACTGCGAGGTGTCGCCCCGGGTGGTGTGGACCAGCGCGGCATAAGCCAAGGCAAAGTCCAGCGTGCGGCCCAGCGGCAGGTCGGACAGGAGCCCGTGCAAGATGCCCGCCGAAAACACGTCGCCCGTGCCGACCCGGTCCACGATCTCCAGGTCGCGGTATTCCCTGCCCCGGCCGAAGCGCTGGCCAATGCCGATGAATCCGCCCAGGTCGTGCCGGTGCCCTTGATGAACGGTGCGCTCGGTGCCGGCGATGATCTTCAGCTTCGGGAAAGCCCTACTCACGGCAGCCACCAGGCCGGCTGTGCCGGATTGCGGATCCGGGGCGGCCGAATGCAGCAAGGCCCGGAAACCTTCCGGACTGCCGATGAGCACGTCGCTTTGCTCGACGAACTCCCGGTTGATTTCCGCCGCGCGCTCCGGGGTGGCCAGAGAAGCTCTGAAATTCAGGTCGTAGCTCACCAGCGTTCCGGCCACCCGGGCCGCGGCGACGGCGGCTTGCAGGGTGGCGCGCGTGGATTCGGAGAGGACGGCAAAGATGCCGCCGCTGTGCAGCAGGCGTACGCCTTCCTGTTGGAAGACCGCGCTCCAGTCCACGTCGGTCGGCGTCATCTGACTGGCGCTGGAATGCCCCCGGTCGAAGAGCGCCATGCCGCCACGGACTCCGACGCCGATCTCGGCGAAATACAGGCCCACGCGATTGGTCCGGCCCAGTCCGTCGTGGGGCTCCAACGCGACGTGGCTCACATCCATCCCAGTGGCCCGGGCGTGGTTCAGGACGATGTCGGCCAAGGGATTGTCGGGCAGCTTGCTGGCGAAGGCGGTCCGCCAGCCGAGGCGCGCCGCCGCGTAGGCCGCATTGTATTCGCCACCGCCAACGTCGATCTCCAGAGACCGGGCAAACTCCAGACGGCCGTGGCCCGGGGGCGACAATCGGACCATGCACTCGCCCAGGGCCATCAGGTCATGCCGGGTGGAGGCGGCCCTTCGCAGGGGCAGGGACAAGGGTTGGTCGAGAAAGTCGATATCAGCGTTCATGCCTTAGGGTTCAAGTGGGCCGAGATCGGCCAGCCAGGATTCATCGGCGCCGGCGGCATGGTTCAGAGTCTGGCCGCCCAATGGAAGGCGATGAGCGAAAAGAGCATGCCCGCGATGCCCACGATCGTCTCGCAAACCGTCCAAGTCTTGAGGGTCTGACCCACGCTGAGTCCGAGGCTATCCTTGACGATCCAGAAGCCGGCGTCGTTGAGGTGGCTCAGGAAGAGCGACCCGCAGCCCACCGCGCAAATGATGAGCGCGACCTGATGGGGATTCATCTCGGGGTGGGCCGCCAGCACAGGCACCAGCAGGCCGGAGGCGGTGGTGATGGCCACGGTGGCCGAGCCGGTCGCCACGCGGATGAAGGCCGAGACCAACCACCCGTAGAGCAGGGGGCTCAGATGGGCCGCGTCGCCGGCACGACCGATGGCCTCGGCGACCCCGGAATCGCGCAGCACCCGGGCGAACCCGCCGCCGCCGCCGATCACCAAGATGGTCAGGCCCACTGCACCAATGCACTGCTCGGTGAACTTCAGCACCTCGGCCCGGGTGTAGCCGCAGCGGGTGCCGAGCGTGACCGAAGCCAGCAACACGGCCAAGAGCAGCGCCAGCGTGGGGTGACCGATGAACTGGGCCGCTTCGCGAACGGGGTGTCCCTTGGGTAAAAGCAATTCGGCCACCGTGGCCAGCAGCATCAGGAGCACCGGGCACAAGATGCTGAAGAGCGTCAGCCCAAAGCCGGGCAAACGGAACCGCGGGTCGGTGGACGTGGTCTTTTGTGCGATGGGCGGCGGGTTGGCCTGGACGCGGCCGACCACGAATTTCGCGTAAATGGGTCCGGCCACCGCGGCCGTTGGAATCCCGATCACAAAGCCCCAGAAGAGCACCAAGCCCATGTTGGCTTTGAGCGCCTCGACGGCCACCACGGGACCCGGATGCGGCGGCATGACTCCGTGCATCACCGACAGGCATGCCAATAGCGGCAGTGTCAGGCGCAGGAAGGGTTGACGGGTCTCATGGGTGAGGGTGAGCAAGATGGGCAGCAGCAAGACCAAGCCGACAGCGAACCAAGTGGTCAGGCCCACGGCCAGCGCGAGGGCCATGATGCACCACTGGATCCGATTGGGGCCGAAGATGCGCGCCATTCGAGAAGCCAGCACTTCCGCGCCGCCGGACTCCGCCAACAGCTTGCCCAGCATGGTTCCGAGGGCGATGACTCCGGCTGTTCCCGCCAGGGTGGCCCCCAGTCCGTCTCCGAAGGATTTCAACACCCCGAGAACGGTGTAGGCGGAGGTTTTGCCGTCGATGGCGGCCAGCACCTTGCCGGTGGCATCGCGTGTGGGGACATCCAGCAGCAACACCGCCCCCAGGCCCACGATGAGCGAGGCCATCAGCAGCGAAAGGAACGCGTTCACCTTGGCCTTGGTGATGAGCACGATCAGGGAGGTGATCGCGATCAACGCGAGGAGGATGAGTTTCCAGTCCTGAGGATTCATGGGCTTGGATGGAGAGGCTGGCAGGGAACCGGGACCGCGGGCAAGGGGACGATCGAGGGTGTCTGTGGCAATCGGTGGTTCTGCCCCTTGTCATCGCGACGTCTGCCGGTAGTCTGTCGCCCGACGTGCCGGACCGCTTCCAACCATTCTATCCGTGGCTCTTCGCCCTCGTGGTGGCTCTGAGCCGTTGGCCCGGTTTATTTCCGCCCAACTTCAGTGTCGTCTATTCCCTGTGCTTGTGCGGTGGGATGTTCTTTCCTGGACGCCTGTCGGTGGCTCTGCCGCTGGGGACGTTGTTGGTGAGCGATGTCGCCCTCAACCTCTGGTACCAGTTCGGCAAGGGTTATGATGTCTGGGATCCGGCCTCCTTGCTCTACATGGCGGGCAACTATTCCGGCTACGTGGCTTTGTGGCTTTTGGGCCGTGGTCTCAAGCCGCTGACCAGCGGTACCCGGTGGTTCCGACTGCCTCCGGCCATCCTGGGCAGCCTGCTGGGGGTGCTGTTGTTTTATGGGGTCACCAACACCCTTTCGTGGCTGCGAGACCCCGCCTATGCGAAAACCCTCGCCGGATGGTGGACTGCCTTGACCACCGGATCCGCGGGTTGGCCTGAAACTTGGACATTTCTGCGCAACAGTTTGATGAGCAGCGCGTTGTTCAGCGCCCTCTTTGCCGTGACCTGGAGTGAGGCTCCCTCCGAGTCTCCGCTGGAGAAGGGTGAATGCCCCCCCCCGGCCGAGGCCGAGGGTGAGGCCGAAGAGCAGGCTGCTTAATCGACGACGCTATGACCGTGGGACTCATTTCCGACACCCACGGGTTCTGGGACGACCATATTCCAGGACTCTTCGCCGGTGTGGACCACATTCTTCATGCTGGCGACATCGGTGCCCCCTCGATCTTGGTCGGTTTGGAATGCATCGCTCCCGTGACGGCTGTGATGGGCAATTGTGATGGCCCACCGCTGGATGCCCGTGAGACGGAGGTGATCGATCTCGGAGGGTATCGGTTTCTGGTTCACCACATCGTGGATCCGTTGGAACCTCACGATCGGTTGGCTCGCAGCATCGCCCACCATCATCCGGCGTTCGTGGTGTTCGGACATACCCACAAGCCGCACGATTCCCGGGTGGATTCCATTCGCTACCTGAATCCGGGTTACGCCGGGCGGATTCGCTTCAATCAACCCCGGAGTGTGGCCATTTTGGATCTGGCCGATCCAGCCCTGCCGATGCGCCTCATCGATCTCGGAAGGGGTTGAGGGTTCGAGGTTTCAGCCCGACCCATTGAATCACTTTGACGACCCCGCCGTCCGCTTGCACGTTGATCGCAGTTCAACTCTTGGAATTATGAGCCTGAAAATCGCCTCCGCCGCTGTTCTGTCCGCCGCCTTGGGTTTGTCGGCCGCCGACTTTGATGCCAGCAAATTGCCGCCCGTGTCCGCCAAGCAGGGCGTGACCTACGAGAAGGACATCAAGCCCCTCTTCGAACGCTCCTGCTTCAAGTGCCATGGGCCCGAGAAGCAAAAGGCCAAGCTGCGGTTGGACTCCCTGGAGGCCACCCTCAAGGGCGGTTCCAACGGTGCGGGTTTCGAGAAGGGTGCCAGCGCCAAGAGCACCTTCGTCGCCAGTGTCGCACGATTGATGTCCGACGACGAAAACATGCCCCCGGAGGGCAAGGGTCAGGCTTTCAGCAAGGAAGAGGTGGGTCTGCTTCGCGCTTGGATCGATCAGGGTACGAAGTGAGTCGGCTCAGTCGTTTGTTGATCGGGCTTCGGGTGGCCGGTGGCGGGGTTCATTCCCAGTGCCCGCCGGCTTTTGTGTCCACTCATCTTCCGACGGATTCTTTGCTGGATCATTTGCCCGATTGTCCGCACTCACAGTCTTCCCCTCTGTTGTCCTTCACAGCCTGACCAACCCATGCTCGCACTTCGCGAATTCCATGCCGAACAAGGTGCCGTCTTCACTGAACTCCAGTCGATGGAAGCGGTGGCGCACTACGGTGATGTCGCCGCGGAATACGCCGCCCTCAACCAGTCGGTGGGTTTGATCGACCTGAGTTTCCGGGGGAGATTATGCCTCTTGGGAGCCGATCGGGTGCGACTCCTGCACGGTCAGGTCACCAATGACATCAAGGCTCTGAAAGCGGGGCAGGGATGCTACGCGGCATTCACCTCGCCCAAGGGTCGGATGCAGGCCGATGTCCATATCTACGCCCTCGCCGAAGAGTTGCTGCTCGATTTCGAGCCCGGCCTGACCCAGAGCCTCATCGAGCGGTTGGATCATTACATCGTCTCCGATGATGTGCAGGCCGTGGACGTGGCGGAGCACTATGGATTGTTTTCTCTGCAAGGTCCCCGGGCTCTGGAGGTTCCGGGTCTGTTAGATGCGGGTCTGACCATGACTCCGCAGAGCCATGGCATCGTTCAACGGCCCGACCCGGAACTGGGGGACCTTTACTGGGTGAACCACGCCCGTACCGGCAGTCAGGGCGTCGACGTGTTTGTTCCGACGGCGGCCATGGGCATGGTTTGGGACAAGCTCTGTTTGGCCGTGCGATCCCTGGGCGGGCGGCCCGTGGGTGGGTCCGCTTTGGAATTCGCCCGCATCGAGGCGGGCATCCCTCTATTCGGCGTGGACATGGACGAGAGCCACCTGCCGCCGGAAGCCGGTCTGGATCGCAATGGCATCAGCTACACCAAGGGCTGCTACATTGGCCAGGAAACCATCGCCCGGATCCGGACCTATGGGCAGGTGACCAAGGCTCTCCGGGGACTGCGGTTCGATCCGGGAGCCGTGATGCCTGTCCGGGGTGACAAGGTGTTTCACAATGGCCGTGAAGTGGGTTCTCTCACGAGTGTGATGCCGTCGCCGCGGCTGGGTTGCCCCATTGCCTTGGGGTACGTCCGCAAGGAATGCAATGCCCTGGGCACCGCTCTGGTGGTGCGTTCCGCATCGGGTGCCGAGATCCCGGCAGTCATTGTGCCGCTGCCGTTTGCGGTCTGAATCGTTCCGGAATCCGATCTGGGTTCGGCGAAAAACTTGGGGCCGTCCCCGCCGCTTCGCTTGACCGGGCGGCTGGTTCTGGCGGAAATCTTTCCCGATGCCTACTCGTTCCCTCCTCCGTGCCGGTGCCGTGGCCCTCATGGCCGCTTCCCTGGCTTTCACCGGCTGCAAGGCCACGATCAAAGATCCGAAGACCGAAGGCTATGTGCCGATCTTTGACGGCAAGACTCTCGCCGGTTGGTCGGGACGTTCGGACCTCTGGACTGTGAAGGAAGGAGCCATCACCGGGACCACCCACCGCGATCATCCGATCGCTGGAAACACCTTCTTGGTTTGGACCAACGGCACCGTGTCCAATTTCGAGCTGCGCTTGCAGTATCGTATTTTCAATGGCAACTCCGGCATCCAGTACCGCAGCAAGTTGGTAGACGCTGACAAGTTCGTGGTGGGTGGATACCAGGCGGATTTCGAGGCGGGCAAGACCTACAGCGGCATTCTTTATGAAGAGCGCGGCCGTGGCATTCTCGCCGAGCGCGGTCAGCGCACCGTCATCACCGACGAGGGTGGCAAGACCAAGGTCTCCGTGGTGGGCAAGCTCGCCGACTCCAAGGAACTCCAGGCCAGCATCCATGACGAGCAGTGGAACGACTACCTCATCGTCGCTGATGGTAACCACCTCATGCACTTCATCAATGGCCGCATGACCGTCGATGTCGTCGACCAGCAGTCCGCCAAGGCTGCCAAGGAGGGTATCTTGGCCCTTCAGATCCACGCGGGCCCGCCGATGGTGGTGCAGTTCCGCGATGTGAAGATCAAGCAGCTGCCGTAAGACGGGCACGTGCGCGGGGAGACTCCCCGTGTCATTGAGATTTCAGTCATCGGGGCGAGGGAAACCTCGCCCCGATTTTTTCGACCGCGGGTTTGTTGAAGAGAGAAGGGGTGGTGGGCCCAACAGGATTTGAACCTGTAACCAAGGGATTATGAGTCCCCTGCTCTAACCGTTGAGCTATGGGCCCGACCGTGAAGCGTTTAGTCTGAGTGACGCTGGGGCGTGCAACCCTGGACCGTTCTGCGGCCGGCATAGGTATCCCAATGTCCAGCGCCCCCGCAAGCATCCCGTCCGGTCGCAGGGTCCGATAGGCCATGTTTCAGGGATTCGGAGAGGCCGGGTTCGACCCTGTGTCGGGGCTGCCGGTTTGGAGCAACCGATGCAGCAATGCGCCGGCTCCGAGGGTGCCCAAGGCGGCCAGCAGCACCGCGGGGCGTTGGACGATGACGAAGACAATCATCCAGCAGCTCAGTGCGGCGAAGAGCAGGGGGGTGGCCGGATAGAACGGGACGCGGAACGGCCGGTGCAGCTCCGGAGCGATTTTCCTCAAGCGCATCACGCCCAAGATGGCCAGGAGGTTCATGAGGTTCAGGACCACTCCAGCATACGCGAGCACTTGCTCGAAGGTGGACGTGGCGATGAGCAGACCAATGAGGGCGATTTGGAAGGCCAGCGCCGGCCGGGGCACACCATCGGCGGACCGGATCGCCAGCCAGGCCAGTCGGGGTTTGTCGGCGGCGACGGCTTGTGTCACCCGCGATCCCGCCAGCAGGAACCCGGACACGGTGGCCACCAGCACCGCGGCGATCATGGCGCTCATGATCCGCCCGCCGATGGGGCCCAGGATTCGTGACGCCGAGAGCGAGGCGACCTCCACCGTTCCCGACAAGGCTTCTATGGGTGTGGTGCGCAAGAACACCCAGTGCAGGAGCAAGTAGAGCGTTCCCACGAGCAGCACCGCCCCGATGACAGCCCGGGGAATGACCCGCTGGGGATTTTGGACATCACCGGCCACATACCCCACGGCGTTCCAGCCATGGTAGGCGTAGATGACGTAGATGAGTGAGATGGCGAAGGGCGCGGCGATGATCTCGCGCCAGGCTGCGGCCGACGGGGCGAAGGAAATGGGCTCCACCGGTCCGATGGCCAATCCCGTGGACACGAATGCCACAATCACGGCCAGCGTGATGGAAGACGTGGCCAGTTGAAACAGGGCCGCCCCGCGTGCATGGAGGAATTGGACGCTTCCGACCAGCACCAGTACCCCGATCGTGCCGGCCAGAGGCGGAATGGGTGCGACCTGGGCGGCGTAGCGCCCGAAGGCGATGGCGGCCAAGGCTACCGGGCCAGCGAAGCCTGCCGTGATGGACACAAACCCTCCGACAAAGCCCAAGGTCGGTGACCAGGCGCGTGAGAGGTAGACGTACTCCCCGCCGGAATGAGGCAGCATCGCTCCCAGTTCGGCATAACACAGGGCACCGGCCAGCGAGAGCAATCCGCCCACCGCCCAGAGTGCCAGCAAGGCGAAGCCGCTTTGCGTTCCTGCCACTTGGAACCCGAGGCTGGTGAAGACCCCGGTGCCGATCATGTTGGCGACGATCAACGCCGTGGCGCTGGCGAGACCGAAGGGTGCTGGGGCCTTGGAGGACATGCTGCCGCCCACCATGCCGCGCAGGTGCTGCGGCGCAAGCCGTGGGGTTTGCGGGGTTCGAAGATCAGAGGTGTACCGGTCGAATCGGCTCAGAAGACCGGGCCCAAGGGCCAGGGGGCGAACTCCTCGTCGCCGATGCCCGCCTCCTCGCTCTTGGTGCGCTCGCCATTGGCTGCAGAGAGGATGGCCTCGAAGATCCGTTGTCCCACCTGGGCGATGCTCTCCTCGCCATCCAAAATCGTGCCGGCATTGAGGTCGATATCGCCTTCCATCCAGCGGTAGAGCGGCGTGTGTGTGGACACCTTGAGGCAGGGAGCCGGCTTGCAGCCGTACACGCTGCCGCGCCCCGTGGTGAACACACCGACGTTGCAGCCGCCAGCCACCAGTCCGGTCATGCTCACCGGGTCGTAGCCCGGGGTATCCATGAAGCACAGGCCAGGACCGGTCACGGTCTGGGCATACTGCAGCACCCACATGAGAGGGGCTTGGCCGCCCTTGGCCACGGCGCCCAGGCTCTTTTCAAAAATGGTGGTCAGGCCGCCCTCCTTGTTGCCCGCCGAAGGATTGTTGCTGATGGAAGCCCCGTGTTTCCGGGCGTGGTCTTCCCACCAGCGGATCCGCTCCAGCAGCGCCTCGGAAACTTCGCGGCTGATCGCGCGTCGCGTGAGCAAGTGCTCGGCACCATAAATCTCGGGCGTCTCGGCCAGGACCGTCGTGCCGCCGTGGCGTATGATGAGGTCGCTGGCCCATCCCAAGGCTGGGTTGGCGGTGATGCCGCTGTGGCCATCGGAGCCGCCGCAGTTCAGCGCCACGATCAGTCCACTCAAAGGCTGGGTTGATCGCCGCTGAGCGTTGACCGCGGGGAGTAATCCGCTCACGGCTTTGACGGCGTCTTCCACCGTACGGCTGATGCCGCCCTGCTGCTGGATGTTGAGCACCAACGGGGGTTCGCCACCGCCCTCCGGTTGGTCGAGACCATGACGACGCACCATCGCGACCGCCTGGTTCGTCTCGCATCCCAGGCCGATCACCACGTAGGCACCGATGTTGGGATGCCGGGCGATCCCGGCCAGCACCCGTTGCAAAATTTCCGTGCCCTCGTCGGCCGTGGCGCAACCGGCCTTGTGGGTGAAGGCTACGACACCGTCGACGCCGGGGAAGTCCCGCCGCAGTGCCTCAGGCGTGAAGCGCCGTGCCACGAATTGTGAGACGCTGGCCGAACAGTTCACCGACGAAATCACCGCCACGTAGTTTCGCGTGCCGGCGCGGCCTCCCGGGCGGGCAAAGCCTTGGAAGGTGCGCCGCTCGGATTCGGGCAGGAGGTTCCAGGGGGCGGTGGGTTCCAGAAAATGGTCGCCCGTGGCCAGTTCGCCGGTGTCCACGTTGTGCACATGCACGTGGGCTCCAGCCGGGATGTCCATCGAGGCGCGGCCGATGAATTGCCCGTATTTGCGAATTGGGGTTCCTTTCGCGAGCGGTCGAAGGGCCAGCTTGTGCGCGGCTGGAATGGCGCTCGGAAAGGTGAGTTCTCCGGCGCTTTCGCCGGCGAGCAAACGGCGGCGGGCGACAGCGACATCGTCGTCCGGGTGGAGACGAATCAGGGCATCGGCGGCGGTGAGACTCATGGTGATCGGAAGCAAAACTGCGCTCGACCGACCCGGGCTTCCAGACTGTTTGTTGCCGGGCTGGGGCGCTGGCTTGCCGGATTCATGGACCCGTGGGTACGACCACCCGGTACGATCGGCGGAGGTCCGAGAGCGGTTCCGTGCGCTCAATCGTTCGGGCGTTGGGCAGCGCGGGCACTTCCAGCACGCTCGACCAAACACCCAGTTCCAGAGCCTCCGACACCTGCAACGAGTAGCGCTGATTCACCAACGCAGGAAAGCGGAGCAGCAGTCCGGCGGGGGTGAGTTCGGCGCTCAGTCGCAGACCTTCGGCAGGTCCGCCGGACCCCGGGCTGCCTCCGAGAACGCTTCCAACGCGCCATTGGGTCTTGTCGCCCCAGCTATCCGGGCTTGCCAGTTCATCGACGACTTCCATGGAGAAGCCGCCGCCGTCCGCGCCGGGAAACCAGTCCTTGTATCCAAAGTCCAAGATCTCCTCGCCTTGGGCATCGACCAACCGCAGGCGTTCCCCGCCATTGTCGAGGCGGCCGACGTATTGCCCGGCCACCGGCATCGCCGCTCCGTACCGGGCCGCGAAGGCCGTGGGGTTGGCGACGATCACCAGGCGTGCGCCTGGATCGAGTCGTTTCAAAGCACTGGTGCTGAAGTCGAAGTCCACGCCATCCATGAACCGCACACCGCTCAGGTCGAGCGACTCGGTCGTGGACACGTTGCGCAGTTCCAGGAACTCCAGCTCATCGGGCAGCGACGAAACCACAGGAC
>Ga0255101_1000408_pt1 | contig 11085 bp, 7 predicted proteins | sample Colum_Colum_RepC_2_FD_188588 | JGI IMG/M metagenome (GOLD analysis project Ga0255101, IMG submission 188588) | Freshwater microbial communities from Columbia River, Oregon, United States - Colum_Colum_RepC_8d | ecosystem: Environmental > Aquatic > Freshwater > River | place: USA: Oregon...
AATGCGTGCGGGCAGGCCGAGTGCGCTGATTGCGGCGCGGCGGCTATTGGCTTCATTGGGGTTGTTGAACGCGCCGGCTTGTAGCCAGTAGCTCGCTTCCGAAGGCGCGTTTGCGCCGCCCGTGGGACGAGGGGCTGGTCTGGCTTCCGGTGTGCGCGTGGGCAGTACTTTTTGCTGCGGGAGCAGTTCATAAAAAGCGAAACGTTCCGCTGGCTTCGGCGCAGATTCAGACGTTTTCACTGTTGCTTCGGCAAGGGCTGGTGGCACCGTGGCCACTGGCGGGGCCGGCTTTTTCATCAGCATCACTAGGAGTGCAATCAGACCTGCAAGCAGAATCAAGCCCAGCACGAGGCGACCTTTTTTTAGGCCAGGCTTTTTCGTCGGCGACGACTTGGGAGACGCCTTGGTTGTGCGGCGCCCGCCACGCCCGGTGTTGTTGGGCTTGCCAACGGGTCGGGGCGTTCGACTAGCACCGCGAGGCGGATTCGGACGACTCATTACATGCGTTCCGGGGCAGCCACACCGAGCAGGCCGAGGCCGTTGGCAATGACCTGGCGCACGCCGAGGCTGAGCGTCAGCCTGGCCTGACGCAGCGGCTCGTCATCCACGAGGATCTTGGTGCTGTTGTACCAGCCGTGAAATTCGCTGGCCAGCTCCTTCAGGTAGTTCGAGAGCTGGTGCGGTTCGTAGGCTTCAGCGGCTTTCAGCAGCACTTCCGGGTAGCGTTGTAGCGCCTTCGCGAGGTCACGCTCAGCGTCGCTATCGAGGCGATCGAGCGCGGCCAGGCCAGCATCGCGATCCAGCGTCCAGCCCAAGGTGGCCAGCTTTTCCAGCATCGAGCACACGCGGGCGTGAGCGTACTGGATGTAGTAGACCGGGTTGTCCTTGCTCTGCGACACGGCGAGGTCGAGATCGAAGTCGATGTGCTGCTCGCTCTTGCGCGTGATGTAGTAGAAACGCGCGGCATCATTGCCGACTTCGTCGCGCAGCTCGCGCAGCGGAATGAACTGGCCGGAGCGCGACGACATCTGCACTTGTTCGCCGCCACGCCAGAGCGACACGAACTGCACCAGCAACACGTCGAGCTTGCCGGCATCGAGGCCGAGGGCGGTCAGCGCGGCTTTCACGCGGGTGATGTAGCCGTGATGGTCAGCGCCCCAGATATTCACCACGCGGTCGAATCCGCGCTCAAATTTGTTCAGGTGATAAGCCACGTCGGAGGCGAAGTAGGTGCCCTGACCGTTGTCACGCACCAGCACGCGATCCTTATCGTCACCAAACGTGGTGGAGCGGAACCAGATCGCGCCGGACTTTTCATAGGTGTGGCCATTGGCCGTCAGGCGGGCAACGGCGCGCTCGATGGAGCCGTCGGTTTCCAGTGTTTTTTCCGAGAACCACTCATCGTAATGCACGCCGAATTCGCCTAAATCCTGGCGGATGTCGCTGAGGATGCTGTCCAAGGCGGCGCGGAAAAACACGTCGTAGCCGTCGTTGCCGAGCAGGGCGCGGGCATTGGCGATGAGGCCGTCAATGTGAGCTTCCTTGTCGCCGGAAATGACCTCGCCCGCGGCATCTTTCACGGCATCGGCAGGGACATTCGCGAACAGGTCAGCAACTGGCTTTACCAGCGCTGCGCCGTGCGTGGCGGTGACGCTGGCGGCGATGTCGCGGATGTAATCGCCGCGATAGCCATTGCTCGGGAACACGAACGCCGCGCCGGCAGCAATACCGGACTCGACCGGATGCGATTCAACATAGCGCAGATAAGTCGAGGTGGCGAGAATGGCCATCTGACGACCGGCATCGTTTACATAGTACTCGCGCTGCACATCGTAACCGACGGCATCGAGTAGGTTAGCCACGGTCATGCCGTAGGCGGCACCGCGACCATGGCCGACATGCAGCGAGGAAGTCGGGTTGGCGGAGACGAATTCAACTTGCAGCTTCTGCTGGCGACGCGGTGTGCGACCAAAATTGGCAGCGTCAGCGAAGATCTGGCTGAGCACGGCAAATTCGGTGGCACCCGCAAGGAAAAAGTTGATGAAGCCGGGGCCGGCAATTTCGACCTTGCTCACCACGACGTTGGCGGGTAAGGCGGCGACGATGGCGTCGGCAATCTCGCGTGGCTTGCGGCCAGCGGCTTTTGCACTGGCCAAGGCGAGGTTGGTGGCCCAATCGCCATGCGCCTTGTCGCGCGTGCGATCGAGCTGAATGGCCGGGCTGAAATCTGCCGGCAGAGCGCCGTCGGCGCGCAGGGTGTCGAGGGCTGTGGTTAACAGGTTTTCGAGTGCAGACTTCATCATTTATTCCAAAGCGGGTCGCGCGCTAGTCAGCAAGCTGCCCTGTGGGCGCTTAAGTGGGCGCGATTGTACCAATAAAAAAGGCGAACACCCGTTTCCGAGTATTCGCCTTTTACGATCACCCTAACAGTGATCGGCCTCTGCCAGTGCTTATTTGGCGAAGCTGCGAGCGCCAAAGCGCTGCTTGAACTTATCGATACGACCGCCCGTGTCGACGATCTTTTGCGTGCCGGTGTAGAACGGGTGGCAAGCGGAGCAAGTATCAATCAAGAAGTTCTTGCACAGGGTGGAGCGAGTTTTGAAGGTGTTGCCGCAGGAGCAAGTGGCAGTCACTTCTTCGTAACGCGGATGAATATCGGCGCGCATAGTAAATTCCTCTAGTTAAGAACGGGGCGGGTGACTTCGCCGTCCTCGCGGGCGTGAAACGCAAACGCAGAGGTACGAAATCAATCCATTCTTTTGGCCTACCGAAACTGTCGCTTCGTTTCAGCGGGGCACAACAAGGTGGTGGATTCTACAAGATGTCTGCTTTTTGGCCAAGTACACTTTTCACTCAATGGTGGCGCGGATCGCCACAGCCAGCCGTCGGTGGCGGTGGTAATCTTGGGAGATGAAATTAATACAGGTGGCGCTGCCATCCCCCTTGCGACAAGTCTTTGATTACCGCCTTCCGGCCGGCGCAGCTATTCCGGTAGCGGGCGTGCGCGTGCGCGTGCCGTTTGGACGTCAGGCATTGATCGGCTTGGTTACAGATGTGGTGAGCGAAAGTGATGTGCCCGCCGCGAAATTAAAGTTGGTGACCGAGGTTCTCGATATCGAACCGGCGCTGCCACCGGCGCTTTGGACGCTGGCGCGCTGGGCTGCACAGTACTATCAGCATCCATTGGGCGATGCCTTGAGTCAGATGCTGCCCGTGCTGATTCGTCAGGGCGAACCCTTGCTGGCGCCGCATCCGCAAGTCTGGCGCTTAACGGCGCGAGGCCAGGCTCTCGTGCCCGACGGGTTGCGTCGAGCCGCAAGGCAGCAACAGGCGTGGCAGGTGCTGAACGAACACCTGCAGGGGCTCAGCAGTACCGCGTTGCAGGCCTTGGGCGTGAGTCGTGAGGCGCTATTGGCGCTGCAAGAAAAAGAATTAGTTGAGCGAATTGCGTTGGCTGCGCCTGCTACAGCGATAGCCGTGACGCCACTGCTGGCAGAGGCTCCGTTAGCACTCAATACCGAGCAGGCGGCGGCACTGTCTTTGCTTACTGCACAAACGGGCTTTCGCGTGACCTTGCTGCAAGGCATCACCGGCAGCGGCAAAACTGAGGTGTATTTACAGCACATCGAGCGTGTTTTGCAGGCGGGTAAACAGGTGCTGATCTTGGTGCCCGAAATTGGCCTGACCCCGCAAACTGTGGCGCGTTTTCGGGCGCGCTTTCGCTGTGCTGTCGCCGTGCTGCATTCTGGTCTGACCGATAATGAGCGCTTGAGTGCGTGGCGTGCTGCACGAGCGGGCGAGGTCAGCCTGATGATTGGCACCCGCTCGGCGGTATTCACGCCCATGGCTCGACCCGGCCTGATCATTGTCGATGAAGAGCATGATTTATCGTTTAAGCAGCAAGAAGGTTTTCGCTATCACGGGCGAGACGTTGCAGTGCGCCGGGCGCAACTGGAAAACATCCCCATTGTGCTGGGCTCGGCAACACCCGCATTGGAGTCCATAGCCAATGTTCAGGCGGGACGCTACCAGCGTTTGTCGCTGACCCAGCGTGCGGGCGGTGCGCAAGCGCCTGTGGTGCGTTGCCTCGATTTACGCGGCCAGCCCGTTCAGGATGGTTTATGCGCTGCGGCTCGCCAAGCGATCACCGAAACCCTGGCGCGTGGTGAGCAAGTGCTGGTGTTTATGAATCGACGGGGCTTCGCGCCGGTCATGCTCTGCCATGATTGTGGCTGGCAGGCCGAATGCAGCCGCTGCGATGCGCGCCCCACGCTGCACCGCGATCCCGTACGTTTGCACTGTCATCACTGTGGCTTTGAGCAAGCGCCACCGCGTCACTGCCCGAGCTGTAACAGCAGCGATTTGCGCCCTGTGGGTGTGGGCACGGAGCGATTAGAGCAGGCCTTAATCGCGGCCCATCCCGGCATTCCCGTTCACCGTGTGGATCGGGATAGCACACGCCGTAAGGGGGCCTTGCAAGGCTTGCTCGATGAAATTCATAAGCCCGGCCCGGCCATTTTGGTGGGCACGCAAATGCTCGCCAAAGGGCATCATTTCCCCCGCGTCACCCTAGTGCTGATTCCCGATGTGGATGGCGCCTTATTCAGTGCGGATTTTCGCGGCGGTGAGCGCTTGGCGCAGTTGTTAGTGCAAGTGGCCGGGCGCGCCGGGCGGGGAGATAAACCGGGGCAAATGTGGCTGCAAACCCATCAGCCCGAGCATCCACTGTTGGTGACGCTGCTTTCGCAGGGCTATATTGCTGCTGCGCGGGCGCTGTTGAATGAGCGCCAGCTCTTGGGTCTGCCACCGGCTGGGTATTTGGCCTTACTGCGAGCGGAGGCGACCCGAGCAGACTTGCCCCTGACCTTCTTACAGCAAGCGGCAGTAGAAATTGTGCAGGGCAAGTACGGTGTGCAAGCGTGGGGGCCGGTTCCGGCGCCGATGGCGCGCAAAGCCGGATTGAATCGGGTGCACCTATTACTGAAGGCGGATGATCGCAAGACGCTACATGCCCTGCTAGCGACATTAGTGCCTTGGCTGGACGCGCTGCCCAGTGCGAGGCAAGTGCGCTGGTCGATTGACGTCGATCCGCAGGAGCTGCAATAGCGGCTCCTGCGGAAGTACCTCAGGGCATAATGACGTCAGGAGCAGGCAATGGCGCTGGCGATGCGTTGGCATCGTTCGGCAGCTGTTCCGTCGGCACTAGCTCGTCAATCGCTTCCGGGTCAGAAGCGTCAGCTTTTTGGCCGGTCATTCGATTCACGCGAACTGACGACAAGCCTGCCGGGTTGGGGGGCATGCTGAATGGCATGCCGCGCAGGGCAGTGGCCATGTACTGATTCCAGATGGGCAGTGCGGCATAGCCACCGTATTCGACCTTGCCGAGACTTTTCGGTTCATCAAAGCCCACCCACGATACCGCCACCATTTGCGCATTAAAGCCAGCGAACCAGGCGTCTCGCGCATCGTTGGTGGTGCCGGTTTTGCCCGCTAAATCGGCGCGTCCTAAGCTCAACGCACCGCGTCCCGTACCACGCTGAATCACATCTTGCAAAATTGAATACATCTGGCGTGCAGCCCGTGGTCGCATGATGCGCAAGGCCACCGGGTGGGCAGGCACATAAGCTTCCGGCGTGGGAGTCACGACATTGATGCTGTTGCCCTGGCCTGAAATATTGCCACTGCTGCTGGGCGTGGTCGGAGGCGTTACGCCAGGGATGACTTCGTTAGGTTCAACGCGACCATCCGACGTGACCACCGGAGCCGGTAAGGGGAGCTCACAGGGGCGACAAACGCGCTTGGGCTCTGCTTGGAAGACAACCTTTCCGGTTCTGTCGACAACTTTCTCGATGAAATAAGGGTTCACGCGCAGGCCGCCATTGGCAATGCTGGCGTAGGCAGTGGCCATCTGAATGGGCAGCACTTCAGCGGAGCCCAGTGCTAAAGTTAAGTCCTGCGGCATGCGGGATTTTTCCAGGCTGAAACGACTCAGGTACTCACGGGCATCGCCCACACTCACTGCCTGCAGCAGTCGAATAGAAACCAAATTGCGTGACAAATAGAGGGCGCGGCGTAGCGTAATCGGGCCCATGAACTCGCCGTCGGAGTTGCTGGGTGACCAGTCGCCAAAAGTCAGTGGCGAGTCATCAATCATGCTCAGTGGGGTATAGCCGCTTTCCAGCGCCTTGGCATAAATGAGTGGCTTGATGGTGGAGCCCGCCTGACGCCAGCTTTGCACCGCACGGTTAAATTTGCTTTGGCTGAAGTCAAAGCCACCGACAATCGCCTCGACCGCGCCAGAGTCCGGATTCATGGCAATGAGCTGGCCTTGCACGGCAGGGATTTGTGCTAGTCGCCAGGATTTTCCCGCCGCTTGCAGGCGCACGAAATCGTTGACCTTTACGATGCTGCCGGCCGACGTTGGCGCAGCGCCAATGCTGTTGACGTTGATGTAGGGGCGGGCCCAGCGCAGACCTTCCCAAGGAATGGTGACGCGCTCACCGGAGCGCATTTCCACGACGATACTGCGGGCGTTCACCGTGGCCACCCGCACGGGCTCAAGCCCACCCACGCGACTCAGCTTCTTCAATGCCGCTAAGTCGCCATTGCCTTCGGGGCCACGCCAGCCGTGGCGTTGGTCATAAGCGAGCAAGCCACTGATCACCGCAGCGCTCGCAGCATTCTGGTTGCGTGAATCCACCGTGGTATAGACCTTGTAGCCCGTGTCGTAAACGGATTTGCCAAAACGCTCCAGTAACGACTCGCGCACCATTTCAGCCAGCCAAGGTGCCTGCACATCCTGCATGCTGGCCTTGAAATTGAGCGCGACCGGCGCGGCAATCGCCGCATCGTGGGCTTTCTGGCTGATGTAGCCGAGCTTGAGCATGCGACCAATAATCCAGTTACGACGAATCAGCGCACGTTCCGCGTTACTCACCGGATTGTACTTGGAGGGGGCTTTTGGCAGGCCGGCGATCATTGCCATTTCCGCCAGCGTGAGCTGTTGCACGGATTTGCCATAATAGATTTTTGCGGCGGCTCCGATGCCGTAGGCGCGCTGTCCGAGGTAAATTTTGTTCAGGTATAGCTCAAGAATTTCCTCTTTGCTGAGCGAGTCTTCAATGCGCTTAGCCAGCATCAACTCGGTGAACTTGCGGCTAAAGGTGCGCTCCGAGCTCAGGAAGTAGTTTTTCGCTACCTGCATGGTGATGGTGGAGCCGCCCGAGCGGATATTGCCCGTGGTGAGGATCTCACTGAAGGCGCGGCCGAGGCCGGCGTAGTCAATGCCATCGTGCTGAAAGAATTGATCATCCTCAGCCGCTAAAAAAGCTTGCACAAAGGGCTTGGGAATTTCTTTGTATCTCAGCGGAATGGTGTGTTTGATGCCAAATTCGCTAATGAGCTTGCCGTCACGAGAGAAGACTTGTAGCGGCGTTTCGTATTCCACGGATTTCAGCGTGGAAATATCCGGCAGTTGTGGTGTTAAGGCGAGGTAGGAGCCGCTGGCGCCCAGCGTAATACCGGTTAATGCGAGCCCGAGCCAGCGCATCAGGCGAAAGGGGGAAGCTGCAGCAGTCATGCAAAGCTCTCGTGAAACGTCCAAAACTAGGACTTATGGAGCGCAGTATAAGGCGAGGAAGAAAAGCGTGCCTGCGTGTTTGCGTAAATGCCACTTCGTTGCTACATCTCATGGGCGACAGGATGTCGTGGATAGGGATGTTCAACATGAGAACAGGGATCGTACGCGCAGCGGTGTGCGGCTTGGTGTGGGTTTTTATTAGCGTGACCGGACTTGCGGCGGGGCGTGAGAGCACACTCAGCGCCCAGGTTGCCGATGTGGACATCAGGGTTTTGCTGCTTCAGTTGGCCGAAAGTGCGCGTTGCGATCTGCTGCTCGCCGACGGCGTTCAAGGGCGGGTCAGCTTTAAACTGTCGCCGGAAAAGCCGCGTGAGGCCTTGTTGGCCTTGATTAAAGCGCGCGGACTGGTGATGCAAGCGCATCGGCTGCCATCCCAGCGAAAGCTCCTGTGGGTCGGAACTGGTGAAGATGCAGCGCAATGGGCTAAGCAACAGCTGGCCGGGCAGCAGGCTCGAGAAATGCAGCTGCCGGTACAAACGCAGCTGCTGTCGCTACAGCATGCGCTAGCCAGTGATCTAGCGAAATGGCTGAGTGCAGGTGCGAATGAGCGCTTGCTTGGGCCTCGAAGTCGCGTTGATGTCGATGCGCGTACCAATACCCTAATCGTGACAGATACTGCCGAACGTCTCGTGCAGCTTAAGGGCTGGCTGAGTCAGCTGGATAAGCCATCGCGTCAGGTGTTGGTGGAAACACGGTTGGTCGCCGTATCGCGGACACAGGCGCAAGCCCTGGGAGCGCGCTGGCAAGTCAGCGGGCCGGAATGGACGGGGAAAGTGCCGCTAACGGCGCCAGGCGCTGAGGCTTCAGCGCTGCGCTATGGGGTGCTGGGGTTAAGTGGCCATGCTTTGGATGTTGAGTTATCTGCCCTTGAAAGCAATGGCCACGGCGATATTTTAGCGAGGCCCAGCGTACTCACGGCAGAGCACCAAAAGGGCCTAATCGCCTCAGGCCAGCAAATTCCCTATCAAGAAACCACCCATAGTGGCGCGACCACCACGCGCTTTGTGAATGCAGAGCTCAGTCTAGAGGCTACGCCTAGCGTGACGGCAGAGGGGCAAGTGGTGCTGGATCTTGAGCTAAAACACGACAGTCCGGGCGAACTTCAGGCCAGCGGCGCGAGAGCAATCGAGACCAATCGACTGAAAACACAGGTGCGCTTAAGTGACAACCAAACCTTGATGTTGGGCGGAATTTTTCGTACTCAGTCGGTTCGCTCTGTCAGTCAGGTGCCAGTACTGGGTAATATCCCGTTATTGGGCTACTTGTTTCGACGCCATCAGGTTCGCGAAGACAAGCAGGAGCTACTTATTTTTGTTACGCCACGGGTGTTGAATGCGTCTGGCTTATGGCCAGCGCCGCAGACCGATCCGCGGGCGGTTGAGACTTCAGATGCTGCCAACACCTATTCAAAACATCTATTTGGTCGGGCCCATGGGCGCGGGCAAGACCACCATCGGGCGGCAGCTTGCTGAAATCTTGCACTGGGAGTTTTTAGACTCCGATCATGAAATTGAGGCGCGTACGGGCGCAAACATTCCGTGGATCTTTGATATCGAAGGTGAAGAAGGCTTTCGTCAGCGCGAAGAACATGTCATTGATGTGCTCACGCAGCGCCGTCATGTGGTTTTGGCCACCGGCGGTGGAGCGGTCATGCGCGAGAGCAATCGCCGCCATTTACATGAGCGCGGCACCGTCATTTATTTGGAAACCACGGTGGAGCGCTCGCTGGAACGGACCGCGCGGGATCAGAATCGCCCGTTGTTACAAACGGCAGATCCTCGGGCGCGTTTGGCTGAGCTCCTGCAGCAACGAGACCCGTTGTACCGTGAAGTGGCTCATCACATCATGCCCACCGAGCGTGTCAGTGCGCGGGAAGTGGCATGGCATATTTTGCAGAAATTAGGTGCACGCTAAGGCGCGTGTTTGGCGTGCTAGCAGACTGAGAGATTGAAATGCATACCGTGTTAAATGTGGCCTTAGGCGATCGCAGTTACCCTATTTATATTGGGGATGGTGTGCTGGCGAGAGCGGACTTGGTGTTGCCGCATATTCGCGGCAAACAGGTGTTGCTGGTCAGCAATGAAACCGTTGCGCCGCTTTATGCCGGGACCTTGCGCGCCAGCTTATTGTCAGCTGGATTGACGGTGGCCGAGGTTGTGCTGCCCGATGGCGAGCAATACAAAGATTGGCAGCATTTGAATCAGATTTTCGATGCCTTATTGCAGGCTCGCTTTAGTCGTAAAGCCACCCTGATTGCCTTGGGCGGCGGCGTTATCGGCGACATGACCGGTTTCGCGGCGGCCTGCTATCAGCGCGGCGTCGATTTTATTCAGGTGCCGACTACTTTGCTTTCTCAGGTCGATTCGTCGGTGGGCGGGAAAACGGGCATTAACCATCCGCTGGGCAAAAATATGATCGGGGCCTTTCAGCAGCCTCGCGTCGTGCTTGCCGACACCGGCGTGTTGAAATCCTTGCCGCAGCGCGAATTATCGGCGGGGCTGGCCGAGGTCATTAAGTACGGGCTCATTCGCGATCTCGACTTTTTGTGCTGGTTGGAAACGCACATGGAAGGGCTGATGGCGCGGGATTCGTCGTTGCTGGCAGAAGCCATTGAGCGCTCCTGCCAAAACAAGGCCGATGTAGTCGCTGCCGATGAATTTGAGCAAAACGATATCCGAGCGCTGCTCAACTTGGGCCATACCTTTGGCCATGCCATAGAAACCGGTATGGGCTATGGCGAGTGGCTGCATGGCGAGGCGGTGGGCGCAGGCATGTTGCTGGCAGCGGATCTGTCCTGCCGTGAAGGCTGGCTCACGCCTGCGGATGTGGCGCGCGTGAAAGCCCTGCTGTTACGTGCTGGGCTGCCCGTGGCCGCTCCTGCCGGCATGACGCCTGCGATATTTATGCAGCACATGGCGGTGGATAAAAAGAATGTGGATGGTCGTTTGCGCCTGGTGCTGTTGAAGCAATTGGGTGAGGCGATTGTTACCGATCAAGCGTCGCCCGCGCATTTGCAGGCCACGTTAGTCGCCGCGTGTGAAGGAGTAGTGGGGTGATAACGGCAAAGTCGCAACAACGATTAGGCAATGCCTTTTTAGTTTTATTCGTGCTGGGCGTGTTGGGCTTGTGGTTGCAAACGCCGGTAAAGGCGCTGTTCCAAGAGCGTATCTTGGCGAACGTGGGGTTTGGCGAGGCAGGTTTTAGTGACAGCTTTGGTGCGCTGCCCTCGTTGGTGAAAGATAACGGTGGCGCGCAACCTGTGCCTATCGAGGCCTCGGCGCCACAGCGAACAGCACAGTATCGTGATAAGGCCTGGCTGCTGTCGCAGGATGCCGCCAGCTTCACTCTGCAGGTTGCCGTGTTCGAGGATGAGCGCCGTATCGGTGATCTATTGTCGAGCCGCAGTGATAAGGATCAATTTCACTATATAGTGCTGCCGGCAACGA
>Ga0255101_1000409_pt1 | contig 11062 bp, 9 predicted proteins | sample Colum_Colum_RepC_2_FD_188588 | JGI IMG/M metagenome (GOLD analysis project Ga0255101, IMG submission 188588) | Freshwater microbial communities from Columbia River, Oregon, United States - Colum_Colum_RepC_8d | ecosystem: Environmental > Aquatic > Freshwater > River | place: USA: Oregon...
GCTTCCTTGTAGAAGATGCGCACACAATGGCCGAAGACGATGGGGTGCGAGACCTTCATCATTGTGGCTTTAACATGCAGCGAGAACATCACGCCAGTTTTGTGCGCGTCCTCGATCTCCTTTTCATAAAAGGCTACCAGCGCCTTCTTGCTCATGAACATGGAGTCGATCACTTCGCGGTCGAGCAGGGCGACCTCAGGCTTGAGCAAGAGGGTCTTGCCACTCTTGGTAATCAGCTCCATCTTCACCCGGCGGGCGCGGTCCAGGGTCATGGATTTTTCGCCATGATAGAAGTCGCCTGCGTGCATATGCGAGACATGGGAACGCGAGGCTTGGCTCCATTCGGCCATGCTGTGCGGATGCTTGCGGGCGTAGTTCTTCACGGCCGCTGGGGCGCGACGATCCGAGTTGCCTTCGCGCAGGACGGGGTTTACCGAACTGCCGATGCACTTGTTGTAGCGAGCGCGAATATCTCTCTCTGCGTCAGTCTGCGGCGTCTCAGGGAAGTCGGGGATAGGGTAGCCTTTGTCCTGCAGTTCCTTGATGGCGGACTTGAGCTGCGACACCGAGGCGCTGATGTTGGGCAGTTTGATGATGTTGGCTTCCGGCTGCTGAGTGAGCTTGCCCAGGGCATCGAGCGTGTCGGGAACGCGTTGCGACTCGGTCAGGACTTCCGGAAACTGGCCCAGGATGCGGGTCGCCAGCGAGATGTCGCTAGTGACCACATCGATGTCCGCTGATTTTGCAAAAGCCTGCACGATGGGCAGAAGCGATGCCGTGGCTAAGCGCGGTGCTTCATCGGTCAGGGTATAAATGATCGTAGGTTGTTGCGTGCTCATCTCGTCGTCTCGAGGTTGAGGAGGGGAAAAAGTGTCATTGCCTGATACCGTACCACCAACTGAACTACACCTTAATGAAATTTAATCGAAAGTCTGATGAGGCGATGGCCGCCGGCGACAGGCCGTTCATGGTTGCAGTGATTTTCGCTTGATGCCCACGCTAGCCATGATGCGTGTCGATATCTCTTCGATGGAGGCATGGGTTGTTTTGATGAACTGCACCCCTTCACGATTGAAGATGGCTTCAGCCGCGCGCACTTCTTTCTGGCATTGGCTTAGCGAAGAATAGGGGGAGTTTGCTCGCCGTTCATTACGGATGGCGCTCAGGCGTTCAGGGTCAATGGTTAGCCCGAACAGCTTGTTTTTGTATTCGCGCAGCGAGGCCGGCAGGCGCAAGTCGTCAAAGTCATCTTCGGTCAGTGGGTAGTTGGCCACATGTACGCCAAACTGCAGCGCCATATACAGCGAGGTCGGCGTTTTGCCCGAGCGCGACACGCCGACGAGGATAATGTCCGCCTTGTCGTAATGCTTGGTACGAGCGCCGTCATCGTTATCGAGGGCGAAGTTCACGGCATCGATACGGTCGTTGTAGTGCGGATTGTTGGTGATTGAGTGGGATTTGCCGACGGTGTTGTTGGCCTGTGAGCAAAGCTCGGCCTGCAATTTATCCACGAAGGTATCGAAGACATCCATCATGTAGCCGTTAGCTTCAGCAATAACCGCGCGTATTGATTTATCGACGATGGTGTCGATGATGATCGGCCGCACGCCATCGGCTTCTGCAGTGCGATTAATTTCTTGTTGGGCTGTGATCGCTTTTTCTACCGTGTCGATGTAGGGCAGGGTGGTTTCCTCGAAACGAATCTCTTCGAACTGCGAGAGCAGACTGTGCCCTAAAGTTTCGGCGGTGATGCCAGTGCCATCGGAAATAAAGAACACGGAACGTTTCATGCGAGGCCTTCAGGCGCTAGGCGCCAATTATTCATAATAGAAATGATACTAATTTTTTACGTGAATTAAGTGCAGTGTCTGAATGCCCCAAGAAGGCGCCGGAACGCTCACGCTATTTCCCATCGAAAACAGCAAGATACCTTCAGCGTACGGGCATTTGCAATGGGCTAGACAAGGTATTGCAGCTTGGTCGGGTAGATCGCTGGCAGCGAGGCAAACCAGCTGGCTATACAGTAGAATCCAGCAAGGCTTGAAGGCGTGCGATCCACGTCAGCCTCATCCACCACCCCACTCCATACAGGGAGCAGCATCGTGGCAAATCTCGTCATCCCCTTTCAGAAGCTCGGCAAGCACGACGTTGAAATCGTCGGCGGCAAAAACGCCTCCCTTGGCGAAATGATTAGCAACCTCGCCAATGCCGGTGTATCGGTTCCCGGTGGCTTTGCAACCACTGCGCAGGCCTATCGTGACTTCCTCGAGCAAAGTGGCCTGAACAAACGTATCCACGATGTGCTCGATGATCTGAATGTTGAAGATGTGCTGGCGCTGGCGGAAGCTGGGCGCAAGATTCGCCAGTGGGTCGTTGAAACACCGCTGATTCCGGCGCTGGAACAAGCGGTTCGCGCTGAGTTTGACCTGCTCACCGGTGGCAACGAGCAGATGCCGTTGGCCGTTCGCTCCTCTGCCACGGCAGAAGATTTGCCCGATGCCTCGTTCGCTGGTCAGCAAGAAACCTTCTTGAACATTCGCGGCTATGACAATGTGCTGATTGCCATCAAAGAAGTGTTTGCTTCGCTGTTCAATGACCGCGCCATTGCCTACCGTGTTCACCAAGGTTTTGAGCACAAGCTGGTCGCATTGTCGGCCGGTATTCAGCGCATGGTGCGCTCAGAAATTGGTACATCGGGCGTGTTGTTCACACTCGATACCGAATCCGGTTTCCGTGATGTCGTGTTCATCACCTCGTCCTATGGTTTGGGTGAAATGGTGGTGCAGGGCGCGGTTAATCCAGATGAATTTTATGTTCATAAAGGCACGCTGAACGCGGGTCGTCCAGCCGTGTTGCGTCGCAACCTGGGTACCAAGGCGCAGAAGATGATTTACGCCGACAGCGGTGCTGCCGGTCGTTCTACACAAATTGTGCCGGTAGATAAGCTCGAACGCGCCAAGTTCTCGCTGACTGACGCAGAAATTGAAGAGTTGGCCCGTCAGGCTCTGATCATCGAGAAGCACTACGGTGCGCCGATGGACGTGGAATGGGCGAAAGATGGCGACGACGGCAAGCTCTACATCGTGCAGGCGCGTCCGGAAACGGTGAAGAGCCGCCAGAACGCCGGCACTATGGAGCGCTACCTGCTCAAGCAGAAGGGCAAAGTGGTTTGTGAAGGCCGTTCGATCGGTCAGCGCATCGGCTCCGGTGTGGTCCGCGTGGTGCGTTCGATCAAGGAAATGGAAAAAGTGCAGCCGGGCGATGTGCTCGTCTCCGACATGACTGACCCGGACTGGGAACCGGTCATGAAGCGCGCCAGCGCCATCATTACCAATCGTGGCGGTCGTACCTGTCACGCCGCCATCATCGCGCGTGAACTCGGCGTGCCGGCCATCGTCGGCTGCGGCAATGCCACCGATGTGCTGAAGGATGGCATGGAGGTTACGGCATCGTGTGCCGAGGGCGACACCGGTTTCATCTACGAAGGCCTGCTCGATTTCGAGGTTCAGAAGAACACCATCGACGCCATGCCGAAGCTGCCGTTCAAGATCATGATGAACGTGGGCAACCCGGATCGCGCCTTTGATTTCGCGACACTGCCAAACGAAGGCATTGGTCTGGCGCGTCTGGAGTTCATCATCAACCGCATGATTGGTGTGCACCCGAAGGCGCTGCTGAACTACGACACGCTGCCGCGCGACATCAAGCAGTCGGTTGATCAGCGTTGTGCGGGTTATGCCTCGCCGGTGGATTTCTACGTTGAGAAACTCACCGAAGGCATTGCCACGCTGGCGGCGGCGTTCTATCCGAAGAAAGTCATTGTGCGCATGTCCGACTTTAAGTCTAACGAATACGCCAACCTGATCGGCGGCAAGCTCTATGAGCCGGAAGAAGAAAACCCGATGTTGGGTTTCCGTGGCGCCAGCCGTTACGTCTCGGATAATTTCCGCGATTGTTTCGATCTGGAAGTGCGTGCGCTGAAGAAGGTTCGTGATGTGATGGGCCTGACTAACGTCGAGATCATGATTCCATTCGTGCGCACCACCGGTGAAGCCAAGCGCGTCATCGAGCTGCTGGCTGAGAAGGGTCTGAAGCGCGGTGAAAACGGTCTGCGCATTATCATGATGTGTGAGCTGCCGACCAACGCCTTGTTGGCGGAAGAGTTCCTTGAACACTTCGATGGCTTCTCCATCGGCTCCAACGATCTCACGCAGCTGACTCTGGGTCTGGATCGCGACTCTGGTATTGTCTCCCACCTGTTCGATGAGCGTGATCCGGCGGTGAAGTTCCTGCTCTCGCGCGCCATTCAGGCTTGTCGCAAGGCTGGCAAGTACATCGGTATCTGCGGTCAGGGCCCATCGGACCACCCGGATCTGGCCAAGTGGTTGATGGAAGAGGGCATTGATTCAGTCTCCTTGAACCCAGACTCCGTATTGGAAACGTGGTTCTTCCTAGCGGCTAACCACGGTAAGTAAGCTGAGTTGATGCATTGTGGAAAGGCGGGGAAACCCGCCTTTCTGCTATCTGAACTGAAGTGATTTTGTTTGAGGCAAAGGCAATATGGCGTTTCATGCCCTTGAAAAACTCATGTTTTTAGAAGATGGCTATCGTCGAGAGTTCATCGTCGATGGCATTCCGCTGTTACTCATTCAAGAGGATGGTCAGCGCTATCTGATTCGCAATCAATGCCCGCATCGCGGGGCGGCGTTAACCGAAGGTGCGATCACGGCTGGCGCCATTCGTTGCCCGAATCATGGCTGGTCGTTTAATTTGTCGGATGGCCAGTGCCGCCTGCCGGCCCCGGGACCCTGTTTGACGCAATATAGCTTGGTGTACGAAGGTAATCAGATTGGTGTAGTGCTTTAATTCGCCGCGAGAGAGCCGCCATAAAGACGTGTATAGCGTCCGGTTACGCGCTCCACGTAGTCTTGCGTCTCCGTAAACGGAGGAATGCCACCGTATTTATCCACGTTACCTTCGCCCGCGTTATAAGCGGCTAATGCCAGCGATAAGTCCCCGTATCGCTTCAGCAGATAACGCAGATGTTTGGCACCGGCATTGATGTTTTGCGCGGGATCCCAGGCATCGGTGACATGGTAGCGTTTGGCGGTTGCCGGCATGAGTTGCATCAAGCCTTGCGCACCAGGGCCTGAGCGAGCCTTGGGGTCAAAACCGGACTCGGTATGAATCACGGCTTTAATCAAGCCAAAATCTAAATCGTATTGTTGAGCTGCTAATCGAATGCTGTCATCGAACGCATTACGATTTTTGCTGGCGCTGGCTTTAACGGCCATCTCCGTTTTACCCCAATTGCGGTAGCTGTGCACATTTGTGTCTGGGTACCACGTCACTTTGACCAGACGCCGGTATTGCTGACGGTCTTGGCGCAACGGTTTGCGTTGCTTATCCACTTGATTGGTGAGCAGCACATTGCCATCGGCATCTTGGAAACGATACAGCTGGCCCGCACTCAAGCCACCGGCGGCGAGCAAAAGCAAAGATAAGCTGCTGGCAAACAAATAACGCTTCATGACGCACACTCTTGAATAGGCATGAATTGTCGCACTCGACCTGCGCAGGGTAAAGTTACCCTTTTAGTGATTCGCTTGGGAGAGCCACCATGTCTTTTGTGACCTGTGATTTGTGTGATGAGTTTCCAGAGGCTGTTCGTGTCTGCGAGCCCATGTTTGCCAACTACGGTGGCCTCAATGCCTTTGGTGGTGCCATTGTCACGGTCAAATGCCATGAGGATAACTCGCGCGTCAAAGAGTTATTAGCTACACCCGGCGAAGGTCGTGTGTTGGTGGTGGATGGTGGCGGTTCTTTGCGTTGTGCATTACTGGGCGATTTGATTGGGGCGAGTGCCGTTAAGCAGGGTTGGGCGGGCGTGATTGTGTACGGCTGCGTGCGGGATGTGGATGCGCTCGCCGAGCTGGATATTGGCATTCAAGCCATTGCCGCCATCCCGTTAAAGAGCGTGCGTAAAGGTGTGGGCGAGGTAGGGTTGCCCGTGACCTTTGCCGGTGTCACGTTTACGCCCGGAGAGTACGTCTATGCCGACAACAACGGCATCATCGTATCGGCACAGAAGCTGATCTAATTACATCCAGCCCGCTTGCTTCAGTGTTTTATGGAGCTTTAAGCAGGCGAGTGCCGTTATAGCCAATACCGTCGGGTATGCATATTTAAATTGCAGCTCGGGCATGTACTCAAAGTTCATGCCGTAAATACTGGTGATCAGGGTGGGTAGCGCTAATAGGGCCGCCCATCCGGCCAGTCGTTTCACCACTTCGTTTTGCTTCACGGTCACCAAGGACAAGTTGACCTGAATCGCGGCCGTCAGCAGCTCATTTAGGGCATCAATGGCCTCGTTGATGCGCGTGCAGTGATCGGCGATATCGCGGAAATAGGGCTGGATAGCGGGGTGAATAAAATCATCTTGGCCATGGCTCAGATCTTGTGCAATGTCCTGCAGTGGTGCCGAAGCAAGGCGCAAGGTAATGAGCTCGCGCTTCAGCTCATACAAACGCTTGATGGTGCCGCGCTTGTACTGCGGTTGGAAAATATCTTGCTCCAGCTTATGCAAGGTTTGCTTAAAGTCATCGACGATGGGCGCGTAGTTATCCACGATAAAATCGAGAATGGCATAGAGCGGATAGCTTGGGCCGAGCCCTAACTGGCGCGGCCTCGCCTCCACACGCTGACGCATGGTGGCGTAAGTGTGTGACGGCCCATGACGAATGCTGATGAGAAAGCGATCGCTAATAAACAGATGAGTCTCGCCAAAAACAATGCAGCTGCCATTACGCTCGGCGGTATGGGTCACAATAAATCGCGTGTCGCCATAGGTTTCAATTTTTGGGCGTTGATGAGCGCATAAGGCATCTTCAACGGCCAGCTCATGCAGGCCGAATTGATCTTGTAAGGTATTGACCATGGCCGCATCGGGCTCATGCAAACCGATCCACAAAAAGGATTCCGGATGCGCCAAAAGAAAGGCCTTGGTGTCTGATAGTTCGACTTTAGCAATGCGATGACCTTCTCGGTCATAGGCGATGGAGTTAATGATGGCGCCAGACATACTAAGTTCCTAAAAGGCCGCAGCAATTCATTGAGCATGCCACGACTGGTCGCGATCGGGTTGACGGCTGGTCAGAATTATTAGGCGGCAAAAGAAATTGCCCAAAAACGAAAAGCCCTTAACCCGTGCGTCTTGGCAACCCTCAGGATGTACCGACGTTGTTAAGCCAGTGTCTAGTGAAATGGGCTCTCTAGGCCATGTATCTATTTCCAGCCCTGCTGCCAGTTCTCAATACTTTTTAGATCTTGCCATTTAATCGGCATTGAGCGCTTTGTCAGAACGGCCTCGATCAAGCATGAGGTCACAACGCCTTCTTCATCGAATTCGACCTCAGTGACCATGAAATGCTTCTCTCTTGCTTGCGGCCTCTGTGCAGTCCACTTGCTGTGCAGTAGTTTTCGGGGATTAATTTTGTTCATAACACCTCTGATGAGTGAACTCAGTATTAGCAGCGTGATGCCGCAAATACATCGGGATCACTGCGCGGCGAGTCGGAGCAAGACCAGACCAGCGATACCGATGTGTGCCAGTGTGATGAGTACCGATAGCATGTGCAGTATCTGGAAGCGTCGGCTCTTTCCTGAATCAGCAGCGTTGTTGATGGCGGGCATCAGGATCTGACGTGTGGGGAAGGTGGTTAGCGCGATCAGAGCCAAGGCCAGTGTGCTCGGAGCATCCAGCATCCAAGTCAGTAAGGCAGCGAGCGTGGCGGCGAGGATGACGAAAGCGTAGAAGGGCGGAAATGCGGCGCGAATCAGCAGGCGCGCCTCCACCGGTGGCAGAGCTTTAAGGGCGAAGGCCGCAAAGCCGCCGGCAAAGAGCAGCATGCCGCCGAAGAGCAGCGCGGTTGCTAGCAGGGCGGCGATAAGTAGGGTGTGGTTTAGCATGACGGACTCCCGAGAAATGTCACATCAAACTACCGTATCGGGTAATGCCTCACACCTGTTCAAATCGAGGGCTGTCTAACCTAAATAATCTAAGTCAATAGCGACAGTGTTAAGCTGGCTTTCTTGCTCCATTTTGTTGTACTCAAATTTATGTCCTCATTTTTCAAGCCATACTTCGTACTTTCATTTATTTCGTTAGCAATGATGCTTGCAAGCTGCGGTGACTCAAGTGCGGAAAAAAACGAATCTCCGACTTCTGCAGGCCCGACAGTAGAGTTTGATAACCGCTGTGATTTGGCCCCTTTTCCCAGTGCGGAGTGGTCGCGCTGTGAGTTGGAGAATAGCGCGAAAACATTGGAGGCCCCGCTTGAGCAACTGAGCCAGCCTGCGTTTTTGCAGCGTGCATCCGTGCAAAGCGGCACCAATCTGCAAAGCTATTTCGAACGCATCCTGAATGATCCCAGCTGGCTTTTGCTTGGGCTCAACGGTCTGGATGACCCAATCCAACAACTCGTTAGCCAGCCGACAAGCTTGTTGTCTTTGAATGGGAACACGCCGCTCACCTCAGTGACCTCGACTTACGCGGGACCTGCTGTGAGTGACCCTTTTCGCTTTCCAGATTCACCAGGTACAGATGGCAAACTGTTTTATCAAACTGAAGCCGTGGTTACGCCAGTCGTATTTTTCGATCGTGATTGTGCTCGGCTCACCGGTAATATCTGGCGCCCCCGAAATGCTCAAGGCAAACTGCCAGGAATTGTTATCAATAACGGATCTGTTCAAGCGCATGAACCTGCCTACTGGTGGGCTGCTCAAGCACTCGTCCGCGCTGGCTATCAAGTCATGACCTATGATCCGCGCGGACAAGGTCGCTCTGACTTTTTGACCCCAGCCGGCGGCACGGGCACCAATATAAACCCCAGCGTTTTTTGGTTAGGTCTGGTTGATGCCATCGACTTCTTTAGGTCTTCACCCACCCGAGTCGCACCTAACAATCAACGATGCGCTATTACCTATAGCACTGAGATCACGGCCTTCAATCCCGAGTATGCCGCGTTAGATTTGGATCGACTGGGCCTGGCAGGTCATTCGCTGGGCGCCATTGGGGTGTCAGTGGTTCAAGGCTATGGCGCTGCTGGTGCAGATCCTTGGCCGGGTCAATTGGATAACACTAACCCCGTTGATGTGATTGTGGCCTGGGATGGCTTGCTGCGCCCTGAGGGTGGTTTGATTGGCGGTGCTTTTCAAGGCGGTGGTGTGGGCTCCATACTAAACACGATTGGCGTCACTGATCCGCTATTTCGTTTGGCAATTGAGCGAGGCCTGCCCAACTTCGGGATTCGTGTTCCCGCCATGAGCCAGGGTTCGGATTACGGCGTGATTGTCTCCCCATTCTTGACACCGCCAGACCCTGAACAGCGTCTCAAGCTGGGCTTTGACGCCTGGTCTGCTGCCGGTGTGCCTGTATATGACCTAACACTGCGCGGTTCGACTCACTTCGATTGGAGTTTGATCCTTGGTTTGCCGGCAACATCCTGGTGCGCGCAAGTCGTTAATGATCATTGCGAGGGTGGTTGGGGTATGCCGACTGCTCGTTACTACACAGTTGCTTGGTTTGATCGCTGGCTGAAAAAGCCAAGTGAGCTTGGCTTTTCAACGGCAGATGAAAAACTCACGGCATTAGATGGCGAGTTTGGTCGTGACCGGATGAGTTTTCGCTATCGGTCAGCATTTTCTTTTAAGCGCCGATCGGGAGAAAAGGTGGCCTGCAACGACATCAGAGCAGCTTGCTTGGTCTCAACAAATTAAGGGGGTTAGGCTTTATTAATAAGCCTAATCCTTCTCACGCCATACCTGAAATTTCCCACCAGCCCGGCATCATCCGAATCGCTTCGGACCGGGCATAGCGGTCATCGAGCAGCATCAGAACACCGGTATCCGTCTCGGTACGAATGACGCGACCGGCCGCTTGGATGACTTTCTGCAGGCCCGGATAGAAATACGCGTAGTCATAGCCTCGACCAAAGCGCACTTGCATGCGGCGCATGATTTCTTCATTGACCGGTGTTTTTGCAGGCAGGCCCAGTGTGGTGATGAAGGCTCCCACCAAGCGATTTCCGGGTAGATCAATGCCTTCTCCGAAAGCACCGCCAAGCACGCAAAAGCCTATGTGCGCCGAAGTGTCGGTAAAGTTGCTCAAGAAGGAGGCGCGCTCCTGTTCGGACATGCCGCTACGCTGAGCAATAGTTGCTATGTTCGGGTAATTTCTCTGGAATGCGTCATGAATCTGCTGTAGATAGACGTAGCTGCTGAAGAACGCCAAGTAGTTGCCAGGTCGTGCGGTGTACTGCGTGGCGAGTCGCTGGCAGATCGGCGTTACGCTGCGCGGCCGATCATCGTAACGCGTGGATATCTTGGTATCGATCTTCACCTGTAATTGTTCAGCTTTGAAGGGGGCTGCGACTTCTAAAAACTGAGCTGATTCGGGCAGCCCGAGCATGTCTTTGAAATAGTCCACGGGGCTGAGCGTGGCGCTGAAGAGCGTGGTACTGATCGCCGCTCGAAACCGATTGGCGAGAAAGGGGGCCGGCAGAATATTGCGAATCGTCAGGGTGGTTTCCGTCGTTGGATCAGTAGGGTCATCGACGGTGACATCAAACAGCGAGTGATCGCCCAGCGTCTCCGCTAGACGAATAAAAAGCATGGCCTCGAAGTAGAAGCGCATCAATAAACCATCGTTACCAGCAGGCTTTTCACTGAGATGGTCGGTGATTTGGCTGACTAAGCGCTGGAGTGACTTGAGCAGGTCTTCTGGGATGACCTCATGGATGCGATAGGGCTCAATTTGATCACGGTAACTGCGGTGCCAGACCTCCCAACATCGGTCGAAGGTTTTGCGCAGGCTACGCGGTGCGACGTCTCGCGCCTCGACCAATGCGCGTGAGTCTAGCGAGGCGGTGTACATGCGCCGCGCACGATCCACGAGGTTATGCGCTTCATCGACCAGTACCGTTACCCGCCATTCGTTGATGACGGTATAGGCATACATCAATGCGCTCATGTCGAAGTAGTAATTGCAGTCGCCCACAAACAC
>Ga0255101_1000414_pt1 | contig 10997 bp, 13 predicted proteins | sample Colum_Colum_RepC_2_FD_188588 | JGI IMG/M metagenome (GOLD analysis project Ga0255101, IMG submission 188588) | Freshwater microbial communities from Columbia River, Oregon, United States - Colum_Colum_RepC_8d | ecosystem: Environmental > Aquatic > Freshwater > River | place: USA: Oregon...
ACCAAGACCAGCATAGGGGTTAATGATGAGCCCGACGCGCAACCGTGCGGAAACATTCAGAAATGATTTCATAGTTGGTTACAACTTAGAGGCGAAAATACAAGACGAAGCGATTTGGCCTTCCTATAGTGAACTCATGGAAACACAACTTGAGGTGCATCATGACCAACACTAATCTGGAGAAGAGCATGAACGAGACCCGCACGGTGGGCAATCCGTTTCATTTCGCCATCCTGTTAGATGACCAGGGTACCGAGTTGGCCATCACAGAAGAAATGATTCAAAAGGCTTGCGCTGATTTAGCGAAGCGTTGCCAATTTCCGGATCGTCGGCAAGCAGCCTGATTCAGAAACTGCTGAATCAGACTTGCTTCGGGGCTAGGCCATTCCATAACATGGCAACCGTTCGCTCAACCAGTTGACCATCCGCAAATGTCTCCGGCTTCATCACCCAAGCCAACATAAAACCATCAATTAACGCACACCAAAAAATCGAGACGGTATCGGCATCTAAGTCAGGGTCCGTGATACCCGCCTCGACCAAACGCTCGATCATTTGCTTCGCTAACAACCGGGCATGGTCATACAACTTTGCCATACTGCTGGCTATCTGGGTATCCCGCGTTTGCGAGACGAACTCCAGATAGAGCCTTGGCCAAGCGGCGTTATCGTGAAAGCGGTTCAACATATCCCGCAGCATAGTCGCAATGGCTTGCTGCCGTGCCTGAGTCGTTGGTGCCGCCAGCGCCAGCGCCAATTCTTCGGCTAAAGGTGCCGTGTGCTGTTGGAACCGGTACTCCAGTAGCGATGTGAACAAGTCATTCTTACTACGGAAATGCCAGTAAATAGCCCCTTTAGTCAGATGAGCCTCTGCAGCAATTTCATCCAAGCTGGCGCGCTGAAAGCCTTTATGCGCAAAAACACTGACGGCGGCCGCCAAGATACGTTCGCGAGACTCACTCGGCTGCTCACGTCGCTCATTCACGGCACGTTGCTTACACAGAGACATGGGGGAATCCATACAATCACATACCGCCAAGTATGCCACAGCTTAAGCACACCCCTCACAGCGCTAGACCGACTCAGGTGGGAGTCGCCAAATCGCATAACTGGCCGACAGTGACACAGCTGCGCGCTGCGCTTCCTCAATACTGACGGATAGCGTGGCGCGAGCTTTGCCTTTACTAGCAATTTGCGCGGCCACTGCAGCGAGAACAGCGGCATCGGGCAAGATTGCCGTGGCCGAGAAATCTTCACTAACCGGAAAGCGATACTTAATTTCAGACTCGTAAACAGCGACATGACAGGCACCTAAGTGCTCTCGCGCCCACAGCATGAGCGCAGCCCAGCCTGTCACCGTCGTTAAGCTCGCCAGCGCGCCAGCGAAAGCGGTACTTTTATCGTTGATGTTGGGCTGCAAAGGCGCTTTCAGGGTCAGCGCCTGACCATCCCAAGCGACGGCTTCCAACTGCATAAATGCCGCCAGCGGGATATCACGCCGTAATTCGGCCAAAAACGCTTGCGCCTCAGCCAGCCGGCTCATGCCGTTGCGCCCGACCAAGCGCCAAACAATGACTCTGGGCGCGGAGGTGCAGCCTTAGTGCCCGCAGCCGTACCGACGTAAATAAAACCTCCGATGTCTTCGCCTGCGACCAGGCCCAGGCCCTGCTTCACGCGATCCAGCGCCGTCGTATCACCGGTGCGCCACATGGCCGCATAGCCTTCGGCATGTAAGGTTAACAATATATTTTGCACGCTCGCGCCTAGGCTTAGCCATTGCTCCCACTCCGGCACCTTAGCTTGATCCTGGCGGCGTAATATCGCCACGATGATCATGGGCGCGCGCAGCGGCATTTGCCGCAATTTGTTCTGCTCTAACTCAGCACGATCGGGATTCACCTCGCACATGCCTTGGTAAAACAACTCGCCCAATGCCGAGAGCGCATCACCCTGAATCGTCAGGTAGCGCCAAGGGCGCAATACACGATGATCCGGCGCCGCACCCGCTGCGTCGAAGACCCGGGTCAGAGCGTCGGTATCGGGTACGGGCAACACCAGTTGAGCAATGGAGCGACGCGTCATAATGGCTTCGTGGACATTCATCGTTGGGCTCCTTGCACGCGCTGTTGCGCGGTATTGGCCTCTGCAACTAAGCGCTGCATGAGTTCGGCACAGCTTGGAATATCTTGAATTAGGCCTTGGGCCTGGCCAATCAGCTGCACGCCGCGCACCTGATCGCCGTCTAAGATGGCGAGGCGAATCCGCTCCACTGCAGCACCGAAATAGCTCAGCTTCAACGTATTGGCGAATCCCTGCTCACGCCAGGTCATCCACAATTGCTTCAGGCTTGTGCCTTGTTGGCGCATCAGCAGCAAGGACTGCCAAATAGCCCGCCATAGCGTCAGCGGTTTACGACTCACCGCCACCCCAGTTGGGGTGCGCATAATGCGACAGGGCATGCCGTCGAAATTGCGCGTGTAGAGGGTGTCCTCAACGGCTTTCTCCAACACCATCGCTTGAGTTTTAGCATGCAATGGACTTTCTGTGGTCATGGCCCAGCGCGTACCCATCGCTACCGCATCGCCACCCAACGCCAATGTGGCCACCAAGCCCGAACCTTGGGCAAAACCACCGGCCGCAATGAGCGGCAATGACGTGACGGCGCGGATGGCCGGCAATAACACCAGCGTAGTGACTTCACCACCATGTGCCGCCGCCTCATGTCCAGTAACGATAAGCGCGTCGGCACCATCTCGCTCGGCAGCTTGCGCATGTTTTGCGGTAATGACGGTGGCAATGGTTTTACCGCCGTAGGCCTTAGCGCGCTGGCACAGCCAATCACCCTTGCCCAGCGAATAGTTAATAACCGGCACCTGCTCTTCCAGTGCCACCTCGGCATTTTCTCGCGAGCCCGGCATTAGCAAGGCCAAACCCACACCGAAAGGCTTCGAGGTGAGGCTACGCGCCAGTCGAATTTCAGCACGCGCTTGTTCAGGCTTGAGGTGCCCGATCTGAATTAGTCCCAGACCACCCGCCTCACTCACTGCCGCCGCTAGCTGAGCGTTAGATACATACGTCATGCCCGAGCAAATAAACGGATATTGAATACCGAATAAGTCGGTCACACGGGTATGCCAATTCATGCCTCGCGTCCTATCTGCAATGCCGAATCCATATTCGACCAGGGCTGGGTTGGGAGTAGCCAGTGTCTTGCCATGCCTAAGCTCTGCTGGGCAGCTGGAATCAATGCCGGTTCTTCGGCCATCAGCTCCCACTCCGGAGCATGCGCCAGGCCGATGGTGCGACGGATCAACTCAACACCTGCGAATGCAAGGGTGTCTTGCAGCAATTCATCCAAATAGCGCTGGATATAGCGCTCACTCTGCCACTCACCCAGCACTGATTGCTGGCGCGCCAGCTCAGCGAATTGCTGACTAAATACCTGCCAAATTTGACGAATCAATTCGAGCATGTCCATTCCTGAACCTGGCGTAGCACCCGCTCGGCGAGCAAATACAGGCTGACAAACATGGCCTATGTAGAGGTGTGCCACAAGACAACCTAAGTCGTAGGCCATGGGGCCGTAAAAGCCAAACTCAGGATCGAAAATACGGGTTTCTGCGGGAGTAACCAGCATCGAGCCGGTATGCAAATCACCGTGCAACAAGGCTTCAGCCGATGTCATGTAGACACGCTTCATGCGCAAGACTGCAGCATACAAATCTTGGTCTGCGCGAAGTGCGGCAGCCGTCTGCTCTAACTCTGCATGGCAATGGTTGTGCGCGTGCTGCTGTAAAGGCTGCGTGAAGCAGACATCCTCCTGGGCTTTGACCAGCACGGGATTAATAAACTGAGGAACACGTGCTTTTTTTTCTGCCGAGGGCAAGGCCAAATCGGAGCTGAAAAACAACGACTTGGCGAGAAATTCGCCCAAATGCTGGGCCAGCAACGGATAATGTTGCTGTGCTTGCAGTCCGGTGCGCAGAATCACATGTGGACGTAAGTCCTGCATGATGCAGACATACATCTCCGCATCAAAGTGATAGACCTCGGGCACGAACTCCGGGCAATGCGTGACATAGCTTTGCAAAATGCCATGCTCCCGCACGGCGCGATCCAAGGGTAATTTAAAATCCGGATATTTCCGGGCCCACGGCAGCGACTGCTTCACGATAAGAGAGCGGCCAGCGGCGTTGGAGACGCGAAAGACCAAGTTTACGTTACCATCGGCTAAGTCTTCGCTGTGCAAATGCTCGTTAGATCCCAGCAGTTGATTCGCTAAGCCGGTTTTCTGCAACCAAGACACCACGGTGTCACTATCTAAAGCGTAGTAATTTTCTAAAGAAGACACGCCAAGCCCCTGAATTAAATACGTTTAAAAATTTTCCTGGCCAAGCTCATGCGGTGAACTTCATTGGGGCCATCGTAAATCCGGAACGAACGCGCATCACGGAAAATACGCTCCACGATGCTTTCTCCCGTCACGCCCCGGCCACCCAACACTTGCACACTGCGGTCAATGACTCGCCAAATCGCTTCCGAACTGATGACCTTGGCCATACTCGATTCCACATTGCCCTGCTCGCCCTGATCCAAAACCCAAGCACAGTGCTGAATGGTTAGACGCGTTGTGTGCAAGTCCATTTCATTGTCGGCCAACGGAAAACCAACGCCCTGATGCTCAAGGAGCTTTCGGCCAAAAGACTCCCGCTGCTGGGCATAGCGCGTGGCCACTTCGTGGGCTCGTCGAGCAGCACCCAGCCAGCGCATGCAATGTGTCAAACGCGCGGGCGCCAAACGCACCTGGGCATAGCGAAAGCCCTTGCCAATCTCTCCCAGAACATCCTCAGCCGGCACATAGAGATCCTTGAGGGCAATCACACCGTGGCCGCCGCTGAAGCAAGAGTCCAATGAGTCCATCATGCGTTCGAGATGAAAGCCGGGCTTGTTGGTATCGGACAGGAACATGGTGGCTGATCCATCGGGCATTTTTGCCATGATGATGGCAAAGCTGGCACCCTCCGCGCCGGTGATAAACCACTTGCGGCCATTGATGCGATAGCCATCACCATCCGGCGTGGCCGTTGTAGCGAGCATGCTGGGGTCAGAGCCTGCGCCATCATCGGGCTCGGTCATGGCAAAACAAGAGCGAATGCGGCCATCCACCAAGGGTTGAAGCCAGCGTTGCTTCTGCTCCTCGTTAGCCACGATCTCCATGAGGTGAATGTTGCCCTCATCTGGCGCATGAATATTCAGTGCAATCGGGCCCAGTGGCGAATACCCCGCCTCCTCAAAAACCACGGCTTTAGCTAGATGAGATAGCCCCAGGCCACCTAGCTCAACCGAGGCATGCGGCGTGAGTAAGCCAACAGCACGAGCCTTAGCAATCAGCTCGTTGCGCAGCTCGACGCTTGGGCCGTGTGCGGTTTGGCGAGAGTCCTGCTCGTAAGGAATGATTTGCTCAGCAATGAAATGACGAACCTTGGTCTGTAAGGCGAGTAAGTCACTGGATAAGGCAAAGTTCATCGCAACTCTCTTGTTCAAATTTTTAGACTGGCCGGATCATGCCGAAACTCGCTTCAGAATGCGAGCCATCCTTCGCATTAAACAGAGAGCACGTGGGTGTTGTGGCATAGGGCAAAGACAATACCCCGTTAAGACTCCGTGACGGCCAATGTGCGAGCTCCCATCAAAATCATTTTTAACATGAGTGCGGTCTGCTCTAGGGTGTCAACCTGTGCTTGTGCGCTCTGGCTCGCAGCGCTCGCACCCATAACGAATACCAACCGGGTGATGGCACGCGCCACTACATCAGCACGATGCAACTTATGACCATTCAATGCCTCCAGTCGCAGCAGGTCATTCATTAACTCGTCTTCGAAAAAGACCAACTGCTTTTCCACGGCCTGCTTAAAGGCATCCGAACCCACCTTGCCCTCGCGCAACAATAAATCGAGATAACCCGCCTCCGAATTGAGCTGCTCCATAAACACCTCTAAAGAGGTGCGAACGACACTGCGCTCACGACTGACACGCTGCCTCGCTTCACTAAAAATACGGCGCAGACTGCTACCGGCCAGCTCGATGAGAGCGATGGCAAGCTCGTCAATATCTTTGAAATGGCGATAAAAGCTGTTCGGGGCGATGCCAGCCGCACGCGCCACCTCACGCAAACTCAGTGTAGACACGCTGCGGGTTGGTCCCAGCAGGGACATGGCGGCGGCAATGAGCTCATCGCGCGATATGACGGCCCGACGCCCCTGTGGTCCCCGGACTAGACGCTCAGCTGCAGGTGCTGGCAACGCGGTAGTGTCATTCATTCTGCTCATACTCTGGTTGGCAGGCATGAACAAAGTATAGAGCCAATGCGCCTAGACATTCATGCAGAAACAACGATGCAGCACCAATAGACATATGTCTATACAAGTGTATAATAAATGCATTACTTCTTACCTTCGGATGTCCACTGTGCCTCCCAACCAAGCGACCTCCTTCCTATTGGATGCCATATTTAGCGCCGATGCTTTCGATTTCTGGGCGCGCAAAGTACATCCACTGTGGTCTTGTAAAAAGCCACTCGCGCAGATTGTTTCAAAACACCCAGAGTCAGAGGATGCCGTAACCCTCGTTTTGAAACCGAATCGTCACGTCAGCGCCTTTATTGCCGGGCAACACGTCAACGTCAGTGTCGAAATCGATGGCCGCCAGCACAGTCGCAGTTACAGCCCACGTTATCTCGCAAACAATCACATCGCTATTACCGTCAAACGCATAGAAGGTGGCAAGGTCAGCACCTGGCTCTGTAATCAGAGTCAGCGGGGCGATATCGTGAAATTGAATCCTCCTTTTGGCGAAATGACGCTGAAGGAAAAGCCGAGCCACGCTATTTTTCTCGCCGCGGGAAGTGGCATCACGCCCTTCCTAAGTTTGATTCAGGCGCATGCCAAGACTGGCCAACGCATCACATTGCTGTACTGGGTACGTGATGACGCCTCTACTTGCTTCGCTGAATCACTCACCCAACTTGCGCAAGCAAACCCGGCATTTCGTCTGCATCTCCTGATGACACAACCCAAAGATGGCATCGCCTCCGATCGCATTCACCTCGCACAAATAAACGCACTGGTACCCGATCTGGCCAGCTCACATTGGTATGCCTGTGGTCCGGAGGGCTTTGTTAGCACTGCGGCCGCATTGGCCAAACAATTAAGTAGGCCTTTTTTGGGGGAAGCTTTTAGCCTACCTGAGTTGGCGGCAAACCCAGGCGAGCACGTACAAATCCATCTGCTGAAAAGCCGTAAAACGCTTTCAGTGCCTTCGGGTGAGCCCTTGTTAAGTGCGCTGGAAAATGCCGGCATTCAACCTGCCCACGGCTGTCGACGAGGTATTTGCAATACCTGCGCCTGCCCCAAGAACAGCGGTACAACACGCAACATTTTGACCCAAGAAGAGCAGCACGAAGCGGTCTCTGGATTGCGCTTATGCATCAGTGCAGCCTGCTCAGACTTGACGTTAGACCTCTAAATCCATCGGAACATGCTCATGAAAAACCTGAATACGCGCACACTGTCTGCCCAAGATTTAGCTCTACTCGCCAAGGAGCTGGATGCCGTGCGTGCCCGCGCCATGGCCGATGTCGGCGAGAAAGATGCACGCTATATACGACGCGTCGTGGCACTGGTGCGCTACAGCGCTTTTGCCGGTCGCGCCCTGCTCATGCTCAGTTTTTTCCCGCCGGCCTGGGTACTGGGCACGCTGTTGTTAGCTCTATCGAAGATCGTGGAGAACATGGAGGTAGCGCACAATGTCATGCACGGTCAATACGACTGGATGGGTGATCCCAGCCTGAACGGCCAGACTTATGAGTGGGATCTGGTGGGTACCAGCGACAACTGGCGCACCTCGCACAACTTCATGCATCACACCTACACCAACATCAAGGGCATGGATGACGATGTCGGCTACGGTGTTCTGCGCCTGTTCCCGGAGCAACGCTGGAAGCCGCACTACCTGTTCCAGCCTGTCTACGCGGTGATTTTTGCGCTGCTGTTCCAGTGGGGCATCGCCATTCAGGAGCTGCGCCTGGGCCAGCTCTTTAGCGGCAAGAAGTCCAAGGAAAAGTTTGCCGAAGAATTCGCACCGGTGAAGCGCAAGATCCGCCAGCAGGTATTTAAGGACTACGTTTTCTTCCCGCTCCTCGCCGGCCCGTTCTTCCTGCCGGTGCTGGCTGGTAATTTCGTCGCCAACGGCATCCGCAATATCTGGACCTATTCGATCATCTTCTGCGGTCACTTCACCCGGGATGCCGAGATTTTCCCGAAAAGTGTGCTCAAGGATGAAAGCCGCGGCCACTGGTACATGCGCCAGATCAAGGGCTCATCGAATCTGGAAGGCGGGAAGTTACTCAATTTACTGTCGGGCAACCTCAGCCACCAAATCGAGCACCATTTATTCCCGGATGTACCGGCCTGGCGTTATGCCGAGATGTCCAAAGAGGTCCGCGCCATCTGTGATCGTCATGGCCTTCATTACAATACCGGTTCGTTTATGAAGCAGGCCGGCCAAGTGACTTGGCGTATCCTTCGCTATGCATTTCCATCGAAAACACCCAGCGCTCACCTCAATGAATTTCGTGCAGAAAGCACTGCAGGTTAATTAGCGCCACGGCTGCGACAACATGCCGGGAATGCTGTTGTCGCGGTCCTCGTGTAAAGTGGTTAGGCCAATCTCAAGCGCATTCCCTTGCGCGGAGACGGCGCGATAGGACGAAAACAACCAATCCCACCACGGCACTAAAAAACCAAAATTGGTATCGGTTTCTTCTGGACAGCGTGAATGATGCACCCGATGCATATCCGGCGTGACCAATACGCAGCGAAGCCACGTCTCAAGCCGTGGATGAAGACGAATATTGGCGTGATTAAACAAGGCTGAACTGCTCAGCAAAATCTCAAAAAGCAGCACCGCTTGTGCTGGAGCACCTAATGCCAGCACCACCAGCATCTTCCAAATCATAGAGAAGAACATTTCCAGTGGATGGAAACGCAGGGCGGTAGTGACATCGAGCACTCGATCACTGTGATGCAAGCGGTGCAAACGCCAGAGCAAGGGCCAGGCGTGCGATAGCCGGTGTTGAGCGTAGATGCATAAATCAAGCACCAAAATAGCCAAGACCACCGTCAGCTCAAGCGGCAGCGACCACACAGCCAATAGACCAATGCCATGTTGCTCGGACCACAGCGCCACACCTATCAGAGAGATAGAAAAAGACACGCGGAGCAGAATAATGGCCACCACTTGAAGTGCGAGATGATTTCGCCATCGTCCCACACGATTTTGTGTGGCCATGCGCCAAGGGTAGAGCTGTTCAAGACTCGCCATCACCAGCAAGGTGATAAGAAAGGGCACAAGGCGAAAAGAAGTCTCATTTAACATCGAGTTGCCTTAGAAGTTTCGCTGGGTAGGTGTAATCGTTATCCCATGACATACTACGCTCAACCGTACAGCACGCTTTTATTTTATGACATGCGCCCCTGCCAGCGTCGTCTTTTGATCAACCTGAACTCAATACGCCATCATGCTGACCGCTAAAAAACTGTCCGTTGCGCCGATGATGGACTGGACAACCCGCGCCGCCCGTAACTTCCTGCGCCTGTGCAACCCGCATGTCCGCCTCTACACCGAGATGGTCACCACACAAGCGCTGGTCTATGGCGATGTGCCCCGCCACTTGCGCTTCGAGGCCGAAGAGCATCCGATTGCTTTGCAACTCGGCGGCAGCGATCTGAAAGACCTGGTGCATTGCGCCAAGCTCGGCGAGGACTGGGGCTACGACGAGATCAATCTGAATGTTGGCTGCCCGTCCGACCGTGTGCAGCAGGGCCGCATCGGTGCCTGCCTGATGGCCGAGCCGGCACATGTCGCCGAGGTCGTCGCCGCCATGCAGGCCGCCGTAAGGGTACCGGTGACCGTCAAGCACCGCATCGGTATCGATGGTCTAGAGCATTACGACGACATGCTCAACTTCGTCGATACCGTGGCGGCACAGGGCTGCCCGCATTTCATCGTGCATGCCCGCATCGCCATCCTTGCCGGACTCAGCCCCAAGGAAAATCGCGAAGTGCCACCGCTGCGCTACACCGATGTCTATCGCCTGAAGCAGGATCGGCCTGAGCTCACCATCGAGATCAATGGCGGCATCAAGACCGTGGATGAAATTGTCGGTCACTGGCAGCACACCGACGGCGTGATGATCGGTCGCGAGGCTTATCACAACCCCTATTTGCTGACGCAGGCTCAGACGCTCTGGGGTGCCACTGAATTACCGACACGCGCGGATATTCTTCAGGCCTATTTGCCGTTTGTGGAAAAAGAACTAGCCAGCGGTGTTCCTTTAAATCAAATCACACGGCATATTCTAGGACTGTTCCTCGGTGTGCCCGGTGGCCGTCGTTTCCGCCAGGTGTTGAGCACTCGCGCCCATTTGCCCGGTGCCGGTCTAGAGGTCTTGCGCGATGCTGCTGCGCAGACCGAACTACTTATCTGATGAGTTCGCGCATGAATCCGTTACAGCAATTACAAGCCTGCACCATTGTTGTCGCCGACACCGGTGACATCGACAGCATCCGCCGCCTGGAACCGGTCGATGCCACCACTAACCCATCCCTGATTCTCAAGGCCGCGAGTGATCCGACCTATGCCGATATTCTCACGCAAAGTATCGCCAGCGCCGGCAAGCTGGCTCCCAGCCAGCGCCTGACCGCCGCTATCGAGGCGGTGTCGGTCGGCTTTGGAGTAGAAATTCTGAAACACATTCCCGGCCTGATCTCGACCGAGGTGGATGCTCGTTTGTCTTTCGATGTGCCCGCCACTTTGGCGCAAGCGCGTCGCTTGATTCAACGCTACCGTGAGGCCGGCGTACCGCGTGAGCGTGTGCTGGTCAAAATTGCCAGCACCTGGGAAGGCATTCAAGCCGCTCGGCAGCTCGAGCAAGAAGGC
>Ga0255101_1000429_pt1 | contig 10822 bp, 15 predicted proteins | sample Colum_Colum_RepC_2_FD_188588 | JGI IMG/M metagenome (GOLD analysis project Ga0255101, IMG submission 188588) | Freshwater microbial communities from Columbia River, Oregon, United States - Colum_Colum_RepC_8d | ecosystem: Environmental > Aquatic > Freshwater > River | place: USA: Oregon...
CACCTTAATAATCTGATACTGAATACCACCGTCCATAGCATCAGCCATACTAAGCAACTCAGACACATTCTTTGTGTATTCTACTGATAAATCATCTATTACGGGCTGTATCTCGTATTTGGCACTAGTAAACTGACGGGCAGAGAAATCTGGAACACTAAAAGTATCACCAAAACTTCTAATAAATATCTTTACTATATGTATAAAATCAGCTTGGGTGACTACATCAAATAAACTTTTACCGACTGCTCTGTAAGAATAGTCAGATGTTGCCACTTGGTCATAACTAGGTTTTTGTAAGTGAAGTGTAGTATTATCAGTAGTTGTAAGTATTTCTACAGTCAACACATCTGGCATAGTAGTACGAGCTTCAACCTGTATATCTAACCAAAAAGCCTGAAATACAGGCTCAATGTATGTCTGTGCGGCAACCGCCTCAATATAAGTTAATGACCTCGCCTCAGGCTCAATAAACCCGACCGAAATCGAAATTGCTGAGCTTACAATGTCTGCCATTAGAAATCAGCGCGTAGTGTGAACTGTAGTAAGTCGTAAACTGTTAGAATTTGGCCGTTAAAACTCATCTCAATTTCACCTTGGTACTGTCCGGCGGGTAAATCAAGAGTTGCGTTAGGGAAGTAAAATTTAACAACACCGTCACCGCCGCCGTTAGGTTTAGAGCAAGTTAGTGTTGATAAAAGAGTTGTGGAGTCAGCAGCTTTTAGTTTTACCACTACTGTAGTTGTTGAAGCCGAAACGTCAATTGGAAGACCATCCTGAGCATTTGTCAGGGTAAGGGTTATCTCTGGTAAATTGTCGTTCTGGACTAGTTTAATTACGCTCATACAAACCTCTGAAATTCGGCACGGTTAGAAGTACGGGTCAAGCCCTTATTTATAGCAATTCGAGCATTAGAAACACCGGTACGGTACACACGCTCGCAATCTTTAGCACTTTGACGGTCAAAGTACGGCTGGCCAGGGGTTCCGTAAAGAATAGACCTAGCTCCGTTTGAAATCTCATCCAAAAAGTTTTCATACAACTCAGAACTAACTTCTTCAGAATCACGAGTTGGCGCAATAGCGGCTCGGACACTTAAAATATTAGGTTGGTCTTCGTACGGATATGGCACCAAAATAATTTCTGGTTTGACAAGCTGTGTGAAATATTGTGGGGAACCTTGAACTTGCTGCCAATCGCCCATGCGATAAATATTAGCCAAAGTATCTGGTGGTTGTGGAATTAACAAGTTTGTATCGTAATAAGCAGAAACAATACCCACCAGCTTAGTATCAGCTGGAGTCGGAATTACGTAATTAGCTTGCCCGTTAACAACAGAAATAGGAGTTACGTTAATTTGCCAGTAGTAAGTTTTTGTGCAGAAATCAATACATGTATTACGAATAGCGTTGATTGCAATGTGCTCAGGTACATCCGGGCAAAATTGCATTACCTCAGGTAAAAACTCGTCGTAAGAAACGGCTACGCCATATAAAGCTGTCATGATTCAGTTCCCGGAGTAGATGGGTTACGAGGCTGCAAGTTTTGATTAGGGCTATTCTTAATTTCTGTATCAGACTTAACGCCCATAGTAGCCATGAACGTCTGTAAATAGCCACTAGCCAAAGCTAAACCTGGAGCATATTCAGCGTCTTTACTACATGCGCGATACATTACATAATCCAAAATAGCTGTTTGGAAAATGTCTCGTACACCTATCACTTGTGTTTCTAAAGTCAAATCCACTGGTTCTGGTGAGTAATTAATCTGTACGTACCCGTTACCTGTATTGGGTGGGTATACATAAAACGCTGTTTGGTCTTGCTGGTCAAAAATATATGACTGTGGAACTACAGACGGTGTCGCAGCATGCCAGTTAGGAGTGTACGCATCCATAACTTGCTGAGAAACTAAACGCACGGCACGGCCTGCTCGAAGGCCATCTGTACCCATATATCGAACTACATTAAGTAAAGTCCAGCCGTCTGATGGGATGCTCTGACGAGTACCTGCAGCTAGTCTTATTGTTGAAACTTTGTTTGTTGCATTTGGCTGCAACAAAACAATTTGGCGCTGAGCGTCATTAATCCAGCCCAAAAGCTCTGCTTTTGTCCAGCGGGTATTACCAGCGTCTAATAAAAGCGTTGATGCTTTGCTAATTATGGATTGGGCTGTAATTGTGCTCATAACCTTGAATGTGAGTGAGGGGGAACATTCCCCCCTCTATTTTACGGTGTTACTGCCAAAGCTGCAACAATAGCAGTTGCCTGCGTACCATATAAACCTTGCTCAACTAAATCTACAATATCTGAAGTACCAGCATTTACTGCGATAATTTCTGAAGCTTGGGTTGTTGAAAACCCTTGGCTTACTAAATCAACCGCTGAGGCTGTTCCGACATTTACTGCAACTACGGCTTGCGCCTGAGTTAAAGATAAACCGCTTGATACTAAGTCATCAATAATGGCCATTTCAGTCTCCTAAAAAAGTTAGGATGGGTGGGTTTTACCCCACCCTACCGATTAACCTGCTGCTACCAACAAGGCAACTGCGTCTGCTTGAGTTACTTTGTAACCATAAACGTTCAAGCCACGGATTAATGTGCCGAAATCGTTAGGGTTCTGTAAAGACTCAACCTTAGCAATTTGAGAAGCAAAACTGATACCAGACTTATGACCAGCCATGATTGCGTGACGCTTAACATAAGTAGTAGCACCAGAAGTTGTGCCATCCCAGTTAGTCGCTGCAGCTGCACGTGGTGTCAAGTTAGACACATATACAGTGAAACGGTCAATCATACCAATCTTACCGTTACGCAATACGCTTGTGCCGTCGCCCATGAACTGAGCTTGTGCCAAGTTAGATTGCATAAGGATTTGACGCTCAGTTGGAGTGATAACCAACCAACGGTCTGTTTCAGGAACGTTTGCTTCGTCCAATACTGAAGACAATGCAGTGATGTTCTGAAGGATATTAGAAGCTGTCAAAGTTACTGCAGCAGCGTCTGTACCCAAGTTGTAGCCGCCAGAAATCTTACCAGCAGTTGCGCCTTGGTTATAAGCTGCGCCTTGGTTGAATGTACCGCTCAATACGTCACGGTCAATTGCAATCTTCATTTGCATAGCTGCGTCGTTTGTGAAAACGTCCATCAATTTTGGCTTAGCTTGTAATTCCAAAACGTTGTTTACGTTTACGCCGAAGTACTTACCTTTGTTGATTGTCAAAGAGATTGTGCTTGGAGCTGGAATTTCATATGCCAAGTTTTGACCGATTGAATAGTTATTAACTGTAATCGTTGGGATTGTGTTAATAATTACTGTATCGCCCATACCAGTGATGTCGCCTTGCCAATCTGTGTTAGCAATTTCACCGAATACTGTAGCAGAATAGAATTTCTGAGCCAACTTACCAGACCAAAGAGTCGGGATAAAAGTACCAGAATAAGCTGTGCCTGAATAGGCTGTTGCGCCGTTAGGAGCGTTAAAACCACCTGCGTTAATTGGGTACACTGCACCCGGAGTTACTGTAGCCATGTTATTTCCTTTCTAGAGATTTAGGCTGTTACATATTTGCCACAGTAACTTCGGGATTTGGTCCTATCGGATTCGTCCTTCTGCTGCTGCAGCATGGATTTCATTTTCAATACGAACCGCGTCTTCCGGAGAAACATTTCCTCGTCTAACGTCCTCATAAAACTGGCCAATTTCCTGTTGAGAGAAAACTCGCTGGCTGTTTGAGTCCGCTGGGTCTGGACTTGATGCCCTTGAACGGGTCGGTGCAACTTGACGCTGAAGTTCTTGGTTCTTTTGCTTAGCTGGCTGAGCTGGTGTAACTAGCTTTCTATAGGCTTCAAATACCGTTGCTACACGATTTACATCTAAAGCTTCATAAGCATTTGTAAGCGCAGCTTGCTTTGGAATACCATAAACTGGGTCTACTTCACTTAACCAATTTAAAAAACCTTGGTCTATGTTTAGCGACTCCCAATCTGGGACTCTTTGTGTCAAACCCATCAAGAAACGGTCTTTATCAGACACTACTTGACGTTCACTTACATCACCTAACTTGCCTTTGAGCTCTTTAATTTGCTCTACCAATTGTGATTCACGTTGTCTAAAAGTTGAAACCTTAGATTCTGTGGCACGCTCGATAAGGTCAATTAAATCAGGACCAAATGCTTCTTTGTCTTGTTCAGTGATTAAAGACGGTGTACTTGTATTTTCCTGGGGTACTTGTGCTTTAGCTATTGCTGCATCTGCGATAAGTTGCTGAACCTGTTGATTCAACTCTTTAACTTGCGAATGTAGTCTTGGTACTTCAGCATCGTACATGCCCTTTAAAGTATGGTATTTATTTTCCCATTTCTCTTCAGGAATTACATTTGCCGGCTCTTGCGAAACGGGTTGTGCAGGTTCTACAACTTGCGCTGCAGGCTCCTGTGGTTCGTTTCCTTCGCCAGTCTCCGGGTTCTGATTTACATCATCGCCGGTCTTATCTCCGTTAATTTCCGCCACTAGACGGTCTGCATCTTCAATTTGTTGTTGTACTGCTTTTGGCAACGCCATTTCTATCTCCTTTCGCTCCGACTCACGATTCAAGCTCCGACTTTACGGTCAGCCATCCACGCTAAACGGTCTGCTACTTGTTGTACTACGGGTTAAAAAACCTTTTTGCTTCCAGCTCCGTCTTTACGGTCTGCTGTTTTGCTTTAATTTAGTGAGTAGTGCCTCAGCACCTTCGATGTTGTCTAATAATTCTAACAACATACTAGCTTCTCCCTGAAGCTTATAAATCATTTTTTCATCCTGAGCTACGGCCATTCTTTCGAGAGCTTCCTGCCTTTTGGCTCTGAAATACTCTCTAAGGTGGTCAAACTCTGATGCTCTTAAATGAGTCAAGCATCGAGCTACTCGCTCATCAATTCTCACTTACTTGCACATGCCTTCGCATTTAGCTGATTCTTGTGCAACTTCTTTACCGCCACGCTTGCCCAAACCGATGATGTCACCAGATGAACCGCTACCGCCAACAGAACCACCTTTGCACATACCATCAGTCTTTGCAGACTCTTGTGCAACTTCTTTTCCGCCGCGTTTTAGTGTGTTAAAAATTTCTGCCATTTCGGGCTCCTTAGATAATTAATTACTATTTACAGCTTTTTTTCAATTGTGTCAAGCACCTGGTGGTAAAAATCTATTCTGTACAGGAGCGCCATCCATTAAAGCTGGACCCTGTTGTGGATTAGGAGGAGTACCACCGGCTTGCGCCTGACCACCTTGTTGAGCTTGTTCCATACCTAGTTGAGCTTGTTGTTGAGCTTGCATCTGAATCTCTTGCAACTTCATCTCTTCTTTTGATGGGACAATATCATCAACATTCAAGTCCAATGTTCTAGCGGCCTGACGTAACAACTCTGCAATACCTTTCGGTCCTACAACTTGTTGTGCCATTGGGCTGTTTAGAGCAGTAGCCAAGAACTCGTTTCTACGCTGAGCAGCAGATTCTTTTTCCATCAATGAAGCAGCACCACGTGCTTGGATGTTTACATCACCCTTCAAATCTGGGTCGTCGCTATAACGCATGTTGTAGTAATACAAACGGTCAATACACGGCTTAATCACGTGCTCGTCGATGTTTGCAATAACTTGTTTAATTGATTTACCGGCATTAGTCATTAACATTGACATACCAGATGCTGTTCTACCGGCGCCACCTGATGGTGTTCCGCCAGTCATATAACGTGGAATACCTGTGTACTCGTCTGCCAAAACAGCAAACTTCTCGTATACCGCCATCAACTCGTTAGCTTGTGAGCTTGGCTGGTAGAAAGTAACAGGAGCTTGTCCGCCGTTCATCGGGTCTGAAGTCACTTGCCAAATCTTCCAAGGGAAAATCTGTGTAACGTTCTCACCTTCAGGTAAGCGGTCAATGTTGTAAACAACTTGTGGTCCTGATGCTAAGCTCATGTTGTTCACCAAAGCTCTTGCAGCGGCGTTACAGATGTCTTGTGAGTCACGACATAGGTCAGATACTGAATTACCCCAGAAAGCGCCTGGCACCTCTTCATATGACGCCTTATAGTACGGTTTGCGTCCTAGCGGGTCTGGATTAACGACTGCTTTAATAATCCAACGACCAATTAACCATGCTTCAATTGGATATTCAGCAAGCGGGTCAGGTACTTCATCTTCGCTCATACCCCAGTCTAGTAACAGTCGACCTTGTACTGAACCCCAGAATTGTAGTGCGTCAATGAGTTCAGATGGATTTTGTCCAGCTGCTGTAGTCGATTTACCTTCAGCTGTAGCCTTAGTTAGGTCAACGTAAATCCATTCACGCAAACCGCCTTTACCGTATTCTTCTAAACAACCGCGAATAGCGCCGTCGCTATAACCATCAACACCCAACATAGACACCAAATCAGAACGACTGAGTTTATGACGTTCAATAAGGTATCCATCGTTAATTGTAGACGCATCTGGCGCAGGGTAAATATCAAACGGGCTAACACGTTCCCACTCCAGCATTAGTGTGTTTTGAACATCTAACACATACTCATCACCTTGTTGAATCCACTTCAACGCTGGGCGATTACGAACTACTGGGCCTTTGAGAACTGCTGATGGGAATGTTACGAGGTCATCAATAAACTGTGCAAATGCTGTAGTCCACTCCCCTTCTAACAACTGGGAGTGCATCTTCTTTTCCATGCGGTCAGCTGTCTCACGAGCAATAGTACCTAACTCACGATATGCTGCGTCTTTAAGGTCAAGCAACATTTGCTTAACTTCTTCCTGTCCTGGGTTCATACCCATGGATAACATTGTCTCCAAACGCTTTTGAGCTTCTAACATCAAAGCTTGCAAAATACTTGGGTCCATGTCAGGAATCGGATTTGGTTTTAAGCTCCAAGGCTTATCATCAGCGCCTGTCAACAATACATCACGTAGCCAGCTAGAAGCAGCACGGCACTTGTTTGATGTCAACATCATGTAAATCGTTGCAGAACCTTGCTCACGTAACTGCGCTAACTTATCGGGGTCGTACTCACCTCTGCGGGCGCGTACTGACTTGAGCATTTTTTGCTCGATTGTGTATTCTTTTGCGGTGCGAGCGTATGACCATTTTTGCTTGATATACGCTGCTAAATTCTGAATTGGTGCTTCGTTGTTAGCTTGCTGGGCAGCTTCTCTTTCTTCTGCGAGTAACTGTTTCACGGATTTAATGGGGACAATTCCACCAACCGTTATATTCGGTGCGTTCTCGCTAGTGATATTCAGTGCTCGTTCCATGCGCTAACCATAATAGATAATACCGAACTTATACTCGGTAAATTGTTGTCAGTCAAGTAATTATACCCATACATAACCGGTTTTCTGAACTTCTTTTGCTTTCGGTGTCAAAATAGCACCGGTTAAATTACCGTCTGCATGTAAACATGCGTATTGAAACGCGTCAGCAATGTGCGAGTAACGATTCTTTTCAGGCTTATCATCAACATCGCCAGATGATTTTACCTTATATCTATACCCACCGCGCAAGGCATTTATTAAATTTTTACAAGATGGGTCAATTAACATCGCTGGGTCACCATCAACAGACCTTGTTAGTAACTTATCAACCGCTGTTAGACGTGCCACGATACTGTTGGACTTAGCTGGAATAACTCTAAACCCTTCTTGCTTCAGAATATCAAACACTGAACGCTCGTCTGTCTGGGCTCTTTGCTGTCCTGCTGGGTCACCTATCACGAGCACTGGCATACCTGGAAATTTATTAGCTAGCAACGGCTTTAGCTTCTCACGGACAAATCTAAGCGTACCCATCCCCTCGGAAACCAAATCCGCGTAGGTTAAAAACCTTCCCTGCATATCAATCTGACTAATCGTACAGGCTGGTGTTAAACCAAAGTCCATGCCGATAACCAGAGGATTGGTTGAGGCTTTGATATAGTTTAGCTCTTTTTCTGCAACATGGGTATCCCTATCGAACGCCCTAAATACAGGCTGTCCTGAAAGTGACTTACCGAACTTTGCGTTAATGTAAACATCAATCCAGTCTTCAGCTTTACCTTCAGCTAAGTTTTCGTAGTACCCATCTGGTAAAAATTCAATCCAGTCAGCATCTTGACTTAAGCCTGACGGTTGAAAGAAACATTCCGCGTTAGCTGGAGGCTCAGATAAATACTGCTCCCAGAACGTATCCATGTCGGGTGGGTTGGTCATCCCCCAGATGTGTGCGTTAGACTCACCATCGTCAGTAACACAACCAACGCCATTATCAAGTTTAGAAGGGTAACGACCAAGTCGACCCTGGAGGGCGTTAAAAATATCGGGGTTAATTTCTCGAAATTCGTCGAGAATACCAAAACTAGCCTGCAAAGAAAGTAAGCGCCGTACGTCATTAGAATCATCAAGACCACGGAATAGTATTTCGCACTCAACATCATCGAACCTCAATATAAATTTGTATTCGGACTTCAAGTAGACCCCGGCCTGTCCGTCAGGGAACCAACGTAGTACGTCTGGTATGGATGTATCTCGCAACTGCTCTCGAGTGTTACGAACCCAGATAGCTCGTGACCTTCTTACACCATCTTTGCATTTCGCCATTCGAGCAGCGTGATAAGCAATCTTCACAATACCGGCTGTGGTCTTCGTACTACCCACCGGTCCCACGATTAGTGAAACGAAAGCTTCACTCTGTAAAAACGGTTCAACACTTGCTGGTGGCGTGTAATTAAGATGGCTCATTCAGACTCGATATGTTTAGTTTTTTCGATTTCTTGTACAGGTTCTGGTGTTATGTCTATAATTTTGCTTTTTGTAGACACGTCAGGTTTCGGTGTGCTGAAATTAATACTGATACTGAATCCTGGACCAGATGCTACTTGCTGATTCGCTTTTGGCTCCATGTCCGCTAGCTTAGCACCAAGCTTGATAAACTCTAACTTCTGCATCAATGTTGCGTCATGCCCTCTAGCGATTTTATAGGCCTCTTCGAAAACGTCCTCTGTCAGAGCCTTCGCTTTTATTTTGAACGTAAGACCAGATGCTTCTAGCTCAGCCCGCTGCTTTTCTACAGCCATCCAAAACGGCTTGTAGTTCTTTAGCTTTTCCCAATCGTCTCCCTCAATGCCATAGCGTGCAGCTAATACTTCGGGTTCTTCCATACCAAGAGCGACGTTCATAATCAACTCTTGCGATGGGCTTAGCGCGGGTTTGTAGACCTCAACGCTTCCAAATTCATCAAGGTTTAGGTCTGTTGGCATTTACGTAGGCTTTTAGTAGGTCACGGATAACTTGAGACATGGTTTTACGCTTCTGCCATGCAATTTCTTTCAAAATTACCATGGTTTCAGGGTCTAAACAGAAGTTATGTCTGTGTAATTTCTTCTTTTCGTCGGTCATTTTAGGTACTTTTTCATCTTTATGGTGTGTATAGTACTCTATTTTTTCGACTTTGCTACTTTTTTTCGCTCTTCGTGGTGGTGTTTTCGATGGCAATTAGCACATAACACTTCACATTTGTCGATTTCTACCTGAATTCTATGCTTTGTATGGCCGTCAGACACCAATTCGTTGACCTTTTTATCGGTTTTTTTGGGGTTTTTATGATGAAAATCGAGTACTGCGGGGTGGTTTTCACCGCATTCTATGCAGAATAACGCAGCTTTATAGGCCTTAAACCAGGCTCGATTGACCTTTTTTTTGGCGTTTATTTTGTTAATTACCTCAGTTTTGTTCTTTTCGTAGTATGTTTTTGAATAAAGTGCTTGTTTGGCTCGGCGTACTTCCGGGTCTTTGAACGGCATATTTTATTTTTTCCACACAGTAAAGTCTTTGTTATTTAAGGAATAAACTCTTACGTCCCCGCCGGAGTATAAATCACTTTGTGTTGCAGCCCAACACGCTTCTTCTGCTGTATGTCCTAAAGCCATGACTGCCAAAACTGCCAATGTACCGGTTCCTAGAGCTTCGTAAGTTTTGACGTTTTGGAATCTTAGGTCTTTACCAGAAACGAATAATCCTTCATTTGTCAAAAGCATGAAATCTGCATCATCAGCATCTTTAATAACTGGGGGTTTGCCTTTTTTACCATCTGTGAAATATTGCACAACTTCTTGAATAGTTATGAAATCACCAGCTCCGGCTAGTATGCCCTGTGGTATGTGAAAGACTTTTTCGTTCTGGAACGTTTTTGTGTTGGACTCGGTATCTGACACCTGACTATCCGCTACGATAATTTTTCTGCTCCAGTCACCAATGATTGTGCTCATGTTTATCCCTAATGAAACAACGCAACTACTCCAGCTATGTAAAAAATTACAGCAACGAGCTCAACTAAAAATAATGGTGTGTCTTTCTGAGCCCATCCCGCGAACGTCCATAATACACTACCCGCAAGGCTAAGCAAGATATTTATGGGGTATACGTTGAAGCTTGTAAGCCCAATACCCGTTAAACATAAAATCGTACCTAACCATTTGATTATAAGCATATATTCTTTACAAACATGTGACATTTGTTGGCTGCCTCGGCTGGGCTCGAACCAGCGACCCTATGATTAACAGTCATATGCTCTACCAACTGAGCTACAAGGCAATGGGTGCACGACAATTTGGCAACTACAAGCAACTAATGAGAAAGCCGCAAAACCATTAGATTGTTGCATCCTCGTAAGGCGGCTTAACCGTGCTGTCGAATTATATACGTGTTTTTACGACGTGTATATTTTTTGCATTTTTATATACATGTGGGCGGGTTCCTGTACGTTATACACATCATGTGTATATACCTATTTTTACCGGGCGGGTTACAGC
>Ga0255101_1000439_pt1 | contig 10627 bp, 13 predicted proteins | sample Colum_Colum_RepC_2_FD_188588 | JGI IMG/M metagenome (GOLD analysis project Ga0255101, IMG submission 188588) | Freshwater microbial communities from Columbia River, Oregon, United States - Colum_Colum_RepC_8d | ecosystem: Environmental > Aquatic > Freshwater > River | place: USA: Oregon...
ATGGTTTTGACGCCACGCCGTGGAGTGACAACGAGGATCGTAATATTGTCATCAAGGAGCTGTTCAACCAGCGAGTCTACGAAATCAAGCGCAGCGACATCGGCGATTCATTGGCCGACGCTTACCTCGAAATCAGCGATGCCACAGACCTGAACATCCAGCAGAAGATCGACAACAACATCGACCGGCTGTTTACCGCGCGGCGTCGGTACATGCGGATAAGTGACGACGAATTGAAACGCATGTGCGCCTGGGAATCGATTGTGGACATCGGCATCTGCGAGAACCGTGAGCGCAACGATTACGCCATCAATTACGCGCTGGAGCATCTCGACATGCAGACGCTCATCCTCATCCCACGCATCACGCTGGGCGAGGAATACGAGGCGTCGATTCCGAATTCTCGGCTCGTTCATTCCAAGATCGGGAAGAAGGATCGGCGCGCCTACATGGAGGAATTCAAGGCCGGTAACCTACGAACCATGATTGCCACATCATTGGCCGACGAAGGACTCGATCTTCCGAATGTCGAACTGCTCATCATGGTGAGCGGCGGTCGGTCGTCGCAGAAGACGATTCAGAGGGCGAGTCGCGCATTGCGAAAAACAGATTCCAAAAACTGTGCGACAATCGTTGATTTTTCGGACAAGTTTCATCCCATCGGAGCGTTCCACGCGAAGAAGCGGATGAAGTGCTACCGTGAACTAGGTTGCGTTTTCCAATGAGTGCATCAATTACAACAACGAATGAAACAGCCACGCCCACAGAGAACGTGGTTTATCTGATCGGCGAACTACGAGGCATCAGCCGTCAAACCGAAACCAAGACAGGTGCGCTTATGGTGCGCCGCGTCATTTCAATCGCTCGCCATTGGACGGATGCGGACGGCAGGTTTCACGAAGATTACGATGAATTCGAGCTGTCCTCATGGGGGCAGGTTGCCGAGAAGATCATGGAAGTCGGCAATGGCGCGCTGGTGCGTGTCAAAGGCCGAGTGAAGGTTGAGAAATGGAGTGATGGCGGTGAAACCAAGAGCGCAGTTAGAATCGCTGCCGAACAAATAACGGTCCTTTGCTACTAAAATGAAATCAAACCAAACAATCGTTGCGGTCGATCCTGGTGTCGGAGGTGGATTCGCGGTCAAAACAGCAGATGAAATTTTGCTCTTCCCAATGCCCGAATCATTGCCCGATATGGCGCAACTACTAAGCGGATTCAAATTAGCAGATAGCCACTTGTGGATTGAGAAGGTTCCCAAGTTCGTGTCCAAGCTGACTCCTGCTGCTTCGGTCGCCACCCTCCATGAGAACTACGGCATCGTCCAAGGACTGGCCTACGCTCAAGGGTATGCGCTTCACCGTGTAGAGCCGAAGATATGGCAAGATCCGCTTGGACTCGGAGGTCGTAAAGCGTGCGCTACCGGCCCTGAATGGAAGCGAAAGCTGCGCGCCAAAGCTCAAGAGCTGTATCCACATCTGGATGTCAGCCTCAAGAATTGTGACGCCCTGCTCATTCTCCATTACGCTCAAGGAGGCGGCAGATGATTCGTAGGATGAATCGGCCACCGTCGCCGGAGGAGCTGAAGCAAATGCTCATCGCCGCGTTCGCGATGGGCGTCGTCATCACCAGCGCATACTTCATTCTCTTTGTCATCAAATGAGCCAAGAACTCGAAGACATCAAAGAAGAGCTGGCAGAGTACAAATGGATTTCCAAGGAGCTTGCGAAAGCACTTGGCTGCGGATGCACAATCGGAGGAGACTTCGACCTGTGCATCGACTGCACCGACACACAAAAAGCATACAAACGAATACAGAAAATATATGAGCCTAAACAGTGCGAACAAAATAGTCAGAATCGCTGAAGCCGATGAATCAACGCCACGCATCGATTTCGCGTACATCGACAAGAAGTACAAGGAGTGGCTTGTCCGCCGTGGATTCGCCAGCGAAGAGCAAACTGAACTCGGCATGCGACGTTCCGACGGTCGTCGCGGTCGTGCGGTCAAACGAATCAATTCCGATGAAAGCATCTGAAATATCCCGAGAACAACTCTTGAAGGAAGCTCCGCGCCTCATTGACTATGCGATTCTTCGAGGTTGGATGAGCAAGCCAGCGAAGCCAAAACGCAGCGTGGATGGCGGATGGCAAACTGCTGGAGTCGGCCATCTCGACGACGCTTCTGAAGATGAAATACAAGAACTCAGGAAACAGCTCAGTGGAGGTTGAACTCCTGTCCGACGACGTAGAGATACGGATCGGAGAAACGAAGTGGTCAGGCGTGGCCTACATGCGGGAAGGCAAAAGCAAGGTCTACGTTCGAACGAAAGCTGAATTCAAAGCTAAGTTCGTCCTGATAGATGCGAAGCCCTAAACTTTACATCGCCGCACAAGAGCAGCTCTTTGCGAAGTTTCAGTCACGCTCCATTGCCATCCAGCATTGGAGCAAGTACCTGATGACCCCCAAAGAGCTTGCTCTCCTTTTCAGCAAGTTAGAGAAATCAAATTCAGTCCTCTCCGAAATCGCCAAGACTGATCTTGGTAGAAGCGGGGATATAGCGAGAAAACAACTTGGAATCGAATGAATCAATCAAATATCGACCGTGCAAGAGCATGGGTCAAAGCCACGCCAGGAGCCATCGCAGGTCAGAACGGACACGGGGCGACATTCGCTGTTGCTACCGCTCTCGTTCACGGATTTGAGCTGACCAGAACGGAAGCTGAGACGCTTCTCTCTGAATACAACACGAAGTGCAATCCTCCGTGGAAACCGAATGAACTGGCCCACAAGCTGAATCAGGCGCAGATAGTGTCTCACGACAAGCCGCGTGGTTGGCTTCTAGAGTCACACTCAAGCATCGGTCAGGGCGGCACTCCGGTGTCTCCAACCGGCAAGTTCGTGGTGCGAAAGATCCAAGAAATTCCGAAGTCTGACTTCCGATTTTCAACCATAGATTTCTTAAAAGCCTGCTTTGAACAGGACGAGGTTGTCTGCATCTGCAACGACATCCTGAGCGACGAGGAAGGCAGGAGTAGGCCAGCTTCCAAGGGTACATTCCTCAAGCGCGAGGAGTGGATTCAGAATCACTTCACACCACCCATCAGCTCGATGTGGACGAGCGAGGAGAGCAAGGGTGCATACGTCCGCATCAACCCGTGTCTCGATGAGAGCGGTTCAGACTCCGGTGTCTCCGCCTATCGCCATGTTCTCATTGAGATGGATGAGAAGTCGAAGGACGAACAGTGGACAGCATTGAAAGAGTCAAAGCTGCCGCTGTCGGTCGTCATCGATTCAGGCGGCAAGAGCTTGCACGGCTGGGTGCGTGTGGATGCGGCGAACAAGGAAGAATGGGCAGAGCGCCGCGACATCGTTTACCGGCATCTGGAGAGCATTGGAATCGATCCGAAGAACAAGAACGCCAGCAGGTTCAGCCGCCTTCCCGGTGTGATGCGCGATGGCAATGAGCAGAAGCTGTTGGCCATCAATGTGGGTGTCGTGAACTGGGATGCGTTCACGGACTATCTGGAGTCGCAGGACATGCCTCAGGAGTTCTCGCTCGATAGCATCATCGAGTACGACCCGAAGAATGATCCTGACAATCTGATCGGCGACAGATGGCTACGTCGCGGATCTTCGCTTCTATTCGTAGGCCAAAGTGGTTGCGGCAAAAGCTCGATGGCGGCGTATCAGGGGCTGAAATGGGCGTCTGGCGCAGACTGGTTTGGCGTCCGGCCCGTCCGTTCGCTAAAAGTGGTTTACATTCAGGCGGAGAACGACATCGCTGACCAGCATGACGCGCTCAAGGGGGCGGCTCAGATGACATTCGGAAAGGAGAACTGGGAGCGAGGATTGAGAAACGCGAACATGCTCTTTTTCCGCGAAACGGTTCGAACCGGGGCTGACTTTGCCACAATGCTCCGTCGTCTCGTTCGCAAGACCAAGGCTGACGTTGTTTACATCGATCCACTGCTCTCCTACATGGGCGGCAATCCTGCGGACATCGAGGTCTGCGCGAACTTCACGCGGCATCTGCTCCAGCCGATTATGATGGAGACAGGTGTTGTCCTTGTACTTGTCCATCACTTCCCCAAGCCGAAGGGTAAGGACGACAAGCCTGAGAGCGTCGCAGATTTGGCCTACTCAGGATTCGGATCGTCGGATCTGACGAACTGGGCGCGCGAGGTGATTGTGATGAAGGAGGTTGGATTCAATAACCCACGACGCTTCATGCTCGGCATGGCGAAACGGGCTGACCGTTCCGGAATGACGGACAAAGACGGAAAAGTCACCGGATCGATTATGATCCAGCGTGGTACAGGCGGCGACATCTCATGGAACTACGCAGATCCACAGAAGTTCGTCGTCGATAAGGAGTCGGTGAAAAAGCCTTACTCCAAAGGACGATATCCTAAGCGTTGAATTTGACTTCTCCATACTTCGTTCTACGGTTATTTTATGCGCCAGTTCAACCTTACATGCAAAAAGTGTAGAGCCGGATTCGCTGCCCAAAGTGGAGCGTCCAAAACATGCAATGAATGCAGAAAATGCAAGCAATGTGGAAACCAGCTCAGATATTCTCACCTTCAATTTTGCTCAAGTAAATGCTGCGGAAAATTCAGATATGCCAACGACCCTAGTTGCATAGAAACAATAAAAAATAGAGTTTTCACAAAAACATGTGACAGGTGCATGCAGCAGTTTGAAGCAAAAGCAGGAAACGCAATCCGTTGTAAAAAATGTTGTGTTTGCAAGATGTGCGGAAAACAAATGCAAAATGCTACTAATGATTTTTGCGGTAACAGTTGCGCGGGTAAATGGAAATATAAAAATTATGAAAAAGTAAAATCCGCTTTGCTTTCAGGAGTGCACTGTAAACAACGAGCAGAATCTATTTCAAAGGCCATTTCTGGAAAACCTAGACCATATCTGCGTGGAGAAAAAAATCCGAATTGGAAAGGTGGCACTTACGCAACTGAGCGGAATGCCGAAATGGGGCGTGTCGAATACATTGAATGGAGAAGAGCCGTGTTTGCTCGCGATGGATTCAAATGCATGAACAAGCTATGTGCATCTAAATCTTCAAATCTGCATGCACACCACATTCTGTCGTGGAAAGATCATCCAGATAAACGATATGACGTAGCAAACGGAGTCACCGTTTGCGTCCCGTGCCACAAGATGATTCACAGCAGCAAGAGCTGCTTGGTCCAACTTTAAGCGTTAGCCTTCTCGCGCATTGCGCGGCGACGACCCTTGGCAGCAAGAGATAAAAATCGTTTCTTGCCGTATTTTTTCATCCCGATTGATGCCGCGAGAGCGCCAGGATCTTTCACGCCCTTCTTCTCAAGCTCTCCAACGAGTTTCTCGTAACGTCCGCCACCGCCAAGTCGCATCTTGTCCATATCAGTTAGAGTTAATGTTTACCGACGAAATCACCACGCTTTGCAGCTCCAGTGCCGAGGAGTCGTTTTATCGGTTGCCGTCGCGCAATTATGCCGTGCGCGGAAGTTCTTACGACGCTCAGGATTCGATTTCTTGATCGTCATGTTGGCGTCTCCAAAGCGAACCTTGATGACGTTGCCGTTGTCGTTCTTGACGTACACCGCGCTCTTCTTCCGCTCGCCAGGCGTGTAGAACGGCTTGTTGAGCGTCACCTTCTTGCCCTGATAGGTGTTACCTTTTTTGGAGAGGGAGGTTTTCATGGCAGTTCGTTTTCAACCTCAAGCGCCTGCCTGTACTCTTCAGAGTTTTTCCCAAACTCTTGCCTGATGGATTTAACAGTTTCAGAGGTGACATCTCGAAACAGATCGAGTGTCTGAGGGTTTGAAAAGGTAACAAACCTTCCAGCGTCGATGTCTTTGATCGGAGTCATCGCAATTTTTCGAAGCTCTGGGTTGGTCAAAAATTTTGACGCAAACTTGTACCTTACGGCTGGCGCACTGGTAACCACACGGGACAAAAATGAAAGCGCAGCCGGAAGAGTTCCTTGAGCAATGTTTCCACCTTGATATCCGACAAAAATGTAATTGATCAGCCCACGATTCACATCGGACGCAGTTTTAGCTGGAACAGGAGTTTCAGCTATTGCCCGAGCAACTTTTTCAAGTTCCTGCCGTCCACTGGTTCCAAGCAGCGTGTTGGCAGTTTCAAAGAATGGGCTGGCCACTCTTCCTGCGGTTCCAGGGCCAGCAGGTACACCGGCAGAAACCAAATTCAATAGCTTTTGGCCATCGATGATATCTCCCGTTTTCGACTGACTCAACAGATCGTCAATGAAGAGCGATTGAACATCGCGCAGCACATCAGGCTTTCTGGAGGAAAGTCGTGAAACAAGGTTTGCGATTTTTGGTTGATTTTTTGGATCTGAAACAAACTTTGAAATATCGAACGAATTCCTCTCTACAAGTTTGTCCAAACCGAGTTTTGAAAGCTCCGACTTTACCGACGCATCTTCCTGAACAGCCCGTTTAGCAAGTTGCTGAAGAGCGTTTTTATCGGTCGTACCAAGCATCTGTTCAACAAATCTAGGATCAGCATTAACAGAAGAAAGATACGCTTCTGGAGATTTGACTGCATTTCTGATATCACCCAAACGCGATTCAGAAATGAACGCGCTTCTCAGGTTTGCATAGTTTGGAAACAGTTTGTTTCGAACCGGCTCCGGCAACCCGTTAATCTTGCTGAACATTTCTCCGACATTGATTCCAGCGCCTTTTCTTCCAGCTTGAGACGCAGTGCTTACAATCGCCTCTTTAACAAGGTCCATCCCTTTCTGCGCGTTTGATGAACCAAGAAGATCTGTCAACATACCAAGATTAGTCTCGGCGTTTGATCCGGTTAGACGCGAGATAATCGCCTCTCCAGACAGTCCTCCGCCTTCTCCAATCTCCTTTAGAATACCCTCGCTAAGGTTTCCCCTAAAACGTGTGATATTTTGGGCGTAGTTTTGGTTTGCAGCACCAAGCGCTTGCTGGAGAGCTGGCGTTTGCGAGACAGCCTGATTGATCTGATTGGCAGCAATCTCAGCAAGCTGAGCTTTTGTCCTGACATCAACCCCCGGCAAAACGCCGGATTGTCGAATCTGTCGAGAAAGGTTGGAAGCAAGATTTCTAGCTTCTTCAAGCGTTGCGGTGCTGACAAGATCTTCGACCGCTGCAATTGCTGCACGTTGGCCAGCAGGCGCGGCAATTACCGAAATATTTCCTCCGGTGGTTTTTGCGAGATTTAATCCTGCCGAGTTGGCGTAATCAATCAGCGGCTGAAGATCAACGGCAGTTTGAGAGTATTCTGGAAGCGATTTTGCCTTGGTGTATGCCGCATTCCAAGATGTCCTAGCCGACTCAAGGGAGTTTTCAGCGAGGTCTTTAAGATCGTTTCCAATTGAAGCAACGCTTCTTCCTGGCGCAAAAAATGACTTTCCAACCTGAAGCACACGTTGTTCAGCGTTGTTCACGGAGTTTGCAGCTCTTGAGGCAAAGTCGTTCACAGCCATTTCCGCTTGCTTACCAAGCCCCTGACGCTGCGGATCAAGAACATCAAAAACCTGCCTGCTGATTTCTTGGGGGGTACGGTTTCCTCTCGGCGTGTTAGCGGCTCGATGCAACGCAAGTTCGTAAATCTGCGTCATCGCTTCAGGGTCAGGCTCTGCACCCTCAAGCGCCATTTTCCTAGAAATCGATTTAGAATTTATCGCCTCAGCAAGCGAGATTGGAACCTGTTGGCCACTTGCGCTTTCAATGGTCTGAACAGACCTCAATGTTTTGAGTTGATCTGGAGTCAAATCAACGGGTCGAAAAAGATTCGCAACAGTCTCGTTGATCAACCCAAGTTTACCGCCAAGAGCCTTTAATCCTGCCATGCCAACCCGAAGCGGCTCTCCAATAACAGGGCCAAGGACACCTCCGATTGCGGTTTGTTTAGCAACTTCGCCAACCGCTTCCGCTGGCTTGCCTTCAGTTGCAAGTTCTGCGGCTTTTGGGATTGAAGCACCTGCACCGCTAATTCCACCAAGAGCAGCTTGACCGCCAGTTCTTTGGAGCAGTTTTCCAGCCATTGCTGCGCGAGCAAGAGCCGGGAATCTAGCAGCAGCCATTTCTGGGGCAGCAAAACCAAGAGCTATTGATGCAGCACCTTCTGGAACCGTTTCATCAAACATCGATGGCGCACCGGCAGCAGCAAGACGAGCTTCTTCTTCCTGCATTGCCTGACCCATGCGAGCGGCATCGCTCATGGTGGCCTGTCTAACCTGTTCGGGTGTTAGTGCGGAAACAAGGCCCTGTTCTTCACGGCGGCGCATCTCGCCAATGGTTGCCGATTGATTTACAGCTTTAGCAAGTTGAGCGGTTGATCCAACAGCCGCAACAGCTTCAACAGCTTGTACTGGCTTTGCAGAAGCCTCGTCAAGCACCTCAAAAGGTTGATTCGGATCGAATGGCATAATTATTGAGCAACCTCAACGTAAGTGTCGGTCGATTCGTCTAACTGATAGATTTTTCCACCTTGCCTGACGCGCTTTGGCTTTTGAGGCGTGGAAGTTTTTGGCTGACCTTCAATTTTCAAAACCTCCTGTTCTCCGATGATTCCAAGCGGAGATTTCATTCGATCTTTTGCGTCTAGGAAAAGCGAGCGAATCTCTGAAAGCGCCTGTTTCACCTGATCTGGGCTAGAAGTCAAAAAGCTCTGATTGATCAGCTCTTTGGCTCTTCGAGCATCAGCGTCTGTAAGTCGTCCGGTTTCAGAAAGAAGACCTCTTGCAACCAGTGGCGTCAAAGCACCAAGAGTGCGATTTAGTTTTGTCTGAGATGGGTTTAAGCCAAGTCCAACTTTTGCGCCTCCGATTGCTTGTCCAGCTTGTCGTAAGGCCCCAGGAATACTGAACGCTTCGTCAATATCCTTCGGGTTCACGCTATCAATCAAATCAACAGCAGTGTTTGCTGATTTGATTCCGTTAAAGAGTTGAGTCTGAACTGCCTGCGGCAACGCTTTCTTAAACTCAAAATCTCCAGAAGGACCAACAATAATGTCCTGACCACTCTTAGCTGCCGCAGCTTTCAGAATCTGAAACTTAGCATCCTTCTGGTCTTCAGCAGATTGCTGCCAATCAGCAAGTGCAGCGGTCAATGGAGACTTTTGCGCTTGTTTTGCACGCATTGTCTGAATTGCTTGAAGTTCAATTTCAGGAGCAAGTCCAAGCGCCCTAATTGAATCTTCACTTGCAAGACCTGCAACCGAAGAAATTTTAGCAGCCTTTCCGAGCTGCTCTTCTTCTGTGCGCTTTTTAGCAATTAACGCATCATCAATGACGTACTTTCCATCAGCGGTGCGCGTTAATGCGTTGTATTTTCTGGCTTCGGCAATTCTGGACCTTTCAAGCTCATCGGTAAAAGCAGCAAGCTTCGCCTGCTCTTTGATAAGTTTTGCGCGAGCAGAGTATGGCTCCAAACCGTTGATTATCTGAGTCGCCTGCTGGTTGAACTGTTTTGACCTAAATCTAGGAAGAGCTGGCATCGCGCCATTTTCAGTGGCGTTGTTCAAAAAATCAGACACCTGCTGGTTGAAGCTCTGAAAAGCGTCGTATTCCAGATTCTGAGCCTCCGACTCTGCAAGCGCATCCGCATACGCCTTCGACTGGATCTTGTTCTGAAGATCATACTGACGCTGACGCATCAACTGATCCGCAGTCTGCATCTGCAACTGCTCCATCATGCGCTGCTGCGTCTGCGCGCGGTCAAACAGCGATGCGCCTAGCTGAAATGCTTGAAGAGTTTCGTCGGCCATAAGATTTAGAGTCCGAAATTGGACGAGCTGTATTCTGGGAATAGGCTGGTAGATTGCGGCCCTATTTCAGAGGTGTTTGTTCTAGGGAAAGAATAAAGCTCAGGATCGTTCTGAGGATTGTAAGACGACCTTAGGCCTCCCTGCATTCCCATCAACCCTCGCTGGGTGTAAGCCCCGCCAGCGAATCCACCGGCAGAAGAAATCGCGCTTCCGATAGCAGCCATCGTAGGATCAGGCATCGCAGCCACTTGAGCAGCTTGCAAGTCACGGTTGTACTGCTGCTGATTTTGCTGCTGCAAAGCTCCAATTCGCTGAGACGGAGTGATGAACATGCTGCTTACCGAGAACGGTTGAGCCATTCCAAACGCCCGTTGTTGCTGGATGAAGTTCTGAGCTTGCGCCAGACCTTGGTTCTGGATCTGCATCGATGTCAGACCAAAGTCGCGAGCTGACAATGCTCGGCCCATTCCGCTTCCAGCGCCAAACCCTCCGCCAAGCGCGCGTCCAGCGGCGGAGCGTTGAAGCTGAGATGCAACATCTTGAGAAACCTCGCCGCGCAAAGCTGACCCAATGTTCTTACCAGCCTGTTGAATCAACTGGTCATAACCAGGAATCGCACGACGAAGCTGAGCTTCAAGTTGTGACTGCTCGGCGGCGGTAGTCTTTTGAGCGAGTTCCGTGGCAGGTTGAAGCGCTTCGATGTTCTGCTGAATCGCTTGCTTCTGCTCAGCTTGAAAATCAATCGGCTTAAATGCTGGAACTTTTGGCTTGCTGCCCTTGCTCAGCAATCCGCCAAGCAAGCTCGTTCCGCCAAGGATTGCCGCACCACCTAGAATAGCTCCCATAAATT
>Ga0255101_1000442_pt1 | contig 10594 bp, 15 predicted proteins | sample Colum_Colum_RepC_2_FD_188588 | JGI IMG/M metagenome (GOLD analysis project Ga0255101, IMG submission 188588) | Freshwater microbial communities from Columbia River, Oregon, United States - Colum_Colum_RepC_8d | ecosystem: Environmental > Aquatic > Freshwater > River | place: USA: Oregon...
CCGTCCGTCTCGCATTGGCCCATGCGGCCATGCGCGAAGGCCAGCAGGTCGGGCGCTGGGACATTGCCGCCGCCGTCGGGGCCAAGGCGGCGGGCATCGACGCCGATATCCTTCTGGCCCACGCCCGAACACCGGAGTTGGAGAAAACCGTGCGCGACATGACGGCCGAGTTCGCCGCACTCCAGATTCATCAGCGCCCCGCATTTGTCATCGAAAGCGACATTGGCGACCGCGCCGTCTTCTCCGGTGTCTGGCGTGCGGAACCACTCATCGCCACCATGGATGCCATGCTGGAGGATGCCGCCGCCTACGCCTCGTGGCGCGCTCACTTCGGAGACCCACCGAAAGAGTGATCATCGGTTCGTCGAATTCAGCGGATACCACGGTGGTCGATGGCAAAATCATATTGCCACTCTCTTGGCTGAAATGTGGGCAAAGAAAACCATCAGGCCCAGGAAGGCGAGAAACGCCGCCCGGAAAACCCCCTCTAGGCAGATCAAGGCGAACGGGGCAAACGGAAGAGTGCCAACCAACAATCCCGGACTCATTGGATTCTGACGCCCTGCGGCCACTGGGGAGCGGAGCAGACAACCGATCCGCCATCCAATCACTGGAGCGATGAGAATCAGAAGAATCGGAAAAAATCGGAACATGACCTTTGTTGCCGGCTGACGGCAGAGCAGACACAGCGTGTCCGTATCGTTAAAAGGCCGGCCCTCATTCAACAAACGGAATTTGTCGAGATGCCCCAAACATCAGTTCACGGCATACCGGCCGGTTGGCCACCGGTCTCGGCCGGCAGCGACTTGCCGTGGAGCCAGACGTATTCCTTCCAGGCACCCTCGTACAAGCGCACCTTGGGAAACCCGGCCACATGCTTGAGGTAGAAAAACAGCAGGCTCCCCTCCCGCGACGTGCCGCAATAGCAGATGATGTCCTTGTCAGGAGTGATACCCGCCGCCTCGAGGGCCGGCTTCGTCTGGTTGAACGGTTTGAACTTGTGGGTGTTGTCCTTCTCCATCAGCCGTGCCCAGTGGAAGCTGATGGCACCCGGGATGTGGCCCTTCCGCAGCCAGACGTCATCTTCGCCTCGAAACTCGTTCAACGGACGGGCATCGATGAGCACATTCCCGGGTTTGCCCACGTGCCTTTGCACATCGGTGACCGAGGCAGCGACCCCGGGATTGCGTTTGCCGGGTAGCTTGCCCTTGGGGTTGCCGAAATAGTCCTGAGTGGTGGCAAACCCCTTCTTTTTCCACTCGGCGAGGCCGCCATCGACGATCCGGATGTTTTCGACACCAAACTTCTCCAGCACGTAGACGACCATGCTGGAACTGAGCACTTCGTCGTTGGGAAGGGCATCGCCCGTGGCGTAGACTAGGTGCAAACGGTCCTTGTCGACCCCGGCGCGGACGAGGAGCGCCCGGGTGAGATCGTCCGGAAGATACTGGACGGGCACGGCCTGATCGGTTCCGCGCAACGTGTCGAACTCGAGGTGATGAGCCGTTGGAATATGGGCCCGGAAGTAGTCTTTGTAGCCGCCACGCGTGTCGAGGACGATGGGTCGCTTTGATGCGTCGGGGTGGTTTACCAGCGACTGTGCATCTGAGACGGAGACCAAGGCGACGTCAGCCTGAGCCGCCATCAAGGCAAGACCCAGAGTGAGAGCGGAGACCAACAAGCGATCGCAATTACTCGATAGGTTCATAGGAGAAATCATTTTGCCGCAGCAATCCACCGCCACGTCAGCGCCGACAGGAGGCCGGCGCACGGAAGAGTGACCAACCAAGCAAGGAGCACCGGGATGGCGGTCTTCCAGTGTGCCTGCCGGGTGGTGATTCCGATGCCGAGGAGCGCGCCGACGGAAGCGTGGGTCGTGGACACCGGCAGGCCGTGGAGGCTGGCCGTCGTGGTCAGCACCGAGGTTGCCAAGTTGGCCACAAATCCCTGTCCGGGGCTCATGCCAGTGATCTTGTTCGCCAACGTATCGGCCACCTGTCGGGCGCTCAGGATGCCACCCAAGGCCATGGCCACGAGGACCAGCAGCATGGATGCCTTCACGCTCAGGCCCGCCACGCCCACCATCAACGCGGCCATCTTGGCTGTGTCGTTCAGGCCCCGTGCGAAACAAACCGCACCACCGCTGAGAAAATGCAGCACATCCAGCGTGCGGTTCCGCGCTTCGGGCACCCATCGCAACGACCGCATCCCGTAATACAGGGCACTCCCCAACGCAATCGCCAGTACCGGTGCCAGCAGCAGTGGACGAACGAAGGCTTCCCACAGTCTCTGGAAATTCACCGCCTCCGGACGTGCTCCAAGACCTGCCCCGAGCAGCCCACCGAGCAGCAAATGGGTGGTGGAAACGGGAAATCCCAGACGGGTTGCCGCGAGATTGGCCAGTCCGGCCCCTGCGGCCACGGCGAACAGGAAACGGGGCTCTGCAGCCATTTCGCTGGGCACCAACCCCTTGCCAGTGAAAGCGGCCAACAGGGATCCCGAAGCCCAAACCGCCACCAGACAACCGGCGGCCGTGGTGACCGTGGCCCACTTCACGGCGCCCCAGTAGCCGACCGTCCCACTCCCGAAAAGTGACGCGACCCCCTTGAAATTGGCGTTGGCACCATTGGCGTAGGCCAAAGCCAAGGCGGCAATGATGATCAGGGGTTCCAACACCGACGCTAACATTTGCACGTTCGCGCAAACGATCAACTCTCAACTTGGACTTGCTGCCGCTGAAAACACCCCGAACAGTCTTTTCATCGAATGCCCCGACGCGCTTCCACCTCATTTGACTGCTTGGCCGCCATGCGGGCCTTGGGTGAGCCGTCGCGTTTGCGCTTGGTGAGGCAGTTGCTCGACGGGCCTCATCCGGTCAACGACCTCTGCGACGCCTTGGACCTACAGCCCTACAATGCTTCACGACACTTGGCCGTGTTGAAGTCGGCGGGCTTGGTGGAGGTAGAGAAGGTTTCCAAGCAGCGCATCTACCGGCTGGCCGAAACATTCCGCGACAAATTGGCCAAGAATGACCGCGTATTGGACCTCGGATGCTGCCGGTTCGATTTCAATCAACTGCCGCGGTAGGTTGCCCGACGGAAATAGACCCACCAGGCTCGAATCCCGTCGCCGGCACGACTTAAAAAACCGGAGGCATATCGAGTTTTTTGTCTTCAAACCCTCTCCTCGACCGAAAGTAACAACAGGACCGCCGACATCCGTCGACGACCACCGAGGTCGGCGATGGCTACCCTGGGCCTCAGGCGACCCCGGGACAGATCCAATAGTCCAGAGAGTGCCTTGTCGTTGGGCGGCGTCATCGTGACGCTGATACAAGCTTTACAAGGTCCGCCTCAATCCAGACCACGTGGTTGCGCTTAGGGTGAAGCTCAATGTGGCCAAAATCATCGAAACCCCGGATGGTGTACCGACGCCCGACCAAGCTCTTGAAAAGCTCTTCCGTCCCCATGTCGTCCACATAGCCCGGAGGATACTTGCCCGGCCGGTAGCCAATCACCCGAATCTTGTCCCCAACCTTGAATTGCTCACTGGCCATTGTTTCAGCCTTACCTACCGACCAACGCTGAGCCCAGTGGAATCCGTGACGAGGTAAACTCCAACGATCTCGTGCGAACAAACAGCACTCACCCACATTGGCTTCCGCGTGTTCGGCAATCTCATCGAAGCTTCTCCTCCAGCTTGCCCCAAACACCGTCGATTGCTTTCTGGTCTTCTGGAAATTCCGCGTACTGATTGAGATGCGACCGCACAAACGCGCAGAGGTGCGAAATGCGGTGCCTCAGTTCTGGTGAAATCGTGGCACCGTGCCACTCGAACTGGAGCGCAATGCAAGTTGCAAGAATCCCGGCCTCGCGATCATCCCGCACTCCAGGGGCGGGCGCTTCCCGGAGGTACTCGTCGATGACCGGGAAATAGAAGTGAAATGCCCTGCATCCCATGAACATGAAGTCCTCTTGAAAAACTTCAGGTGCTGAGCAAAACCGAACATGGGCCTCTTCCAAAGTGAGACCACCGAAGTTGCGCCACGCGCTCTGAGCATCCAGACAACCGCCAAACGGGTCAAAATCCACCTGCGACGGCGGTTCCCTCAGGTCAACGCCTTGGACGGGTATCAATGGCACCTTACTTCCGAAGGTAAAAGCTCAGCGACGGAGTGGCAACGGAGGACCGAGATGCGGAGGACCCAGATGCGAGTGGCGATGCGGTGGATCCTGCGGTCGTTGGGCGACCCGCTCGATCTTCAAGCAGCAGCGGTCAAAATCAGGGAACGGAAGCAGGGTCAGGGAACGATTTCCGAATTTGATTCAAAGCAAACGTGCGAGCCATGGACCGCCGAGCGTCACAATGGCTTTTCGGTATTGATTTGAGCGGGGCGGAGGCGGGGATCGTCGAGATCCAGGCGATAGAGGATCTGGTTGTAGTCGTGGCGCGGCGTGGCGACTGCGTTGCCCGAGAACTCCCGGGTGTAAGTGCCTTCGAAGAGCAGGACCGGGGAGTCGGACGGTGTGAAGTCGAGATGCAGGCAGGGATTGTAGAACGTGTGGTTGCGGTGGGTCAGGACCTTGACCGCCGGCCCCCACGGGCCAGTCGGAGCCGCCGCCTCGGCATACCACAGTTCTCCCAGGGTTGAGGGAGTTCCACCGCTCTGCAGGAAGACCGTCACCCAGCGCCGACGCCACGATTGCCATCCCATACCCCCGCTGTGGACTCCGTCATGCGGGCGCAACTTCGATCCGTCGTGGGCTGAACGCAGTTCCTCCTGGGGTTCCAGGGGTTCCCAAGTAGCCGGATCCTGCCAGGCCTCGAAGGTGGCCGGGCAGCGCAACGCCGGGAAGGGATGGGCAAAGAGAATCCAGTCACGCCCCGCCGGATCCTTCCACGGAACGGCATGGCCGACCGGCAAGGGAGGCGGCTGGGGAGAAGCGGCCGACCGGGTCCACAGCACCTTCAGGCGCTCGAACTTCTGCGACGTTTCATTCCACACCGCCAGTCCCCATTCATAGGCCTCCAATTGTCCGCGGACCTTGCAGTAGGAGCAAACGAGCCGAGTGCTTCCATCGCGTGCCCGAAGGCTGACCAGCGCCGTCGCCCAGGTGGGTCCCTCCCCACTCATCGGCGTGACCCCGCGGAGTCGGCCTGGTCCATCGCGACGAAATTCGAAGAAAGGCCGAATGGGTGGATCGAAACGCTCGAAGGGCCGCGCCTCGGACTCGGCGCCCAGACTGTCGAAGAGGCCCAACGGATAGTGAGGCAGGGTTGTATCGCCCCACAGCCAGTGTCGCCGGCCCTGGTGCAGCACGGTCTGGACGCTGTCGCAGCCGAAGACGCCGCTCTCCTTCCAGTCGGTGTCACGCCCGGTCGATTGGCTTTCGGCAAAGAGCCCGGCCCCGGTCAGACGCCCCAGGCGGCGAGCGATCATCGTACGCCGCACCTCGACCCGCAGCGTGAGGCCCGGCTCCGGACGCAGGCGCACACCGGAAAAACCAAACCCGTCGGCCGAAACTTCATAGCCATCGGCGGAGACGTGGAAGAACACCTCGCGCCCGAGGAGTTCCGGAGTGCTCACCGCGACGACCCCGGCATTGTCGGTGTAAAAAGCGACATGGTGGGTGGTCTTCAATTCTACCAGTGGCACTGGCCATCCGGTGCCCTGCTCCACCACCTCAATGCGGCACGGCACCACCGCAGCGACGACCGAGAATTGCAATGCCCACAGGGCCACGAAGGCAACGCAGCGGATCCAATAGAAGCCCTCGACCCACCGACACAGCCTCAACCACTCCGGGCACCCACCTGGGATTGCTTGCCGTCTGCTCACCCGGGGACTCTCGACAGATCCTCGGCCATGTCGAAACCTGAATCGCACCGATCGGGCGATCGCGGAGCCGGGAGTGGTCCAGAGTCCCGCCCTCGGAAGTCAGACTCTCCTTGAGCCTGGGGACATTGGGTACCGGGTTCACCGAAGCAACAGTCGCGCTATCAACAAGACGCTGAAAAGAGCGGCCGGGGCGAGCGTGATGAGGACGGAAAAAACAAGCCCGAGAACAAACGCAATCTGCCCGAATGCTCCGGTTCTCTCCTGCCAAATCTTGCGGACGAGGGCTTCCGAAATCCATCCGCCGGTGTAGCAAATATTCGCTCCAACTCCGTAGGCGATCACGGCCAGGACCGCAAAAATGGGCGGGTCTGGCAAACCCAGCGGTTCTCCAAATTTGTCTGACGCGATGGCCGCCACCGCCACCGTCACGGCGCAGGTGAATAATCCGGCAACGCCAACGATGAGGTTGTAAGGCACGCGCCGCTTCTCCCACCACAGGATGACCTCGAAGGTGGAAACCTCGTGTTCCCCACGCGCAAACAGCCACCCGGTTAGAGCTCTGCGGATTGAAGCGATCAGGTTCATCTTTCGGATTTACTCAGAATCCCCTCGATCAACGAATCCATCAACGCTCGCAACTCGGAGGGTAACTGCTGCACGGATTCAGACTGTTGTGTCAGAATGTGATCCAAATCGTTGTGGAGATCCCGGCCTGTCTCGATGTTGCGCAATACCATACCTAGGCACGCGGCAAATTCTCGCTCATGCCCCTGCTGCAGCCCATTCTTGCCCAGCTCGATCACTTCATAGGGAAACCAATAGCCCTGGGCCTTGAAGTCCACCTCACCCGCTTGCTCGATCACGGTATCCAAGGCTCTCCGATGCGCCTCACGATCCGCCCCATAGTCGAGCCCCGCGATGAAATCCCGCTCAGAATCGGACAGAGAGTGCAGTAATTGGGAAAGGTTCATGCGGCTCACTTAAAACCCCAACGGCAGCAATGTTTTGGGGGCAGAAAACGACTCGTCAATGGCAGCGAACACGGTGCACTCCGGATGGTGGATTTTCCTGACGGAATGAGAACGGCTCATTTGGAAAGCTCCCCGTGGCGGCCGCCCGCCGCCGGTCATGAGTTTGCATTTCGAACGGTCTTCATCTGCACAAGGTCCCAAAGATTGCCGTACAAGTCCTGGAACACCGCCACCGTGCCGTACGGTTGCTCCGCAGGTCCGCGGACGAACTGAATCCCGTGACCGGAAAGGCGTGCGTGATCGCGCCAAAAGTCGTCGGTGTAGAGGAAGAACGCCACACGGCCACCGGTCTGCATGCCGATGCGCGCCAACTGTTCCGGTGTCGATGCCCGCGCTAGCAGCAGTTGCGCTCCTTGCCCGGCTCCCTTGGGTCGCACCACCACCCAGCGCTTCCCCTCTTCGGGGAGCTCGAAGCCCACCTTACCGACAAAAAATGCGATCGCTTCGTCGTAATCGCGGACGACCAACGAGACGAGGCCCAAAAACTGATCCATGGGACACACGTCGCCAAAATGAAGGGAGGGAGTCAAAGATTTCGTTGGAAATCCATGGGGAAAAGCACGGACTCCTGATTTTGGAAAGCTCATCGGTCAGCGGTTTCAAGTCATCGATTCAAACAATTCACCGAAGGGTGAGCTGGTCGAGGTGAATGCGGTGAATGGGGTGAATGCCTCTGGCCAGCCCGCCAGAGGAGGCGCAAACTTCTCGTTGAGATGATCACTTGGGTGCATAAGCAGGCCAATGAGCGGGCGATCTCGCAGAACACTTACTTCCGCAGCCTGGTGAATGGCGAGATGAGCCGAGAACAGTTCGCCTCGACTCAACGGCAATTCTTCTTCGCCGTGCGCTACTTTTCACGGCCCATGGCAGCACTCATGGCACGCCAGCCGAGTTCATCGCTGCGGCAGGGTTTGATCCACAACCTCATGGAGGAACACGGCAGCGCTGAGGACGGAAGCCGGATGGACCCCACCCTGTCCCATGATCGGACCTTTGTGCGCTTTCTGGAGGCCTTGGGCGCTGTTGGGCCAGGCGGCCTGGACCACGAAGGCGCCTCCGTGCGCGCCTTCAACACCAGCCTCATGGGCACGTGCTTGATGGAACCCGTGGAGACGGCCTTCGGATGCCTCGGAGTCATCGAGTATGTCTTTGCCGATCTCTCCGCCCTCATCGGCGAGGCAGTAGTGAATCGAGGATGGATCGAGCGGAACCAACTCGTGCACTACACGCTGCACGCCGAAATCGACCGACGGCACGCGGCGGATTTTTTCCAAGTCGTGACGGACGCTTGGGAATCCGGTGGTGAACGGCGTCGAGCGATCGAGGAGGGCGTCCATCTCGGACTGCATGTGTTCGATCGGCTGTATGACGATTTGTGGCGGGAGGCACGATTGAAGCCATGAATGCGCCGACCTCACTCCGATTGTCTCCCGATGTCCTGCACCGCTGTCATGAGCGGTCCGCTGGGCGGCATCTGGCACGGTTCGCAGTGTTCGTCCTGATCTATTTCGGAAGCGCCGCCGGAGCCATCACGGTCGCCACTCAGGCCACATCACTGTGGCCGTTTATCCTGAACTTGCCGCTCTATTTGCTCGCGGCGGCCTCCTTGCATGGCATCAGTCTTTTCACCCACGAGGCGGTCCACGGAACCTTGATGGAGAATCGCATCCTGAATGCGGTATTGGGTTCCCTGTGCGCTCTGCCGGTGCTGCAAAATTTCTCGGCTTACCGGGTGCTTCATCTGGACCATCACCAACACTTGGGAGACGAGGGCGATCCCGATCATTACGCGAACTACACACGCTGGTCTTGGCTAGTGTTCTGCATGAATTGGCTGCGCCTGCTGGTGGGTTATCCGGTGTACATCGCTGCCATCCCTTTCCTCGGGTTCAAACAGGGCACGCCTCATGATCGGATCGGCATCATGGCGGAACTATTGGCCGCCCTCCTCTTGGGCGGTCTGGCTCTGAGCATCATCCCGACCCCGTGGCTGCTGCACGGTTGGCTGATCCCGATGCTCTTCATCAACACGATGGTGAACATCCGTGGCATGAGTCAGCACACGTTGCTCGAACAGGCCAGCGACGCCGTGCACGGCACCCGCTCCATTCTCACACGCCCTTGGGTCCGCTTCTTCATGTGCAATGAGAACTACCACCTCGAGCATCACCTTTATCCCGGTGTGCCTTGGCATCATTTGCCGGAGGTTCACTCGGCCCTGGAGCCGGAATTGAGCCGACAAGGCGCACCCTACATCGCCTCCTACGGCTCGTTCGTGAAAGAGTTCTTCATCCACAGCATCCGCCGCAGTCCCTGGGGATGGCGGAGTTCCAGGAAGCCTGTGGAATGATCCGTCGTGTCTCTGTCCACGAGGCGCTGTTCTTGGTCATCGGCCTATTTCTGGGACTCCAGTCGGCGTTTGCCGGCCTGGGTCTGTCCTGGGTGGTTTGGGGGTTTCTCGGAGTTTATGGGAGCATCCTCTGGTTCACGGCGCCGGGAGACAAACTGCGACTGTTGTCGGCCTACGGTGTGGCTTGGGCGTTGTACGCAGGATCCTCGGTGCTGGTGGAAAAGCTCGGCATCCCGTTGCGGCACCGAGAACTGCTCGCAGCTGATTCTTTTTTGCACCGGCCCTGGACCGGCACCCTGCCCGCCTGGGCGAATGACTTCTTCAGTGCCGGCTACCTCAGCTATCATGTCTACCTGCATTGGGCGTGCATCGACGCCCTGCTCCGAGGTCCCAGTTGGCGTCAGAGTTTTTCGCGACGGATCTTCACGGCCTTCGGAATCGGATTCATCGGATACTTCACCCTGCCCGCGGCATCGCCGGCACAGGCCTTTCCGAAGCTGTTCCCGCAAGCCATCACCGGCGGCCTATTGACCGCCTGGAATGACGGCCTCAATGCCGCCATGGCCGCTCGCTATGATTCGTTCCCCAGCCTGCATGTCTTGATCACGCTCATGCTGCTCGGCTGGGATTGGCGACGGTTTCGCGGGCGTTTTTGGATCATGCTCATCCCATCCGTGGTCATGATTGCGGCCACGGTGATCTTGCGGTTGCACTACACCGTGGATTTGCTCGCCTCGGGCATCCTCTTTGTCGGTCTCCATGCCTTCTTCGAACGTGAACGCACCTGACCCATGGGCCATCGAAGCCTCCACCCTGCCCCTCGCCTTCGCGCAGGTCCGTGAAGACCCCCGTCTGGACTGCGAAATCGCGGAGACGCTGCCGCCCGACGGCGTGGTGGTGATGATCGCCTCCGGAGGGGAGACCGTCATTCCACTTGCGCGCCGGCCGCTGGCTCGCATCCATGCGGTGGACATGAATCCTGCTCAAATCGCCATCGCGCGATTGAAGCTGCACCTGGCCAGAACAACCCCGCCGGACGCCATTTGCCGAATCCTGGGTCACGAGCCCATGCCCCCTTCGGAACGCCGCAAGATACTGGAAGGCCTGCTGGCGACGCTGCTCCTGCCCGAGACCATTTTGGGACCGCTGGATCTGGTGAGTGAACTCGGGCCCGATCATGCCGGGCGCTACGAACGGTGTTTTGCCGCCATGCGACAGCTCATCGAAAACGGATCGAGCCGACGCGAGGCTCTGGCTCAGGTCATGACCTTCGCGAACCTGGAGACTCTCTTCGGACAGCAAGCCGTTCAAAACCCGCGCCGACCCTTTTGCGAGCATTTTGCCGATCGGAGCGATGGGGCCTTCGCCCGTGAT
>Ga0255101_1000445_pt1 | contig 10539 bp, 11 predicted proteins | sample Colum_Colum_RepC_2_FD_188588 | JGI IMG/M metagenome (GOLD analysis project Ga0255101, IMG submission 188588) | Freshwater microbial communities from Columbia River, Oregon, United States - Colum_Colum_RepC_8d | ecosystem: Environmental > Aquatic > Freshwater > River | place: USA: Oregon...
CGATAAGCCCTCCCCACGCGGCCTCCCACCCCGGCCGCAAACAGCTCGCCAGTGGGCCTCACCATCGGGTGAGGCCCACCGGTCGTCAGAACACCCAAGGACTCCAGAGATCTCGCCGTTAGATTGGACTGGGACTTCGCTTGAAGACTCAGAGAACCGTTACCGCAAGCCAACCCTGCATGACTGGCATGAGCACGAATTCACCCGATCAGCGTCATCTCTGTGCCCGCCGCAAGTTGCTCGCCACCGGCGCATTGCTGGGCCTGTGCGCTCAACCGGTCGCGGCCATGACCCTGCGATGGCCCGATGCCGCCCAAAGCAGCGCGCCGCAGGAACTTGATCGACCGGTCCTGTCCATGAAAGCGCTGCGCACACGTGGCGTGCAACTGCAGCAAACCGATTACAGCTGCGGCGCCGCCGCCCTGGCCACCGTGCTGCAACAGCAGTTTTCCATCAAGACCAATGAAGAACAGGTCATCCGCGGGATGCTGCAGTTTGCCGATGCAAATGTGGTGCAGCGCTCGGGTTTTTCATTGCTCGACATGCGTCGATATGTGGATTCGCTGGGCCTGCGGGGCAGCGGCTTTCGCATCGGCCCCGAACGGCTGTTTGAACTCAAGGTGCCGGTCATCACCCTGATTGACACCAAGGGCTATCGGCATTTCGTCATCGTCAAGCATGCCGCTGCGGGACGGGTGCATGTCGCCGACCCCTCCTTCGGCCATCGCACGTTCCGGCTGGAAGACTTCGTCGAAATGTGGACCGGCGTGATTCTGGCCGTCACCGGGCGCGATGCCTCGCCCGACTCGGTGCTCATGGACCGGAGGGTGGCCAGCCCGCTCTCCCAGCGATCAACCGCCCTAGCCAGCCGCCTGGGTCAGGCTGCACTCGACTTCGGGTTGCGCTCGATTGACCTGTTTTGAAGCCATGAAGGCCGCCCGCATCGTCTTTCCTGGCCGTCGGCGCCACACCCTGCTGGGCCTTGCGCTGTGCGCAGGCCTCGGACTGGGCATGCCGGCATCGGCTCAGACCGAGCTCGATTCGATCTTTGCCCAGGGTCAAGCGCCAATCGAAGCCCTCGACGACACCAGCCTCTCGGATCTGCGCGGACGCTTCTCCACCGCCAGTGGCGTACTCGAGATCGGCGTGGATCTGCGCTCGGTCTGGGTCGCGGCCGATGGCAGCACCTTGTCGGCCACCGCGGGCATTCGCGCCAATGCGCAGGAGATTGCCAGCCGAACCGCCCGGATTACGACCGCGGCCAGTGCAACCGCCGGCGCGGAACGTACGACCGCACCTGCCTCTGCAAGCAGCGCTTCGGCGGGCGCAGAGTCGGCCGCCTCGCGCAGTGTGAGCGCCACCACGCCGCTGGCCGAAGGCGCCAACGGCCTGGCCCAGACTGTGCAGATCGCGGGAGATCGCAACCAGGTCAGCAACCAGCTGCAACTCGACATCACCCGACGGGCGATCGCGCCGACCGCCCTGGTGACGCTGCCGACCCAGGAAGCGGCCCGGAGCAGTTCGGCTCAGGCCATGCTCGCCGACGGTTCCCGGGCCAGTGCCAGCATCGGACCCGGCGGCTTGCAGGTCGCGCTGTCGCTGGCGGGCGTTGGCACCAGCCAGCAGCAGATCGGCGCTTCCAATGTGCATCAAGGCATCTTGCAGTCGGTACGCATTGCCGCCGATGCTCAGGCTGTCGCAAACTCCGCCGCGATTCGTCTGACGCTGGCCCCACTGAGCCAGGGCGCCATGGTCAATGACCACATGCTGCAGGCCTTGCGCGCGGTCCAGGGGCTGCGCCGCTGAGCGGCATGACTGCGAGCCTCGAAGCTTTCTCTCAGAAACGGTAGGGAAAGCGCACGGAGAGCGTGTAGTTGGGTGCGTCGCTGGTCAGACCGATGCCCACCGATGTGACCATGGACAGACTCGGGCCCAGAGACTGGGTGATGCCCAGAGTGAGGAGCGCCGCATTGCCTGCACTTCCGGGCACATTGGCCCAGGACCGCCCATCCACCCGGGTCAGGGTGGGCTTTGAGGCCATGAGGGAGACGCCCACGCTGAAAGCCGTGGTGTCGTTGAGCGCAAGCACCATGCCGCCGCCCAGTGAAAGCGTATTGCCCAGACGCACGCTGCCGGGCTGGCCCGAGCCCGAGCTGATGTCATCGAAGTGACGCGGAATGCTCACAGTCAATCCGATGTTGCTGTAGAGCACGACCGGATCGAAGGTCTTGAGCACCGACAGACCTGCGGTGACCGAGGCCAGGCCACTGCCCGTGGGTAATCGGGTGGGAATCTTGAGCGTGCTGAGCTTGCCATCGGGCTCGGGAATCTGCTGATTGGCAATCCCGAACGGATGCTCACCCGTGGGCAGTTTGATCCGCAGGGAGCCGACTGCATCGGCCGTGCCGCGAACCTCTCTGCCCAACTGCCACGACAGGCCCAGACTCATGTCGCCCGCCCCCATGGAGGACAGGCTGGATTCGATGATCTGCGAGGGATTGTTGCCTGCCCCCCCGGAGAGATAGCGATTGGACCGGTCGACCCAGGGCAGCTGGATATCGGCACTGAGCGATTCGATCAACCCGTAGCGCAAGGTGAGATCGTGCGTGAAGGTGCTGCCCTTGAGCTGATCGAGGCTGAGCGTGCCCAGAAAGATGGCATCGAGTGCATAAAACCCGGAGAGTGCTAACTGACGCCGATCGAACCGGGCGTAGCTGGTGCCAACCTCCATCGTCAGACGACGCTCAAAGATGGCGGGCTGCTGTGCAAGCTGGCGAACATCGGCCCCAGTCTGTTTTGGCGCATCCGCGGGCGCCTGCTGGCCGACGGCCTGCGCCGGTCGGGCGGGGGCACCCGCGTCGGTCTGGGCGCCGGCAGGCACCGCACCGCCCGGGCGCGGCCCCGTCTGGCTCGGTGCCGTCTGGCTCGGTGCCGTCTGGCTCGGTGCCGTCTGGCTCGGTGCGGCCTGCGTCAGTGCTGTGGGCGCTGCTTGTACCGGGGCGGCCGTGGCGGGAGCAGCCACAGGCGCGGCGCCTCGTCCGCTGAGTCGACTCAGCTCCGTCTCGGGAAGGCTGGTCCGACCTGCCTGACGATCCGGTGTCGCTGGGCCTCGTGAGGCCAGGGCCGGGTCGAGTTCGATGAGCCGGCGTTCAAGCTCGCGGATGCGTTGTTCCTGAAGATCAAGTCTCCTGAGCAATTCGGTGACCCGAGGATCCGCTTGCGCCAGGGCGGGCGATGGCAGCGCGGACATCCCGAACAGCCCGCACAGGGACAGTTGCAGGACGCGATTGCCAAGCGTTTGAACAGGCATGAACTCTCAGACCGGACGGGCATCCGGGAACAGAACCAGACCGTTCGATAGTAACCCACAAGCGCTTCTGAACCTCGAACGGATCAGACGCTGCATCCGCATCCAGCACACGCCCGGGCAAGCCCGAATCAGGCGCCCAGGCAAGCCACCGATGCAGGGTTCAGAACGTCAGGCCACGGGCGCGGGCCGAGACTCCGGCTGCACCTTCTGCAGCAGACGATACAGGGTCATTCGCGACACGCCGAGCAACTGTGCGGCCCGCGAAAGGTTGCCATCCGACTCCCTCAGCGCGAGGTTCACCGCATCGATCTCGGCGCGCTCGCGGGCCTGATCCAGAGTCAGGACCGGTGTCGCCTGACGACCCTGCAACTGAAGATCATCCACCTCGATCCAGCGCCCCTCAGCCATCACGCAGGCCTGACGGACGCGATTGGACATTTCGCGGATGTTGCCGGGCCAGGTGTGATTGAGGATGGCGCGCCGCGCGTCATCGGTGAATCCACGAATCCGACGGCGTCCTTCGGTGCGATATCGCTCAAAGAAATGCTCGGCCAACAGGAGAACATCATTGCCCCGCTCGCGCAGCGGGGGCAACCTGAGCTCGAGCACCTGCAGTCGATGCAGCAGGTCGAGACGAAACTCATCGCGCGCGACAGCGGATTGCAGATCAAGGTGGGTGGCAGCCACGATCCGCACATCCACGGGAATTTCCTGTCGACCGCCGAGTCGCTCGAGCACGCCCTCCTGCAGAACCCTCAGCAGGTAGGTCTGGGCCTGACCGGGCAGATCGCCAATTTCATCCAGAAAGAGCGTTCCACCATTGGCCTGTTCGATCCGGCCTGGGCGCGAGGTGGTCGCTCCCGTAAACGCGCCCTTTTCATAACCGAACAACTCGGCTGCCGCCAGCTGGACCGGAATGGCCCCACAGTTGACCGCGATGAAGGGCCCCTTGTGTCGCCCCGAGCGCTCGTGCAGCGTGCGAGCCACCAGTTCCTTTCCCGTACCGGTCTCGCCCAGCACCATCACTGGAGCGACGGCCGGGGCCATGCGATCGATCTGCTTGAAAATCGACTGCATGGCGGGGCTTTGAGCGACCACGCCCTCCGGGCCCGCAGGTTCGGCTTCAGGGGTGGTGAGATGGGAAAAGTCGACCTGCCGCACTCCGGCTCGCAAAATCGCCGCAATTTCAGCGCGTGATTGACCGAGGTCGATTGCAGCCCAGCCGTCTTCCCAGACTGATCGACGGATCGCCTGCGTCACCCGCCGCCCATCACTGGGAATCACAGCAATCGGCAGGCCGCCCCCTGAATCGACTCGGGCGCACAGCGACCTGAATTCAACCTGATTCAACCCGGTGACATCGATCAATCCGAGCGTGGCACGAGGCATTCCCCGACGCGCCAGATCATCCGGGCTCATCACCTCGCAGGCGAGCTCGGCGCCCTGGACGATCGCCACCAGCGCATCGATGGATTCACTGCCTTCGCGGCGCGTCAGGATCAGAATGTGCGGCATGAGGGACGGCGATGCGATGAGCAGCGCACGACGGGAGTTCTTGGAGCCCTGACACTAGCCCAGCCCGCCCAGCCCATTGCGCGCGACATGATCGGCGGCGCATCCCGCTCGCCGGGCGGTGGTTGAGACGAAAGAACTCAGACCCGATCAGCAGCCGAGGTGAAGGCGTCGGCAAAGAACTCGTCTGCCGGCAGACCTCGCTGACCAACGAAATCCTCGCGGGCTGAGTCCACCACCACGGGCGCGCCGCAGGCATAGACCTGATGACCTGACAGGCTCGCAAAATCCTGCATGACCGCGTGGTGTACGAAACCCGTGCGCCCGGCCCAGTCGTCTGTGGGCAGCGCATCGGACACCACCGGCACATAACGGATGTGGGCATGGTCGGCCGCCCACTGCCGACACAGGCCATCGAGGTAGAGATCGTGAGGGCGACGGCCGCCCCAGTACAGCGTCATGGGGCGCTCCATGCCCTTGGCCAGGCTGTGTTCGATGATGGCCTTGATCGGCGCAAAACCGGTGCCGCTGGCCACAAACACGATGGGCTTTGCGCTGTCCTCGCGCAAAAAGAAGGTGCCCATCGGGCCTTCAAAGCGCAGGATGTCGCGCACCTTCACCGCGGGCTCGCGCGCGCCAAAGAGCGCATCGGTGAAATGCCCGCCGGGCATGTGCCGCACATGCAACTCGAGCAGCTCCGCCGCCTGGGGTGCACCCGCCATGGAATAGCTGCGACGCGTGCCGTCTTTGAGGATCAGCTCGATGTACTGACCGGCCAGATACTGCAGCCGCTCGTTGGCGGGTTGCTGCAGCGAAAGGCGCATCACATCCGGGGCCAGCGGCTCGATGACATTGATGCGGCAGGGCATCTTGCGCACCGGAATATCGCCAGCGGCCGAAACCACCCGGGCTTCGATCGTGAGGTCGGTGCAGGCACTGGCACAGCACAGCAGCGCATGGCCCTGACGCGCATCCTCGCGACGCAGGGCCTGCGGCTGATGCGGCCCCTGGTCGATCTCGCCCTGGGTGACGCGGGCGCGGCATGAACCGCACGCGCCATTCTTGCAGCCATAGGGCAGCACGATGCCGGCCCGCAGCCCGGCATCGAGCACGAACTCGCCCGGTTCGGCCTGAAACTGCTTGCCGCTGGGCAGCACGGTGATGGTCAGGGGCATTGCGTACACTGGGGGAATGACTGCTGGCAGACCGGATTATCGCCCACCCCTCTCAAAGCCCCCACGACGCGGTCGTGCGCCGATCACGCGCGCCTTGCCCCGACGCATGCGCAGGCCCCGGGTGCTGGTGCTGGGCTGTGGCGATGTGGGCCTGCGCTTCGTTCAGGGCTGGTCCGCAAGGCTGCAGATCGTGGCCGTGGCCCGCAGTGCCGAAGCCCTGGCGCAGGCTCGCGCGGCAGGCGCGCGCGTTGTGCGCGCCGATCTCGATGATCGAAGCAGCCTCAGGAGGCTCAAGGGCCTGGCCCATCGGGTGCTCTACAGCGCGCCGCCCCCCGACTCCGGTCGCACCGACCCCCGGGCGCGCCGGGCCATCGCCGCGCTGCATGGCACCCAGCGCTGGGTCTATCTCAGCACCTCCGGCGTCTATGGCGATTGCCAGGGCGCATGGGTCGAGGAGCATCGACCGGTGGCCCCGCGCAACGACCGGGCCTTTCGGCGGGTGGCGGCCGAGCGCCTCCTGCGATCGACCCACCGCGCGCTCGTTCTCAGGGTGCCCGGCATCTATGCAGGCGATCGTCTGCCCCTGGCCCGCCTGCGTCAGGGTACGCCCGCGCTGCGGGCAGAAGACGATGGCTACACCAATCACATTCATGCGGACGATCTGGCCCGCATCGCCTTTGCCGGCCTGTGGCGGGGTGGCGCGTCGCGGGTGATCCATGCGGTCGATGCCAGCGACATCCGCATGGGCGACTGGTTCGATGCCGTGGCCGATGCGCACGGACTGCCCCGCCCGCCGCGCCTGAGCCGAGAGGCGGTCAAGGCCCAGGTTTCGCCCATGCTCTGGAGTTTCATGGGTGAATCCCGGCGGCTGAGCAACCGGCGCCTGATGCGCGAACTGCGCGTGCGATTGCGCTGGCCTACCGTGCACGACTTTCTGGCTGGGAACGCAGGCAACGCAGCCTGATCGGCCTGCGTGGGCCAATTGTTGCGTGTTATCCTTGCCGCCCTTCGCTGATCGGTTCTGCGCTTGTGCAATGAGCCTCTCAGCACGCCGGTGTAGCTCAGTCGGTAGAGCAGCTCATTCGTAATGAGAAGGTCGAGGGTTCGATTCCTTTCACCGGCACCAAGTCCCAAAAGCCCCGCATCGTCGGGGCTTTTTTTCATTGATGTCTCCCCGATGAGTATTACTATTGAATTCTTGGTAATACTCATCGGAGGACAGCGTTGTGGCCACCACACTCACCGTCAAGGGGCAAGTCACCATCCCCAAGCCGATCCGCGACGCCCTGGGACTGAAGCCTGGAATGCCGGTCAACTTTGCCGTCAATGACCAGGGCGAAGTCGTGATCCATCGGGCTCACACCCCAGGCAAGAGCAAGCCTGATCGCTTCGAAGCTGCCCGAGGCAAAGCCGACATCCAATGGCGCACGCGTGAACTCATGGCCTTGTTGCGCGGCTGACGCTCATGCTGGTCGACACGAATGTATTAGTCGATGTCCTGCAAGACGATCCCGACTGGGCGCAATGGTCGATCGACCAACTACGCTCTCAGTCCAGAGTCCACCCGCTGGTGATCAACCCGGTCATCTACAGCGAACTCTCGACCACCTTTTCGAGCATTGAAGCGCTCGATGCGGTGATTGACCGCATGGAACTCCAAATGCTGGAGATTCCAAAACCAGCCCTCTTTCTGGCTGGCAAAGCCTTTGTGCAATACCGCCGGGGTGGAGGGGTCAAGAACAGCCTGCTGAGCGACTTTTACATCGGAGCCCATGCGGCGGTCAGCGGTCTGCCCATCCTCACACGCGATCCACGTCGCTACCGAAATTACTTTCCGACTGTGAGGGTGGTCTCACCCCCTTGATGACCGCTGAGCGCGCCGTCCCGAGTGGGCCACTCAAGGCACGCGCCACTGCCCTGCCCAGCCGGTGGACCGACTGAACACCGCGCGCCGATGCTGCGTGCCCAGATGCAGCAGATCCATCTCTTCAAGATGCAGCACCAGCACCGCGAAGGCGGCCGGATCGGGTTGCTGCGTGTAGGCGAGCGATGAGGCAATGACCTCGCCGGGGCGGTGGCCTGCGCTGTAAGCCCCGCGCGAGGCGTCGGGCACGCGGGCCCAGGCTTGCGCTGCTTCAGGGCCCGAGATGATCTCGACCTGTGCCTGCAACCTCATCTGAAGTCGCGAGCCGTTATCCCAGACATGCACCGCTGCGCGGGGCTCGGCGCGCAGATCGTCGATCTTGGGCGAGTGCAGATGGGTGTGGATCTCAATGCAGCTTCGCGCCTTGTCGGCCCCCCGCAAGACCACGGTGCGAGCCTGGGGCCAGCCCTCTGGCGAGACGGTCGCCAGCGTCGGATGACGCGCCGGTGCATGGCGGTCGTGCACACCGCGGGTGAGCCGCTGCCAGGCATGCGCAAACAGCGAATCGAGTTCGCAGGCCCAGCGTTCGTAGGCTTCAGGTTCAGGCGTCATCAAGGCGCGAGGCTCACGCCCTGCACACCGTGGCGCTCCAGCGAACGCGCCACACCCCCTGCGGCCTTGGCCTGGTCGATGTAGTTGCGCAAGGCCTGGGCTGCTGCTTCGCCCCGGCTTTTGGGGCATCCCATGGCCTGGCGGATCTGCATGAACCGCCCGGGCAGGAGTCGCAGTCCGCCCAGCCGCCTGGCCTCGTCGGCAATCTGCTGCTTCACACCGGCGGCCACATCGGCGCCGGTGGCTAAAAAGTGCTCGACCACCGCAGGCGAACTGGGCGCACGCTCAATGCTCGCAGCCTTGAGTTCGCGCGAGAGAAACAGATCGTAGGCACTGCCCTGCCCCACCACCACGCGCAGGCCCGGCTGATCCACCGCCTCGTTGGTGGTGATGGGCGAGTCATTGCGCACCAGGTAGCAGCCTTCGATGAGCAAGTAAGGTTCAGTGAAGTCGACCCCCTCGCCGCGCTTGGGATCAATCGCGAAAAAGCCGATGTCGGACTCATCGCGCGCCACGCGATCCACCGAGGCCGCCGCCGTTTCAACCACGATGAGTTCCAGCGGCACGCCAAGTTGATCGGCCCAACCCTGCGCCAGATCGACCGACACCCCGCTCACCTCGCCAGACTGCGGATGTCGGCTCGCCAGGATGGGGTTGCCGATATTGATGGTGGCGCGAAGCCGCCCGGTGGGCGCAAAACTTCGAATCAGGTCTGCGGTGGAGACGGCCATGAAAACTCAGTCCTGAAAAGCCTGCAGCGGCCCACCCTGCACCGTGATGCGATGCATGAGGCGTCGATTGCCGTGATAGTCGTTCAGGGCGTAATGCCAGGTGGCGCGGTTGTCCCAGAAGGCCATTGAGCCCTCCTGCCATTCGAACCGACACGAAAACTCGGGCCGCGATGCATGCTGGTAGAGGGTCTGCAGCAGGCCTTCACTCTCCTTGACCGTCCAGCCCTCGAAGTGCGTGGTGAAGGCCGAGTTCACATAGAGCGTGGCCCGCCCCGACAGCGGATGCCGGATGACCACCGGATGCACGGCCCGCTTGGTGGCCGCCTCGGCATTGCCGATGCGCCCTTCGGACTCGCCCTTGCGTGCGATTGCACCCTGGCGCCCAAACACATGCGCGGTATCGTGCACCGCACGCAGGCCCTGCAGCGTGCGCTTGAGGCCCGGTGAGAGCGCTTCATAGGCCAGCGCCATGTTGGCAAACAGGGTGTCACCGCCCTTGGGGGGAACTTCTCGTGCGAGCAGCAACGAGCCCATCGCAGGCTCGGTGTCGTAGCTGTGATCGGTGTGCCAACCGCCACCGATATTGGTCTTCTGATCGGGTTCCTTGCGCACCTCGGCAATCTCGGGATGCCCGGGCACCGCAGCAAAGAATGCATTCACATCGACCGGTGACCAGCGACGGGCAAACGCCAGATGCTGCTCGGGCGTGAGGTGCTGATCGCGAAAGAAGATCACGCCGTAATCGGCAAAGGCCTGGCGGATCAGCGCGAAGGTGGGCTCATTGAGCGGCTGGGACAGATCCACGCCATGGATCACGGCGCCGAGTGCACTGCCAAACGGCTCGACATGCAGGTTCGAACTACGAGGTGCGTTCATGAGAGGTCTCCTGTTCTGCGAGGGTATCGCAGGCCGGCCCGATCAGCCGCGCAGCAGATCAATTCCTGCAACACGGCCCGCGCCCTGCGGCAGCACGGCCTGCAGGCCCGCATCGTCGAGCCTCATGTGACGGGTGAGCACCTGGGCAATCACCTGGCGGAAATCGGTCGTGATGGCCAGATCGCGACCCTCATGCAAGGCCGAGGTTTCCAGTCCCGGCCATTGGCCGTGCACGCGGCCGCCCTGCACCGGGCCACCCAGCATCCAGAGCACATTGCCATGGCCATGATCGGTACCCTGGGTGCCGTTCTGGCGCACGGTACGCCCGAACTCCGACATCACCAGAATCACGGTGTGTTCCAGCCGAGGCCCCAAGCCCCTGGCCAGGGCATCCAGGCCATCGCCGAGCAGGCGCAGCCGATTGGCCAACTGGCCCCGCGCGCCCCCCTGGTTCACATG
>Ga0255101_1000447_pt1 | contig 10528 bp, 9 predicted proteins | sample Colum_Colum_RepC_2_FD_188588 | JGI IMG/M metagenome (GOLD analysis project Ga0255101, IMG submission 188588) | Freshwater microbial communities from Columbia River, Oregon, United States - Colum_Colum_RepC_8d | ecosystem: Environmental > Aquatic > Freshwater > River | place: USA: Oregon...
GGTAAAGAAGATGGGTAAGCAAGCCACGGCCACGGCAATCATGATGGGAATGTCGAATGCGATAGCGGAGGCCGACACAGGCAACCCGGCGGGAGCCACCATGCTGGCTAAGCCCAAGACACCCATTAGGTTAAACAGGTTACTGCCCACCACATTGCCCACCGCAATGTCGCGCTCACCACGAATGGCTGCAATGAGGGAAGTAACTACTTCTGGCAGCGAGGTGCCTGCGGCCACAATGGTCAGACCAATCACCAGCTCGCTCACGCCCATGTGCTGAGCAAAGGTCACGGCGCTTTCCACCAACCAGCGCGAGCCCAGCACTAACATCGCTAAACCACCCAGCACTAAGGCGAGGTTGCTCAGCCAGTTCATGGGCTCGTTTGGCGCTGCAAAGGCTTCATCGTATTCCGCTTTAATGGCGGCCGTTTCTTTACGGCTCTGGCGAATGAGCAGTGCGATATAGGCGCTGAGGCCAAAAAATAAGACGGCGCCGTCTAGGAAGCTCAGCGTGCCATCTTGCGCGAGCACCCAAAGCAGTACGGATGCACCAATCATGAGGGGCACATCAAGCTTAATCAGCTGTTGAGCCACAATAAGCGGCACAATGATGGCGGATAAACCCAGAATAAACAGCACGTTAAAAATGTTGCTGCCCACCACGTTGCCAATGGCGATGTCGGCTTGGCCAGCAAAGGCCGACTTCACGCTCACGGCTAACTCCGGTGAACTGGTGCCGAACGCGACAACCGTTAGGCCCACAACCAACGGCGAAATGCCCAAGGCCCCAGCCATGCGGGAGGCCCCGCGCACTAAGGCCTCTGCGCCAAGAACGAGTAGGCCTAGGCCAACAATAAACAACAAGATCGTCATGACAAGTGCTCCGAAAATATCTTGGTTGATGAGCTTGCCGAACTTTAGCCGATCAGTTGCGCTTTAGGGGAAACCAGCTAGCGCAGAGGCATAAAAAAACCGACATTAGCGTGAGCCTCTGCCGGTCATTTATGGGCGTTTGGCGTTAGTTGCCGTATTTCGCCATAATCTCTTCACGCCGCTCTGGATCAATATTAACCTTGCTGAGATCTCCCTTGTAGTGATCCACCACGCGCTGATCCATCATGCCGAACCACCACGATGGGAAGTAGGCAGGTAGCAACATCGACGCATATCCGCCGGGCAGCTGTGGCGCATTTTCGAAATGGCGCAGGGCTTGGAAGCTGCGCGTTGGGTGAGCGTGGTGATCGCTATGGCGCTGCAACTGGTACAAGAACAAGTTGCTCACCACTTCATTGCTGTTCCAGCTGTGCTCCGGCAGCGTGCGTTCGTACTTGCCGTTTTCATTCTGTGCGCGCTTCAGGCCGTAATGCTCGATGTAGTTAATCACTTCCAGCAGCGAAGCACCGTAGGCAGCCTGACCCACTAAGAAGGGGATGGCACGTGGGCCACCAACGAGGGTCGCCGCACCGAAGAAACCGGCGCTCATGGCCCAGCCTTGCAGCAACTCGTTCTCTAAGCACCAGAAGCTCTTGCCCTTGCGCTCCAGACGGCGTTTCTCGATCTCATAAGCGGACTTGAAGCCGCCGATGACGGTACGCGGCAGGAACTTCCAGAAGCTCTCGCCCATCCGGCTGCTGGCGGGATCTTCCGGCGTGGCGACGCGCTTGTGATGGCCGAACGGGTGCTCAACCGCGAAGTGCGTGTAGCCCGTGGGGGCCAAGGCCAGCATGGAGAAGAACCGATCGAGCTTGTCATGCTTGTGCGACAACTCGTGGCCGGTGTTGATGGCAATACCATTGACGGCACCCACGGTCAGGGTCAGACCGAGATAGTCCGTGAGCGGCATGTCTTTGCGACGACCGACTAGCCAGGTGGCCAAGAAGGTGGTGGCGTACTGAGCCGGAATAAACGCCTTCACAATGGCTTGATAATACTTGTCGTTTTCCAGCTTCTCGATCATGTCCTCCGGCGGATTGCTGGTGTCAGTGCCGATCAGACGATCCAATGCCGGAATAATGCCATGTACCAGGGCCGGACCCGCCCAGGACAAGCCGCGCAGCGTCTTCGGCGCAACGGCATAGGCGGAAACGGCCGCCAAGCCAATCACCGGCAGTGCCGGGCTGAGTAGCCAGAGATAGCGCTTAGGGTCTTTCCAGTCGGGCTTGGCAGATTCGTTCTGCGCCGTTTGCGCGTTCAGGTGTTCGGTTACGGTGGCGTTCATGGGCTTATCCAGCGGTCAGTTGACTGTGGGGTCATTATCAACAGATCGCGTGGCGGCAATAACTGCAAAAAGCCGCTTTTATCTCTTAAAACGCCGGTATGCCATGAATGTGTGTGACATCGGTCGATGTCACGATTAGCGACAGAGACTGCGTGGTCTAGTGCTTGAGTTCCTGGGAGATTACCCCTCCTGCTCCAATAACGCCAGCATCGCCTGCGCCGCCCGCGACAGCGCGCGCCTCGGGTGATGCACCACGCCCAGGTCACGACTCAGCGCCACGCCTTGCACCGGCACGGCCACCACCTCGGCATCGCACATGCTGGCCGGCAGCACACCCCAGCCGAGACCGATGGACACCATCATCTTGATCGTCTCCAGATAATTGGTGACCAGGCTCACGTTCAGCGTCAGGCCCTCGCGCTGGAACATCTGTTCGGCGATCTGGCGGGTGAAGGTCGAGGATGACGGCAGGATGGCGGAGTAGGGGGCTAGATCAGCGGCGGCAATGCCAGCGCGTTGCTTCTGAGCGCGCAACGCCAGCGGATGCCCGGCGGCGACCACAAAGGCCAGCGGGTCGGGCCAGATCACTTTTGCCACCAGGCGGTCATCCGGCGCTGGCGGCAGCGTCACGATGCCCAGCTCCAGCTCGCCGGAGAGCACGGCGTCGTAAGCCTGTTCGGAGTCAATGAAGCGGATGTCCAGCCGCACCTGCGGATGCGCGGTGCTGAACGCGCGCAGCGCCGGCGGCAGGCGGTGCAAGCCGATGTGATGGCTGGTGCCGACCGTCAGCGTGCCGGTGAGCTGGCCGGTCGCGGCTTCGGAGTAGTCGCTGACTAGGCGGCGCATGTCGTCGAGCTCGTGCAGCCATTGCCGGGCGCGGGGCAGCAGGGCGCGACCGGCCTCGGTCAGCGTCACACGGCGGCCGACACGGTCAAACAAGGGCGCATCCAGCTGTTCTTCCAGTACCTGGATGCGCTTGGTCACGGCGGGTTGTGTCAGGTGCAGCGTTTCCGCGGCCTTCGAGAAGGATTCGTGGCGGGCCACTTCAATGAAGGCCTTGAGAACGGCGGTATCCATGAGTCAGGACTCCATCAGCCAAGCGGTCTTGGCGTAGTAGCGAACGCCGGGCAGATCCTTGAAATGGGCATCGCAGGTGAGCAGTTCGGCACCTTGATCGCGGGCGGTCGCATAGATGATGGCATCGGCCGTACTTAAGCCATGTTCGCGATGCAGGTCTGCAGCCAGCAGCGCGATACGGCTGTCGAGATTGATGACGACGCAAGTCATGCTGAAGGCAATGACCTGATCGGCGCGCGTTTCGCCCAACTCTCGGGTCAGCCATTTGTTCAACTCAAGTTGCACGATGCTGGGTACCAGCCAGTCTGCTTCAGCGGGCAGGTCAGCGGCGAGCTGTTTGCCGGTTGGCGAGTCAAGCAGCCATTCAATCCAGGCCGATGTGTCAACGACGCGCATCAATAGCGATCCTGCCGGTCACGGAAGTTGTCTGGGTTGGCCCCGCGCGCGATGCCTTGCAGGGTGTTGCGTGCTGGCACCGGCATGACGAGCACGCCAGCGCCCTTGGGAATGAACACGAACTCCTGGCCCGCCTGCCACTGCTGTTGTTCTCGCACGGCCTTGGGGATAGAGATTTGAAATTTGCTGGACAGCGTGGCGGTTGCAGCCATTTTCGTACCTTTTGTATGTCGATGCTAATTTTGTAAGATTACGCCGCTGACAATCTATCAGCAAGCGCCTCTGAAACCTTCTGTGCGTGTGCTGAAGCTGGGGGTGGAGAATTGGGTGAATGGTTGAGGCCATATATTCTATTAAGTAATTTATAATATAAAAACTATAAATTGGATTTATCTAAAGCATCACATTAATCTTGCCTCATCCGAAATCCCCCATTGCCTGTGTAGTGGGGCGTGATCTGCTAAGGAGGCTGTGATGGCCGGCAAGACCCTGTACGACAAGTTGTGGGATGACCACCTCGTGACCCAGCGCGATGATGGCTCCTGCCTCATTTATATCGATCGTCAATTGCTGCACGAAGTGACCTCGCCGCAGGCCTTCGACGGCCTTCGCCTGGCCGGACGCAAGCCCTGGCGCATCGACGCCAATGTCGCCACGCCGGACCACAACGTGCCGACCGACCGCGAAGAGCGCGCCGGTGGCGTCGCTGCCATCGCCGACGAGACCTCGCGTATCCAGGTGCAGACGCTGGACGACAACTGTCGCGATTTCGGCGTGGTCGAGTTCACCATCAATGATGTGCGCCAGGGCATCGTGCACGTGGTCGGCCCGGAGCAGGGCCTTACCCTGCCGGGCATGACCGTGGTCTGCGGTGATTCACACACCGCTACCCATGGCGCCTTCGCTTGCCTCGCGCACGGCATCGGCACGTCGGAGGTCGAGCACGTGCTCGCCACGCAATGCCTGATTCAGAAGAAATCGAAGAACATGCTCGTCCGTGTGGACGGCGTGCTCGGTGCCGGCGTGACACCCAAGGACGTCGTGCTCGCCATCATCGGTCAGATCGGCACCGCCGGCGGTAATGGCCATGCCATCGAGTTCGGTGGGCAGGTCTTCCGCGACATGAGCATGGAAGGCCGCATGACCGTGTGCAACATGGCCATCGAAGCCGGTGCCCGTGTTGGTATGGTCGCCGCTGATGACAAGACCATCGCCTATTTCGACGGCAAGCCGTTCGCCCCGACCGGGGAGCAGTGGGATGCTGCCGTGGCCTACTGGCAGACGCTGCACTCGGACGCCGATGCGGTGTTCGACACCGTCGTGGTCATGGATGGCGCGGCCATCGAGCCGCAGGTGAGCTGGGGCACCAGCCCCGAGATGGTGGTGCCGGTCACCGCCACCGTGCCGACGCTGGATGACGCCGAAGATGCTGTCGAGCGCAGCTCCTTCGAGCGCGCTTATCAGTACATGGGCCTCAAGGCCGGGCAGAAAATCACTGACATTCAGCTCGATCGTGTATTCATCGGCTCCTGCACCAACTCGCGCATCGAGGATTTGCGTGCGGCGGCGGTTGTCGCCAAGGGCCGCAAAGTCGCCAGCACGATCAAGCAGGCCATGGTGGTGCCGGGCTCGGGTCTGGTGAAACAGCAGGCCGAGGCCGAGGGGCTGGACAAGATTTTTCTGGAGGCGGGATTCCAGTGGCGTGAGCCGGGCTGCTCGATGTGCTTGGCGATGAATGCCGACAAGCTGGGCTCGGGCGAGCACTGTGCGTCCACGTCCAACCGCAATTTCGAGGGTCGCCAGGGCAATGGCGGTCGTACCCATCTGGTCAGCCCGGCGATGGCGGCAGCGGCAGCGATTGCCGGCCACTTCGTTGACGTGCGCACGTTCTGAGGACCGAGTCATGCAGAAATTTACGGTGGTGAAGGGCCTCGCGGCCCCATTGGATCGCGCCAATGTCGATACCGACCAGATCATCCCGAAGCAGTTCCTGAAGTCGATCAAGCGCATCGGTTTCGGTGTGAACCTGTTCGATGAGTGGCGCTACCTCGACGAGGGCTATCCCGGCCAGGATTGCTCAACGCGTCCGCTGAATACCGAGTTCGTACTCAATCAGCCGCGTTATCAGGGCGCCAGCGTGCTGCTGGCGCGCCAGAACTTCGGCTGCGGCTCGTCGCGCGAGCATGCGCCATGGGCGCTGGACGAGTACGGCTTCCGGGCTGTGATCGCGTCGAGCTATGCCGATATCTTTTTCAATAACTGTTTCAAAAACGGTATGTTGCCGGTGATTCTTGAGGAAGCGCAGGTCGATCAGCTCTTCCGCGAATGCTTCGCGACAGAAGGTTACGAGATCACGGTCGATCTGGAAAAGCGCCAGGTCATCACGCCCGGCGGCGAAGCGTTCAGTTTTGAGGTCGATGACTTCCGCCGTCACTGCCTGCTCAACGGCCTCGATGACATCGGCCTGACGTTGCAGGACAGTGATGCCATCAAGGCCTTCGAAAGCAAGGCGCAGGCCGCTCGCCCGTGGGTCTTTAACACATTGCGTAAAGCATGAATAAACTGATTTAAGAGATTGATTTAAATGACTAAGCATATTGTTATTCTGGCCGGTGACGGCATCGGCCCGGAAATCATGGCAGAAGCCGTGAAGGTGCTGGCCAAGGTCAACGACCAGTTCACTCTGGGCCTGAGCTGGAGCCACGAACTGCTGGGCGGCTGCGCCATCGACACGCATGGCGTGCCGCTGCCGGACGTCACGCTGGAGGCAGCGCGCAAAGCCGATGCCATTCTGCTTGGTGCCGTCGGCGGCCCGAAGTGGGACCAGATCGAGCGTTCGATCCGCCCGGAGCGTGGCCTGCTGAAGATCCGTTCCAAGCTGAACCTGTTCGCCAACCTGCGCCCGGCCATCCTCTATCCGCAGCTGGCGCATGCCTCGTCGCTGAAGACCGAGCTGGTCGCCGGTCTCGACATTCTGATTGTGCGTGAGCTGACGGGTGGCATTTATTTCGGCCAGCCGCGCGGTATCCGCACGCTGGAGAATGGCGAGCGTCAGGGCTACAACACCGATGTTTACAGCGAATCCGAGATCCGCCGCATCGCCCATGTCGCCTTCCAGCTCGCGCAGCAGCGCAACAAGAAGCTGCTCTCGGTAGACAAAGCCAACGTGCTGGAAGTCACTGAACTGTGGAAGCAGGTGATGACCGAGATTGCGCCGGAATACCCGGATGTGGAGCTTTCGCACATGTATGTCGACAACGCCGCGATGCAGCTGGTGCGACGTCCGAAGCAGTTCGATGTGATCGTGACCGGCAACCTGTTCGGCGACATCCTCTCCGACGAGGCCGCGATGCTCACGGGCTCCATCGGCATGCTGCCGTCGGCGTCGCTGGATCAGCACAAGAAGGGCATGTACGAGCCTTGCCACGGTTCGGCACCGGACATCGCCGGGCAGGGCGTGGCGAATCCGCTGGCCACGATTCTGTCGGTGGCGATGATGCTGCGTTACACCTTCAAGGCCGACGCTGCTGCGCTGGCCATCGAGGCAGCCGTCGGCCGCGTGCTCGATCAGGGCTTGCGTACACCGGACATCTATAGCGAAGGCACGACCAAGGTCGGCACCCAAGCCATGGGTGAAGCTGTCGTTGCCGCGCTTTGATTAGCGCTGCGCCTTAAATGAGCGCCGCGCTTTAACGAATTCTCAGGAGAACGAACATGAAAGTAGGTCTGATCGGTTGGCGCGGCATGGTGGGTTCGGTGCTGATGCAGCGCATGGTGGAAGAAAACGATTTCGCCGTGATTGATCCGGTGTATTTCACCACCTCAAATCCGGGCGCTGCGGCACCCAGCTTCGGTGGCAAAGCCGGCGGTACCCTGCAGGACGCTCACAGCATCGACGCCCTGAAGGCGATGGACACCATCATCAGCTGCCAGGGTGGCGATTACACCACCGAGATCTTCCCAAAGCTGCGTGCAGCCGGCTGGAACGGCTATTGGATCGACGCGGCCTCGACGCTGCGTATGGAAGATGACGCCGTCATCATCCTCGATCCGGTCAACGGCGGCCTGATCGAGTCGGCGCTGGCCAAGAGCGTGAAGAACTTCATCGGCGGCAACTGCACCAACTCCATTCTGCTCATGGGTGTGGGCGGTCTGTTCCGCGAAGGGCTGGTCGAGTGGGTCAGCTCCATGACCTACCAGGCGGCATCGGGCGGTGGTGCTAACCACATGCGCGAACTGCTCAAGGGCATGGGTGTGATCAACGCTGCGGTCGCAGACGAGCTGGCGACGCCGGCCTCGGCCATCCTGGAGATTGACCGCAAGGTGGCGCAGACCATCCGTCAGGATGTGCCGCGTGAGTTCTTCGGCGCGCCGCTGGCGGGCGGTCTGATCCCGTGGATCGACAAGCAGCTCGACAACGGCCAGTCCAAGGAAGAGTGGAAAGGTCAAGCCGAGGTCAACAAGATCCTTGGTACTGAGGCCGTGATTCCGGTCGATGGCCTCTGCGTGCGCATCGGTGCCATGCGCTGCCACAGCCTGGCGCTGACCCTGAAGCTGAACCAGGATCTGCCGCTGAGCGAGATCGAACGCATCATCCAGTCCGGTAACGACTGGGTGAAGTGGGTGCCGAATGATCGTGACATCACCGTCAACGAGCTGACCCCGGCGAGCATCACCGGTGGTCTCAAGATCGGCGTTGGCCGTGTGCGTAAGCTCAACATGGGCCCGCAGTACATCTCAGCCTTTGTGATCGGCGATCAGCTGCTCTGGGGCGCGGCTGAGCCGCTGCGTCGCATGCTGCGCATTCTGCTGGCGCGCGGAACGGCAGCCTGATGGGCGCCATCACGCAGTCCATCGGTCTGTTTGGTGTGACCGGCGAGCTTGGTCGCGCCTTCTTTGATGCGCTGGAAGAGCAGGGGGCCTTTGTTGGCCGCCTGCGTCTTTTTGCCAGTGCGCGCTCGGCGGAAGAGAGTCGCGTTTTCCGCGACAAGCCGCTGGCGGTGGAAGAGGCCGATACGGCCGATTTCGATGACCTTAATGAAGCCATCCTCGCGGTGCCGGCGGATGTCGCCGACGAACTCGCTGGTCGCTTGCTGGCACGCGGTGTGCGTGTTTGGGATGCCAGTGGCAGCCTGCGCTCGCATCCGCAGGCGGTGAGTCTGGCCGATGCCGGTCCGGACAGCCTGCTCATCGTGCTCGATGAGCCACTGGTCAATATCCTGTCGCCGCTGGTGCAGAAGCTGAATGCGGCATCGCCGCTGCAGCGTCTGGAAGTGACCGTGCTGGCGCCGGTCTCGGCGCGTGGCCAGAAAGGCGTGCGCGAGCTGGCACGCCAGACTGGCGAGTTGCTCAACGGTCGTGGCATTACGGTAGAGACTTGGCCGCAGCAGATCGCCTTCAATGTGCTGTCTGCCGATGGCAGTTTCGAGCCGGCGACGGGTACGCTGCGCGAGCGCCGCTTGCTGGCCTCGCTGCAAAAGCAGCTGCCGGGCACGGTTGTACGCGTACGTCAGTTCATCGTGCCGGTGTTTTACGGTGCCGTGATGGACTTGCGCTGGACGCATGCCGATGAGCTGAGTCGTGCAGATGTGCTGACGATTTGCGAGTCGGTGGATCATCTGCAGGTGCATGAAGCTCGCGATGGCGAGACACTGCCCACGCCGGTCAACCAAGGGGTTGCGAACATCACCGGCACCTTGTCGCGCCTGCAAGTCGAGGCGCAAGACGCCATGGCCTGCGTGCTCGCCGACCCGCTACGCGTCGGGATTGTGCAGCCGCTCTTGGCAACGCTCATGGTTCAGGGTTAACTCAGCGCAGCAATAGTCGGTTGGCGCGGATAGCGTCATGGGAGCGGGGATGAACAATCGCATCGTGTCATGGGCAGCAGTAGCTTGCTTAAGTGCCTACAGCTGCTCCGCTTATGCGGTGGCACTGGGTGAAATGCGCGTGCTGTCTGCCCTGGGCGAACCACTGAAAATTCAGCTGGTACTCAGTGACTTGGGCGCAGTGGCAGCGAGCGATACGCGTGTCATCCTTGCACCCGCAGAGGACTACAGCCGCCTTGGCCTGATCCCACCGGTGGGTTCCGATCAGTGGCAAGTGCTCATGCAAAACACGGGTTCGGTGACGGCGGTGATCTCTGGTGTGGAGCCACAGCAAGAGGCCAACCTGAATTTTTTGGTGCAATTGATCTGGCCTGGCAATATTCGCGTTCAGCAGGTGACCGCAGTTTTACTGCCGGAAATGACCCCGGCAGCGCCCGCCCTCGCTGAAACTCCTCAGTTACCAGAGACCCCAGCCACCACTGACATCACTGCACCCGGCACCGCGACATTAACGGTCGATAGCGTAGCGCCGACCTTGCCGCCACCCGTAGAGCCCGCACCGGGCGCGAAAGCCTTTGTTGATCCAATTGAGCAAATTGCGGCGGAGCCGGTTTCAGGCCGGGTGAAGGCGGGAGACACCTTAACGGGCTTGGCGAAAGCGTGGCCGTTACCGCAGGCATCGCTGGAGCAAAAGCAGCAATTGCTGGCGGAAAGTAATCCTCGAATTTTCGTTGATGGCAACATTAACCAGCTCAAACGCGGTGCCTTGCTGCGCTATCCCTTATCCACCGGCTTAACGCTGCCCGAGTCTGAACAAGCGCGCGAATGGCTGGCGGCAAGACAGGCAGCGGCAAATAATCAAACCCATGCGCCCTTAGATCAGCCCGCGCTTTCAGCTGCGCCTGCAACCTCAGCCACAGAAGGCAGCGAGGAAGTGACGCTGACGCTCATCAGTCCAAAAGCGGCAGATTCGACGGAAGCTGCGCAAGCGGAAGCACTGATTGCCGATGAG
>Ga0255101_1000456_pt1 | contig 10459 bp, 11 predicted proteins | sample Colum_Colum_RepC_2_FD_188588 | JGI IMG/M metagenome (GOLD analysis project Ga0255101, IMG submission 188588) | Freshwater microbial communities from Columbia River, Oregon, United States - Colum_Colum_RepC_8d | ecosystem: Environmental > Aquatic > Freshwater > River | place: USA: Oregon...
GGGGGGGCGCTGACGACCTTGACCGGGGCCGGCGGCAGACCGAACAGGGCCACGCCCACCCGGGAATCGAAGCGTTCGACTGCAGGAACTTCATCATTGACCCGCGGGGCCGTGGAAAGCGATGCGCTCGCATCCGGGGCCGCAGTCGTTGGGCGCGGTCGCTGAAGCGGCTCCACCACATCGGCGGTTTCAGGTGCAGCGCCGAACCCCATCCATCGCGCGATCACGATCAGCGACAACAACCCAAGCAGCCAGGGCAACAGGCGGTGTTGCTTCATCATTGCCCCTCCCCGCGCCGGTAAACCCAGCGAAAGACGAGCTCGGTATCGACCTCGGCGGCCGTCGGCTCATCGCGCGAGAGGCGAATCGATTGCAGGGCAAGATGCGGTGTCCGGTTCAGGGCACTGGCCAGAAAGTTGCGTACCTTGGCCCAGGGCTGCAGCAGGCTGAGCTCAATCTCGATCTGCACCATGGGCGAGTCGGCAACGGCGAGGCGTCGCACCCGGCCACTTTCGATCACCAGGCCCTGGGCCTGGGCAAGCGCAGTGAGCCGCTCCAGATCCTGCGAATGACTGACCTCCAGCGGCCAGCTCGACCACTGTCGCATCACCGCATCGACGGGTGTGGATGCCGCTGAAGCCGGCCCCGATTCAAGCGCCTCGACCCCGGTCTGCAGGGGTTCCTTGGCGATTGGCAGAGGCTGTGCCGTGGGCTGCGTGAGCCGGTGCGCCACCAGCCCGACCAGGGTCACCGCACCAAGAATCAGCACGATCGCAACCAAAACACCGGCCAGACCCCATCGGGCCTGCAATCGCCACAGGGTCTTGCGCAGCCCCTCGCCGCCTGCGGGATCCAGTGCCTGTCGCATCCGGGCGATCATGGCCTGGCTCCTGCAGTTGGGGTTGTTGCCGGCATTGCAGCGATTGCCGTGCCTGCGGTCTGCGAGGGGCCTGCAGTCTGCGACGCCGGGGTGCCCTGCAATGCGGCATCGATGGTGAAACGCACCTTCGAGCTTTCTGGCACCGATTCGAAATCGCGCAGCAGGGCCTGGCCCAGATGAGCGTCCTGTTCGAGGATCCGCACGTACTTCACCATGGAGGACAGACGGTCTGCCTGAGCCTGCAGGCTCAAGACTCCTCGGGCCACATCGGGCTCAAAGGCAAGCAGGCTCACGCCCGCGGGCGCAGCCCGTGCGGTGCGATCGATCCACTGCGCCCAGGGAACCTGAAGCGACAGGACCACCGACTCCACCGACTGTCGCTGGGCGGCTGACCACTGCGGGGGGGCTTTCTGTACCCGGGGAGGCGGCGTGGCGACGCTTGCAACAGGTACCTGCACCCCCGGCGATTGGGGCCACAGCGCAACCCCGACTGCGGCAAGCCACAGCACGCCTGCCCCGGCCAGCATCCGCCGTCCCGATCGGGTCAGGGCAAGCGGGTGAGGGGCGACGAAATCCAGATCGAAACCGGGCCGAATCATGCGGTCTCCAGTGCGGTCCAGCCCGAGGGGCAAGCCTGTGACGGACCGTCGAACCACTGCGCTGCGACCGGATCTGCCAGCCCCACGGTCTGCATCCAGCCCCTGGCGCGACGTGACCAATCCTGCTGCTGATCAACCAGCAGGCTCGCCACCCGAATCCAGTGGCCTTCATCCAGAACCGCAAGATTGAGCAGATGGCCCTCGATGCGGGCAATCACGCCCCGGGATCCAGGCAGCTCGATACCCGCCAGACGGTCAGCCCAGTGCGAACGCACGGAACGGGCATGCAATCCCGCGGCAGTGAGGGCATCCTCCAGGTCCGACCAGCGCTGTTGGGTCATGGCACAGGCCACCAGCCCATCCCCTCGGGCCAGCACCTGGGAACACACCCGCCACTGGGCGGCCTCGAGCGAGAGCTGACGTTCAAGGTGCGATCGAACCAGCGCCTCACGTTGGCCTGCATTGAGCATCCAGAAGCTGCCAGTCAGGCTCAGCCAGGTCGCCCAGTGATCATCGAATTGAACCCGGGCCCGACGCACCGAAGCCAGTGTCGGCGCCTGCTCAACCAGACGCGCACGGGCCTGCTGCAGCGCGGCGGCCCGCGCCGCCGGCGTGTCCTCGTGCTGCACCCGGGCCAGGGCCTCGTGCCGCGGGTCGGAGGACGCGAGCGACAGCGCCTGCGCCTGCAGGTCCACGACCCACTCAGTCATCGAGCGTCGCCACACGATCCAGTTCCTCAAAAGTGGTCTGTCCCTGGGCCACCAGACGCAGGGCAGCCAGACCCAGGGGCTCGGCGCCCCGCTCGCGTGCCGCCGCACGCACCTGAGCGATGGACGCACGATCGCCCACCAGCGAACGCATGACATCGTCGAATTCAAGACACTCCATGACGGCCTGGCGTCCCTTGTAGCCACTGGCCCGGCAGGCCGGGCAGCCCCGACCGATGCGCAGCGTTCTGCCTTCGGCCCAGCCCTCGGGCAATCCATGCTCGCGCAGCACGTCGGGATCGGGCGTGTGCTCGCTGGAACAGCGCGCACAGATCCGGCGAACGAGTCGCTGTGCAATCACGGCATTGAGCGCAGCCGCAAGGTTGTAGGGATCGACGCCCATGGCACTGAGGCGTCCCACCACATCGACCACATTGTTGGCATGCACGGTGGCAAACACCTGGTGGCCCGTCAGCGCGGCCTGGATCGCGATCTGTGCCGTCTCGGCATCACGGATCTCGCCGACCATGATCTTGTCGGGATCGTGGCGAAGCAAGGACCGCAGCCCCCGCGCAAAGGTCATGCCCTTGGCCTCGTTGACCGGCACCTGCAGGATGCCAGGCAGTTCGTACTCCACCGGGTCTTCGATCGTGGCGATCTTGTCGAGGCCATCGTTGAGTTCGGTGAGCAGACCGTACAGGGTGGTTGTCTTGCCGCTGCCGGTCGGCCCGGTGACCAGAAACAGGCCATGCGGCCGACGGGCCACCCGCCGGATGAAAGCCGCCTGCGGGGCCTCGAGCGAGAGGGCATCGAGCGTCAGACGCTGCCGGTCGGCCGAGAGCGTACCCCGGTCCAGCACCCTCAGCACCACATCTTCGCCGTGCAGGCTGGGCATGACCGAGACCCGCAGATCAATCTCGCGCCCGGGCGGCCTGACCTTGAGTCGGCCGTCCTGGGGAATGCGCTGCTCGGAGATATCGAGATCGGCCAGAACCTTCAGTCGGCTGACCGCCTGGCGCGCCGAAGCGGCGCCATCGATTCGACCGATGCGAATGAGCACCCCATCGAGGCGATAGCGAATCGTGAGACCGTCCGCATCGGTCTCAAGGTGAATGTCGCTGGCCTCGGCATTCAAGGCATCGTAGAGGGTGGCATTGACCAGCCGCACCACCGGATCGGCGTCGGCCTGCAGCTCCGCCGCACTCAGGATCAGGCCATCGTCGGAACGCACACGCGTCGTCGATTCGGTGCCCAGGGACTCGGCGAGGCGGGTCGAGCGCTCGCGCCGCTGCAGCACCACCTGCAGCCCCGGGCGATCCACCAGGCGCCACTGGACATTCCTGCGACCGAGCAGCCGAACGCGGTACTCGAGCCACAGACGCGTGCGCTCGCACCAGGGATCCGACAAGGCAATCAGCGTCGCGTCAGGCGTGACACTCACAGCCATCACACCACGAGCGAGGGCATCGACCAGAGGCACGAGCGCATCGTCGCTGGGCTGGCCAGCCAGCCATTCGCTGTCGACCTGCTCGAGCCCGCTCATTTGCGCGAGTGCCTGGGTGAAGGCGTCCGCCTCGAGACCACTGGCCTCAAGGAGATGATCGATCGCCAGTGTGCCGGGATGATCCTGGGCCCGCGCGGCAGCCTGCTGCCAGGCGGAGAAGTCCACGGGCGGGGGTGCGGTGGGGTTCATGGTATCGGTCTGCATCACTGCACGGCTGTGGCCAACTCGAGGATGGGCACATACATGAGCACCACCACGGCACCGATGAGGGCACCAAGCACGAGCATCATCACGGGTTCGAAGAGGCGCATCAGGCGGTCGATGTCGCGGGTGACACGGGTATCCAGCAACTGCGCGATCCGGTCGAAGGTCTGAGGCAGACTGGCGGTCCGCTGGGCCACCTCGAGCAGGCGCAGGATCACCGAGTCATCAAACGGACGCATCGTCAGGGCGGGAGCCACCGCAGCGCCGCGTCGAATGGCCGCCAGACCGTCCTGCAGCCCCTGCGCCTCCCGATCAAGCAGGAGCGAGGCCGACAATGACAGGGCCGAAATCACCGGCACCCCACCCAGAGTGAGCGTGGCTGCGGTGGCGAAAAACCGCGCGCGGTGCAGATCGCGCAGGGCCAGGCCCACCCGGGGCAGGCGCTGCAGCAGCCCCTGCATGCGGCGTCGCCCGGCGTTCGAACGCAACAGGAATGCAAGCACCACCGGTAACAGGATCACCAGCGGCAACCAGAGTGGGCGGGTTTGACCGAGCATCTGGCCAAAACCCAGCAACCAGCCTGAGGGCCCCGACAGGGCCTGCCCGTTCTGGCTCACCACCTGGGCAAAACGCGGCACGACAAATCCGAGCAGAAAGGCCAGAACACCCAGCCCGGTCAGCGCAAGCAGCAGCGGATACACCAGCGCCGAGACGATGTGGCTGCGCAGGGCATCGATCTGTCGCGTGACCTGGGCATAGCGACGCAGCCCTTCCGGCAGACTCGAGGTCATCTCGCTCGCCCCCACCAGAGCAATCAGCGGATCACCGAAGACCGCTGAATGATCGGCCATGGCCTGCGACAGGGTGGTGCCCTGTTCGATCCGTGCGCGCAGTGCGACAAACATCGCCTGTTCGCTGCGCCGCGCAGGCCGCTCGGCCAGAATTTGAAGGGACTCCCGGATGGTCAGTCCGGCGCCCACCAGTTCGGCCAGATCCTGGGCAAACTGCCCCCGATCGATGCGTTCCCGGGCCCGCCCGAGACGCCAGGCCCCGGGGGCCGGATCGTGACCCGACACGCGGGCAGCGGCGGCCCGTTCGGCCTGAACCTCTCGGGTCAGGCGCCCAGCGGCATCGATCTGCCATTGAGTCTGCATGGAATCGCCGATCAGTTCGAACGAATGTCGGCGTTCTCGCCCTCGCCACCGGGCTTGCCATCGGCACCGAGCGAGAGAATTTCAAAACCATTGGGGCCCGCAGCCACCCGATAGGCATACGCCCGGCCCCAGGGATCTGCGGGCACGGCCTTCTTCAGGTAGGGGCCCGCCCATCGCGTCTCATCGGCCGGCTTTTCGGTCAGTGCCACCAGGCCCTGTTCATTGGTCGGATAGCGGCCGGTATCCAGGCGGTAATGCTCCAGGGCCTTCTCGAGCGCATCAATCTGGGCGCGGGCCACCTTCGCGTTGGAACGACCGAGCTGATCGAAGTAGCGCGGACCGACAAAGCTGGCCAGCAAGCCCAGGATCACCAGCACGACCAGCAGTTCGAGCAGGGTGAATCCAGCCTTGCGCAGGCGAGCTGCGACCCCTTGGACTCGAGTGTTCGTGTGACGTTGTTCCATGCGAAATCCCCTGCTCATTTCTGAGACACCTCACCGTGCTGGGCCGCTGAACCAAGTCAACGGACCCAGGAAAACACCTCAAACAAGGCTTCGTTTCATCGATGGCACAACCCTTGCTGAATTCAGCTCGGGGATCGACCGCCGATCCAGACCGCCCAATGGAACCCGCCATGTCGCCTTGCCCAGCTGATGACCGACCCCTTCGACGCCATCTAATCACTGCCCTGTTGGCTGCGGGGATGTGCGTCCTACAGTCGGCAGGAGCGGCCGACGGGCGGATCGTGATCCTGACCGAGCTCCTGCCGCGACAGGCCGTCGGCGGCGAACCGGTGGTCTTCAACGAAAAGGAGATCCGGGCCGACGTCCAGACCGATCCGCGACAGCAGATCAACGAGCAGATCGGTCGCCTCAATGTCGTGCCCCAGGTGCAATCGGTCCACGGGGTTGCCCAAGCCGTGGATACCGGAACCCAGAAGATGGTCACGCAGAACCTGCAAAAGGGCCTGCAGGTCGACGTGCTGACATCCAAGGACGCCGGCGTGAACGGTGCACTGAAGGCGCCTTTGGGGATCGCCCTGAGGTTCGAGCAGCACCACGGAATCACCGGGCTGGCCGGCACCGGCGGTGCGCCTTCAGCGGCCGATGACGTACTCGCCTCCAGCCATGCCGATGTATCGATTGCACCCGGTCTGTCCGGCGCAACCGCCGGCCTTGGCCGCGGTCTGGACCAGCTGCCCACCGCGAAGATCGGCAACACCGTTCAGGGCGCACTCAGCGGTCTGGGCTCGAAAACCACCGGTACCAGCGATCTCGCGGGTGGCGTTGGCCGGGTCACGGGCCAGTTGGGAGGCAATCTGGCCGGCCAGATCAGTGGGGCCCTGGGCGGGTTGGGTCAGCGGATCGGAGGCGCACGTTGAACCGGTCCTGCCGGGCCACCGGCCTGATGCTTGGGGTACTGATCGGTCTGTGTGCCCTGCCCTGCCAGGGTCAAACGGGCCCGGACGGGGCCCTCTCGGATCAGGCGCTCATTGCGGCCCATGCGCTGGAGGGCGTGCAGGGTCGCACGGCCGTGAACCTTGCGGCCGGCCGCGGCAATCTGCAGGCCAACGCCCTGGGACTGGCCGTGGGCGAGCAGGCGCAGGCCGCTGCTCAGGCGCGTCAGGAAATCGAAGGTTCACCGGTTCTGTCGGCGGGCCGTGATGCCAGCAGCCGCATCGAGGCAGGCGCCTTCCGCTTCGCCCAGGGGGCGATCTCAGTCAATGTGGCCAGTGGCGAATTCAACCGACAGGCCAACCTGATCAGCCTGTCCGTCACTGCTCAGCCCACCGCGGCGCTGGGCACGCCGGCCGTCGCAGCCAGCGACGATGTCCTGCTCGAAACCCGTGCGGGCACCGGGCCGGGCGAAGCCACTGCGGCCCGCTCCGGCCATCGCAGTGCGCAGATCGATTCCGGCGCCTTCGCGGGCGCCAGCGGCATCGTACAGATCAACCAGGTGGCTGGAGTTCAGAACACCGTCAGCAACCTCGTGGTCATCCGAGTCAGCGGTGGGCCAGGCGCACTCTGATCCGATGCCTCGCCTCCTGCCTCTGACTGCGCTGGCCACGATCCTCGCCACGATCTTCAGTCTCGCCCCTGCCGAAGAGACCGACCCGGCAACCGAACTGGCATCGGGTCTGGCCACAAGCCGGGTGCGGCAAGACACCGGCAACGGTATCGCGGGCGATGCCAACCGCAGCAGCAACGAGGCCCGCATCGATACGGGCGCCGGAGAGCGGCTGCTGGGTCATCTGGGGCTGAATGTGGCTGCAGGCAGCGCAAATGCTCAGTCCAATACCGGCGCACTGCTGCGTCAGGGCGAGCAGGGCGTGTTTGCCCGATCGGCCACCGTGGCGAATCAGACCACCCGCACCGATCGGCGCGAGGGCGCGCTCGAGGGCCCCAACGAAGCCGGACTGGATGCCGCGCTCGCCGGGGCCTCGGGCAATCTGGGCATCAACATCATCGCCGGATCAGGCAACGCACAGTCCAACCAGTTTGCGCTTGTGGAGGTCGAGCAGGCGAATACGCTGCATGCGGTCACGACCGTAGAGCAGAAAAACGCCGGCGTGCGCGGACCTTCGACAGCGGGTGCGGGTCTACGCGACTCCGCCCAGAACGCAAGCATCGGCAGCGGTGCGCTGCTTCAACTGAACGGCAGCGTGGGCGTCTCGGTGGGCGCCGGCACGGCCAATGCCCAGGCCAATTCGCTCTCGGTCATCCAGAGCACGCGCTGAGGCCAGCCAGGCGCGCGAGGCCTGAGGCGGGGAATGCCTGAGGCGGGAAATGTGACCCAGTTCACACCCATGACTGATACGTCAATCGCAAATCCCCATCCCAACGGATTAGCTGAAATGAGAGATAGCCTGAAGACCCGCATGGATAGGGGGTTGGCACGGGATTGGCACTTAACTGCGAGTCGATCGCCGGCGTCTGGAAAACCCTCGGTGACCCGATGAGGCCCCTCCGTGGTCAGTGCAGTCGGACTGACTCCTTCATTCAAACCGCAGTGCCTTTTCAACCCCATCAAGAGACCATCATGAAATCAGTCTTCAAACTCTCAGTGCTCGCCACCGCCCTCTCGCTGTCCTTCGGCGCCCTGGCCGATGAGCCCGACGCCCAGGCCATCGTGGGCAACACCGCCGCCTCCGCCCAGACCGCAACCGCCTCGCGTGCCGATGTCTCCTCGTCGGCCATGCAGTGGTTCGGCACCGGCGAAGTCGCCGGTGAAGCCACCGCCACCACCAACACCACCCAGGCCTCCACCGACAACGTCTCGGCCAACTCCATGAACAGCGCCAACAACGCCCGCATGGAATCGGGTGCCGCCGAAGGCGCCACCGGCAACATCGGCGTGAACATCGCCGCGGGTACCGGCAACCTGCAGGGCAACTCGGCCTCCATCGTGAGCACCGCCGCCGAGGATGTCTTCAGCACCGCCAGCACCTTTGCCAAGCAGACCACGCTGACCAACTTCGCCATCAACCTCGAGAACTCGCCCAACGAGGCCTATCTCGATGCAGCTCTGGCCGGTGCCTCCGGTAACATCGGCGTGAACATCGCCGCAGGATCGGGCAACACCCAGTCCAACCAGCTGGCCATGATCGAAGTCGGCAGCACCCGCGCCGCGCGTGCCTCCACCGCCATCGACCAGACCGCTACCGGCAACCAGGGCGACAGCGCATCGACCTTCCGCAGCTACGATTCGGCCAACAACGCCATCATCGCTGCCGGTGCGCTCGCCTTCGCAGGCGGCAACATCGGCGTGGCTGTGGCCTCGGGTGTGGGCAATGCCCAGGCCAACGCGCTGTCGGTGGCCGTCGTCGCTCGCTGATCCTTCCCAACCCACTCCGCGCGCTCCCGGTCGAACGATCGCGAGCGTCCCGGAGTTCCCCATCGGCCGGAGCATCCCTGGTGATGCTCCGGCCGATTTCGTTTGAGCGAGCCCAACCCTGCGCGGTTCGCGGCCGATTTCGTTTGAGCGAACCCAACCCTGCGCGGTTCGCGGCCGAATGAACGTGAGAAATATCACCTCCGGTCTTGAGACGAAATCGCGAAGGTCATCGTGCGGCATCCCGAACCCATTCTGAAGACCACCTGAAGATCCGCATGAAATCTCGGTTGGCACGGTGATCGCACTGATCAGCCTGTCCGAAGGCGGGTTCCGCCGAGGTCTTTCCTTTGTTCTCTGATCTCAATCTTTCCTTCCGGAGTCCATCATGAAATCTGCTTTCAAACTTTCGGTGCTTGCCACCGCTCTGACGCTCTCCTTCGGCGCCCTGGCCGATGAGCGCGAAGTCGAAACCCTCGTGGGTAACACCGCGGCCTCGGCCCAGACCGCCACCGCCTCGCGTGCCGATGTTTCCTCATCGGCCATGCAGTGGTTCGGTACGGGCGACGTCCTGGGTGAAGCCACGGCCACGAGCACGACCAACCAGGCCACGACCGACAATGTCTCGGCCAACTCCATGAACAGCGCCAACAACGCCCGCATGGAGTCGGGTGCCGCCGAAGGCGCCACCGGTAACATCGGCGTGAACATCGCCGCGGGTACCGGTAACCTGCAGGGCAACTCGGCCTCCATCGTGAGCACTGCAGCCACCGACGTGTTCAGCTCGGCCAGCACCTTTGCCCAGCAGACCACGCTGACCAACTTCTCGATCAACCTCGAGAACTCGCCCAACGAGGCCTATCTCGATGCGGCTCTGGCCGGTGCGTCCGGTAACATCGGCGTGAACATCGCCGCGGGTGCGGGCAACACCCAGTCCAACCAGCTGGCCATGATCGAAGCCGGCAGCACCCGCGCCGCGCGGGCGTCTGCGGCAATCGATCAGACCGCCACGGGCAACAACGGCGACAGCTCATCGAGCTACCGTGTGGCCGACTCGGCCAACCGTGCCATCGTCGCGACCGGTGCGCTCGCCTTCGCAGGCGGCAACATCGGCGTGTCGGTCGCTGCAGGCGTGGGCAATGCCCAGGCCAACGCCCTGTCGGTCGCCGTGGTCTCACGCTGATTTCCCAGCCCACCCGGCCAGACCCTGCGGGGTCGGGTCGGCCCTCATCAGCCGAAGTGCCCTCACGGGTGCTTCGGCTGATTTCTTTTGGGGGCCCGGCCGCCGATGGCCAGGCCACTGTGCACCGTGACTTTCGTCACCTGGCGAGCGTGACCCAGGTCAATGACGGATCTGATACGCCTGGCTGGCCGAGGTCTTTCCGAGCACAGCGTCGCCGAAGCGTTCTGCCTGAAGACCCGCATGGATAGGGGGTTGGCACGGGATTGGCACTTAACTGCGAGTCGATCGCCGGCGTCTGGAAAACCCTCGGTGACCCGATGAAGCCCCGCCGTGGTCAGTGCAGTCGGACTGGCCCCTTCATTCAAACCGCAGTGCCTTTTCAACCCCATCAAGAGAC
>Ga0255101_1000459_pt1 | contig 10385 bp, 20 predicted proteins | sample Colum_Colum_RepC_2_FD_188588 | JGI IMG/M metagenome (GOLD analysis project Ga0255101, IMG submission 188588) | Freshwater microbial communities from Columbia River, Oregon, United States - Colum_Colum_RepC_8d | ecosystem: Environmental > Aquatic > Freshwater > River | place: USA: Oregon...
ATGTTCAGGATTACCAGTGATCTGCTGCCAGCCTATACTTACCCAGACTATTGGGAGTTCTATCAAAGTCTAGAAATGACCAGCTGGCTGGAACGCAACCTTGGTCGTTGTGGCGATCTGGCCCGACAGCTGGATGTGCGATTGAGCTTTCACCCAGGTCAGTTCTGCGTGCTGGCATCGGACAATCCAGGAGTGGTAGAGAACAGCATCGAGGAGTTTGAATATCACACCGACGTTATCCGCTACATGGGATTCGGCAAACAGTTTCAAGACTTTAAATGCAATGTGCATATCGGCGGCAAAGCTGGTCCACAGGGTATTAAACTGGCACTGAAGAAGCTGAGCCGCGAAGCACGCAACTGCTTGACCATTGAGAATGCAGAGTTCTCATGGGGTCTTGATGCCAGCTTGGAACTCATCAAAGACTGTGCACTGGTATTAGACATTCACCACCACTGGATTATGTCAGGCGAATATATTGAGGCCAGCGATCCGCGCATTGAGCAGGTTCAGGAGTCTTGGCGAGGTGTGCGACCAGTGATTCACTACAGTGTATCACGCGAAGATTGTCTAATCGAGCATGACAAACTTATTCGTCCAGACATGCAGCAGCTCAAGCAGCTGAAGTTTACCAATGCCAAGCTGCGTGCACACAGTGAAATGTACTGGAATCTGGCATGCAATGACTGGGCACTCAGCCATGGCGGCTGGGCAGACATTATGTGCGAGGCAAAGCAAAAGAATCTTGCCAGTGAACAACTGGCAGCGGGCCTGTGTTAACCTAAAAACCCGCATCCGCTGACGCGAAAACAGGATGGGCTGCGCTCACGGGGTTTGCTGGTTTCCCGACACAACAATAACCAGCACAGTTTTTGCGACCGTAGTTCAGGGGATAGAACAACAGCCTTCTAAGCTGTGGGTCGCAGGTTCGATTCCTGCCGGTTGCACCAGCTATAAAAAAATACACTTGTACTTTTTGCTTAAACACTGTAAAATATATTTTAACAATCAAGGAAATCACAATGCCCCGCGGTTATACCAAAGAGTTTCTTGTAGATGCTTTTGTTCAACGCTATCAACCACTTGGCGACACAGCTATGGCTAAACAACGTGTGCTAGCAGAACAGCTGTGGGATCGTGTAGGCAAAGATGATTTCAGGCAGTATTGCAGCCTTGACGCAGAAGCGATTCGTTTGTACAAGCAAATGATGCTGTAAAGTTTACGGCCCTGGTGGCGGAATTGGTAGACGCACTGGATTTAGGTTCCAGCGCTTATGCGTGAGAGTTCGAGTCTCTCCTAGGGCACCATGAAGTATATATTAGCAATTTTATTTAGTTTATTGACTAGCAGTGCTAGTGCACAGGTAATTATAGGTTTTAAAGGCAAGCATAGCATATTTGACCAAAAAGCGTTTTATCAGTATGCTGCCGCTAAAAACCTAAAGCCTGTTGTGCTAGAAGCCAGCGAAGTACACAAGGCACTACAAATTATAAAAGCCACAGACTATTACGAATTATATGGCTACAGTTTGGGAGCTGCAAGTGTAGTAACTGTTGTTAGAACAGCAAAGTCTAAGCCACGATTAGTGATAACTATAGGTGCTTATCGTGGCCTAGACCTTGACTTTGGCAAGTATAACATACCATTCTATAACTTTTTTGATTACAGCAGTGTGCCTACTACCAGTCCGGGTTATTATATAAACTCAGATCACTGGGCGGTACAACAAATAGCAGTTAATATTTTGGTTACCGGCCTGTAATTGGCCGGCAAACCAAAGCACATTCTTTGAGGTCTTGGCAGTTACCAGCGTAGCAAAAACTGCGACAGAGTGTGCTTTGATTTGGGGGTATAGCTCAGCTGGGAGAGCGGTAGCTTTGCAAGCTAAAGGTCGGCAGTTCGATCCTGCCTATCTCCACCAAGAATCTTGATGTTATCAAGATCGGATAGTGACGTGCACTACGTTCAACAATAATAATAACAATATGAACGATACAGTATATAACGCAGAAGATGTGCTACACATTAATGTACCACTATTCTTGCGACTGCTAGAGTACTCGCGTGAAAGCGGTACAAGCGACGTTGATTTACACTGGATTACTCAGCGTGCTGTAGAGTTGGCTAAACACGGCTATACTCTGTCAATGGCACACTATAGCAAACTAGTTCCAGAAGCTAGAACGGTTACCATAGATTTGCCAAACACAGGTGAATAGTATGGATAAACCAAAAATATGCGAACTAGAGCTGAGTCCTAAATTATTGCACAGATTATTTCAGCATGTTCGTAAACCTGAAATAACTGATGAGCAAGTAATACAGATTGTAGAAAAATTAAAGTGGTTTAGTAAAGCAGATGAGCTGTTAACACTAGACCAATTTGAAGAAATCATAGATAAACCCATGTTAAGTTAACATGGTCGGCAAACAAGGTTTTGCCGACTTTGTTTGCTGTTTAACTCCACAACAATAATAACAACAAGGAGAAAAACATGGCAGAAAGTATTACACCCGCAGGTATGATGATGAGTGGTGGCGATGGCGTTTTCGGCGGTGGCGGCCTTATTGGCGGCCTTATCCTAGGAAGCCTCCTACGCAACAACGGAAACTTATTCGGTGGAGACGGCGCTGCAGGGGCAGCGGCTTTACGTAGTCCTCCTGAACAAAGCCAAGCCAACATGAGCCTAATGAATGCTATTGGCGAAGTTGGCAAACAAGTAGCATTGGGCACAGCAACTGTTGAAACCTCCAATGCTACACAAACAGGACAACTAACTAATGCAGTCAGCAATTCTACTAGCGCAAATCTGATTGCAATTCAAAGTATCAAAGATAATATCAGTGCTGTTAGTCAATCACTGACTAGTCAAATTAATGGTGTTCAGCAGCAAGTAATGGAAAACCGTTATGAGCTAAGCAAAGACATTAGTAATGATGGTGAAAAAACTCGTGCATTGATTACTCAGCAGTACGAAGCCACACTAAATCGTCAACTCAGTGACGCAAATGCAGCAGTAATCGCACTACAAGCAAAACTAGATACTGGCGCTGTTGCTCGTGGTGTTGAAGTTACAACAACTAACAACATCAATCAGATGCAGCAACAGCAACAACAGCAGCAACAATGGGGCCAACTGTACAATGTTCTTTGGGGCCTTGCTCAAAACATTAATAGTCAAAACTCGGCAATCAATGTTGGCAGCGGTACGCTAGCAGCTAATCCCGTAAATACAAATACAAATATTAGATAAGCTCTAATAAATGTACCACAGCAGCAGCTATCAAAAGTAGCTGCTGCTTTTTATGGGGACAAGCAAATGTTTCAATCACAGTTTTTCTTTCCTCCGCCTTGGTTAGTGGCACCACCACTACCAAGAGCAATAAGCGATAATGACTTAACGATTAATCAGAGTGGACCGCCGGGACCACAGGGTGAACCAGGACCTGCTGGTACACCAGGCATACAAGGCGATCCAGGACCACAAGGGCCACCTGGCCCTCCGGGACCACCAGGCCCGCCTAGTCCGGGATCGATTTTTATAGAGACCGCTGTTACTTCCACCGACATAGCCATAACAGAAGATAACGACTATATGGGCGTTATCAGTAAAAAACCTGTTACAATTACACTACCAGTCGGACTACAAGGCAGAGTATTTATAATTAAAGACGAATTAGGACCCCAAGCTGGGAAGATTACTATAGTACCTCAGGCTGGTGAAACTATAGATAATCAAGGACAACTAGTATTATCCAGCCCATTTAGCAGTGCTACGGTTGTATTTCGTGGTACAGGCTGGCACGTAATATAGTATTGCGGGTTTTAAAATGAACACCTATGAGTTTAACTACAAAACACTTTGTGATTTAGCAGATTCAATGGCACAGGCTGCCACAACTTTTAATGGCCAAGGCTACTGGAGCTTTTTACAGGCTCGAGAAGAATTTCAGGCCACACTTCATGACGTATTAGATTCCCAACAACAGGAATAACCATCAATGACAAACACACACCAAAACTTACAGGCTGCTTTTGCAGGCGAATCACAAGCCCATGTAAAATATCGTTACTTTGCAAAAATTTGCAAAGAGCATGGCTTTGATGATTTAGCAGAACATTTCTGGCAAACAGCAGAGCAAGAGCTGTTACATGCTTGGGCACATTTAGAGTTGCTGCACAAAAATATTACTCCTCGACAGTGCTTGGAACAAGCAATTGCTGGCGAAACTTATGAGTACACTACAATGTATCCTGAGTTTAAAAAGCAAGCTGAGTTGGAACGTGATTATATGCAAGCACAAGAAATGATGTTGCAAACTACAGAAAGCCAAGAACACGCTAGCAAATTTTTAGAACTACTTAATAAAGCAACTAAACGTTTTGGCGCATTGGTAAATGTAGAACGTAAACACGCTGAGCAGTATAAAAAGTTTGGTGAATAATGTTAGAAACTATTTGTGAAGTTTTCGAAGAAAGTTACCGTCGCGGCTGGATTACCAGTCGTGATGGTAACGCCAGTGTACGCTATCGCGATCAGGATTATTTTTACATTACTCCGGCTGGCGTGCGTAAACAAAATATGCAGCCTGAAATGTTTAAGAAAATGGAATGGACCACCAGAACGCTGGCAGTTCCACCGTTTTTGCAAGAGTGCTGGAGTGAAGCTGCTTATACACCAATTAGTCAGGGTTTAAAGCCCAGTGCTGAACTTCCGCTGCATATGCAGCTGCAAAACAACTTGGATACGCCGGTACGCGTAGTACTACACTTACATCCAACATGGACTATTGCAGCTGACCGTGCTGGTATTAATTTAGGCAGAATTTCAAAAGAGTTTCCTGAGCTTTGCCTGCATACACGAGTAGGACCCCCAGTTGGAGTGGTCAAGGAAAAGAGTATGGAGTTAGCAGATGCCACTGTGTGGGCATTGGGCTTGGATGTGGATACCGGCAGCTTAAATTTTGACGTTGTTACCATTTCACATCACGGAGTGGTAGCAGTCAGCACCAGTCCTTGGCGTGCGTTTGAGCACGTTGAGCGTCTTGAACATATTTGTAAAATTGTATTATGCTCGAATGTTTGGTCTTAGGTGATAGTGTTGCAGTTGGTGTTCACCAACACATGCCCAAGTGTGCTAAAATGGCACACGTTGGCTGGAACAGCGGTCGCTGGGCCACACACTACTTAGACGGCACAGATATTAGTGCTGGCGTAGTGGTAATCAGTCTTGGTGGCAATGATCGTAACATTTCTACACTGGCCAACCTGCAGTATATTCGCAAGCGAGTAACCGGCCACAAGGTTTACTGGATCCTGCCCAGTCAAAATAATCTTCAAGCTGCCGAAGCAGTGTTGCTGGTAGCTAAAGATTATGGTGACGTAGTACTACCCAGACCACAGCAACACCTGTCCAAAGACAAAGTACATCCCACACAAACAGGCTATGCAGTGCTAGCCAAGGAAATTACAAAATGATTTATGAATGCGTTATTTGCGGTCATCAACATGACGAAACACTTGACGGGCCTTGGAGTGAAGTACCCGAGGACTTTGAGTGCCCTGATTGCGGCGTAGGCAAGTGCGACTACGAGCCTTTTGAGCAGTAAAATTAAAATGCCAGGGTTGCTAATGTTGGCCTTAGGGCGAGCCTTATAAACTCGTAAAGCACCCGCCAGATAAGCGGGAGTAACGTGGGTTCGATTCCCACCCCTGGTACCAATTACTCTATAATATGAAAATCCCAACTACAAGTGCCTACAAACTAAACAAGCAGACTAAAACACTGTTGGCCGGTGTTTTATGCAAGCATGAGCGTGCAGAGCTGCGCAGCATCCTGATTCAAGCTGAGCTATCCGGGCGTGTAAACACAAAACCTAAAGCCGACCCTAAACCGGAGTAAGCCATGCCTTGTTATGAGTGCAATAATGGCAAGTATAAGTACGGTGAACGAGGGCGTTGCCAGTTTGATACACTGGAGCAGTGCCAAGCAGCTGAACGTGCAATCCATGCCCGCGAAAATAAAACCGATGAAAACACTAATAGTACTGCAAAACAACCAGGACTCAAGCGTAACAGTAAGGTTTGATAAACTGGAAAAATTAAATCTTGTTCGTTTTGAGCGACGCGAACAAGATCAGCTGGTAAATACATTTGAAATGTATTTAACCGATGGTTCGCTCCGTTTGCTAGCAGAAAGTTTTCACATTCAGCTAGCAGAATATAAATCACTACACAACACACAGGAATACTATGAGCGATCGTAACCCTTTTGAAATCAGAACGCGCATGCTAGAGCTGGCACAAGAGTATCTCAGCGAACAGTATGCAACTAATTTAGACTTTGCCAAACAAGCATTTGATGAACTGGTACATACAAATCAAGCAGTTGCTCAAGACTGGCAGAAGTATGCTCCTAAAATGTACGACTTTGCAGATATTGTGCGTAAAGCACAAGAGTTGTACGGCTTTGTTTCCAAGCGGGACTGAGCCATGTTACTGGCCCTGCTAGTCCAATGGCTAGCTCCCAGCAGCGATAAATGTGTTTATAACTACGTTAGGCGCGGTAACCCCAAAACAGTTGCAGACTGTGACCGATTGTGCTTGGAGTGGTTTAGACAACAGTAATTCCTAAGCCGGCTTTTGCCGGCTTATTTTTTCCAAGAAAATTCTGGCGTTGACTTTGCGAGCCGGTTTTGCTATAATATTATTTCTGTTGGAGAAAACAATGCAAAACGCACTAGCGCAAGTAAGCACACCAATTGTCCTGCGAGCAGCCTATGGCCGCAAATACCAAACCAAAGAACAAGCACTGGATGCTTGGGTAACTGGAAAAGATTTCAAGATTTTTCAAGGCCCGTACTGTTCAATCCGCGATTATCCACAACTGCTGCAAGAGTTCTGCAATATTTATATTGCTTACGGTGACGGCAAACTTCTAGAAGTTTAATCTTGATTTTGTTTGATTAACGCTGTATAATATTATTTATTGATTGAGATATGCCCCGGTGATGGAATAGGTAGACGTAGAGGACTTAAAATCCTCCGCCGCAAGGCGTGCCGGTTCGAGTCCGGCTCGGGGCACCAGCAGTAGTGTTATTGAGTAAAATTCCTGTGATCTCAGGACAGTGCACTGCAATGGCTAAACAAAAGTCGACCACTGTTTAGCTAATCAGTTCACACAAATCGAAAAGCCTAGGACGCTAGGAATCAAATAAGTTTGTGTGGTTAAAAGCAAACGACCATAAGTGAATATGGTCTATAACTCAGTTACACTACTGCTGGTTCTGTTGTAAAAATGCGCGGCCAAGCAGCCAAACCATCGTGGTATAACTAATACCCATTTGCTCCACTAGCCAGGAGATAACAAAATGGGGGAGTCGTTCTAAGACTCTTAAACAGATGATGGTAACCAGAATTAACAGTCGCAGAGTATGGAAGTGGTCTATCCGCTTGGTCTCATAAGCCAAGAATCGCAGGTTCGAATCCTGCCTCTGCAACCATATTAAATTGACCCGCCCTGCTTGTTAGTCCATTCCCTAGGACCCAGCAGCACACTGCGGCGCTAAATGCTCTACCGTCAAACTCGGAGATGGTAGACTGGTCACTGAAAGGCGGGATCGGATCGTCGTCCGGGAGTCAGAAGATTATGATGGGCTGTTGTAGGGAACAGCCTGCCATATTCAAGCGCACTAATTTGCCTACACGCACACCGTCCGGACTAGGTGATGGGCAATCCGGTCTAGTGCGCTTGAATATGGTAATGGGCCTATAGCTCAGTTGGTAGAGCAGCGGACTGAAAATCCGCGTGTCGTTGGTTCAAATCCAGCTGGGCCCACCACATTTGTCTTGTAGCTCAGCAGGTAGAGTAGGTGACTGTTAATCACTTGGTCGTTGGTTCGAACCCAACCAAGACAGCCAATTTTATTTAATACAACAAAGGAAATAACGTGAGCAAGCAGTTTGATCTTGAGCAACAAATCATGCAGTGCTGGAATCTGGTAGATGAGCTGAAAGCTGTAACAGAGTACTGTACAAAGCACAATTCCAGTGCCAAAGACGTACTGGAAGTGCTGGATGCGCTGGTTAAGCTGTATCAGATTAAGTTTGAAAATACCTTTGAAACTTTTGAAGATTTCATTGGTGAACATTACGAACTTAAACGCGCTAATAAAGCAGTGATGTAACCATTTGCCTCTGTAGCGTAATTGGTAGCGCAACTGATTTGTAATCAGTAGGTTGGCGGTTCGAGTCCGTCCAGGGGCACCACTTTCTAGGAGTTTATATGATTAAACCTTGGTATCATTCCAAAACCGTTTGGGTTAATATTGTTGCTGGAGCTGCACTTGTTGTGCAAGCACAGTATGGATTTTTGGCAACTCCCGAACTGCAAGCACTTGCATTGACAGGCATTAACTTGCTGCTGCGTGCGGTAACCAAAGAAGAAATTACTTGGTAATTCTTAGTTTATTTGATTACTCAGGCAACTGGCCTAGCTATTATAAACAAGCTGGTTATGATGTGTATCAAGTAGATGTTAAACACGATATTGATATACTGGAATTGACTAGACAAGACTTGCCTGACCAAGTACACGGCATCTTGGCAGCACCGCCATGTACTGATTTTGCCAGCAGTGGTGCACAGTACTGGAAACAAAAAGACTTGGATGGTCGTACTGAGGCCAGCTTAGCCTTGGTAGATAAAACACTGGAAATTATAGGCTGGTGCAATCCCCGCTGGTGGGCACTGGAAAATCCAGTTGGCAGACTGCAAAAACTACGACCACAACTAGGCGATCCCTGGTACTTTCAGCCACATTGGTTTGGTGATGCGTATACAAAGAAAACTGGCTTGTGGGGTAAGTTTAACAGAGACTTGCCACGCAATCCAGTTGAGCCCGACCCCCAATCGTGGCTAATGCGGCTAGGCGGTAAAAGTGAACGAACAAAAGAGCTGCGTAGCATGACTCCACTGGGGTTTGCTAAAAGTTTCTTTTTGGCAAATCCATAATTATTGTCTTGCGGTACTAGGTCAAACTCCGTATAATATCTATATTGTTCGTTGAGGAATAACATGAAAGCAACCATTACATTTGAGTTTGACTTGCCTGAGCAAGAAGCTGAGTATTATGCAACTGTACGATCACAAGAAGCTATGTTTGTAGTTTATGAGGCGGATCAACTGCTGCGTAATCAAATTAAGCATGGTGAATTGGCTGGCGATCGTCAGGTAATGATTGAAGTTCGTGAATTGCTGAGTCAAATACTATAAGTTAGTTGGGGATTAGCCAAGTTGGTAAGGCTGCGGATTTTGATTCCGCCATGCGGTGGTTCGAATCCATCATCCCCAGCCACCATAGCAAAACACACTGCCACTTAATACATATATGCGGAGTAAACTGCAGAACACCTTCCGCGGGTCAGTATACGGGTTGCAAACTGTATACGTTAGTGTGTTTTCTTATGGTTGTATGAAACAGAGTAAAAAGTGTCTTGGACGTGGGTTCGACTCCCGCCTGGTCCACCAAAAGTATATTACTAAGAGTCCAGGTTCAGAGCGTGGCATAATATACTTCTGATGGGCCAGCAATGGTTTCGACAGGGCAAAGAGTAACAAAGTGGACAACTCGGCAATGCAGAAGCCGTTAGGATTGGGACAGGCTGTAGTCGTTGTGCCTATAGCACAAAAAGACGCAGTGCTCGGTCGTAGAAGCAAAAACTATAAATGCCAATGATGAGGTATTTGCTTTAGCCGCTTGATTGTGGCTTAGGGTTTTGCCCATTTTCCTCGTAACAGAATAAATGGGCGCTAATACTGGAAATATGGCTGAGCGGCTTAAGGCAGCGGTTTGCTAAACCGTCGTAGGGTTAAAGCTCTACCGTTGGTTCGAATCCAACTATTTCCGCCATAATAGGAGCTTTTATGAAAAAGCAAGATATTGATAACTACATTGCTGGCTTGGAAAGTATCATTCAAAAAGCCAAGGCTACAATTAAACGCGGTGATAGTGTTAGCTGGAATTCCAGTGGCGGTACTGCTCGTGGTAAAGTAACCAAAGTTATTACCAGTGGTAAAGAGCCTGTACCCGGATCTAGCTTTACAATTACTGGATCGCCTGATGACCCAGGTGCACTTATTCGCGTATATCAAAAAGACGGTGATGGCTATAAACCTACAGACACTATTGTTGGGCATAAGCTCAGCACTTTACGAAAAATAGAATCACTAGACTGAGTGTAGCGCAGCCAGGTTAACGCGTCTGCTTTGGGAGCAGAAGATCGTAGGTTCGATTCCTACCACTCAGACCACCGGGAACATTGATGGAAAATAAAACAGAGACGAGGTGGAGTACTATTAAAGAATTTGCAGAATGGTATAAGC
>Ga0255101_1000462_pt1 | contig 10294 bp, 12 predicted proteins | sample Colum_Colum_RepC_2_FD_188588 | JGI IMG/M metagenome (GOLD analysis project Ga0255101, IMG submission 188588) | Freshwater microbial communities from Columbia River, Oregon, United States - Colum_Colum_RepC_8d | ecosystem: Environmental > Aquatic > Freshwater > River | place: USA: Oregon...
GGATGAGTTCTTCCCGTGCCCGAAGCCTCTGGTGGCGAACGCGACCACCAGCAACTTCATGCCCCGTGCGGACTATGTGTTCGCGCAGGATCAGTTCAATGAACTGGACGAGATCAACACCCGGATCACATGGCTGACCCGTGCGGCCAAGGTAGCTGGCGTCTATGACAAGTCGGCTGGCGATAGCGTGGGCCGGATGTTCTCGCAGGCCGCTGAGAACCAGTTGATCCCTGTGGATAACTGGGCGATGTTCAGCGAGAGCGGCGGCATCAAGGGCAAGGTTGACTTCGCGCCGATTGATCAGGTCGTGAACTGCATCGAGCGCCTGCGCGGGTACCGCCAGGACAAGGTGATGCAGATCTATGAGGTCTTGGGTGTCTCCGATGTGATGCGCGGCAGTTCCAAGGCCAGCGAGACGGCCACCGCGCAGCAGATCAAGGCCCAGTTTGGCTCGACCCGTGTGCAGTTGATGCAGTTCTATATCGCTGAGTGGATCTCGCACGCGCTCAAGATCAAGGCCGAGATCATCTGCAAGCACTGGCAACCGGAGACGATTGTTCGGCGCAGCAACATCGAGCGCACGCCTGATGCCCCGCTGGCGGGTGCCGCGATCCAGTTGCTCAAGGATGAAGAGATGGCCGAGTACCGGATCTCGGTCGAGGCTGACTCGATGGCCGCGATGGACTGGGCTGAAGAGCGTGACGCTGCTGTGCAGTTCCTGCAAGGCATGGGCGCGTACATCTCGCAGGTCTACCCGATGGCGCAGCAGACTCCGGGCGCTGGCCCTGTGCTGATGAAGTTGCTCCAGTGGGGTCTGGCAAAGTTCCGGGTGTCGTCCGAGATCGAGAGTGTGATTGATCAGGCCGTTGCCGCGATGCAGCAGGCGATGGCGCAGCCTCCGCAGCCGCAGGGGCCGACGCCTGAGCAGCAGATCGAGCAGGCCAAGTTGCAGCTTGAGGCCGAGAAGATCCAGAGCAACGAGCGGATCGCCGCGATGGAGGCTCAGTCTGATCAGCAGATCGCTGCGCTGAAGGCGACCATTGATCTCCAGAAGATCGAGATGAAGGCCAAGTTTGATCAGATGGCCGCGCAGTTCGATCAGTTCCAGCAGATGATGCAGATGCAGACGCCTGAGATCCAGGTCGAGAAGGTCGCGGGGGCGCTGGAGCAGACGGCCATGAGTAACGAGGCCATGCGCGAGCAGATGCAGATGATGATGCAGCAGATGGCCCGCAAGCGCAGGCGCATCCCGATCAGGGATCAGAACGGCGACATCCTTGAGGTGCGTGAGGTCGATGATGATGAAGAGGACGACCTCTTGCCTGGGGCGCAGCTTGCGATGAATGGCGGTGTCCCTGATCTGCCTCCAGCTATCTCAGGCGCTGGCCCTGAACTCCAATCGTAAGGAATGAGCTATGGCGAATGCCATCTACCCCAAGTACAAGGAAACCATCCTTGGCGCGGCCACCAACACCAACCTGCTGTCTGGCACGGTCAAGGTCGCTCTGGTCGATACGGGCGTCTACACCTACAGCGCCGCGCACCAGTTCCTGACCTCGCTGACCGGCGTTGTCGGCACCGCGCAGACTATTGGTGCAACCAAGTCTGTGACCAACGGTGTCTTTGATGGCGGCGATGTCACTTACACCGCAGTGACGGGCAACACGGTAGAGGCGCTGGTCATCTATGTTGACACTGGGTCTGCTGCGACATCTCCACTGGTGGCGTACATCGACACAAGCGTGACGGGCCTGCCTGTGACTCCCAACGGGGGAGATATCACAGTGACCTGGAACGCTTCCGGCATCTTTGCACTGTAAGGGGCTGAACCGTGGCCGATAACGTACCTATTACCCCCGGCTCTGGCGTTGACATCGCCACGGATGAGGTCACCGGCACAGGGGAGCAAGTGCAATTGTTCAAGCTTGCCATTAGTACCGATGGCAGCAGGACGCTTGTGCCTGCGGATGCCAGCAATGGCATGCTGGTCGATGTCAGCCGAGTTCAGGGTCAGGTTCAGGTTGGCGATGGCACCAACGCTGTCAGCGTCGATACGTCAGGCACTGACGGTGAGACAAACGCCGTCAATCAGTTGCACACGCAGGCGAGGCTGTACGGATTCAACGGCACGACATGGGATCGTATTCGCAGCAGCCCAGCGACATTTAAGGGAGCGCAATACACCGCTGCACAAACCGGCACCGCGCTCTGGACGCCTGCCTCAACTAAAGCGGTCGTCATTACCTCGCTTCAGATTCAATCGGGTGGTACAAACTCGGGCACTTGCATTTTGTGGTTCGGGGCTAGCGGTGATACGTCCTACACGCGAGGCACTGATGCCGCTGTGTTTGATGGTGAGTTTGTTCCAAGCGCGACTAACAAACCCGGCGTCATCATGTCGTTTCCGACCCCGATTCGAGGGACGGCTGACTATGTGCTGCGCGTGACAACAACAGGCGCACAGACGGTGACGTTCACTGTCTGGGGCTATGAGATCTGATGGCGACCACGTTTTACATGCGGACGCTGGCCTCACCATTGGGGGGCGCGGGGCAGTTGTTGGCAAGTCAGATGCGAGGCAGGGCGGCTACAGGTTTAATCACAACGACCGTAGCCAGTGGAACCGACATCCAAGTCACGCAAACAGCCGGAGGACAGGCTCTTGTGTGGTTTACTCAGCCGATTGCGCAAGCCGTAACGCTTCCCGGAACTGCTAGCTCAATAACACCCAACATTCGTGGCAATGAGTCAGCCACTTCAGTAAATGCTGGTGCGGCCATTACGATTGACAGGTGCGATAACTCCGGCACGGTTATCAGCAATATTTTGACCACCACGGAGATTGGCGCTGAGTGGGGTACAGCTGAATCAACAAGGTCTCTTGGCTACTCAGGAACCGCCACTACGCTTGCAGTTGGGGATCGAATTAAATTTACACTTAGGGTTGTCAACGTCGGAACAATGGGGGCGGGTACAACGAACTACTCAATAAACGGCGTGACGACTGCTTCTGCTGGAGATACTCGCGTCGTATTCACTCCAGACATCATCACCGACGAAATCATTGAGATCAACCAGTACCAAGGCGGCGGCACCTACGGTTATAACTGAGGCAACTATGGGCTACGAAATTTGCTTAGGCGCGTATGCGACAAGCCAAGAGGCGTTAGACGCAAAGGCGTCGCGCCCTGAGCCGGAAGAACAACTGGCCGTCATTCAGGACAATTACGACCCCGAGCATCCATGGCGGGTTTGGTGGTTTAGGCCTGCGGAAGCGTAACGCGCAATGTCTTTGCTTCTGTTATTTAAGGGTGGAGGTTCTCCAACACAGAACCTTGATCCTGCTCGCGTTGACAACAGCAACACCTTTTATGGGCCGACAGTCACGCAGGGTACGACTCTGCTGCCTGCGCGATATGACAATGCCAATGCGTTCTACAGCCCTACAGTAACGCCCGGCGCGGTAACGCTGACTCCTGCGCGTTACGACAACGCACAGGCTTTTTACGCACCGACCGTCGCCCGAGGCACGGTCACGCTGCTGCCCGGTCTGTACGAGAACACACAGGCCTTCTACAGCCCGATTGTCACGCAGGCCGGTGGCACGCAGTTCTTGCTGCCTTCGCTGTTCGTCAACAGCAATCAGTTCTTCGCTGCGGTTGTTACGCAGCAGAATCAGCCTGTCCTGCCGATCTCTGATGTCGGCGCGGAGGACGGCAAGCGCCGCAAGCGCCAGAAGAAACGTGACCGCACGTTTGAGGAAGAAAAGCGCAGGCAGGAAGAACTGCGTGAGCAGATCCTGCGTGCCGTCGAGCCTGTCACGCAGAGCGCGAAGCCTGTTGTGGTGGCGCAGGAGGACGACAGCGTTGAAATCGTCCGCTCGTATGGTGCGCCGATCAAGATTGATGTGCCCGGTTTCGATGCTGCTGTTATTGCGCGTCAGGTCGCCAGTGTACTAGAGGCGGCGCGTGTCGAGGCGACAATGGTGCGTCAGAGGCAGGAGGCTGTCGCTGCTCTGGCCGAGTTGAACGCAAGAATTCAAAAGAAACTCAAGCAACGCAGAGATGATGAGTTGCTTTTATTGATGGACTGATGCCATGACCACGCTGATGAATGCTTTGCAGGCTCGCATTGAGGCTGCTGTGAACAGGACAGGTACTTACAACGAGGCCTTGCAGAACCTTGCGAACCTCTATGGTGTGCCTGCTGGCGAGACTGGCTCCAGGCTCATCCCGGTGGCGCAAAACTTTGACCCGACGATCAACAACGCGACAGCGGCGCAGAACCATCTGCTGTACAACAGCGCGAACGTCTCTGGCGGCATCCCTGCGATGGGCATGGACTTCACCAGCGGCATGCTCGACTCGCGTGTGACGTTCGCAAGGGCCAGCAGCGCGACGGTGACGAACAGCGAAGGACTGATTGCGTATGCGCCGCACAATCTGCTGACGTACTCGCAAGAGTTTGGCAATGTTGTGTGGACGAAGATAAGCAACGGTGTTGGGACAATTCCAACTGTAACGGAAAATGCAGGAACTGCTCCTGACGGAACCCAGACCGCTGATCTTGTTCAGTTGCGTCTCAACGGAGGAACAACAACTTCAGATTTTTCTAGCATCTATCAATTAGCTAATGTCACAAGTGGGCTTTCTTATTCTTTGTCTTTTTGGGCAAAAAGCTCAGACAGCATTTCTAGTTATTTAGTGCAATTCCGTGATGATCAGTCGTCAACTGTAGCAACGACGGTAACTGTTACTGGATCTTGGCAAAGGTTTACTTTCTCTGGAACAGCGGTAACCACATTACTAAATTTTAGATGGTGGCTCCGTGGAGCGCAGGGGACAAGTAACTCGGCAGACATTTATCTCTGGGGCGCTCAACTCAACATCGGTGCCTTGCACCCCTACTACGTCAGCGTAGCGACGGCATACCAAGCCCCGCGCTTTGACTATGACCCGGTGTCGCTGGCCGCTAAGGGCTTTCTGATCGAGGAGCAGCGGACGAATCTGCTGATTAACAGTGGCGACTTATCAAGCGTCGCTACAACAGGTACGGCTGTACGAACCCCTAATCAATTGATAGCTCCAGATGGTACTTTAACTGGAAGCATATTTACTGGTAATGGAGTGCCAGCGATAGCGACGCAGACTGCTACGGCAACTGCCTCCACGATGACTTTCTCGTGTTATGTGAAGGTAGGGGTATCAAGTAGCAGATCCACCTATCAATTTCTTATGCGGAACTCTACAACCGCAACAAATTTCACAATAAGCACTTTTTCTGTCTTAGATGGCTCAATCACAGGGTCAGGCTGGTCTTCTGCCTCTGTAGGAAATAACTGGTATCGACTGACATATACCAATAGTGTTGCTCAGATTATCAATGTAGGCGATCTTATAACCTGCTATTTCGGAGCTATCGGCGGCATTACCTACACATCAGCAGATTCTTGGGGAGTTTGGGGCGCTCAACTGGAAGCAGGCGCATTCTCCACCAGCTACATCCCGACGGTAGCCGCTCAGGTCACGCGGGCGGCTGACGTTGCGAGCATGACGGGGACGAACTTCAGCAGTTGGTACAACGCGACTGAGGGGACGTTCTTCGTCAACTTCAGAACCAACTGGGGTTCTGCAACTACGTCTCCAAACTCAGCTTTTGTTTTAAGTGGTGATGCAACGCAGCGCATTAATTACATCGGTGCCGGCGCCACCTCAATTTCTTCTTTTGATGGAACCAATATCGTTCCCTTTGCTGAAAACGTCGTTGGCGTTAACGTAAGGATTGCGACTGGTTTGACCGCATCCACCAACAGCATTGCTGCGGCGTTCAATGGCGGTGCTGTTGCTACAGGCACGTTCACAAAGACAGGTTTGATCACTCAATTGCAGATCGGGTCTGGCGGACTTTCTAATGTGATCAACGGCCACATCCGCCGCATCATGTACTTCAACACCCGTCTGACCAATGCTCAACTCGAGGCGATCACAGCATGACCGACTTCTATCTCAAGTTCATCAACGAGGCCGAGGCCAGATCTGTTCTGTATCAGGGCGATCAGCCCCTGTACGCCAACATCGACACGCTGGGCATCATCTACACATTTGATCCTGTTGACCCAGAGGCACCGCCAGTTGCGGAGCCGGGTTGGCATGTCAATGTGCGCGTGATCGAAGAAGACCCCGCGCCTCTTGAGCCGTTCCAAGTTTTTCCAACAACACCCAGAAGAGTTTGGGCCTGACCATGCCAAGTACATCGCAAGCACAAGCAAGACTCATGGCCGCAGCGGCGCATGACCCGGCATTTGCAAAGAAAGCCGGTGTCCCGCAGTCCGTTGCCAAGGAATATAACCAAGAAGACAAGGGCGGCAAGATGCTCAAGCAGGCAATGCACGCCCAAGCACTGAGGAAGAAATGACACGACGCCGCTACGTCCAAAGCAAAGAGCCGCCCTACAGCCTCATCGAGATCACCGATGACTACGAGCCTGATCGCCGTGTTGGCGATGCGTCCCTGTGGGGTGACAGGCACTACGACGGGGCGCGTGCGACTGATGGCACCGACATCAGCAGCAGGAGCAAGCAGCGCGAGTACATGAAGGTCAACGGCCTCACGACCGCCGATGACTTCAAAGAGACCTGGGCCAAGGCCAAGGAGGCCCGCGAGCGTTACTACACGCAAGGCGGGTCGTTTTCCCGGCGCGACATCGAGCGTGCGATTCATCAACTTCAAAACAAACGATAAGCCATGAGCGAACCCACGACACTGCGCGATGCCATCGAGGCCGCGATTGAAGAGCCTCCCCAAGACGCCCCGCAGGCTGCTCCAGAGGCTTCCGTAGCAGAGCAGTCCGCGCCAGAGCCTCAAGCGCCTGTAGAGGCCTCCGCAGAGCCTTCTGAAGAGCCTGAGCAAGACCTTAACGCGCTCGCGGAAGAAGACGGCCAGCCCCGCGATGAAGAGGGCAAGTTCGCAAGCAAGATGCAGGCAGGGCCAAAGTCCGGCCCCAAGCAAGACAGAGCGCCTGCGTCATGGAAGCCTGATGTGCGCGAACACTGGGGGCAACTGCCTGAGCCTGTCCGCGCAGAGATCGCTCGCCGCGAGGTAGAGCATGCGCGGTTCATGCAGGAGACCGCAGAGGCACGGCGCACAGCAGAGGCGGTCGCGCAGGTCGTGCAGCCCTACATGCACTTTATTAAGGCCGAGAACTCCAACCCGATCCAGGCCATCGACAACCTGATGTCAACGGCTGCGCGGCTGCGTACCGGCACCGGGCCTGAGTTGGCAGGGCTTGTCGCTGGGATCGTGAACCAGTTCGGCACCGGCAGGTTCGGGCCGCAGTTCATCGAGATGCTCGACTCCGCGCTCGCAGGACAGCAGCCCCGCGCAGCCGACCCGCAGACCTCTCAAATCGAGCAGTTGCTCAATCAAAAGCTGGCACCTGTGCAGGGAATGCTGACCCAGTTTCAGCAGGCTCAGGAACAGGCACAGTATCAGGCCCAGGCTCAAGCGCAAAATGAGGTCGCGCAGTTTCTGTCAAAGGCAGAGTTCGGTGAGGATGTCCGCGAGGACATGGCCGACCTGCTGGAGACGGCGCAGCGGCGCGGCCAGAACATGACCTTACAGGAGGCTTACGAAAAGGCCACCTACATGAATGACAGCGTTCGCAAGGTCATGCAGCAGCGGCAGATGGCACAAGGCGCTCAGGTTCATACGCAGGCGGCACAGCGTGCGCGTGCGGCTGCGGTCAGTGTCTCAGGCTCCGCGCCGGTCGGTGCGATGCAACAGCCCGCGACCGACATCCGGTCTGCGATTGAGGCGGCTATTCAGCAAACCTCACGCTGATGCTAGAATTGCATCACGGCGCTGGTACAGGCCGTGGTGTGCCAAGTACCAGCAGCCACCGCACGCTCTCAGGAGACACTGCAACGGTGTCCCACCTGTGAACAAAGATCGGACTGATCAAGGTTCATAAGGCGCATCTGTTTTTGACCGGGCACCGCCCGCAACCAATCTCAGATGGAGAGTAATTATGCCATTCGCCAATTCATCGGTCAGCGACATCATCGCTACCACGATCCAAAACCGTTCGCGCACCATCGCGGACAACGTGACCAAGAACAACGCCCTGCTTGCCCGCTTGAACCAGCGCGGCAATGTCAAGACCATCTCTGGCGGTAACGTCATCCTTGAAGAACTGAGCTTTGCCGAGAACGGCAACGCTGGCTTCTACTCGGGCTATGACCTCCTGCCCGTGGCTGCTCAGGACGTTATCTCTGCTGCTGAGTTCAACATCAAGCAGTTCGCTGTTCCCGTGGTCATGTCTGGCCTGGAGATGCTGCAAAACAGCGGCAAGGAAGCCTTCATCGACCTGATGGAAGCCCGCCTGAATGTGGCCGAGTCCACCATGATGAACAGGCTGGCTCAGTCGGTGTATAGCAATGGCACCGGCTCTGGCGGCAAAGAGATCACTGGTCTTGACGCTGCTGTGCCCTCGGCTAACACCACCGGCACATACGGCGGAATCGATCGCGGGACTTGGTCGTTTTGGAGGTCGCAGAAGTACGACTTCTCTGACAACACCATCACCCCGTCGGCCAGCACCATTCAGGCTCCCATGAACACCCTCTGGGCGTCTTGCACTCGCGGCAATGACCGTCCTGACTTGATTGTGTTGGACACCGTCTTCTGGGGCTTCTACATGGCCTCGTTGCAGGCTATCCAGCGATTCACCTCGCCTGATACCGGCAACCTTGGCTTCCCCAGCCTGAAGTTTATGGACGCTGATGTGGTTCTGGACGGTGGTATCGGTGGCTTCTGCCCCGCCTCCACTGGCTTCTTCCTGAACACCAAGTACATCAAATGGCGTCCCCATTCGCAGCGCAACATGGTGCCGCTGTCGCCCAATAGGCGCTATGCCATCAATCAGGACGCTGAAGTTCAGATCCTTGCTTGGGCAGGCAACCTGACCTGCAATGGCGCTCAGTTCCAAGGGCGTCTGCAAGCGTAAGTTTTTGGTGGGACTGTCGTGGGTTCCCCTTCCCCTTGGGGTTTGGGGAACCACACTCCAAGGGTTTTTTTAAGATTTGAAGGGATACAAAAATGGCTCAAGCAACAATCGGCATCAGCAAGGCGGATGTTGTCGCCGCGACTGGTACTCCGCAATTTAGGCTTGGAACTGTTGGCGGTCTGGACGACCCGACCAACGGTTACCAAGAGTTTGTCTACGGTCGTGCTAACGGTGCGATCACCAATGTCGGCTATGTGTGTGTTGAGGCTACTGGCTTTGACTTCCTCATGGCTACGATCACCTCCACCGCACCGGGTCAGCAAGGCCCAGGCTCGCGTATTGGCGTTGCTCAGGCTACTCTGGCTGACAACGAGTACGGCTGGTTCCAGATTTACGGCAAGGGCAGCGTTCGCACGCTGGCTTCTGCTGCTAAAGGCACCAAGCTGAACACCACCGCGACCGGCGGCGTTCTCGATGATGACGCCACCGCTGGCGCGGAAACCATTGACGGTCTGGTTCTTGGCACTGCCACTGGCGGCGCTGAGGCGACCAATGCGGATGCGATCTTCTCGTACCCCTCTGTTGGCCGCACGCTGTAATGAGTCTGGGGCAATGTCAGAGATGGCATTGCCCCACTCTGTGCTGTTCACAATAAAAGGAAACAACAATGCAACCCACGACTGCGACGATTTTTGATGATCAGATTCCGTTGGCAAGGCCTGATGAAAGCCGGTACGCGATGGATGACAAGCTCTATGTCGAGTTCTCGCGTGAGCCTGTCCTGCATCCTGCCAAGTCACGCGATGCTGGCCGTGCTGTGTATGAAGAGCGTGATTTTGTGAAGATCCATGTTCCCGGCGACAAGACGACTGTGTGTGTCGAGCCGATGCATGAGATCAATGTGCAGCGTTTTCGCGCTCGGTATGAAAAGTGGAAGGCGGGTCAGGCAGAGGCTGTTGTTGGTACTCCACTTTCTGCGATGCCGCAGATGACGCCTGCAAAGGTCGAGGAATACAAGTTTTTCAAGATTGTCACGGTGGAGCAGTTGGCAGACGCGAATGACCAACTTGGTCAGAAGTTCATGTCTTTCCATTCTGACAAGCAAGCAGCAAAGCGATTCATTGATGCAACGAAGGGCAACGCGCCCGTTGAGGCGATGAACGTAGAACTGCAAAAGCGTGACGCTGAGATTGAGAACCTGAAGACGATGGTGGAAGCACTTCAGGCTCAATCGAAGACGCGCAAGGTAGCGCAGGCGGAAGTCTGATCTAAGGGGCCGGGATGCCGTACC
>Ga0255101_1000463_pt1 | contig 10290 bp, 8 predicted proteins | sample Colum_Colum_RepC_2_FD_188588 | JGI IMG/M metagenome (GOLD analysis project Ga0255101, IMG submission 188588) | Freshwater microbial communities from Columbia River, Oregon, United States - Colum_Colum_RepC_8d | ecosystem: Environmental > Aquatic > Freshwater > River | place: USA: Oregon...
TGTCGCAGGGCTTGATTGAGGAAGTGCAAGCATTGCGTCAGCGCGGCGACCTGCATTTAGGCTTGCCGTCGATGCGCTCTGTTGGCTATCGCCAAGTTTGGCAATATTTGGATGGCGAATTTGATGCCAAGGAATTGCGCGAACGCGGTGTGGCCGCTACGCGTCAGCTCGCAAAGCGCCAGCTTACCTGGTTGCGTAGCTTCCCTCATGTCACCTGGTTAGATCCTCAGCGTGACGACTTAGTCGCACATGTCTCTGCACTTCTGTCGGCGTCCGCTTGAAATAAATCGCAACTGCCCCCACAGTGATTATCAAGTTGCCCTGTTTTTGGGGTGGCCATTTCTGCTTTGCAGAGAGCCGGCGCTAGGCTGGTCCATTTGGATCGACTCATTTTGAGTCATTTGAGGAAGTTTTTATGTCTAAGGGACAAACATTGCAGGATCCATTCCTGAACGCACTGCGCAAAGAGCGTATTCCCGTTTCTATTTTCTTGGTTAATGGCATCAAGCTGCAGGGCCAAATTGAGTCTTTCGACCAATACGTGGTGCTGCTGAAAAATACCGTTAGCCAAATGGTCTATAAGCACGCAATTTCTACGGTGGTTCCAGCACGTAATCCGCGCACCAGCTTGCCGGGCAGCACCGTGCCGATTGGTGGTGCAGTGGCCGGTACGGCTTCCAGCCTTGAAGATTTCGATGACGAGGAAGATGAAGATCAGCCAAGCTTCACCTGAGGTCTGGCATGGAGTACTTTGAGCGACCAGCGGGTGGTGAGCGCGCCATCTTGGTTCATCTTGAGCTAAAGCAGCACGGCCAAGATGAAGACCTGCATGAGTTTGAGCTGCTAGCGGCTTCGGCAGATGTGCAGGTGCTCACCATCGTCACGGGCTCCCGTCAGCGACCCGATGCGCGACTCTATGCGGGTACCGGCAAGGTCGCTGAGATTGCTGCTTTGGTGGCCGAGCTGGATGCCGAGGTCGTGCTGTTTAATCACGCCTTATCGCCTGCTCAAGAGCGAAATCTGGAAAGTGTCCTGAAGTGCCGTGTGTTGGATCGCACCGGGCTGATTTTGGATATCTTCGCGCAACGTGCGCGTACCCATGAAGGCAAGCTGCAAGTAGAGCTAGCCCAGCTCGATCATTTGTCGTCACGATTGGTGCGGGGCTGGACTCACTTGGAGCGTCAAAAGGGCGGCATTGGCTTGCGCGGCCCCGGTGAAACGCAGCTCGAAACGGACCGCCGCCTCCTGCGTATTCGGATTGAAAACCTGAAAGAGCGTTTGGAAAAAGTGCGTCAAACGCGCGCACAAGGGCGAGCGGCTCGGCAAAAAGCAGGCATGCCCACGGTCTCGTTGGTGGGCTACACCAACGCGGGAAAATCGACACTCTTTAACCGATTAGCTGGCGCTGATGTCTACGCAGATGATCGCTTGTTTGCTACTCTCGATCCTACCTTGCGGCGCCTCAATTTAGATGGCATCGGCCCCATGGTGCTGGCCGATACGGTGGGTTTTGTGCGCCATTTGCCGCATCAGCTGGTGGATGCTTTTCGCGCTACGCTAGAAGAAACAGCACAAGCGGATTTGCTTTTGCATGTCGTCGATGCGGCGAGTGCAGATCGGGATATTCATTTGCAGGCCGTTCAGGCGGTGCTGCAAGAAGTGGGTGCGACAGCGCCGGTATTGTTGGTTTACAACAAAATTGACGCGCTGGCTGATCGCGAGCCGAGCATTGATTGTGATGATCAAGGCCGCCCGCAAGCGGTATGGATTTCTGCCCGTGATAACTCAGGCATGAATGAGTTGTTGCAAGCCATGCGGGCGTGCTTGGCAACACCATGGGAATGGCTGTGGCTGGAACTGCCGCCTCAGCTTGCGCGTTTGCGCTCTCGGCTTTACAGCTTGGGTGTGGTGGAAGAAGAAGTGGCAAATGAGGCGGGCGGCTGTCGCTTGCATGTACGAATTCAAACCCCTGATTTGGCGCAATGGTTAGTGCGCGAAGGGCTTACGCGAGCTGATGTGGTGGTTGATCTCGACCCTGCAGCAGCCTAATGGGAGTTTAGTGATGGCGTGGAATCAACCAGGTTCTGGGCAAAAGCCTGAAGGCGAAAAGCCCGATCCGTGGGGGCGCAAGCCAGCGGCAGGCGGGCCTAAAGGTCCTTCGATGGCCGAAAAGTTGGGCGGCCTGTTTGATGGCTCGGATCCATCCGGCGAAAAACAGCTGTCACGCTTATTGCTGCTCGGTGCCTTTGCGCTTTGGGTGGTGTTTGGCTTCTATCGCGTAGAGCAAGCCGAGCGAGCCGTGCTTTTTCGATTCGGTGCCTTTCAAAGTATTCAAACGGCGGGTTTGCATTGGCATCCGCCTTTAATGGACTCGGTGCAAAAGGTAAATGTTGAGCGTACGGAGCAGATGCCACTCAATGCCAGCATGATTACCGAAGATGAGAACATTGTTGATATCTCGCTGTCGGTTCAATACCGAATTGCCGATGCACGTCTCTATGCCTTATCGGTTGCTAGCCCAGAATCCACGTTGGCGCATGCGACCGAATCAGCCCTGCGCCATGTCGTGGGTAATGGCACGATGACGCAGATCCTCAATGAGGGCCGCGCGCGCGTGGCGCAAGACATTCAGCCGCGCCTGCAATCGTATTTAGATCGTTATAAGACCGGCCTTAGCGTGCGTAACGTGAACATCTTGGAGGCGTTGCCGCCGAAAGATGTGAAGTCTGCATTTGATGATGTGATTCGCGCCAAGGAAGACAAAGAGCGTCTGAAAAACCAAGCTGAGACCTATGCGAATGGCATCGTGCCGGAAGCGCGAGGTCAGGCGGCGCGCTTGGTGGCCGATGCTGCTGGCTACAAGCAAGAAGTGGTTGATCGCGCTCAAGGTGATGCCTCCCGCTTTAGAGGCTTGCTGGCAGAGTACCGCTTGAATCCGGGGGTCATGCGCTCGCGTATGTACCTTGACATGATGAATGACGTCATGAGCAAAACCAGCAAAGTGGTGGTTGAGCCCAAGGGTGCGGCCCCGTTGCTCTATTTGCCGATGGATAAGCTGGGCTTGCCTGCGGTCACGGTGCCTGCGGCGCCTGCACCCGCAGCAGGAGCGGGTCCTATCATTGAGCCGGCAGCGACTTCAGCAGCTCGGGATTTCGTTCGTAGTGGCCGAAACTTGGAAGGAGCACGCTAATGGGCTCGCGTAATGTATCGGCGTTGACCGTCGTTCTATTCATTCTGTTTATTGTGAACAGTGCTTTCTTCACGGTCAGTGCCACTGAGCGTGCGGTGATGTTGCGTTTCGGTGAGGTTGTGGAGGCTGATCTAAAGCCCGGTCTGCACTTCAAGATCCCGATGGTGCATGAGGTGCGTCGTTTCGATGCGCGTCTGCAGGTTAGTGATGCTGAGCGCACCGAATTCTTGACCAAAGAAAGCAAGTTTTTGATTATCGATGCCTACGTGATGTGGCGTGTGGATGATGTGAAGCGCTTCTTTACGGCCACGGGCGGCGATATCAAACAAGCTGAGTCTCGCCTGTTGCCTCTGGTTCGTGATGGTCTGAAAAATCGCGTGTCTGAACGCACCGTTAAAGAGGTGGTTTCGGGTCAGCGTGAGCAGCTCATGATTGATCTAACCAAAGCGGCTAACACGGTAGCCAGTCGCGAGTTCGGTATTCAGGTCGTTGATGTTCGCGTCAAGCGCGTTGATTTTCCGAACTCCACGCTAGAGTCGATCTATAACCGTATGCGTACTGAGCGTGAGCGTGAGGCGCGTGAGCATCGTTCGCAAGGTACGGAAATGTCGGACCGCATTAAGTCGGAGGCGGAACGTCAGCAGCGGGTAATTCTGGCGGAAGCCTATCGCCAAGCAGAAACACTGCGCGGCGAGGGTGATGCGCTGGCAGCATCCATTTCACGCAAAGCCTTTGGGCAAGATGCTGAGTTCTACAAGTTCTACCGTTCTATGCAGGTTTATCGCAACACCTTCAATAAGCCCAGTGATGTTATGGTCTTGAAGGGGGATAGTGAGTTCCTGCGCTATATGCAGCGCTCTGGTAAGCAGTAACCACCAAGACCGCTAGCCGTGAACGGCTGGCGGTCTTGGGCAATACGCTAAATCCTGTGTTAAACTGCACCGAACCGAGTATTGACTCGGTTTTTTTGTGGCCTGCCATCCATGGCGGCCACCCTCCGGGCCGTCGCTAGCGCGACGTCAAAAATGTCTCCCGGATATTTTTTGTGGCTGAACTTGCGAGAAATCATGGTCAAACCGGTCGATGCCTGGTTGCTGCCCGATGGGGTGGCGGATGTGCTACCTGCTGAGGCGGCTCGTCTGGAGTCGTTGCGACGCCGTTTGCTGGATCGATTCTCCAGTTGGGGTTACGCACTCGTTTTTCCGCCATTAATGGAATATCTGGATTCTCTCCTGACCGGCTCCGGCAGTGATCTGGATGATCTGACCTTCAAAATTACGGATCAGCTCAGTGGTCGCATGATGGGCGTGCGCGCCGACATGACGACGCAAGTTGCTCGCTTGGATGCGCATTGTTTGCCTGTGCAAGGCCCAGCACGCTACTGCTACGCCGGTACTATTTTGCAAGCACGCCCCACTGGCCTGTCTGCGTCGCGCTGCCCTGTGCAGATTGGCGCCGAGCTCTATGGTCACGCGGGGGTAGAAAGTGACATTGAAGTCATCCGACTCATGCTCGACGGGCTGCTGCTAGCGGGCGCCAAAAACATCACCTTGGATTTAGGGCACGTTGGCATCTTCCGTGCCTTTGTGCAGGCTGCGTCGGTGTCTTCGTTAGCGGAGTGTCAGCTTCAGGCCATTCTCTCGCGTAAATCATTGCCTGAATGGCGCGAGCAACTGGCGGCATTGGTTCCGCAGACAGATATTGCTCAGGCGCTAATGCCACTGCCAAGCTTGTCTGGGGATGTTTCGGTGCTGTCGCGTGCAGCGCGTGCGTGGTCGGACGCACCCCCGGCGGTCGCTGATGCGCTGGCCGATATGCAAGCCGTGGTTTCGGCGCTACACCTGTCACACCCGCAAGTGAATATTTATGTGGATCTTGGTGAACTGCGTGGCTACCACTATCACACCGGATTAGTGTTCGCAGCGTATGTCGCTGGACAGCGTAGCGAAGTCGCGAAAGGAGGCCGTTACGACCATGTCGGCGAAGCCTTCGGTCGCGCCCGCCCCGCCACAGGATTTAGTGCGGACCTTAAGCAGTGGCTGGATTTTGATCATCAGCCGGCCATAGCGCGTGGCATTTTGGCGCCTGCTGGCGAGGCTGCCGCGCTATTACAAGCCATTACCGATGCGCGAGCCGATGGTCAGCGTGTTGTGCAGCAACTTCCGGGTGCGCCGGTGTCGGCGGCGGAAGTGAGTTGTGATCGAGAATTTCTTTTTGAAGATGGGCGCTGGCAAGTGCGCACTATCGTTTCCTGAATCCTGCAAATTAGAGACTGAGTCATGGGCAAGCATGTAGTGGTTTTGGGTACCCAATGGGGTGATGAAGGTAAAGGCAAGATCGTTGATTTATTAACCGATAACGCCCAAGCCGTAGTGCGCTTTCAGGGTGGCCACAACGCCGGCCATACACTCGTTGTAGAGGGTGAAAAGACAGTTCTACATCTCATTCCATCGGGCATTTTGCGTGCCGGGGTTCAGTGTTTAATTGGGAATGGTGTGGTCTTGGCTCCCGATGCACTGCTGAAAGAAATGGCTTACCTAGAAGCCAAAGGCGTGCCGGTTCGTGAGCGTCTTAAGGTGTCTGCTGCCTGCCCATTGATTCTGCCCTACCACGTAGCCCTGGATAAGGCGCGTGAAGCCGCTCGCGGTAAGTCAGCCATTGGCACTACGGGTCGCGGTATTGGACCAGCCTATGAAGACAAGGTGGCGCGTCGCGGTTTGCGTCTGGCGGACTTGTATCGTCGTGAAACGTTGGCGGCCAAGCTCGGCGAAATCATTGCCTACCATAACTTCCAGTTGGTGAATTACTACAAAGTCGACCCGATCGACTTCCAAGAGGTGCTGGATCTGGCGCTGGCTTGGGGCGAACAGCTGCGTGACCTCGTGGCCGATGTGCCAGGTATTTTGCATGACTTCCGTCGTGCCGGTGCGCGCATCATGTTTGAGGGTGCGCAAGGCTCGTTGTTGGACATCGACCACGGCACCTACCCGTATGTGACGTCATCGAATACCACGGCCGGTGGTACCTCAACGGGTTCCGGTTTTGGCCCGCTCTACCTCGACTATGTGTTGGGTATTACCAAGGCCTACACCACACGTGTCGGCGGTGGCCCATTCCCAACCGAACTGTTTGATGAAACCGGTGCGCATCTGGCCAAAGTGGGTCATGAGTTTGGCTCAACGACGGGTCGTGCGCGTCGCTGTGGTTGGTTTGATTCTGTGGTGCTGCGTCGTGCCGTTGAGCTCAATTCCATCTCAGGCATTTGCTTAACCAAGCTCGATGTACTGGACGGCTTGGCCTCAGTCAAAATTTGCACCGGGTATGAAACACGTGAGCCTGGCTGCATTGAAGGCATGATGTCGGATGCTGTGGCGTATGAAACAGTTGTTCCCGTTTACGAAGAGCTGCCGGGCTGGACAGAATCCACCGTGGGCGTGCAATCGCTCGATAAACTGCCGGAAAATGCGCGCGCCTACATCAAGCGTATTGAAGAGCTGGTCGGTTGCCCAATTGATATCATTTCGACCGGTCCTGACCGCGAAGAAACGATTGTGTTGCGCCATCCTTTCCAATAAAAACACCTAACAAGGCGAGGCAAGAGCATGAAATTTGAAACAACGTTAACGTGGGATGCCCCACTGTCTCGTGTTCTGGTCATGCTGACCTCGCCTGAGTATGTGGTACGTAAAGCTGAGCTGGCGAATCACGATAGCTTTGCTGTCGTGGCGCAATCTGATGATGGGCGTTTTTTCTCCATCACCTCGCATATCCAAGGCAGGCCCAGCATCAAGCTGCCCGCTATCGCACAGAAGTTTGTCAAATCCGATCAGAAGATTGAGATTGATCAAACGGACCGCTGGGATAGGGAGACGGCTACCGGTGCGTTGCTGATTGTGAATCAGTCGGTCAAGGCGGTGAGTATTTCGGCCACCATGCAGTTGCGCGAGCAAGACGGCATCACAACGAATACGGTGAGCTGGGATGTCAGCTGTGACATTCCGTTGATCGGGAGTAAGTTGGCCGCTTTGCTGGCAGAAGATATTCAACAGAAAGCGGCATTAAACGCAGATGTCAGTCGTCAGATTTTGACTAAATTTTATTGATTCAAGTTGGTGGGGCTAGGTCATTAGCCGAGAAGTCGTCATGATTGGCGCGGAGGAAGCGTGGCTTCCACAAAAATAATAAGTTCGATTACTCAAGGATTGGTGTCATGTTTGAACATTTCATTGCCGAATTTAAAGCGGATATGTGGCTGTACATATCCATTCCATTTATTAGCGGCATTATTGGCTATGTCACCAAGGTGGTGGCCATTCAGATGATGTTCTCGCCCATGGAGTTCGTGGGTATTAAGCCGTTTCTAGGCTGGCAGGGGATTGTTCCGCGTAAAGCGGAAAAGATGGCCATGATTTCTGTGGACCTGATGACCTCCAAACTGATTAAGCCCTCTGAGATTTTTGCGCGCTTAGACCCGCAACGCATCGCCAAAGAAATCGAAGTGCCCATGATGGCTGCCGCAGAAGATATTGTTCGCGATGTCGCGCAGCAGTATCAGCCCGGTCTATGGGAGGGCATGCCAGAGTTTGCTCGCCAGAAAATCATTAATCGCGTGAAGGCGGAGTCGCCTGCGGTGGTCGCGGCCATCATGCAGGAAGTGAAGAACAATACAGACAAGTACTTTGACATCAAGCATATGGTGCTGACCAACTTGATGAAAGATAAGGCCTTGTTGAATGACATCTTTAAGAAAGTGGGTAAGCAAGAGTTCCGCTTTTTCAGTAACGCCGGTTTCTATTTTGGTTTCGGCATTGGCTTGATTCAGATGGTTTGCTGGCTGGTGTTCAAACAGCCGTGGATGCTGCCGGCCTTCGGTGGCTTTGTCGGCTTCTTTAGCGACTGGATCGCTTTGCAGATGATGTTCCGTCCGCAACTCCCAACAAAGTTCATGGGATTCACCTTCCAAGGCCTATTCCTGAAGCGCCAAAAAGAAGTGGCTGCAGATTACGCGGCACTGATTTCAAAGCAGTTACTGACGCCCGCCAACATGATAGAAGAGCTATTCCGTGGTGCTTTCTCGGATCGCATCATGGAGTTGGTGCACAAGAACGTGAAGCGCTTGGTTGACGAGCAGGCCGGTGTAGCGCGCCCGCTGGTGGTCTATGCCGTGGGTAGCCAGCGTTACATTGAAATGAAGAATGTGGTGGCTGAGCGTATTCTGCAAAAGATGCCAGAAACCATGAAGTACGTTGAGGCTTATGCTGAAGACGCGATGGATGTTCGCAACACACTGGTTAACCGTATGCAGGATCTCACGCCGCAAGAGTTTGAAGGCATGCTGCGACCAGCGTTCAAGGAAGACGAGTGGTCGCTGATTGCAGTGGGTGCGATTTTGGGCTTCTTAGTGGGCGAGATGCAGATTCAGTTCATGCTGTAAGCATGTTCGAGCCGCAGAAAAGCAAAAAGGCCGATCAATGATCGGCCTTTTAATTTGGTGCCCAGGAGAGGACTTGAACCTCCACTCCCTTGCGAGAACCAGCACCTGAAGCTGGCGTGTCTACCAATTTCACCACCTGGGCATGTGAGGCCGCGAAATATAGAGAGGCGAAACGAGGCTGTCAACCATCTTCCGTGTAGAATGAGGAAAATTTAACGAGATGGCGCATGAGTCGCAACAGCATACCCCCTATTCAAGATCCGCACGCCCAGCGTGAGGCAGAAAAGTACGAAAATCCGGTGCCCAGCCGAGAGATGATCCTAGCCACGCTCGATGAGCTGGCCAAGCCCCTGACCCATCTGCAGCTTGCCCATCACTACGGCATTTTTGAGCCCGAGCGGGAAGAGGCACTGCGCCGACGCTTGATCGCCATGAGTCGTGACGGCCAGCTACGCTCTGATCGACGCGGAGCCTACACGCCGTTGCATGATGATGAGCTGATTCGTGGGCGAGTACAGGGCCATAAAGATGGCTTCGGCTTTCTCACGCCAGACGAGGGTGGTCAAGATTTGATCCTGCCTTCGCGTCAGATGCGCTTGTTGTTTGATGGCGATATTGCCTGCGTGCGCGTCGCGGGGTACGACCACAAGGGGCGTCGCGAAGCCATTGTGGTGCGCGTTGAGGAGCGTCGATATAAGTACTTAGTGGGGCGTTACCGCGAAGAAGACGGCGTGGCCTATGTCATGCCGGATAACCCGCGCATTACTCAAGAAATTCTGGTGGTTGATGGCGGCATGCCGGCCGAGCCGGATCAGTTTGTCAGCATTGAGCTGGTGGATTACCCCAGCCATCGCGGCCTTGCGACAGGCCGTATCGTTGAAGTGTTGGGCGACTTTATGGCGCCGGGCATGGAAATTGACATCGCGCTACGTAACTACGATATCCCCCACGCGTGGCCTTCGGAGGTTGAGCGTGAAGTCGCGACGCTTTCACCTGAAGTGGACGAAGACGCCAAAATCGAGCCAGGCCGTGTCGATTTGCGTGACTTGCCGCTGATGACGATTGATGGCGAAGATGCCAAAGACTTCGACGATGCCGTCTATGCCGAAAAGCGTAAAGGCGGGGGTTATCGCCTGGTCGTAGCCATTGCCGACGTGTCGCACTATGTGCGCCCCGGTACAGCGCTGGATGACGAAGCCAAGGCGCGCGGTAACTCCGTGTACTTCCCCGGCTTTGTCGTTCCTATGTTGCCGGAAATTCTGTCGAACGGCCTGTGCTCGCTGAATCCGCATGTGGATCGCCTGTGCATGGTCTGCGACATGACCATCTCAGCCGCTGGGCGTATGACCAGCAGCAAGTTTTACCCAGCAGTGATGCATTCGCAGGCACGCACCACGTACACCCAGGTCAGCCAGTTCCTAGAGACGCCCAACAGCCGTGAAGCGGACGCATTGCGTAAGCGTTGGCCTGAGTCGGTGCAGTCCTCGCTGCACACGCTATACGATCTCTTTAAGCTGTTCCGCACCGTGCGCGAAACGCGTGGTGCCCTGGACTTTGACAGTGGCGAAACCCGCATTCTGTTTGGTGCGGACCGCAAGATCGAACGCATCATTCCTGTGGTGCGTAATCAAGCGCACATGCTGATTGAAGAAATGATGTTGGCGGC
>Ga0255101_1000468_pt1 | contig 10226 bp, 7 predicted proteins | sample Colum_Colum_RepC_2_FD_188588 | JGI IMG/M metagenome (GOLD analysis project Ga0255101, IMG submission 188588) | Freshwater microbial communities from Columbia River, Oregon, United States - Colum_Colum_RepC_8d | ecosystem: Environmental > Aquatic > Freshwater > River | place: USA: Oregon...
TATTCAGCGCGACGGTTTGCGGGTGGTCATCGGTCTGGGAAAGACTGGGCTGTCCTGCGTCCGTTATTTAAAAGCGCAGGGTTATCCCGTTGCGGTTAACGATACGCGTGAGCATCCGCCAGGCCTGGCCGAGCTGCGTGCAGAGTTTCCAGATGTTGAGGTCAGCCTCGGTAAGCTCGATGCGGAATTGTTCTTGCGTGCCAGCGAAGTCATCAGCAGCCCTGGCATCTCCATTCGCGAGCCGGCCATTGCCGCTGCAATGGCTGCGGGTGTCTCTGTGGTCGGTGATGTGGAGTTGTTTTGCCGTGCGGCAAAGGCACCGATTGTGGCAATTACCGGTTCCAATGCGAAGAGTACGGTGACCACGCTGGTTGGCTTAATGGGCGAAGCTGCCGGTAAGCGTACGGGCGTTTGCGGCAATATCGGCACGCCGGTGTTGGACATGCTCGCTGAGGGTGAAAAAGACCTGTATGTGATGGAGCTGTCGTCCTTCCAATTGGAAACAACACACTCCCTGAAGGCGGCCGTCGCGGTCGTGCTGAACCTCAGCGAAGACCATATGGACCGCTACACCGGCATGGTGGACTACCACCAAGCCAAGCATCGTATTTACCGTAACTGTGAGCGCTTTGTGTTTAATCGTGAGGATGCGCTCACAGTGCCATTAATTGCCGATGATCTGCCCCGTGCCAGCTTTGGTTTGGGCGTGCCAGATTTGAATGATTTTGGTGTTCGTGTCGTCGAGGGGAAACCCTACTTGGCGCGCGGTCGCGAGATGCTCATGCCGGTCAGTGAGCTGCAGATTTTTGGTGATCACAACGTGGCGAATGCGCTGGCCTGCCTAGCGCTAGGCGAGGCCGTTGGCCTGCCCATGGATGCCATGCTGAACACGCTGCGTTCATTCACCGGTCTAAAGCATCGCTGCCAGCGCGTGGCCATGCACAATGGTATCGGTTGGTACAACGACTCTAAGGGCACCAATGTTGGTGCGACCTTGGCGGCCATTAACGGCCTAGGCGCAGCGATTAGCGGCAAAATTCTGCTGATTGCTGGCGGTGTAGGCAAAGGGCAGGACTTCACCCCGCTTTCGCCTGCCATGGCTCAGTTTGGTCGGTCACTTATTCTCATTGGCGAAGATGCCTCGGTTATTGATTTGGCCGTCGCGGCGGCATTGCCACGATTCCATTGCACAAGTCTGGATGAAGCCATTGCTCAGGCGCTGCGTTTAGCCAAGCCGGGCGATGCCGTGCTGCTGTCTCCTGCCTGCGCCAGCTTTGACATGTTCAAGCATTACGAAGATCGCGGTGATCAATTCGTTGCGGGCGTTCGTCGTTTGGTTGAGGGGCACGCATGACCAGCCAAAGCATGAATCCACCGATGCAACTGCTACGAAATATCGTTGCTGAGCTGACGGAGCGCCAGGTCGTGTTGGTCGCTTCCGGCTTCTTGTTGTGTATCGGTTTGATCATGGTGGGGTCGGCCTCAATGGGTGTTGCCGAGGCCACATTCGGCAATCCGTTCTACTTCTTTATTCGTCATGCCATCTACCTCTGCATCGGACTGGTCGTGGGTGCCGTGGTGCTGCAAGTGCCGATGCAGTTTTGGAGTCGCTACAGTTACTGGGTGTTCTTAATAGCGTTGATTCTTATCGCGATTGTGTTGATTCCAGGCATTGGTCGTCGGGTCAATGGCAGCATGCGCTGGATTGGCTTTGGCGGTATCACCATGCAGCCCTCTGAAGTGATGAAGCTGGCGGCGGTTTTGGCGATGTCGGCTTATCTCGTGAGGCGTCAAGAAGAAGTTCGCAGTCGCGCAATGGGGTTCGTTAAGCCCTTAGTGGCGCTGTTTTTTGTGGTCATGTTCCTCATGTTAGAGCCCGATTTTGGTGCCAGTATTGTGGTCATCATGGCGACAACCTGCATGCTGTTCCTAGCAGGTGCGCCGCTTAAGCAGTTTCTCGCCGTCATGGGAACGGTCACGCTGGCGGGTATTCCTGTTGTCATGATGGAGTCCTACCGTATGAAGCGCCTGTTGGCCTTCACAGACCCATGGGCTGATCAGTACAACACCGGCTATCAATTGGTTCAGAGCTTGATTGCATTTGGGCGTGGTGACTGGTTCGGTGTGGGGCTGGGTCACAGCGTGCAAAAACTGTTTTATTTGCCCGAAGCACATACCGACTTTGTCTTTGCGGTCTATGCCGAAGAATTTGGCTTGATTGGTGTGCTGGTTTTGCTGCTGGCGGTGGCTTCCTTGGTCACAGCCGCTCTGCGCATTGGGCAGCGAGCTGAACGTGCCGGCCAATATTTTTCTGCCTACGTCGCCTACGGTTTGGCGGTGATGTTGGGCGTGCAGTCCGCGATCAATATCGGTGTAAACATCGGCTTCTTCCCAACCAAGGGTTTGACGTTGCCGCTGGTGAGCTACGGTGGGTCGAGTCTGGTCATGGTCTTCGTGATTCTCGCCATTCTGCTGCGCATTGATGCCGAGTCTAGTCAGGTCAGCGAGCGTGGTTTGCGACGCACAGAAGGAGGCAGCAATGGCGCTCGTTAAGTCTGTAGTCGTGATGGCTGGGGGGACCGGTGGCCATGTGTTCCCAGCGCTGGCAGTGGCTCGCGCCCTGCAGGCGCAAGGTGTCCGTATTCACTGGCTTGGCACAAAAGCTGGCATTGAGGCAGATCTGGTGCCCAAGGCGGGCTTCGATATTACCTATCTCGATGTTGGCGGCTTGCGCGGTAATGGTCTCAAGCCACTGTTGAAAGCCCCCACCAAATTGCTGCGTGCCGTCTGGAAGGCCACTCGCGTGTTTTCGGCAGTGAATGCCGATGCCGTGATTGGTTTGGGTGGCTATGTCACCGGACCCGGCGGCTTGGCAGCACGGCTGTCCGGCTTACCCCTGTATATCCATGAGCAAAATGCCATTGCCGGCTTTACCAACAAGGCCCTCTCCAAGTTTGCAACTCAGGTTTTGCAGGCGTTTCCTGATGCCTTTGAGTCCTGTGATAAAGCGATTTGGGTCGGCAACCCGGTTCGCGATGAAATCGCCACACTGGCTCAGCCCAGTGCGCGATATGCCGCTCGTCGGGGCTCCCTGCGCGTGTTGGTTTTGGGCGGCAGTTTGGGTGCCGTCGCATTAAATGAATTGGTGCCTGCTGCCTTTGCGGAGCTGCCCGAAGCACAACGCCCAGAGATTCGTCATCAGGCGGGTCGCAAGCATGCCGATAAAGCCGCTGAGGTTTATCGCAAGCTCGGTGTGCAAGCCGACATCCTGCCGTTTATTGATGACATGGCGGCGGTGTACGACTGGGCTGACTTAGTCATTTGCCGCTCGGGTGCGCTCACGGTGTCTGAAATTGCCGCTGCTGGCGTGGCTTCAATTCTCATTCCCTTCCCGCATGCGGTTGATGATCACCAGACCGCGAATGCGCGTTTTTTAAGTGATATAGGGGCGGCTCGCCTGTTTCAGCAACGCGATCTGACGCCCGCTGCCTTTGCCGTCACGCTGGCTGAGTTACTCGATCGTAAGACGCTGCAGCAAATGGCAGAAAAAGCCCGCACGCTGGCCAAGCCCGATGCGACGGCTTTGGTCGTCAACGCTATTTTGAGAGGTCATGCATGAAAGCCATTCCGCGTACGCGCTTAATTGAAATTCCCGAAATGCGCCGTATTCGCCGTATTCATTTTGTCGGCATTGGTGGTGCGGGCATGTGCGGTATCGCTGAGGTGCTGCTGAATCAAGGTTATGAAGTCGCAGGCTCAGATGCCAAAGCGGGCAAGACCACCGATCGCCTAAAGTCTTTCGGCGCCGAAATTTTTATTGGTCACGATGCGGCACATATCGAGAAGGCGGATGTGTTGGTGGTCTCCACGGCCATCGATTCGAGCAATCCTGAAGTGAAGGCTGCGCAGGAACGTCGTTTGCCTATCGTTCGCCGTGCCGAGATGCTGGCAGAGCTGATGCGCTATCGCCACGGCATTGCCATCGCGGGTACGCATGGCAAGACCACCACGACCAGCTTGATCGCATCGATCCTGGGCGAAGGCGGCTTCGATCCAACGTATGTGATTGGCGGCCTGCTCAACAGCGCCGGCACCAACGCCAAGCTCGGCAGCAGCCGCTATTTTGTTGCCGAAGCCGACGAGAGCGATGCTTCCTTTTTGCATTTGCAGCCCATGGCCTCGGTCGTTACCAACATCGACGCCGATCACATGGACACCTATGGCGGCGATTTCGAGGTGCTCAAGCGCACCTTCATCGAGTTCCTGCACAACCTGCCGTTCTACGGCCTCGCCGTGGTCTGCGGCGATGATCCCGTGGTGCGTGAGCTGTTACCGAAAATTGCGCGTCCAACCATTACTTACGGTTTCGATGTTGATAACGATGTGCGTGCCACCGATGTGCATCAGGAAGGCCTGCAAACTCACTTCACCGTGCATCGTTTAGGCCGTGAACCGCTGCGGGTCACCTTGAATCTGCCAGGTCTGCACAACGTACTGAACTCGCTGGCGGCTATTGCGATTGCGACGGATGAAGAAGTGGAAGATAGCGCCATTATGAGTGCGCTGGGTAACTTCCAAGGCGTGGGGCGTCGCTTCCAGCGGCTTGCTGAAGCCAGCGGTGTGCAGCTCGTGGATGATTACGGCCATCACCCGCGTGAAGTCGCTGCGACGATTGCCGCTGCCCGCCAGGCCTTCCCCGGTCGCCGCTTGGTCATGATGTTCCAGCCGCATCGCTACAGCCGTACCCGCGACTGCTTCGAGGATTTCGTGCAGGTACTGTCTACCGTGGATCAGCTGCTGCTGCTCGATGTCTACAGCGCAGGTGAAAAAGCCATTGCCGGTGCCGATAGCCGCACGCTGGCGCGCAGCATCCGTACGCGTGGCTTGGTTGATCCAGTGTTTGTGGAAAAGGCCGAAGAGCTGGCACAGCTGTTGCCTTCGCAATTGCGAGCCGGTGATGTGCTGCTGACACAGGGAGCAGGCACGGTCGGCGCGATTGCGCTGGAGCTGGCTCAGAACGGTCTGTATCTGACCGCTGCGAAAAAGTGAGATTGATGATGACTATGATTGATGTGAAGCGTTTTGGCCGTGTTGCCGTGCTCATGGGTGGCACTGCGGCTGAGCGTCCTATTTCGCTGATCAGTGGCGCTGCAGTGCTGAAGGCATTGCAGGCAGCGGGCGTTGATGCCCATGCGTTTGATCCAGCCGAACGTGACATCGTGGAAGTCCAAGGCTATGACCGCGCATTCATCGTCCTGCATGGCCGTGGTGGCGAAGACGGTGTGATGCAGGGCGTGCTTGAACAGTTCGGCGTGCCGTACACCGGCAGTGGTGTTATGGCCTCTGCCATTGGCATGGACAAGGCACGTACTAAGCAGTTGTGGCTGGGTTGTGGTCTGCCCACACCGACCTATCGTCGCCTGTCGGCTGGCTGCGATTTTGCCGCTGTGGTGGCCGAGTTGGGTTTGCCACTCATGGTCAAGCCCTCACGCGAAGGCTCCAGCATTGGCATGGCTAAGGTCTACACCGTGGATGATTTGGCCAAGGCTTATGCCGTCGCCGCCGAACACGACAGTGAAGTGATTGCTGAGCACTTTATTGAAGGCAGTGAGTACACCGTTAGCATGCTGAACGGGAAGGCGCTGCCAGTGATCCGCATGATCCCAGCTAACGATTTCTATGACTTCGAAGCCAAGTATCAGCGCAACGACACGCAGTACAAGATCCCCTGTGGCCTAGCTGCAGAAGAAGAGCGCCAGTTGCAGGCCATTGCTGAAGAAGCCTTTGAGGTGATTGGCGCAAAGGGTTGGGGCCGCATTGATGCCATGCGCGATAGCCAAGGTCGTTTTTGGCTGCTCGAAATCAACACGGTGCCCGGCATGACCGATCACTCACTGGTGCCAATGGCCGCTCAAGCAGCCGGCTTGGATTTTAGCCAATTGGTGTTGGCGATTTTGGCTCAAACCTTTGGCAGCGAGTCAGCCTAATGTCTAGCCAAGTCACACGCCGCCCCATTGCTCGTCCTTCAGCCCCGCGTTCGGGTCTGTGGTCGGCTTGGGTTGCACGCGCTGAGGGCTTGGGTGAGCAAGGCTCGCGAGCCTTGAATGTATTGGTGTGGGTCATGTCCTTGAGTGCCGTGCTGGTGATTGGTGCCGGCCTGCAAGTGATGGCTAAAAACTGGGCATTGGAAACACCGATTCGTCACGTCGAAATTGCAGGTGACTTGGTGCAGACGCAGCGTGAAGAGTTGTTGGCTTCACTTGAGCGCACGGTCAGAGGGAATTTTTTCACAGCCAACGTTAGCGAGTTGCAAGCCTTGGCACAGCGCTACCCTTGGGTGGCTCAGGCGCAAGTCAGCCGCCAATGGCCGGATAACCTGCGCGTGACATTGGTGGAAAAACGCGCCCTGGCGCATTGGGGCGATGACGGTTTAGTGAGCAGTCATGGCGATGTGTTTCGACCACAACGAGTCATGGGCTTAGCAGATCTGCCGCGTTTGGATGGCCCGCGTGCGCAGTCGCGATTTGTATTGCAGCAGTACCAAGCGATGGACCGTATTTTGCACCGAGTGGGCTTGCGTATTGAGTCCTTGCAGTTAACGGGTCGGATGAGTTGGTTGCTGACCTTAGAAGGGGGCGTTGAGGTGTTGGTCGACGCACAAGACACCTTGGCCAAACTAGAGCGCTTTACCGTGCTTTATGACCGCCAGTTAGCCGCGGATATTGGCAGCATCGCACGCATTGATCTGCGCTATCGCAATGGCGTTGCCATTGGCTGGCGTCAGGGTTGATTTTAGTTTTTTGATTGAGGTAATCGGTCGCTCGCGACCAGGAAGGCAGAGATGGCAAATATGACACAGGCTCCCATGATTGTTGCGTTAGACATCGGCACCTCTAAGGTGGTTTGCATGGTCGCCCAAATTAACCAGGCGGAGCAGAGTCTGGAAATTGTGGGCTATGGCATGAAGCCATCGAAAGGCATGCGAAAGGGCGTGGTGGTCAATATTGACCAGATGCAGGAAGCCATTCAAAGCGCAGTAGCTGAGGCGGAATTGATGGCCGATTGCCGAATTCACTCGGCCTATATTGGTATCGCCGGCAGTCACATTGGTGGCCGCAATTCGCAGGCTGTTGTGGCTATTCGGGATGGCGAAGTCACGCAGACCGACATCGAGCGCGTGATTGATGCCGCTAAGTCCGGTGCCAACCCCGCAGACCAACGCATTCTGCATGTGTTGCCTCAGGAATTTATTGTGGACGACCAAGGGGATGTGCGTAACCCCTTAGGCATGGCGGGTGTTCGCCTTGAGGGCCATATCCACCTGGTGACCTGTTCAGCGAATGCAGCCCAAAATTTGGAGAAATGCGTTCGTGGTGCTGGCCTCGCCATTGATGACATCGTGCTTGAGCAAGTGGCTTCCAGCCATGGCGTGCTCACCGATGATGAAAAGGATTTGGGTGTTTGCTTAGTCGATATTGGCGGTGGCACCACCGATATCGCTGTCTTTGTTCGCGGCGCGATTCGCCACACGGCCGTGATTCCAATTGCCGGCGATCAAGTCACCAACGACATCGCCATGGCCTTAAGAACGCCCACGCCTGCCGCCGATGAAATTAAAGTGCGCTACGCCTGTGTCGTGCCACAAATGGTCGACCCTGAGCAAACCATCAGCGTGCCCGGCATGGGTGATCGCCCGGCGCGAACCCTGGCTCGTCAGACCTTGTCGGCCGTGGTTGAGCCACGCTACGAAGAGCTCTTCAGCATTGTGCAGATGGAGCTGGAGCGTTGCGGGTATGCCGATCAATTAGCTGCTGGTGTGGTAATGACGGGCGGCTCAGCCAAAATTGAGGGTGCGGTGCAGTTGGCCGAATCCATTTTCCATTTGCCTGTTCGCATTGGCATGCCGAAATCATTGAAGCTCGGCGGCATGGAAGAGCTCTTACATAACCCGATTTATGCCACCGGCATTGGCCTGTTGTTCTACGGGATGCAGCGTACCCTGGCCTCCGGGCTGACAGGGTCAAATCGTGTGCAGCGTCGCGAAGACGAAGGCGCCAGTTTTATTGGAAAAATGAAGGGCTGGTTCGCCAGCAACTTCTGAGTATTCGCTCTCACGAGCAACAGTTTTACCGATGGCTAGGCGGGCCATCGGAAAGGGCAGGAAGCCTCACGGCGCAACACTTATAAAAAACGGCGGAAGCCCTTAGGGGCTGGAGAAATAACATGACGAACATTTTCGAATTTGCAGACAACACGCCGGAACTCGGCACAGCCATCATTAAGGTGATTGGTGTGGGCGGTGGCGGCGGCAACGCAGTTGAGCACATGGTTAATAGCGATGTGCAAGGCGTTGACTTCATCTGCGCGAATACCGATAAGCAGGCACTCAATAAAATGAATGCCAAAACCTTGCTGCATCTGGGTGATAACGTGACGCGCGGTTTGGGCGCTGGCGCAAATCCGGAAGTGGGTCGTCAGGCAGCGGTTGAAGATCGCGATCGTATTCGCGAAGCGCTGCAAGGCTCCGACATGGTGTTCATTACCGCTGGCATGGGCGGCGGTACGGGTACCGGCGGTGCGCCAGTGGTTGCTGAAGTTGCTCGTGAGATGGGCATTCTGACGGTCGGTGTGGTGACTAAGCCTTTCCCGTTCGAAGGCAAAAAGCGCATGGATGTGGCCGAGCAGGGCATCGAATCGCTGTCACATCATGTGGACTCGTTAATCACTATTCCTAACGGCAAGTTACTGCAAGTCCTCGGCAAGGTGTCGCTGGTAGACGCCTTCAAGGCCGCCAACAATGTGTTGCAGGGTGCCGTACAGGGCATTGCCGACATGATTCTGAATCCCGGCGTCATCAACGTCGACTTCGCCGACGTGCGTACGGTCATGTCCGAGCAAGGCTTGGCCATGATGGGCACCGGTTCGGCAAAAGGTGAAGAGCGTGCGCGCATCGCTACCGAAATGGCCATCCACAGCCCGCTGCTCGATGATGTTCAGCTCAAGGGTGCTCGTGGCGTGCTGGTGTCGATTGCAGCTAACGAAAGCCTGGGTCTAGACGAGTTCTCAACCGTCGGTGACATCGTGTCGAATTTTGCCTCCGAAACTGCCACGGTGGTGATCGGTACGATTCTCGACGAAACCTTGGGCGATGAAATTCGCGTCACGGTTGTGGCCACGGGCTTGCCGAAGGCCAGCGCAATGCGTGCTGCACAACCCAAGGCGGGTATGACTCTGGTGGCAGCTGCGCCAACCGTGCAAGTGGTGCAGCAACCCACGATGGCTGTGCCCGTGCAGCAGGTCGTTAATGGGGGTTCGGTGCCAGCGCCTGAGCAAGATCCGTATGCGAAGTACGATCGCCCAACCTGGGAGCGAAACAAAGAAGCCGGCAATACACGTCGTGGTGATACCAGTTTGCTGAACATTCCAGCATTCCTGCGTCGTCAGGCTGATTGAGCCGTCAGGGCGGCTCTGCTACCATGAGCCACCTTTGACATGATTTGTTACAAATGCTCAAGCAACGTACCGTCAGACAAGTCATCCGCGCCAGCGGTGTCGGCCTCCACAGTGGCGAGAAAGTCTTTCTCGCCCTGAGGCCTGCGCCTGTCGATTCGGGCATCGTGTTTCGCCGCACGGACCTCGAACCGCCAGTCGTTATTCCGGCACAAGCCTTGCTGGTGCGCGAGACCATGATGTCATCCAATCTGGTGATGGGTGATGTCCGCGTCGGTACCGTTGAGCACATCATGTCGGCTCTCGCGGGCCTTGGCATCGACAACGCCGTGATCGATGTCAGTGCACCCGAGATTCCGATTATGGATGGCAGCGCTGGGCCTTTCGTGTTTCTGATTCAAGCCGCCGGAATCGTGGAACAGGAAGCGCCCAAGCGTTTTGCTCGCATTAAGCGCCGCATAGAAGTGAGAGACGGTGACAAGATTGCCGCCTTCGACCCTTATGATGGCTTCAAAGTGTCCTTCACCATCGACTTTGATCACCCTGCTTTTCGGGATGAGCATCGCTGGGCCAGCGTCGATTTTTCGACCACCGCCTTTGTCAATGAAGTGAGTCGAGCTCGCACCTTCGGGTTTTTACGTGATATTGAATACCTTCGTGCCAATAACCTCGCTCTCGGTGGCAGCATGGACAACGCTATCGTGGTCGATGATCAAGGTGTCATGAACCAAGATGGCCTGCGTTTTGAGGATGAGTTTGTCCGTCACAAAATGCTG
>Ga0255101_1000471_pt1 | contig 10174 bp, 9 predicted proteins | sample Colum_Colum_RepC_2_FD_188588 | JGI IMG/M metagenome (GOLD analysis project Ga0255101, IMG submission 188588) | Freshwater microbial communities from Columbia River, Oregon, United States - Colum_Colum_RepC_8d | ecosystem: Environmental > Aquatic > Freshwater > River | place: USA: Oregon...
GAAGGCCTGCAGGCAGCGAGGGACCCATCGGGCAGCCGTGCCTCGATCAAAAAAAGCGTGGGACGGCAGCGTTGAAATGCATGAGAGGGCAGCGTCTCTCTTTGCACGCAGATGTTACGCCTGCCCCCATGAGTTACGCCTGCCCCCATGAGTTTGGGACCGATGCCGGTTTCATGCGAGCATCGCGGCATGAACGATTTCGTCATTCTCACGCGTGAAGAGGGCGTCGCGACCCTCACCCTCAACGATCCCGAGCGGCGCAATGCGCTGTCCACGCAGGCCCAGTGGGATGCAGTGGTCGACGCCTGCCGCACCGTGGCCCGCGACCCTGAGGTCCGATGCCTGATCGTCACCGGCGCGGGCTCGGCCTTCTGCGCGGGCGGTAATGTCAAGGACATGAAGGACAAAAAGGGGATTGCCGCGGGTTCGCCCCACGACATCCGCGAGGGCTATCGCAACGGCATCCAGCGCATTCCATTGGCGCTCTACGAGATGGATGTGCCCACCATCGCTGCCGTAAACGGCCCGGCCGTCGGTGCAGGCTGCGATCTGGCCTGCATGTGCGATATCCGCATCGGCTCCGAGAAGGCGCGCTTTGCCGAGAGCTTCGTCAAGCTCGGCATCATCCCCGGTGATGGCGGCGCCTGGCTGCTGCCCCGCGCGGTGGGCCTGTCCAAAGCGAGCGAAATGGCCTTTACGGGCGACATGATCGATGCCCAGGAGGCGCTCGCCTGCGGCCTGATCTCGCGCGTGGTGCCTGCCGATCAGCTGATGACCGAAGCCCGGGCGCTGGCTGCCCGCATTGCGGCCAACCCGGGGCCGGCGCTGCGCATGGCCAAGCGGCTGATTCGCGAAGGTCAGCACATGCGTCTGGACTCCCTGCTGGAGCTCTCGGCCGCCTTCCAGGCGCTCGCGCATCACACCCCCGAACACGACCGCGCCATCGACGCCTTTCTTGCCTCGATGAAGAAGTGAGGGGCGCTGCGCCGTCGGCGGCCCCGGGTGCCCCCGGCGTTCCGGCTCCTCGTCGCTCCCGCACCGACCTGCAGGTGCTGCTGAGCCTGCTGCCGTATCTCTGGGAGTTTCGCTGGCGGGTGGGTCTGGCGATTGCCTGCCTGGTGGCGGCCAAGGCAGCCGTGGTGGGCGTGCCCGTGCTGCTCAAGGCCATTGTCGATGGTCTGGTGCCTCTGGCGGGAGGAGCGGCGGGCGCCGCAGGTGGCGCAAGCAGCGGCGCAGCCGCCGCTGCGGGCGGCCTGATGGCGGGTGCCGCCAGCGCGCTCACCGTCGCCCCGCTCGGGCTGCTCGCGGCCTACGGTGCGCTGCGCATCGCCTCGACGGCGTTTACCGAGCTGCGCGAATTCGTCTTTGCCAAGGTCACCCAGCGGACAGTACGAAAGATCGCGCTGCAGGTCTTTGGCCATCTGCATGCGCTCTCGCTGCGATTTCATCTGGAGCGCCAGACCGGGGGTCTCACCCGAGACATCGAGCGCGGCACGCGCGGCGTCTCGAGTCTGGTCTCGTACACGCTATACAGCATCCTGCCCACGCTGGTCGAGATCTCGCTGGTCCTGGGCTACCTCGCCTTCAATTACGACCTCTGGTTTTTGGGCATCACGGCGGTGGCGCTGGTGGCCTACATTGCCTACACGATCAGCGTGACCGAATGGCGCACCGAACATCGGCGCACCATGAACGAGCTCGACACGCGCGCCAACGTGCGGGCCATCGATTCGCTGCTCAACTACGAGACGGTCAAGTACTTTGGCAACGAGGCCTGGGAAACCCGCCGCTACGACGAGAGCATGCAGCGCTGGGAGCGCGCCGCAGTGCGCAGTCAGACCTCGCTGTCCATCCTGAATCTCGGCCAGGCCGTGATCATCGCGATCGCCGTCACGCTCATGGTGTGGCGCGCCACGGTGGGCGTGATCGAGGGCCGCATGACGCTGGGCGATCTGGTGCTGGTCAATGCCTTCATGATCCAGCTCTACATGCCGCTCAATTTTCTGGGCGTGCTCTATCGCGAAATCAAGCAGAGCCTGGCCGACATGGAGCGGCTGTTCGGACTGCTCGACGCCCATCGCGAGGTGGACGATGCGCCGGGCGCGCCGGCCCTGCAGCTGAGCGGTGCCCCCGAGATCCGCTTTGATGAGGTGCGCTTTGCCTATCAGCCCGACCGATCCATTCTGCACGGGCTGTCTTTCAGTGTGCCCTCGGGCACCACCACGGCGGTGGTGGGGGCGAGCGGCGCAGGCAAGTCCACGCTCGCACGCCTGCTGTTTCGCTTCTACGATGTGACCGGCGGGCGCGTCACCTTCGATGGCCAGGACATCCGCAGCGTGACGCAGGCGAGCCTGCGTCAGTCGATTGGCATCGTGCCCCAGGACACCGTGCTCTTCAACGACACCCTGCGCTACAACATTGCTTACGGCCGGCCGCAGGCCAGTCAGGCCGAGATCGAGGCGGCGGCCGAGGCTGCGCAACTCACCGACTTCATTGGCCGGCTTCCGCAGGGCTGGGAAACCAATGTGGGCGAACGGGGCCTGAAGCTCTCGGGCGGCGAAAAGCAGCGGGTCGCGATTGCGCGCATGCTGCTCAAGAACCCGCCGGTGCTGGTGCTCGATGAAGCCACCTCGGCGCTCGACTCACACAACGAAGCCGCCATCCAGGAGGCCTTGAGGGCCGCGAGCGCGCATCGCACCACGCTCGTCATTGCGCACCGGCTCTCGACGATCGTCGAGGCCGATCAGATCATCGTGCTCGACCAAGGCCGCATCGTGGAGCGAGGCACGCATGCCTCGCTGCTTGAAGCCGGTGGCACGTATGCGGCCATGTGGGCGATGCAGGCGGGCGAAGACGCTTAGACCTTCAGGCGCTGCGCATGGCGAGCACGCGCCGGGCGCGCTCCACCACGGGACGGTCGATCATCTTGCCCTCCAGCATGACGGCGCCCCGACCGGCGCGGGCGGCAGCCTCATCGGCCTCCACCACCTTGCGCGCCCAGTCCTGCTCAGCGGCCGACGCTGAAAACCCGCGGTTGACGATGGCCACCTGCTTGGGATGAATGCAGACCGTGCCGGTAAAGCCCATGCCCCGGGCGGCCTGCACCGAAGCACCAAAGGCGGCCTCGTCGTGGATCTCGGCCAGCCCGCCGGGCAGGCCCCAGGGCTGCAGGCCAAAGGCATGGGCAGCGGTGACCAGCATCTGTGCGGGCCAGCCCAGCGCGGGTAGCGCGGGGGCTACGCCCAGCGCCGTGGAGTAATCCTCCGGCCCGAACACCAGCGCGCACAGCGACGGGTGGGTTGCGATCTGGGCACTGGCCAGAATGCCGCGTGGTGATTCGATCAGGGCGGCAATCGGCCGCCCGCCCGGATGGCCCGCCTTGAGCAGGGCATCGACCCGCTCGATGTCGGCCAGCGACTCCACCTTGGGCAACATGAGTGCAGCCACCTGGGCCAGCGGCAGGGCGGCAATGTCGGCGGCCGTATCGGGCTCGAGCGCATTGACCCGCACCAGCACGGTGGCACCGCGGCCATGCAGCTGCGTGACGGCCTCGGCCGCCATGGCCCGGGCTTCGGCCTTGCGATCGCCCTGCACCGAGTCTTCAAGGTCGACGATCAGCGCATCGGCGCCTCGCTCGGTGGCCTTGGCGAGCAGCGCAGTGGAGGTGGCCGGCAGAAACAGCAGCGAGCGAAGCGGGGCGATGGTGAGGTTGGGCATGGTGGCGAGGCAGGGAGCGGATCGAGGCCGCTCAGATCGAGAGGTTGATCAGCGGCTCACCCGCCAGCCAGTGGCCGAGGTTGTCGAGAAAGAGCTGCCGATCGCGCTGCGGGTTGCCCAGCGAGGCCGCGGCGTTGTGAGGCGAGAGCCAGACATTGCGCAGCGTCCAGAGCGGCGAGTGGGTGGGCAGCGGTTCGGTGGTGAAGACATCGAGATAGGCGCCGGCAATGCGTTGCTGCCCCAGGGCATCGGCCAGAGCGGCCTCATCAACCACGGCACCGCGCCCCACATTGGCCACGCGGGCCCGGGACGGGAGCAGCGCGATGCGACGGGCATCGAGCAGGCCCCGGGTGAGATCCGACAGGGGGCAGGCCAGCACCAGCCAGTCGCACTGCGGCAGCGCGCCGTCGATCTCGGCATAGGTGAGGGTCTGATCCACGGCATCGCAGGGCAGGGCCTGCTGGCGCACACCGATGGTGTGCATGCCAAAGGCTCTCATCAGACGCGCCACCTCGCGACCGATCGGGCCCAGCCCCACGATCACGGCGGTCTGTTCCGAGAGGTCGCGCGGCGAACCCGCGCCCAGCATGGGCTGCCAGGCCTTGCGGGTCTGCGCCTCGATCCAGCCTGGAAATCCCCGGCTTTGCGCCAGCACGGCCGCCATCACGGTATGCGCAATCGGCACCGAGGTCACCCCCGATGAGGTGGTCAGCCGAATGCCGCGGGCCTGCGCCGCCCGGTATTCCGGAAAATCCGCGCCGGCCGACATGACATGCAGCCATTGCAGCGAGGGCGCTCCATCCACCAGGGCAAAGAAGTCCTTCATCGCCGATGGCTTCGCGCCGCTGCGGGCGGCCGCGAACACATCCCGCGAAAACCACGCGCCCGTGATGTCGCTCAGCCGCGCAGGCGATGCAGCCAGTGCGGCAGGCGTGAGGCAGGTCAGCTCTATGGATCGCTGTCGAGCGACCTCAGCAAAGCGATCGCCAGACTCGGACAGGGCCTCGTCAGAGACCAGCAGGACAGGGCGCATCGTTGGACTCTCGCGCAAAGACGCTTCAGCGATCGAGAATCTGACTCAGGAACTGGCGACCCCGCTCGCTCTTGGGATTGCCAAAGAAACCTTCGGGCGTGTCCTGCTCAACGATTTCGCCGTGGTCCATGAAGATCACCCGATCGGCCACGGCCCGCGCAAAGCCCATCTCGTGAGTCACGCAGATCATGGTCATGCCCTCGCGGGCCAGATCGATCATGGTGTCGAGCACTTCCTTGACCATTTCAGGGTCGAGTGCCGAGGTGGGCTCATCGAAGAGCATGATCGACGGATTCATGCACAGGGCGCGCGCAATCGCCACGCGCTGCTGCTGGCCACCGGAGAGCTGCCCTGGGTACTTGGGCGCCTGCTCGCGGATATGTACCCGATCCAGCAGCTCGAGTGCGCGCGCCTCGGCCTGCGCCTTGGGCATCTTGCGCACCCAGATCGGAGCGAGGGTGCAGTTCTCGAGCACGGTGAGGTGCGGAAAGAGATTGAACTGCTGAAACACCATGCCCACGTTGGCCCGGATGGCATCGATGTGTTTGAGATCGTCATCGAGTTCGGTGCCATTGACCACGATGCGCCCCTTCTGGTGTTGCTCCAGGCGGTTGATGCAGCGGATGAGTGTGGACTTGCCCGAGCCCGAAGGCCCGCAGACCACGATCTTTTCGCCACGGGCGACGGTCAGATCAATGTTCTTGAGCACATGAAAATCGCCGTACCACTTGTTCAGACCGGAGATCTCGATGGCGGGGCCGCTGCCGCCCTGGGATTGCGCAGTGGCGCCTGGGCTTGGGCTGGCGGCTTGCGAGGGCAGGGGTGCGCTTGCTGACATGGGGGTTCCTTGGTGAGCCGTTCAGCGTCGAGTGCCGCGCGCGAGTTCGCGCTCGAGCCACTGGCTGTACTTCGACATCGCGTAGCAGAAGATCCAGTAGATGACGATCGAAAAGAGAAAGGCCTCGATGAAGTATTTCTTCCAGGCAAAGTCGGTTTCGACCGATTTCTTGACCGCGTAGGCAAAGTCGTAGATGGCGATGATCACCACCAGTGAGGTGTCCTTGAACAGCGAGATGAAGCTGTTGACCACCGGCGGGATCGAGATGCGCAGCGCCTGGGGCAGGATGATCAGGCCCATGGTCTTCCAGTACGACAGACCCAGCGCCTCGGCCGCCTCATACTGGCCCTTGGGCACGGCCTGCAGGCCGCCTCGCACCGCTTCGGCGAGGTAGGCCGCCACGAACAGGATGATGGCCACCTGGGCCCGCAGCAGCTGATCGATGCGCAGGCCTTCGGGCATGAAGAGCGCAAACATCACGCTGGCCATGAAGAGCACCGTGATGAGCGGCACACCGCGCACCACCTCGATGTAGATCACGCAGAACGACTTGATGATGGGCAGCGAACTGCGTCGGCCCAGGGCCAGCACGATGCCCAGAGGAAAGGCAAAGCCAATGCCGAAGATCGACAGGATGAGCGTGACGGGCAGACCCCCCCACTGTTCTGTGCGCACTGGCGTGAGTCCCGCCCCACCGGCCATGAGCCAGTACGACAGCGCAATGCCTACCACCCACGGAACCACCAGCGCCGGCCGCCAGAAGCGGCGCAGGGCCGAGATCACCAGCAGGGCACAGAGCACCGCGATGACCAGGGCAGGCCGCCACTGTTCGTCGAAGGGATAGACCCCGAACATCATGAAGCGGAACTTGTTCCAGACCACGGCCCAGCAGGCGCCCTGGCCGCGCACGGCATCGCAGGCAGCCACGGGCTGCAGGCCCCAGACCGCATCGATGAAGAGCCACTGCACCGCAGGCGGCACGATCCAGGCCAGCAGGGCGAGCAGCAGCACCGTGACCGCCGAGTTGGCGGGCGTGGAGAACAGATGGGTTCGCAACCAGGTGGTCATCTCAGCGCTCCACCAGTCGCATGCGATGGTTGTACCAGTTCATGAACAGCGAGATCGCCAGGCTGATCGAGAGGTACACCGCCATCAGGATCGCGATGGCCTCGATGGCCTGACCGGTCTGGTTCATGGTGGTGTTGGCCACCGCCACCAGATCCGGGTAGCCAATGGCCACGGCCAGTGACGAGTTCTTGGTCAGGTTCAGGTACTGACTGGTCATGGGCGGAATGATCACGCGCAGGGCCTGGGGCAGGGTCACCAGCCGCAGGCGCTGGCTGGGCGACAGGCCCAGGGCCATGGCCGCTTCGCCCTGGCCTTTGTCCACCGCCAGAATGCCGGCCCGAACCACCTCAGCCACGAAGGCGGCGGTGTAGGTCGAGAGTCCGATCAGGAGCGCCGTGAATTCGGGTGAGAGCACCTTGCCCCCCATGAAATCAAAACCCGACAACTCCGGCACCTCGATCTGGGTGGGCGCGCCCATGACCGCCCATACCAGCACGGGCAGGCCGATGGTCAGTGCGAGCGCGGGCCAGCCCACCGGCGGTTGCGCCCCGGTTCGTTGCTGGATCCTTCGGGCCCGTGCACGCCAGACCAGAGCCAGCGCGAGGCCTGCGAGCAAGGCCCAGCCGGCTGCACTCCAGGCCGGATGTTCGGCGGGCCAGGCAAAGCGAAAGCCGCGCTGGCTGATGAAAAGGGTGTCGCCGATGCGGATGGCTTCAGTCACCGCCGGCAGCAGTTCGGTAAAGAGTCCGTACCAGACAAACAGCTGCAGCAGCAGCGGGATGTTGCGCATGACCTCGACATAGACCGAGGCGAGTTTGGCCAGCAGCCAGTTCGAAGACAACCGGGCCACGCCGATCAGTGTGCCCAGGACCGTGGCAATCACGATGCCCAGGAAAGCGACCAGTGCGGTATTTAGCAGGCCCACGAGGAAGGCGCGGCCATAGCTGTGGCTCGCATCGAATTCGATCTGCTTTTCCGCCAGCTCGAAGCCCGCTTCACGCCCCAGGAAATCAAAACCGACCCGGATCTGGCGGGTTTCGAGGTTGTGCAGGGTGTTGGAGACCAGGACCCAGCCGGTGATGATGACCGCGGCCAGCAGCAGGGCCTGATAGATCAGGTTGCGGGTGCGTTCGTTGCGAAGCATCAGAGGCTTTCAGAAACGCCACGCGGGTCCGGCCAGAGCAGGACCCGCGCGGGCGGTACGACCAATCAGTGAATCAGACCGCGATCAGCGCAGCGGCGGGGCGTACATCAGGCCGCCATCGCGCCACTGGGCGTTCTGGCCACGCTCGATGCCCAGCGGGCCGATGTTGCGGGTGTACATCTCGCCGTAGTTGCCCACCGCCTTCACTGCACGCACCAGCCAGTCGGGGTCCAGGCCCATGCCCTTGCCCAGGTCGCCGGAGGTGCCCACGATGCGCTGGATCACCGGATCCTTGCTCTCGGCCTTCATCTTGTCGACGTTGGCTGCGGTCACGCCGTACTCCTCGGCTTCGATCAGGCCGAACAGGGTCCAGCGCACGGTGTTGAAGAATTCCCAGTCGCCGCGACGGATCATGGGCCCGAGCGGCTCCTTCGAGATCGCATCCGGCAGGATGACGAAGTCGTCAGGGTTGGGCGCCTTGCGGCGGGTGGCGGCCAGGCCCGAGATGTCGGTGGTGTAGACATCGCAGCGGCCGGCAAAGAAGGCCTGCTCGATCTGGTTCAGTTCGGCGATGACCACAGGCTTGAAGGTCATCTTCTTGCTGCGGAAGTAATCCGACAGATTGAGTTCGGTGGTGGTGCCAGGCTGCACGCAGATCGTGGCGCCATTCAGTTGCGCGGCGCGGTTGATCTTGGCGGATTTCTTCACCATGAAGCCCTGGCCGTCATAGAAGAGCGTGCCGGCGAACGTGGAACCCATGGTGGCATCGCGCGACGAAGTCCAGGTGGTGTTGCGCGCCAGCATGTCGACTTCACCGGATTGCAGGGTGGTGAAGCGGTTCTGGGCGTTGGTGGGCACGAATTCGACCTTGTTGGGGTCGCGCAGAATGACCGCAGCCACGGCCCGGCAGAAGTCGGCATCGAGGCCGCTCCATTTGCCCTGGGCATCGGGCGCCGAAAAGCCCAGCAGGCCGGTATTCACGCCGCAGCGCAGCACGCCTTTCTGTTTGATGGCATCGAGGGTCGGGCCGGCCGAAGCGCTCAGGGGCGCCAGTGCCGGCAGGGCAAACGCTGATGCGATCGCCAGTTTCTTGATCCAGCTGGTTGTCATGGGGTGATCCGCAAAGAGGTTGAACGGCCGCCGTGCCATGCCGGAAACGGCGGAACGGGCCGAGTCTACGGCCAATCCCGCAGGCTGCACAAGAAAACCGGCTGCTACCATCGGGGCATGAATTCCACCGACACCACCGCCGTTTTGATCACCGACCCGCAGCCGCCCCGGCCGGCTGCCAGCCTCGTGCTGGTCCGCGATGCCTCCCCGGGCCTTGAGGTGCTGCTGCTGCAACGGCCTGCCGAAGACCGGGTGCTCGCCGGCGCCCATGTGTTTCCGGGCGGCAAGGTCGATGCCGAGGATGGTCACGACGAGGCGGTGGCGCGCATCGATGCCACCGAAGCCATTCTGCATGCGCGAATGGGCGAGCCTGAACTCACGCCCCGCGAAGCGGCAGCCCTGCATGTGGCCGCCATTCGGGAAGCCTTCGAAGAGGCGGGTGTCCTGCTGGCTGATCAGGTCAGTGCAGCCCAGGCGATCGAGGCCCGCGCCATGCGCCGTGATGGCAAGGGTTTTTCCGAGGTCATGCAGACCCTGGGGTTGCGGCTCGATACCGACCTCATGCGCCCGTGGTCGCGCTGGATCACGCCGCGCATGTCCTCCAACATGAAAAAGCGGTTCGACACGCGCTTTTTTCTGGCCTGCCTGCCCCAGGGCCAGGAGGTGGAGCACGACACGCGCGAAACCGTGGGCGCCTTGTGGGCCCGGCCGCGTGCCGTACTGGAGCGCTACTGGGAAGGCGGCATCGACATGGCCGCGCCCCAGGTCATGACCCTGGCCCATCTGTCGCGATTTGCAAGCGCTGCCCAGGCGCTGGCCGCCATGGACGGGCGCACACCGCCCACCATCCGCCCGGAGCCCATCGAGGTGTCCGGTGGGGGGCGGGCCGTGTGCTACCCCGGAGATCCTGCCCATCCCGAGCCCGGCCCGGTCATGCCCGGCCCCACCCGGATGCACATCGTGGGTGGGCGATTCAAACCACCGGGCGGTTTTGACGACTGGTTTGCCTGAAGCCGGCAGCGCCGCCTGAATCACCCCTCCTCCCCATCGAGCCGCGCCTGATCAGGTGCGGCCCCACTCATCAGCGGAGTCGCCGCATGTCGAAGCATCGTATCGCCGTCCTGCCCGGTGATGGCATTGGCAAGGAAGTCGTACCCGAGGGTCTGAGGGTGCTGGATGCAGCTGCCCGGGCCTTCAATATCGACCTGGCCTTTGATCACTTCGATTTTTCGAGCTGCGACTACTACGCCCGTCACGGCAAGAT
>Ga0255101_1000472_pt1 | contig 10144 bp, 9 predicted proteins | sample Colum_Colum_RepC_2_FD_188588 | JGI IMG/M metagenome (GOLD analysis project Ga0255101, IMG submission 188588) | Freshwater microbial communities from Columbia River, Oregon, United States - Colum_Colum_RepC_8d | ecosystem: Environmental > Aquatic > Freshwater > River | place: USA: Oregon...
GTGGAAGCCGATGACCTGCGCATCGACACTCATGGCGATGATGTCTGCGCCGATGTCTGGGCCTTGCTGGGCACAGCTTACAAGCACTTTGGCACGTTCCCGACCCTGTTGGAGCGCGACTTCAACCTCCCCGCGTTGCCGGAGCTGCTCACCGAGATGAGCATCATCCGTGAGCATCAGCAGACACACCGCGATGCCGCGTGATTTCCAGCAAACCCAGGCCGAGTTCACGCAGTGGCTGCGACAGCCAGAATCTGCGCCGCTGCCTGCCGGCGTGTTGCCAGAGCGCATGAGCACCTATCGCGAACTGCTGTTCAACAATGTCATCAACTTTGTCGACATCACGTTTCCAGTCGCCAAGGCGTTGTTGCCAGAACCAATCTGGCAACGTCTGAACGATCATTTTTTTGCAGACTATCACTGCCAGTCGCCATTTTTCTACGATATCTCTCTGCATTTCAGGGAATTTGTGGCGGCGCTGGACTGGCCCGAACTAGACGACTTCCCCTGGCTGACCGAGCTGCTGCATTACGAGTGGATGGAGCTGGCGGCAGACATCGCCGAAGAACCCAACCCCAGCGTCTCGGCCGACTGCATCCTGACCGACGAGAGCTGCTGGGAGCGACTCGATGCGCCAATTCGACTCGCGATGCCGGCGTGGCCGCTGGCCTATCAATGGCCGGTCGCGAGCTGGTCGGTCGAGACCGATCCTGCCGATCTGCACGCGCAGGCGCAGGCCGTCGTGCTCTGGCGCAGCCAGGAAGATCATGTGCGTTCTCTGGTGGTGGAGCCGCTGGCGGCCTGGCTGGTCGAGCGCATCCAGCTCGGCGGCCAAACTCTCAACAGCCTAGCCGATGAGCTGGTCCACGCCAGCCCCGGCATCAGCCACGAGCAAGCACTGGCAGCCTGCCAGCGCGTATTACTGCAATTGCAGCATGGCGGCCTGGCCTTCCTCGGCTAAACTGATGCCATGCCTGAACTCCCCGAAGTAGAAACCACACGCCGCGGCATTCAACCGTTTGTTGAAGGCCAGCGTATTGTCAGCCTGCGTGTACACAATGCACGGCTGCGTTGGCCCGTTCCGCCCGAGCTACCAGAACTATTGGCGAATCAGCGCGTGGCACGCATCAGCCGACGCGGCAAATACCTGCTCTTCCACATCGACACCGGCGTCATGATGGTACATCTGGGCATGTCCGGCAGCCTGCGCTTGGTCACGCCCGGCACGCCGCGCAAGACCCATGATCACCTCGAATGGACGCTGGATAACAACTGGCTCATGCGCTACCACGACCCACGGCGCTTTGGTTGCTGCCTGTGGCTGCGCGATGATCCGCTCACACATCCTTTGCTGGCATCACTGGGGCCGGAGCCGCTGCAGGCCGAGTTCGATGACCAGCACCTGTTCCGCCTCAGCCGTGGCAAGACCGCGCCGGTGAAGAGTTTCATCATGGATAGCCATGTTGTGGTCGGCGTCGGCAACATCTACGCTAACGAGGCGCTGTTTCAGGTCGGCATCCACCCGTTGCGCGAGGCTGGCAAGATCAGCGCCGAGCGCTATCAGCGGCTGTCGCAGGCCATCCGCGATATTCTCGCGCATGCCATCACGCGTGGTGGTACGACGCTGCGTGACTTCGTGAATAGCCAAGGTGAGCCCGGATATTTTCAGCAGGAATTACTGGTCTACGGGCGTGCCGGGCAACCCTGCCGGCAATGCGGCAAGGCACTGAAGGAAGTGCGTTTGAGTGCCCGCAGCACGGTGTTTTGCGGGCACTGCCAGCGCTAAGCGTCTCGACTTAGAGCGAGCCTTGGTTACGTCCTGAGATCAAGCGTATGACCTTGCCTGAGCTCAGGCGCAATTGCGCTGCACCATCACTGATAATGTCATAGCTCAATGTGCCCGAACCCAAGCAAATCGCCGAAGCCTCAATGAGGCCGTTCGCGACATTACGCAGGCTACCGGAGAGTGTGCTTGCGGCAGCCACAGGCTCTTGTCCCGTCTTCACGCGATTGAGACCCACCCACGGCAGTGGGCTTAGCCCAGCATCTTGTCCCGCCGTATACGTGGCTTCGTTTCCACCACAACCATTGGCCTCCAGTTCCACTTCCGCTTCCAAGCCATCCCGCGAGACCAGCTGTGATAGCCAGTAGGCACGGTCATGCTTGACCGCGTATTCGGGATAGTCAAAGCGCGGATCAAAACGGTAGGTGACACGACGCGGATTTTTCACACGCACCCAATCGGCGCTGGCCTCCGACTCTTTCTGCCAGTTATCTAAGGCAATAAAGGTCAAATGCTCCGATACAGGATGCAGATAGAAGCGATACGGCACACCGGTTTGCTCAAGCGTCTGCGCCAGCGCAATGGCCTGATTGACCTGCACCAATTCATCCGCACCACTGTAGAGATTGGCGCTGGGCACATGGCGTAAGTTGCCGATGTAGTGAATGACGTTTTCGTAGGCGATCGAGCCGTTAATCGGGCCAACCACATCCAACACGGGCTTGAGTGCATCGGTCAGCGTGGTGAGTACCGCATCTAATGGCGTGTTGGTGTTGGGGATGTTGCGCAAACTGCCCGTGAAGCCGACCCAATTCACCATGCCGGCAAAGCGATCGGGGTAGTTCGTTGCCAAGTGCATCGCGCCAAAGCCACCCATGGAATAGCCGGAAGCGATCATGCGCTCGGGGTCTGTAACATACGTCGCCTCGGCATCGGCAATGACGTCTAAGACATCGCGCTCTGATATGCCCGAGTAAAAACCATAGGGTCCGCGACCCAAGGGGGCAACCAAGATTCGGTTACGATCCTCGCCCATTTGCTGCTGAAAGCCGAGCTGATTGATCTGACTGGCGTGATTCGCTTCACAGCCATGCATGACCACTTGTATGCCGGGCTTTGCCGCCTGCGCCTTGGGTAAGTAAATACCATAGGGCTGATACTTACCCAGATAATTAAAGGATTGTGAGCAGAAGCCAGTGGTGTCGCCATCGCGACCCGCCACCCCAGCTAATTCAACGCCTTCACCCAAAACATATTTCGACGTGTAGACACGCTGATGAAAGCCGACGGGAGCTGGTGCCGCCTTGGTCAGGCCGCTACGTAAGTCCGCCACACGGACTGTTTCACCAAACTGCGAGATATCGCCCGAAGCCAAGGCTGCTGCCTGCTTGTCTTCCCAATAATTGCCCTTATTGGGCAAAAGTTGTCCTTGAAGACCATCAGCTCCGGCCTGCTCATCTATGCCACGGAAAGCGACATTCATCACCTTGCCATTGGCTTGCGCTACCGCGGCCTGCACCCGCCAAACACTGCCGGCAGGGACGGGCATACGGAGCTGCAGTCGATTGCTCACGGGATCGCCCACCGCGACGGTTTTCAGCACGTCCCAACCCCGACTGCTCACCTGCAATGGGGTCCATGCCCCGCCACCTGTGGCGGCGTTATTATCCGTATCAATAGCTAACGCAACGATTGCGTCATTGGCATTGAATAGGGTGTTCAGCTCAAACTCCACCAGCAGTTCGTTGCTGCTCACGCTCATACTGAGCTTGACTAAATCAGCGGTATTGGTCAGTCCGGCAGGATACGTGACATCACCCGCAGAGGGAGCCAACAGGCTGGGCGTGGTTGCGAAGGGATTTCCACGCTGACCGAGTCGCGTGGTGAGGTTGAGTATCGTAGGGCCGCCTGCGATCAACCCGGCATCTGCGCCAAAGTCGTCATAAACATAATCGCGATAGATCAACGTGCCCTGACAGTATTCCGTACTGCCCGCCACCCATGAGCTTCGATCACAGGGCGAGTTCGTGACATTGGCCGCCGGTGAGCGCTGAGACGATTGATCTTCACTGCCACAGGCCAGGAGAAAAAAGGAACAGATGGCCGCTAGGGCGAAAGATTTGCGGGGAGAATTCAAAAAAGGCATTCGCAGCGCTCTATATTTATTTTAGTGGGCAAAAGTTAACATCAAGTTACTTTTAAATATCTAATCTGACAAGGCAACATGACAGATTACTGCAGGAGCTGATATGCCCACTCGCGTCGTCTACCCTGGCACCTTCGACCCCATTACGAATGGCCATGCTGATTTGGTCGAGCGCGCCTCGAAACTGTTCGGCGAAGTCATTTTAGCGGTTGCAGCTAGTGACAAAAAAAAGCCCATGTTCAGCACGGAGGAGCGTGTAGCGCTGGCTCAACAAGTGCTGGGGCATCTGCCCAATGTGCGCGTAGTGGGCTTCGATAAACTCTTGTCGTTTTTTGTCACGGACATGGAGGCTAATGTCGTGCTGCGCGGCCTGCGCGCCGTGTCCGACTTTGAATATGAATTCCAGCTCGCGAACATGAACCGCCAGTTGAATCGCGAGTTCGAAACCGTCTTTCTGACACCGTCTGAGCATCTGTCGTTTATCTCTTCGAGTCTGGTGCGCGAAATCGCCATTCTCGGCGGCGATGTCAGTCAGTTTGTAGCGCCCTGTGTGTCTGAAGCTTTTGTCAAAAAGCTTGGCCACGGCCCGCGCAAAAACTAACGTCAGACCACGCCATGGCTTTGCTGATCACCGATGAATGCATTAATTGTGATGTCTGCGAGCCTGCATGCCCGAATCTGGCGATTTCCATGGGGCCGGAAATCTATGAGATTGACCCTGCACTCTGTACCGAGTGCGTGGGTCATTTTGATGAACCGCAGTGCGTCAGTCTCTGCCCCGTAGCCTGCATCCCCATCGACCCCCAACATCAGGAAAGTCGCGAGCAGCTGCAGGCCAAGTTCGAGCGGCTGACGGGCAAGAGCCCCGTTTAACCAACGCGTGTTAAGGCTTCAGGCTTGGGCGCACCCGTGGGTAACAGTCGTTCGGCCAAACCCGTTGCTAACTTGGCCACCAGACCATAGATCGACAATTGTGGATTAGCGCCAATACTGGTCGGGAAAATGGAGCCATCAAGCACGCTCAGATTCGCCAGACCATGGAACTCACCACGGCTATTCACCACGGAGGTTTTGGCATCTTCCCCCATAGCGCAACCACCCATGAGATGCGCTGAGCCAATACCGGTGCGGAACTTTTCAATCGTAAAGCCGTTAATCGCCGATTTCGCTGCCGCTAGGGTGGTGAACGAGCCGCCAGCCAGTTGGAATGGCCGCACAGAACGCGCACCCGCTGCTAATTGAATTTCCGCCATGGCCAAGAACGATCTGCGCAGGCCATCTGCCAGGGAGGACGACACGTCGTAGTCAAGCACCGCCGAGCCATCTTTACGAATGCTCGTGCGACCGCCCAGTGAGTCTTCAGTAAAACCGTCACGCAGTAGCGCGATCATGCCGTTGAGATGACCCAGCGACTGCATATCCCGGGCATGATCAAGGCCATGATTACCCAGCAGACCTGCGACAAAACCCGGCTGCATGGGAATGACTTCAATTTTGAAGCCCATCGGCCCGGTCGCACCGTCTTTCCACTGGAAGTGATCGGAGTACACCGATTGCGGCGCCCCGCCCCAGCCCTCGACCTTGCGATCGAACTGGGCAAAGCTGGCATTGACCGGATGAATCATCGTGCGCAGACCAATCTGATCATGCGGATTCGGCACTTTTGAGCGCAGCAGAATGGCGGGGGTATTGATAGCACCGCCTGCTAACACCACATGACGCGCCCGCACCATGAGTATCTTGCCGGTAGGTTGAAGGCCAACTTCAGGCATGCCATCGACCAGCACGCCTCGGACCTTGTCACCGTCCATGATTAATTCGCGTACGCGGGCACGATGATAGAGCGTCGCACCGGCATTGAGTGCCGCTGGAATCGTAGTCACCAACATAGATTGCTTGGCATTGGTCGGGCAACCCACGCCACACATACCAAGGTTCCAACAGCCGCTCACATTGCGCGGAATACTTTGCCAGCTCCAACCCAACTTCTCGCAGCCCTGACGAATGATGTCGTTGTTCTCGTTTGGCGGCACGGGCCAAGGGCCGATTTGCTGACGCTTTTCGGCACGATCAAACCACGGCGCCATCTCGGCATCGGAGATGCCTTTCACGCCGTGGACATCACGCCAGTGTTTCAACGTTTGCGGTGGCGTGCGGAAGCTCGATGTCCAGTTCACAGTAGTGCTGCCGCCCACGGCGCGACCCTGCAAGATGGTCATGCTGCCGTCGCCCGTCGTACGGGCCGCGCCTTCCTGATAGAGATCACGGAAAGCTTCATCTTCGCGCATTTTAAAGTCATCGCTAGAACGCAGCGGACCCTCTTCAAGCATGACTACCTTGAGTCCGGCTTGGGTCAAAATCTCTGCCGCCGTGCCGCCACCAGCGCCTGTGCCGACAATGACAACATCACACTCTACCGTGGTGTTCTGGGTCAGTTCGCCTGTATGAATAACCTTCCAGCCACCGGCGATGCCAGCACGAATGGGATCAGGGATTGCGCCTACTTGAATCGTCATCTCATCGCTCCTTAAATCGTGCGCACGGGAGCGCTATAACCCACGGCGGCGTAACTTTCCGGCAGTAAGTACCATGCGACGTTGATGATTTTGCACAAGCCAAGGTAGGCGCCACGCAAGAGCTCTAAGCGACTATCGCGCCAACGTAATAGGAAGGCTTCGATGTCCTCCGGGCTGGCATCTGGCCAATCCGACCATACGCCGGCCATCGCAATGCGCGTGGGAGCCATGCTGAGCAGCGCAAAGAGCTGATGAATTTGATCGCCAACCGCAACACTGCTGTTAGCGAGGAGCTGATCCAGCGACGCTAGCGCCTTGTCGAGCGCGGCAGGCCGTGCCTTACCCTCAGGCAAAGTGCCGGCTAGTACAGAGGGGATCACTGCTCGCAAAACCGTTAATTCGGCTTCGCGAAGATAGACATAACCTGTTGCCGGTTGCGCTTGCGCGCAGCCGGTCAGGAGTGCAGCTGCTGAGCCGGTGACGAGGAGCATGCCGCCCATCGCACCGGTTTTTAAAAAGTGGCGACGGCTGAGCGCCATCGCATGAGTCGTTACTGCTTGCATCCATTCACCCCCTGCTTTTTGTTATTTTCGGGACAGCAGCGCCTCTGGATATTACTTACTCAAAAATAGTTTCTGAATCAGGCCGTGAGCCACGCGACCGAATGGCGGCAGGATGTAACGCACGGAGTAGATGCTCGAGCGCTCCAACACTGCCTTCATGTTCGAGTAGGTTTCAAACCCTTCTTTCGCGTGGTAACGACCCATACCGGATGGGCCAACGCCACCAAATGGCAGATCGTCAACGCCAACATGGGTGACCACATCGTTAATGCCGGTTGCGCCGGAGTGCGTGTGGGTAACCACATAATCGGCACGCGCCGAGTCATTGTCGAAGTAGTACAACGCCAGTGGGCGTGGACGCGCATTCACGAACTCCAGCGCCTGCGACAGTGACTCGCGTTCGATAATCGGCAGGATCGGCCCGAAGATTTCGTTCTGCATGATCAGCATGTCGGGCGTGGCACCAATGACCAGCGTCGGTGGAATTTTGCGGGTATCAATAAAGCGTTCGTTGGCCGGGTTGATCTCGATCACGCGAGCGCCCTGGGCGCGGGCATCATCGAGATAGCTCTGGATGCGCGTGTACTGCTTGTCGTTGACGATGCTGGTGTAGTCGGCGTTAGTCACCAGCGTCGGGTACATCTTGCTGACCTGGGCGGTGAAGGCGATAACGAATTCGTCGGTCTTGCCGCGCGGCATCAGCACATAGTCCGGGGCCACGCAGGTCTGGCCGGCGTTCCAGCATTTGCCGAAAGCGATGCGCTCAGCGGCATCGGCCATCGGGTAGGACTCGTGCACGATGGCCGGCGACTTGCCGCCCAGCTCCAGCAGTACCGGCGTCAAATTAGCGGCGGCATTCTGCATGATGGTGCGACCAACATTGGTCGAGCCGGTGAAGGTGATCTGGTCAAATGCCATATGGCTGAACGCTTCCGAGACTTCACCGCGACCAGTGATAACGGCCACGGTATCTTCGGTGAAGGCCTCGGCGAGCATGCGCTTCAGCGTCTCACCCAAACGTGGCGTGAAGCTGGAGGTCTTGATCATGACGCGGTTGCCGGCACTGAGCGCGCCAACCAACGGGCCAATGGCGAGGAAAATTGGGTAGTTCCACGGCACCACAACACCCACCAGACCCAGTGGCTGCGGCACTACGCGAGCCTTGGCGGGTGTCGCCAAAATGCCAGGGTGACGCTTCTGTGGCTTCATCCAGTTGGTCAGATTTTTGCTGGCATACTTCACCGCTTCCAGCGAGGTCAGAACCTCAGCAATCTTGGTTTCATCTTTTGAGCGATGGCCGAAATCTTGGCTGACCGCATCGGCCAAATCGTCCTGATACTTGATAATGACGGCGCGCAGACGAGTCAAATGGGCAATACGCTCGCTCGCCGACGGCATAGGACGTAGGTTGTATGCCGAACGCTGAGACTGAAAAATACGCTGCATTTCAGCAACTTGTGGGTTCGATGCAGCGAGCTGAGCGAGATGAGCAACCATAATGACCTCAAAACGAAATTCCTGTGCTACCAAAAGGGTAAACACCTTGTGCGGCGTTTTTAGAGCATTTACTCTAGGCTGTCAATTCAGTGGCCCCGACCCTCAGGACATCCCAACTCTGTGAAAACGCGTGATCGCATCCTGTTAAAAAGTCTTGAGCTGTTCAATGAGCAGGGCGAGCGGCTCATTACCACCAACCATTTGGCGGCTGCCTTGGGCATGAGCCCTGGTAATTTGTATTACCACTTCCCCAACAAAGACGCGATTATCTTTGAGCTGTTTCAGCAATATGCCGACCAGATGCAGTCTACGCTGCACCTACCTAGCGATAGGCCGCTAACGCAGCTCGATAAAGTGCAACTGTTTGAACACATCCTCGATTGCCTATGGCGTTATCGCTTTTTACATCGCGACATGACGCACCTGATCACCGACAACGCGGAACTGCGCGAACACTACCGTGAGTTTGCCAAGCGCATGCTCAGCAGCGTGCATTTGCTCTATACGCTGCAGATCAACTCTGGCCTGCTTGAAGCCACCGAGGAAGAAATTGGTGCGCTGCTCGTCAACATCTGGATCATTGCCACCAGCTGGGTCAACTTCCTCAGCACCACGGGCTTCTTCGGCTTTCAGGAACCGCTGACGCAAGCCATGTTGCGTCAGGGGATTTATCAAGTCATTTGCTTGGAAGCGCCTTACTTACGCGGCGAAGCAAGAGAAGGCTTGGTTGAGCTTAAGGCTCGTTACGGCCAAGCCTTAAGCATTAACAGCATGACGTAAGCGCGACACTTTCTCGCCCTGCGCCCGAGGGGAAAGCACTTTCGGCACCTGAAAACTCTCGGCTTGTCGCTGCAAAAACTCAGGAATACGGCGCTCTAGATAAAACTGCGGTTCACGCCAGTGCTCACCGGCCTCAATAAATCCAACATGACCACCGCATGGGGCAATTTCCAGATACACCGAGGGCGATAACTCACGCGCCGTGGGAAAACATTCTGGGGTCAAAAACGGATCATCTACCGCTTGCAACAACAGCGTGGGGACGTTGATTTTTGCTAGGCTCTGGCGAGGGCTGCACCGCTGATAATAGTCCTCGCCATTTTTAAAACCATGCAGTCCAGCGACCAAAACATCATCAAAGTGACGGAACGACGTGAATGGCCCTTGAGCCAGGCACTCACGGATGTGCACAGCCACTTCTTCATCCCCTCGTTGCGCAAGATGATCCGCTTTACGCACCCAGGACTGCTGTAACAAGCCCAGTAAATGTTTGCGATACACTCGCGAGAAACCTTGGTCCAACCGATCCGCGCAAGCGCCGAGCAAAAGCGGAACTGAGACGGTACTGGCCGCAAACACATTCGGCGGCGTGCTCTCTTGCGCCAGGTAATTCAACGAAATAGCGCCACCAAGGGAGTAACCAACCAAGCCCAAGGGCACATCGGGATAACGCTCATACAGCGCCGTCATAATGTCGGCGAGATCATCATGCGCACCCGCATGATAGGCACGCGGGGTATCGTTGGGCTCACCCGTGGCTCCCCGACAATTGATCGCGACACTGGCCCAGCCCAAAGCCTCCAAACTACGCTGCAGCCCCACAACGTAGTGAGAGCCGCTGCACCCACTCAATCCATGC
>Ga0255101_1000473_pt1 | contig 10115 bp, 10 predicted proteins | sample Colum_Colum_RepC_2_FD_188588 | JGI IMG/M metagenome (GOLD analysis project Ga0255101, IMG submission 188588) | Freshwater microbial communities from Columbia River, Oregon, United States - Colum_Colum_RepC_8d | ecosystem: Environmental > Aquatic > Freshwater > River | place: USA: Oregon...
TCGGTGGTGACCGACCGCGCCAGCCAAAAGGTAGCCATCATGGCCTCGTCTGAGGGCGGCATGGACATCGAGGAAGTGGCGCACAACACCCCCGAAAAGATCATCAAGGTCTTTGTAGACCCGCAAGCAGGCCTGACCGACGCACAAGCCAAGGAAATCGCCGACGGCATCGGCTTGCCCGCCAGCTCCACCGCCCAAGGCGTGGATGTGTTCAAGAAGCTCTACAAGTGCTACATGGAAACGGACGCTTCGCTGGTGGAAATCAACCCCCTGAACCGCGACAGCCAGGGCAACATCATTGCCCTGGACGCCAAGTTCAACTTCGACAGCAATGCGCTGTTCCGTCACCCCGAGATCGTGGCCTACCGCGATCTGGACGAAGAAGATGCCGCTGAAATCGAAGCCTCCAAGTTCGATCTGGCCTACATCAGCCTGGACGGCAACATCGGCTGTTTGGTCAACGGTGCCGGACTGGCCATGGCTACCATGGACACCATCAAGCTGTTTGGCGCCGAGCCGGCCAACTTCCTTGACGTGGGCGGTGGCGCCACCCCCGAGAAGGTCACCGAAGCGTTCAAGATCATGCTCAAGAACCCCAAGGTCAAGGCTATTTTGGTCAACATCTTCGGCGGCATCATGCGTTGCGACACCATCGCCACCGGCGTAATCACCGCCTGCAAGGCGGTCAACCTGAGTGTGCCGCTGGTGGTACGTATGAAAGGCACCAACGAAGAGTTGGGCAAGAAACTGCTGGCCGAGTCGGGCCTGCCCATCATCAGTGCCGACACCATGGCAGAAGCGGCCCAGAAGGTCGTGGCCGCTGTCAAATAAGCCAGGGGAAATACACATGTCGATTTTCATCAACAAGAACACCAAGGTCATCACCCAGGGCATCACCGGCAAGACCGGTCAGTTCCACACGGAAAAATGCCAGGAATACGCCAATGGCAAGCATTGCTTCGTCGCCGGCGTGAACCCCAAGAAGGCGGGTGAGAAGATTTTCGAGATCCCCATCTATGCGTCGGTCAAAGAAGCCGCTTCGCAGACGGGCGCTACCGTTTCCGTGATCTATGTGCCGCCTGCCGGCGCGGCTGCTGCCATCTGGGAAGCTGTTGAAGCCGACCTGGACCTGGCGATCTGTATCACCGAGGGCATCCCCGTGCGCGACATGCTTGAGGTGCGCAACAAGATGAAGGCCAAGGAAGCCGCTGGCGGCAAGAAAACCCTGCTGCTGGGTCCCAACTGCCCAGGCCTCATCACCCCCGACGAAATCAAGATCGGCATCATGCCCGGTCACATCCACCGCAAGGGCCGCATCGGTGTGGTGTCCCGCTCGGGCACGCTCACCTATGAAGCGGTGGCGCAACTGACCGAAATCGGTTTGGGTCAGTCCAGTGCCGTGGGCATTGGCGGCGACCCAATCAACGGCTTGAAGCACATCGATGTGATGAAAGCCTTCAATGACGATCCCGAGACCGATGCTGTCATCATGATCGGTGAAATCGGCGGCCCCGACGAGGCCGAAGCCGCGCGCTGGTGCAAGGCCAACATGAAGAAGCCCATCGTCGGTTTCATCGCCGGCGTCACCGCTCCTCCGGGCAAGCGCATGGGCCACGCCGGTGCGCTGATCTCGGGGGGTGCTGACACGGCCGATGCCAAACTCGCCATCATGGAAGAGTGCGGATTCAAGGTCACGCGAAACCCCTCCGAGATGGGCAAATTGCTCAAGGCTTTGCTGTGAAGGTGACAGCCTAAGCACAATTACCAACGGGCCCGCATGACGGGCCCGTTACTCTTGCAGGCTGTCAATTTGACGTTTGCTGCCCCCGCACCAGCAAATGAAAGCCATCCTCTTTGGGTCGGGCGCTGCCGTGGTGGTGGTGGGTCTTGGCAAGTTCCTGCAGGTAAGGCATCACCAAAAAGCGACTGCGGCCGATTGATGCTCATCACCCTCTCACAAGAGGGTTGATCTACCATCGGAGCCCTTCAACATTGCTCCGGGAGAGATCACATGCAACGTCTGCAACAGGGCTTCACGCTCATCGAGCTGATGGTGGTGCTGGCCATCATCGGCGTTCTGGCTTCCTTTGCGTTGCCAGCCTACCAAGACTACACCATCCGCGCACGCGTCGGCGAAGGGCTCGCGCTCGCAGCCACCGCCAAAACCCAAGTCATGGAAGTGCTGGCCAACGGCAATGCCACCAGCGCGGCCGACGGCTATGCCGCGGGCTACCAATCGCCGGCAGCCACCCTCAATGTGGCCTCCATCGCCATCCAGCCTGCCAGCGGTGTCATCTCCATCAAAACCCAAGCGGCGGCCGGTAATGGCACGCTGCATCTGGTGCCCTACACCGGGACTCGTGAAGCTCCTGCGGTTTTGCCCAGTGGCATCAGCAATTTCACGCCTCCGGCGCAAGCCTCGGTGAGTTGGCGCTGTGTGGTGCAGGGCAGCGCTGTCCCTGGGGGACTCGCGCTGCCCGCCGGCGATTTGCTCCCTGCGAAGTACGCCCCGGCTGAGTGCCGTTGATGTGACCACCCTTCAAGGGCCCAGAGCTCTGCCGTCCCCTGCTGTCGCGTGGCTGGCCTGGGCGGCCATGGTGCTTCCCTGGTTGTGGCCCTGGGCACCCCCGCCCAGTCCGTCAGTGCCAGGTTTGTTGGTGACCTGGTGTCTCACGGCTTTGCTGTGGGGAGGTCTTGCCTGGAACACACGCAGTGCTTCGTGGCAGCGGTCCTCATCCGCTTTGATCATCTTGACGGTACTGCTGGCCTGGGCGGCTTGGCGAATGCCTGTGATGGATCTGGCGTTACTGGGAGGTCTTGCGGGCAGCGTGTTGTGCGTGATGGTGGCTTCGCAGTGCACACGCATGTCGCGCTCAACGCTGCTGCGCCATCTTTGCTGGGCCTTGCTGAGCGCTGCTGTCCTCTCAGCCGGCATTGCCGGCTTGCAGTACAGCGGCCTTCTGCACCAGCCCCTTGAGTGGCTGAGTTGGCTACACGCCAGTCCTAATGAGGAAGCCTATGGGCAACTGCGCCAGCGTAACCAGTTCGGATCGCTCATGTCTCTGGGGCTGGCGGCATGGCTGTATCTGGCTCGCAGGGGTGAGTTCTCTCGGCCGATGCGTCTGGTGACCTGGGCCAGCTTGTTGGCATTGACACTGGGCCAGGTGGCCTCGACCTCGCGAACCGGGGCGTTAACCTGGATAGTTTTGTGCCTGCTGGCCGGGTGGTGGCCCACACAGAGCAAAACCCCCGCCCATCACACAGGTGCGCGCTCAGGGGCGGCGCTGGCCCTGCTCGGATTTGTCTTGTTGTGCTGGGTCTTGCCCTCACTGGCATCTTCATTGGCCACCGTCGAACTGCCCAAGGCCAGCGCGCTTGAGCGATGGGTTGAACAAACCGAGGGCCCGGGCATTTGCGAAAGCCGGGTCGTCTTATGGCGCCACGTGCTTGAACTGTCCTTACAACGACCCTGGCTGGGCTGGGGATGGGGCGAGTTGGACTTCACGCATGCCACGCAAGCGGTACAGGGGGTACGGTTCTGTGGGCAGTTGGGGCATGCACACAACCTTCTGTTGCAGGCAGTGGTGGAGTGGGGCTGGCCGCTGTCGATCTTCGGTCTGGGTGCTCTCATGTTCTGGACAGTGCGACGACAACCCTGGCTGGCCCGTACCCCCGAGGCCGTGTTGGGATGGTCATGGCTGGGTGTGATTGGGGTACACAGCTTGCTGGAGTTTCCGCTGTGGTACGGGCCTTTTCAGCTGGTGCTTGGCCTGGCGGTCGGCCTGGTCCAGCCCATGCCCTCGACAGACAGTCGCGCAGACCATGCCACCAAGTCCTGGGCTCGATCACCCGTCTTGCGGGGGGTGGTGGCCCTGTGGCTCATGTGCTCGCTGTGGGCAAGCTGGGATTACCACCGCGTGTCACAAATTTTTCAACCCGCTGCACAACGCAGCGACGCCTGTCGCCAGCAACCGCTGACATGTCTGGACGACGTGGTGTGGTTTCATCAAGGAAGAGACTACGCCTTGCTCAGTCTGCGCGCTGGCACCCTGGATCCCCAACAGACCCGGGCATTGGCCCAACGCGTGGCCCATTTTGCCCCCGAGCCCTGGGTGTTGGCGCTCACGGCCGCCTTGCCTCCAACGCCCACGCCGGCTGCAAATCGCTAGTTAATACGGGTGGGCAAAATACCTGTCTCGAGCTAGCATGTTTCTAAGGGGGCTGTCAGCCTTCCAGAAGGGCGGCCGCATGTCTCCATCTCTCACCGGGCGCAAGGGCTGCGCCAGCCAAGCACTCCTTGCTGGGGCCTTGTGCCTCCTGCTGCAAGCCTGCAGCCAAGCACCGCTTGCACCCACAGTTTCTGTTGCCCCGCCAGCACCTGAGCTGACACCGCCTATTTCGGTAGACAACACACCCCCAGCCACGCTCCCAGCCACGCTCCCAGCCACGCCCCCAATCACTGCCGTCCACACGCCGGCCGAGTATCGACGACTGGCCGCGCGCCATGTGTACGAGCAGCATGCCTCTCGACTCTACAGTGGCCCCATGCCGCCTCTGCTGCAAGCGGTGGGCGTGCTGGACATCGAAATCGGTGCACAAGGCGAGGTGCGGGGTCTGAAATGGCTTCGAGCTCCCACGCATGTGCCCGAGGTGATGCGCCAGATAGAACAACTGGTTCACCGTGCAGCACCCTACCCGGCTCCCTTGAATCTGCGTAGCGTGACCTACACCGATACCTGGCTGTGGCATCACAGCGGGCGGTTCCAGTTGCACACCTTGTCCGAAGGGCAACTGGGTGAGTCGGGGATCAGCAACGCTCAAGAGCCGAAACGTCGCGCCTCGCCGCGCACGACTTCCACGCAAACAACGGTACTGTCTAGCAAGTGCAAGCAGCCGACTTCGAGTCTCGGTCAGGTGTCAGCGTATTGCTGACATGTGCACGCCGGAGTTATTCGCACCACCGGTTGAACGAGAGATCGTTCAAACACCAGGCCAGTTGATACCGGCAGCCGTTTTAGGCAGATTTTTGCCCTCTTTACGCCGCCCAGTGCCCACTCTTCCCCCCCATCTTCTCCACCAGCCTGACCCCCGTCATCGTCATCCCGCGGTCCACCGCCTTGCACATGTCGTAGATGGTGAGCAGGCCCACTTGCACCGCCGTCAAAGCCTCCATCTCCACCCCGGTCTGCCCCACGGTTTCCACAGTGGCGCGGCAGCACACAGCGTTGCGTTCTGGCACCACGGTGAACTCCACCGCCACGCGAGTCAAAGCCAGGGGGTGGCACAAGGGAATCAGATCGCTGGTTTTCTTGGCCGCCAGGATCGCCGCAATCCGTGCCACCCCCAAGACATCGCCCTTTTTGGCATGGCCGGATTCAATGAGTTCTCGCGTGGCCGGCAACATCTCGATCCAGCCCTCGGCGGTGGCGCGGCGGTGGGTGGATGCCTTGTCGGCCACATCCACCATGTGGGCTTGGCCCTGGGCATCAAAATGGGTGAGAGTCATCGGAGCCATCGCTAACGGTTAGTATGATGGTTGGATCATAAGGTCATGCCATTGTTCTCGCGTCTGCCCCCCCCCTCTCGTCGGCTCAGGCGACGGAACGCCACCCAAGCGACTCACCTGTTGTGCTTGGGCATTGGGCTTGCCATGGGCAGCTTGCACCTGCCCTTGGACGCGCGGACCGACACCCCGCCTGGCGCAGTATCGGCCCCTTCCGGCCCAACGCGTCTACCCAGTCTGGGGGACAGCAGTGAGATCTCCCTGGGCGAAGAACGCCGGCTGGGCGACAGCATCATGCGTGAAATCCTGCGTGACCCGGATGTCATCGACGACCCGGTGCTGGCCGAGTATGTGGGCGCGATGTGGCAGCGGCTGCGAGAGGCGGCAAAGTTGCGTGGCGAACTGTCGCTTGAGTTGGATGAGCAGTTCGCCTGGGACATGATCCTGGTTCGCGACAAAAGCGTGAATGCGTTTGCTTTGCCCGGTGGCTACATGGGTGTGCACCTGGGACTCATCGGCGTGGTATCTAGCCAGGACGAACTGGCCTCGGTACTGGCGCACGAACTCAGCCACATCACCCAGCGGCACATTGCACGCATGCTCACGCAACAGCAACGGCAGTCACCGCTCATGATTGGCACCATGATCCTGGGCTTGTTGGCCGCCAGCCGCAGCCCCCAGGCAGCGCAGGCCATGATGGTGGGCGGTCAGGCGGTGGCGGTACAAACCCAACTCAATTTTTCTCGTGACATGGAGCGTGAGGCCGACCGGGTCGGCTACGGCGTGGCCACGCAGGCCGGTTTCGAACCTTCGGGCTTTGTCAGCATGTTTGAGAAATTGGCTCAAGCCTCTCGGCTCAATGACAGCGGCGGTTATCCCTATCTGCGCAGCCACCCGCTGACCACCGAGCGGATTGCCGACATGCAAAGCCGTCAACAACTGCTCAGCGTCAAGGGCACTCCCGCCAGCGTCGATCTGGTGCACAGCCTCCTGTCGGCCCGCGCACGGGTGCTCTCTCAACCCAATGTGGACGCGTTGCGCTTCTTCAGCAAAGACGCCAATACCCAGCACGCCACACCGGTGCGCCAGGCTGCGGCTCTGTATGCCGGCGTGCTGGCTGACAGCCAGCTGCGCGAACTCGAACGCGCTCGGCAGCGACTCGCCTCGTTGAATCTGCTGACACAGCACGACCCCTCCGCACGTGAGCTGGTGCAGTTGCTGTCGGCCGAGTTGAGCCTGTCTGGCGGTCAAGCTTTACAAGCCGTGGCGCAACTGCAGGCTATCCCCCCACGGCGCACGGTACAGCTGCTGTTGGCGCAGGCCCGAATTGCCACCGGCTTGCCCGAACAGGGTCGCCTGGCGGCGCAGGACATGCAAATGTTTGTCAGTGCAAACAACCGTGATAGGACTGCCTGGGACTTACTGGGACAGGCGTTGGGCTTGCAGGGTGACGCCTTGCGCTCGTTGCGGGCACAGGCCGAGGCCAGTGCCTTGCGCTGGGAGTACGTGGGGGCACTGGACCGACTCAAGGCTGCGCAAGACCTCGCCCGCGACCGCGCGCGAAATGGCACCCTCAGCCGTGGCGATGAAATGGAGGCCTCCATCATCGACAGTCGGGTACGTGTCTTTCAGTCAGCGCGGCGGGAACAAATGCTCCAACGCTGAATGGATCACCAGGCCCATCGCCGAGTAGATCAGTGAGCCCAGCAGGGCGTGCCCGAAATTGCGCACCTGAAACCCCTCCAGCATGGCTGATGCTGCCCAGAACAAACCGGCGTTGATGACAAAGAAGAACAGCCCCAGGGTCACCAAGGTCACGGGCAAGGTCAACACCACCAGAATCGGCCGCACCACCAGGTTGAGTAAGCCGATCACCAGCGAGGCCGCCAAGGCAGCGCCAAAGCCGTGCACCTCCACCCCAGGATCCAGATTGGCCAGCGCCAGCAAGGCGGTAGCGCTGAGCAGCCATTTCAATATCAGCTTCATGGTGCTTTCAGGATAACACCGCCAGTACCGCTATGATCCATCCCCCACCTGCCTATGTCTGCCATCCACATCACCGACATCGAAGCCGCCATCAACCACTGGCGCGCCTTGAAGCCGTCCCCGGACGGCGTCACACTCGCGCCCGAGTTGCGCGCGCTGGCCGAGGTGTACGCACTGATGGTCTATTACCGCGAGGACGAAGCGGCCGAGCAGGGCTTTCCCAAGAAAGCCTATGAGGCCTGGCTGGCGTGGTACGACACCACCCAGGACACCCCCTGCATTGCGATTTGCTCAACCAGCCAAGGCGACGCCGAGTGCAAGGGCTGCGGGCGCAGCTTTGATGAAGTGCAGCGCTGGACCGAGATGAGCCCAGCCGCCAAGCGCGCCACCTGGCGGCGCATCACGATACTGGGCCAGGCCTGGCGCTTCAACCGCTACATCGAGCGATCGAAAGATCAGACTCGGCGTGCGAGCTCCGACGCCTTGCCCACGTAACTGGCCGGTGTCATGGCCAGCAGGCGTTGGCGCGCCTCCTCAGGGATATCCAGCGAACGGATCAAGCCGTGCAGGGCCTCGGCGGTCACGCTCTTGCCGCGTGTCACGTCCTTGAGCTGCTCGTAGGCGCCTTGCACGCCATAACGGCGCATCACGGTCTGAATCGGCTCGGCCAAGACTTCCCAGGCGGCATCCAGGTCCGCCTGCAGCGCTTCTTCATTGAGTTCGAGCTTGTCCAGGCCAATGGACATCGACTGGTAGGCCAGCGCGGTATAGCCCAGGGCCACGCCCATGTTGCGCAGCACCGTGCTGTCGGTGAGGTCACGCTGCCAACGGCTGATGGGCAGCTTCTCGCTCAGGTGGTGCAGCACCGCGTTGGCCAAGCCCAGGTTGCCCTCGGCGTTTTCAAAGTCGATCGGATTGACTTTGTGCGGCATGGTCGACGAGCCAATTTCGCCCTCGCGCAAGCGCTGCTTGAAGTAGCCCAGGGAGATGTAGCCCCACACATCGCGCGACCAGTCAATCAGGATGGTGTTGGCGCGCGCCACCGCATCGAACAGCTCGGCCATGTAGTCATGCGGCTCGATCTGGATGCTGTAGGGCTGAAAGCTCAGGCCCAAACCCACCGGATCAGGGGTGTCAGCCCGTGTCGCGGGCGGCGTTTCCACCACGCGCTGGCTGAAGGCCTCCCAGTCCACCTCGGGCCAGGCGGCGAGATGTGCGTTGTAGTTGCCCACGGCACCATTCATCTTGGCCTTGAGGGACACGGATGCGATCTGCTCGCGCACCTGACGCAAGCGCACCACCACGTTGGCGATTTCCTTGCCCACGGTGGTGGGGCTGGCGGTTTGACCGTGGGTGCGGCTGAGCATGGGCACCTCGGCATAGCGGTGCGCCATCTGGCGCAAACGATCGATCACGCCATCGAGTCCGGGCAACACCACCTCGGCACGGGCCGCCTTGAGTTGCAAAGCATGGCTGGTGTTGTTGATGTCCTCGCTGGTGCAGGCAAAGTGCACAAACTCCTGCACATGCGCGAGTTCCGCACGCACCGCCTCAGACAAGGCGGTGGATTCGAATTGCGCCTTGATCCAGTACTCCACAGCCTTGACGTCGTGGTTGGTCGTTTTCTCAATCGCCTTGATGGCCAACGCATCCTCCGTCGAGAATCGCTCCACCAAGCCCAGCAAATGCTGACGGGCTGCGAGACTCAAGGGGGGAAATTCCTTCAGACCCACCTCGCTCAATGCGATAAACCAGGTGATTTCAACTTGCACGCGGCAGTGCATGTAGCCCTGCTCGCTCATGAAGGGGCGCAGGCGCGCCAGTTTGCCGGCATAGCGGCCATCAAGCGGCGACAAGGCCGTCACGGTGGATAAGCTCATACCAGGATTCTAGGTGAGTGGTTCTGCCAGTCTGGTGCACCGTCAAACCGCCATGGGGCGCACAGCGCGTACGATCCGCCTGCCGATAGAATGCCTTCAACTCCAACACCCTCGCTTATGAAACTGATCGGCGCCATCGCAAGTCCCTACGTCCGCAAGGTCCGCATCGTGCTAGCCGAGAAAAAGCTCGACTATCAATTTGTTCCTGAGGACGTCTGGTCGGCCAGCACTTCCATCACCGATTCCAATCCGCTGGGCAAAGTCCCCTGTCTAGTGATGGAGGGAGGTGAAGCCTTGTTTGACTCTCGGGTCATCGTGGAATACCTCGACACACTCTCGCCAGTGGGCAAGTTGATCGCCAGCTCAGGGCGCGAGCGTGCCGCCATCAAGACCTGGGAGGCCCTGGCCGATGGCCTGCTCGACGCTAGCATCCTCGCGCGCCTGGAAGCCAGCTGGCCGGGCCGCTCTGCCCACGAGCGCAGCCAGGCCTGGATCGAGCGGCAGCTGCGCAAGGTCGACGACAGCCTGGCAGCGATGAGCCGCGGCCTGGGCGACAACACCTACTGCAGTGGCATCCACCTGAGTTTGTCCGACATCGCGGTGGGCTGTGCGCTGGGCTACCTCAACTTCCGTTTTCCACAGATCGCCTGGGCGTCGCGCCACCCCAACCTGGAGCGGCTTTACAACAAACTGATGCAGCGCCCAAGTTTCATTGACACCCAGCCGGGTTGAAACTGCCCTCACAG
>Ga0255101_1000475_pt1 | contig 10076 bp, 9 predicted proteins | sample Colum_Colum_RepC_2_FD_188588 | JGI IMG/M metagenome (GOLD analysis project Ga0255101, IMG submission 188588) | Freshwater microbial communities from Columbia River, Oregon, United States - Colum_Colum_RepC_8d | ecosystem: Environmental > Aquatic > Freshwater > River | place: USA: Oregon...
ATTTGCTGCACCCGATCAAACTGGCCGACCGTCCTACTATGCCTGGGCCGCGCTGCTGCGTTCGCTTTCAGCGTTTGAAGCGTATCGCGATAGTTACCGCGACAGTCTTAGCGTGGATCATATTGGCGAGTTGCTTGTGTTGCGCGAGGACTTGCCGCGCTCCCTGCATGCTTGCTTCGCGGAAATAAACGACACCCTGGCGCAAATTCAGGGCGAACAGGCTCGCGAAGTTCGTCGTCTGGTTGCTGAAGGTTATGCGCGCTTACGATTTGGCTCATGGCATGATGATTTTGCTGCCGATCCGGTGGCTGTGCTCGATCAGCTCATCATTGACTTTGCTATTATTGGTGAAGCCATAGCTCAAGCGTATTGGGCAGAAACCTAACGGATCAAACTCTCTCATGACGTACTGTATTGCCCTCAATTTGGCCGAAGGCTTGGTCATGGCTTCGGACACACGCACCAATGCGGGCGTCGATCATATTGCGACGTTTGCCAAAATGACGGTGCTGGAAGCGCCGGGCCGGGCGGTCTTGGTGCTGATGTCGGCGGGTAATCTGGCGACCACGCAAAGCGTCTTGAGCTTGCTGCGTCAGCGGGTCAGTGACACCGGACAGCCAGCCATTCTGAATGTGCGATCGCTCTACGATGCCGCCGTGGAAATTGGCCAGCTACTGCGTGAGGTGATTTCTCGCGACGCGGGTCAGCACGCCAGTGGCGTCGATTTTGGTTCGTCGTTTTTGCTCGGTGGCCAAGTCGTAGGCGAACCGCCGCGCTTATTCAATATTTATCCGCAAGGCAATTTTATTGAAGCCACGGTCGATACGCCGTACTTTCAAATTGGCGAGGCCAAGTACGGTAAACCCATTATTGACCGGGTGGTGAACTTTCAAACACCTCTGAAGGAGGCCAGCAAATGTGTGCTGATTTCCTTTGACTCGACCATCCGTTCAAATTTATCGGTGGGGTTGCCCATTGATCTGATGCTGTATCGTCGAGATGGCTTTCAGGTCAGCAGCAAGCAACGCATTGGCGAAACAGATCCTTACTACCAGATGATTCGCCAAACGTGGTCGCAAGGTCTTCGCGAGACCTTTGCGCGTCTGGCGGATCCTGACTGGGCTAATTAATCGCTGGTGACTTCGTCGCTAGCGGAGTCAGCAAACGGATAGGCCATTTCCCAGCGATTCACGATGCCGCAAAACAATTCCGCGGTGATGTGTGCATCGTAGAGCGCTGAGTGCGCCTCGCTTTGGTTAAACGCCAAACCTGCCGCCTCGCACGCACGAGCCAACACCGTTTGGCCATAGGCCAGCCCTGCGAGAGTGGCCGTGTCAAACACGGAGAACGGGTGGAAGGGCGATTGATTTTTTAAGTTTTGGCGATCAATGGCCGCATTGAGGTGGGCTAAGTCAAAATTGGCATTGTGCCCAACTAAAATGCAGCGCTTGCAGCCGGTGTCTTTTTGAACTTTCTTTAATGCCGCGAAAATGGTTTTCAAGGCATCTGCTTCGCTCACCGCTAGGCGTAGCGGATGGTTGGGGTTAATGCCGTTGAACTTCAGTGCTGCGGGATCTAACACCAAGCCTGCTTCGGGCTTAAGGTGAGCATGGAAGCGTTGTACCGGCTGCCATTGTCCTTCGGCATTCGGTAGTACGACGACGGCAGCGACCTCTAGTAAGGCATGCGTCCCGGCATCAAAGCCCGCCGTTTCGACATCCACAACCACGGGCAGAAAGCCGCGAAAGCGCGCTTTAACCGCGGGATTGCTCGCCAGTGTCGCGAGGTCGGGCGCTGTCTCGAAATCACTCACGCTTGCACCTGCCAGCTGATGTGTTCGCCGGCACGAACGGGCACAACTTCTGTGCTGCCGAACGGGTAGCTGGCGGGAACTGACCACGTCGATTTGACCAGCGTGATCGTGTCTTGATGGCGCGGCAGGCGGTAAAAGTCTGGCCCGAAGAAACTGGCGAAGCCTTCCAGTTTGTCGAGCGCGGAAACCGACTCAAAGGCTTCGGCATAGAGCTCGATAGCGGCATGGGCGGTGTAGCTACCGGCGCAGCCGCAGGCACTTTCCTTGGCGCCTTTCGCATGCGGTGCGCTGTCGGTGCCGAGGAAGAATTTTGGACTACCACTGGTGGCTGCCTCCAGTAATCGGGTCTGGTGGCGACCGTGCTTGAGGATGGGTAGGCAATAGAAGTGTGGACGAATGCCACCGGCCAACATGTGGTTGCGATTGAATAACAAGTGATGGGCGGTGATGGTGGCGGCTACGCGATCGGGCGCGGCGTTGACGAAGTCCACGGCATCGCCGGTGGTGATGTGTTCGAGCACGACGCGTAGGGTGGGATGACGAGCCACTAGCGGAGCTAGTACGGTGTCTAGAAAGACCTTTTCGCGCTCGAAAATATCGATATGGTTATGCGTCACTTCGCCATGAATCAGCAAGGGCATGCCCACTTCTGCCATGGTTTCAAGAACGGCATCAACCTTGCTTAAATCGGTTACGCCGGATTGCGAGTTAGTCGTGGCCCCGGCAGGGTAGAGCTTGACGGCATGAACAAAGCCAGTGGCCTTGGCACGCAAAATATCATCACGCGTGGTGCCTTCAGTGAGGTATAGCACCATCAGCGGCTCAAAGCTGGAGTCTGCAGGACGGGCAGCCAAGATGCGTTCGCGGTAGCTGCCGGCTTGCTCGGGCGTGACCGCAGGAGGTACTAAATTAGGCATAATGATCGCGCGGCCAAAGTAACGGGCCATCGCCGGGACGGTGTGGGCGAGCAGTTCGCCATCGCGCAGGTGCACGTGCCAGTCGTCGGGGCGGGTAATAGTCAGTGATTGCATGGCCATTCCAGGGGTCGTCAAACGCAGTAAAGACGCATAGGCTACCGGATGGCGACGAGTCGGCAAAGGTCGCAATGACATTGAGTAAAAATATGGCAGGCGATAAATCCGCAAAAGCAGCAGGCTGGGAGGCTGAGTACGACGCGATACGCGAACTCTTGTCGCATAAATTCGGTGTTTTGCGCTTTCCTATGCCGCTAGAGACAGACGTTCGTCACTACATGCACCAGCGTGCAGTGGCCACGCTGCGTGAAAGTTATTGGATGGTCTTTCTCCTGTACATTTGTTCCGTGGGCTTGGCGGTTCAGCAATTTGCGGCACCTTGGCGGTTACGTCAGTACCCGGAAGATTTTCAAGTCACGCTGTGGTTATTCACGGCGACGGGTATCGCCGTGGTGCTGGTGGCCATGTGCATTCGGTTTAAAGCACTCGACCGCTATCACATTTGGTACGTGGCGGTGGGCTCAGCCATAGCCCTGATCGCGCTCACCATTGGGCCATCGTTTTACTCGGACGACGCGTTAAAGCAGCAATCCTCGTATTTCATGATTTATGTGCTGCTGATTATTTATGGCGTAGCCAACCTGCGCTTGACGCAAGCGGCAGCGATTGGCGGTTGCAGCTTATTGGCGTCGTTTGCCCTTCTATATGCCACCGGCAGAACCCAAGAAGTGGGCACCTTATTGCAGTACGGTGTTATGGCTAATCTGGTGGGCTGCGGCAATGCCTATGTGCTTGAAGTTCGCGACCGCCGCTTATTTTTGCAATCACGGCTGCTTGAGTTGGAAAAGCGCCAACTTAATCGACTGTCTGAGCGCATGGTGCAATTGGCGCGTGAAGATGGTCTGACAGGCTTAGCCAATCGTCGCCACTTTAACGACACTTTTATGGTGGAGTGGGAGCGTGCGCGTCGAGAGCGTCAGCCGCTGGCGCTGATCTTTGTCGATGTGGATCATTTCAAAGCCTATAACGACAACCATGGACACCTTGAAGGGGATAGGGCGCTGGTCGCGGTCGCGGCCGCCATGAAGCCGTTGGCCCGTCGTGCCGGTGACTTAGCGGCACGCTATGGCGGCGAGGAGTTTGTTTTATTGCTGCCCAACACTACGAGTGAGGGTGCCAATGACGTTGCCCAAGAGTTACTGAGCCTTGTCGATAGCCGCCAAATTCCCCATAAAGCGTCATCGGTCGGGCGCTTTCTGAGTGTCAGTATTGGCGTCGCCAGCATCGTGCCCGATGTTCATTTAGCACCGTCGCAGCTCATTGATTTGGCCGATGCCGCGCTCTATGCGGCGAAAGAGAGTGGTCGCCATCAAATCGTGGTCAATGATCTCGGTTGATACCACGCGATGGCAGCGGTTCCCCGCGACGCGCTGTTTCGCGTACAATTTGCCGCCTGCTTTCGCTGCAACCCGTTTCAGCGTCTGCCCTCCATTTTCCTGCGCGTGAGTTCAATTCATGGCTGATATCAAGAAGGTCGTTCTGGCCTACTCCGGTGGTCTCGACACCTCCGTCATCGTTCGCTGGCTGCAAGACCACTACGGTTGCGAAATCGTCACCTTCACCGCTGACCTTGGTCAGGGCGAGGAAGTCGAGCCGGCGCGTGCCAAGGCTCAGGCCATGGGCATCAAGGACATCTTCATTGAAGATCTGCGCGAAGAGTTCGTGCGCGATTATGTGTTCCCGATGTTCCGCGCCAACACTATTTATGAAGGCGAATACCTGCTCGGCACATCCATTGCGCGCCCGCTCATCGCCAAGCGTTTGGTCGAGATCGCCAACGAAGTCGGCGCCGATGCCATCTCGCACGGTGCGACCGGCAAAGGCAACGATCAGGTTCGTTTCGAGCTCGGCGCCTATGCGCTGAAGCCGGGCATCAAGGTCATCGCCCCGTGGCGTGAATGGGATCTGACCTCGCGCGAAACGCTGATGGCCTATGCCAAGACCCGCGACATCCCCATCGATTTCGCCAAAGCTGGCAAGAAGTCGCCGTACTCCATGGACGCCAACCTGCTGCATATTTCCTATGAAGGCGGCGTGCTGGAAGACCCGTGGACCGAGTGCGAAGAGTCCATGTGGCGCTGGTCGGTGGCCCCGGAAGCGGCCCCGGATGTCGCGACGTATATCGACCTGACCTTCGAGAACGGTGATGTGGTGGCCATCAATGGCGAGAAGCTGAGCCCGGCCACCGTGCTGACTAACCTCAACCAGATCGGGGGTGCCAATGGCATCGGTCGTCTGGACCTGGTCGAGAACCGCTATGTCGGCATGAAATCGCGTGGCTGCTACGAAACCCCGGGCGGCACCATCCTGCTCAAGGCTCACCGTGCCATCGAATCGATCACGCTGGACCGCGAAGTTGCCCATCTCAAGGATGAGCTGATGCCGCGCTATGCCTCGCTGATCTACAACGGCTACTGGTGGTCGCCGGAGCGTCTGCTGCTGCAGGGCCTGATCGATGAGTCGCAGGTGCATGTGAACGGCGTGGTGCGCCTGAAGCTGTACAAGGGCAATGTCATCGTGGTGGGTCGTCAGTCAGCCAACTCGCTGTTCGACACACGCATTTCGACGTTTGAAGATGATGGTGGCGCCTACAACCAAGCCGATGCCGCCGGCTTCATCAAGCTCAATGCGCTGCGTATGCGCATTGCGGCCAACAATGGCAGAGCACTGCTCGGTAAGTGAGGGGCGCTACCCCTGCCGCGTTCCTGTTTTTCGGGCTACGGACGCCCGCAAAACAGGAACACGGCGAGGGTGACAGCGATCTTCGTTGCTGAGGGTGGTGGTTGAGTGGAAAGGCCTGCGATTAGCAGGCTTTTTTGTGGGCGGGGGTTTGAAAATTAATCTCATTATGAGATATTTCTCGGGCGCAGGGAGGCTGCCAGATGCGAGTGATCAGTAACAAGGTGTTGGTCAAGTTCGGAATGCGCCATCAGCAGGCTAGTGAGCCGTTGCAGGCCTGGCGCAAAATTGTTGAATGCACGGCATTCCAGGGCTTTGCTGATCTCAAGCGGGCGTTCAATGCAGTGGACAGGGTTGGCGACTATTATGTGTTTGACATTGCTGGTAACAAATATCGGTTGATTGTCGCCATTCACTTCAACACGCAAATGCTTTTTGTTCGCCATGTGCTCACCCATGCCGAATATGACAAGTGGAGGTCATGATGTTGGCTGTCAAGGAAATTGAAAGGCATTTCGTGGCATTGAGTCGTAGCGTGCCGTTAGGCCCGATAAGCTCTGAAGGTCACTATGACAAGCTGATAGAGGTCATGGCTGAGCTGATGGATGCCGGCGCTGCAAACGAAGCTCATCCGCTGGCGGCTTTGCTGGCAACAATTGGCGGGCTGGTGGGTGATTATGAGCAAAGCCGCAAGGCTGAGCCGGTATCTGCGGTCAGCATGCTGAACTTTCTCATGTCGCAACACGGCCTGCGCCAGTCCGACTTGCCCGAAGTTGGCAGCCAAGGCGTCGTCTCCGAGATACTGAGCGGAAAGCGCGACCTGAATGTGCGCCAAATTCAGGCGTTGGCCGCGCGTTTTGGTGTAGCCCCCGCCGTATTCATTTGAGGCCAGTGCCGCTGAAGCTGACTGGGTTACGGCGTCGTCAGCTTCAGAGGTACCACCAACATCCCTTCTTTAGCGTCACCCTGGCCTTGATCGAGCAGGAATACGCGTTCAGCCGCTACCGCTTTGCTTTCCAGCAGGGCGGCGACGATGGCTTGTCCGCGTTGCTGGGCGAGCGCGTTCAGGGCGTTGTCGCTGACGGGTTGCAGCCCGGCCAGGGCATCGATTAGGCGTGCTTCAAAACCGGCTTCGTTGAGCTCCATCTTGCCGTTCGGTGCAGGCACTTGCGACAGTTCGCGGAGGGCATTCACGGCTGAGCGGCTTTGAGCCTGGCGCAGCAGGTATTCCAGCGCTTCGATGCGTGTGTCCTTGCGACCTTGCAGGCGCAGGGCAACGGCAGCTTCGACTTTCTGACGCTGCAGGGCGGCACGATCCGCTTTGGCATTGCTGAGGCCGCGCACTTCGAGTTGCAAGGCCGGACGGGCGCTCAGTACCTTTTCCAGTTTGCCGAGGTTTTCGCGAGCGGCGTCGCTGAGTGCGCTGCTGCCGACCGCAAACGGGACTTCGCCGAGGCTGCCGCCATCGCCGCCGAGCAGGTTGCCGAGCACGCTGAATGGCGCGGTGATGGCGCGTTGCAGCAGGTTCACGAAGGCCTGCCAGATGATGGGGCCGATGGAGAACTCGGGGTTGTCGAGACTGCCGCTCAGGGGCAGATCGATGTCGATGTTGTCATCGACATCGCGCAGGATGGCGACAGCCAGTTTCAGCGGCAGACCGATGGACTCCGGTGAGTCGACCTTTTCACCCAGGCGCAGCTGGCGTAAGACAACCTTGTTCTCGGCTTTCAACTGGCGTTTCTGGATCTGGTAGTTGAGATCGAGATCAAGCTTGCCGCGGTCGATGCGATAGCCGGCAAAGCGTGCGGCGTAGGGCGTGAGGCTGCTGAGTTCGAGCTGGCGGAATTGCAGGGCCATGTCGAGGCTGAGGTCGCTGGCGAGCGGGTTCATCTGGCCACGAATGCTGACCTCGCCGGAAGGCGAGACGATGCCTTTGATGTCGACCTTGGCGCTGGAGACATCACGACTGTCGAGGCCGGTGATGCGGCCTTCGAGCTTTTCGATGCCGGTGGCAAAACCGGGCGTCATGCTCTGATCACCGAAGAGCATGGCGCTGCGGCGGACCTTCACCGTGTCGATGCGCACGGACATGGGTTTGGCCGTCTTGCTCGCTGGAGCCGCCGGCGCTGCCTTGCCGGCCTTGGGTGCGATGGCCAGTTGCGCCAGATTGAGCTGGCGATCCGGCGAGATCATCACCTGGCCGAAGAGGCCGTCGGTGTCGATGTTGTTGATGCGCACCTGATTGCGGTCGAGCTGCAGATCCAGCCCGTTGACTTGCAGGCGCTGGGCGGCGAGCAGGCGGGCATGATCGTTGCGATTGAGGATGTTGAGCTGCTGGATGCTCGTGTTGCCGGTCACGCGCACGCCGGCCTTGGGGTCCCACTTCAGCTGCAGATCGCTGCCAGCGGTGCCTTGCTTGAGTTCGATGGCCAGCTGTTGCGCGATATAGGGCTGAGCCAGCGTCAGCGGCAGGGCGCTGCTGTTGAGCTTGAGACTGATCGCCGGTTGCTCGATGTCGACCTCGCCGTCGATGGCTAACCGGCCTTGCTGGAGCTGAGCCGAGACTTGCAGCGGCAGCGGTTTCGGCGCCGGCCAGAGCAGCGGACCGGTTCTGATATTGATTTTGTCCAGCGTCGCCTTCATGGCTGGTTGCGTGCTGGCATCGCGCCAATGAATAGCCCAGTCGGTCAGCGCCAGTTGATCCAGCGTGAGCTGCCAGGGTTTGGCCGGAGCCGAGCTGTCGGCAGCGTCACTGGTCTTGGCGTGACTGTGCTTGCCGGGCTGAGTCAGTGCCTGCAGCAGCGGCAGATTGCCACGGCTGTCGCGTTGCATTTGCAGCGCTGCGCCGGATGCGTTGATCTTGCCAATATGCACCCTCTGCGCCGGCCAAGCGACGTCGATTTGGCTGATGTCTAGGTTGGGTAGATCAAACAGTGGTTGCTTAAGCTGACGCGGAAGGCGCAGCGAGAAGTCGCGTAATTGCAGAGCCGCTTGAGAGATTTTCGCCGAGGCCTGACCGTTCACGACCTGGGCTTGATAGGGGAGTTGCAGTGCAAGCCGACCACGGCTCACGGTCAGCGGTAACGGCTCTGGCAGCATGGCTTGCACGCGGATGAGTGGCAGATTGGCGAGGCTGAACTTGCCTTGGCTGCTGAGGTTTTTCAGATCGATGCGGCCATCCCAGGTCAGCTCTGTGTCGTCGTCGAGACGTGTGCTGAAGGCGATGCTGCCATCTTCCTCGCTGGCGTAGGAGCGCAGGTCGCGCACTTCAATGCGGCTGGAAGCGAGTCGGACATCCACGATTGGCTTCAGGTGCTCGTCGCGGAAATGCAGCTTGCCCTGATCCAGCAAAAAGTGGTCGATTGCCCAGCGCAGGTTGGATGGCGGCTCGTTAGGGTCCGATGCGGGCACCAGTTTGAGCAGATTGAGCTCGCCGGCGGGGTTGATGATGGCATTCACTTCCGGGCCGATTAACGCAACATCATCGAGGCTGATGCTGCCGCGCCAGAGCGAGGCCAGCGAGAGGTTGACGCGAATTTGCTCGGCGGCGACCAGCGTCTCGCGGCCATCCTGAATGCGTAGCTGTTGCAGGGCCAGTTCGCCCTTCAGTGGGTTGATGCGGATGTCGCCGACACTGAGCTGCACCGGCAGTTTTTGCGCGACGGCCCAGGGCAGTCCGCGCTTGAGCAGCGGCGGGCCGCCAAGCCAGAGCAGCAGGCACAGCGTCAGCCAGCCGACGAACAGGCGGAAGCTCCAGATTTGCCAGCGCGGACGATGCAGTTGCGGTGTGTTCGGCGTCGCGCCCTTTAGCTGCGTGGCGATGGCTTGCTCAGTCATATTGCTTGTCCTTGAAATCGCACAAATCCTCGATACGGCAGCTGCCGCAGCGCGGTTTGCGCGCGATGCAGGTGTAGCGGCCATGAAGGATCAGCCAGTGATGGGCATCTTGCCGAAACTCGCTGGGCACATGACGCATCAAGGCCGTTTCCACCGCGTCGACATCCTTGCCCTTGGCAATGCCAGTGCGGTTGCTGACGCGAAAAATATGCGTATCCACCGCGATGGTGGGCCAGCCGAACGCGGTGTTGAGCACCACATTGGCGGTCTTGCGGCCAACGCCGGGCAAGCGCTCCAAGGCGGCACGGTCTTCCGGTACTTCGCCGCCATGCTCGTCGAGCAGAATGCGGCAGGTCTTGATGGTGTTTTCGGCCTTGGTGTTAAACAGGCCAATCGTCTTGATGTATTGCTTTAGACCCTCAACGCCAAGTGCCAGCATTTTTGCTGGCGTGTCAGCGATGGCAAATAGTGGTCCCGTGGCCTTATTCACGCCAACGTCGGTGGCTTGCGCCGAAAGCAAGACGGCAATCAGTAACTCAAAGGGGTTGCGGTAATGTAGCTCAGTGGTTGGGTGCGGATTGTCGGCACGCAGGCGAGCAAAAATTTCCTGGCGTTTAGCGGCATTCATGGCGGGCAACACAGATGTTTAATTTCAGGCATTCTATCGTGCAATTTAAGCAGTGGTATGAATTGGAGTGATCACGATGACGAAT
>Ga0255101_1000478_pt1 | contig 10020 bp, 9 predicted proteins | sample Colum_Colum_RepC_2_FD_188588 | JGI IMG/M metagenome (GOLD analysis project Ga0255101, IMG submission 188588) | Freshwater microbial communities from Columbia River, Oregon, United States - Colum_Colum_RepC_8d | ecosystem: Environmental > Aquatic > Freshwater > River | place: USA: Oregon...
TTGTTGAATTGTGAAGATGCTTTTTATAAAAAAGCTATTTCTTTAAGACATCCCCTCATTTTTTATTTTGGTCATACAGCGACATTTTTTATTAATAAATTTATGGTTGCGGGCTTAATTGACAAGCCAATTGATCAAAGACTTGAGTCAATGTTTGCTGTTGGTGTTGATGAGATGAGCTGGGATGATTTGAATGATGCTCGTTATGACTGGCCAACTGTGGACGAAGTAAGGGCTTATAGAAAAAAAGTAAGAGAAGTTGTTGATGGTGTTATCAAAAATACGCCATTCACTCTTCCGATTGGTTGGAGCGATCCTTTTTGGATTGTATTAATGGGCATTGAGCATGAGCGCATTCATTTAGAAACATCCTCGGTACTGATTCGCCAGCATGCTTTGAGCTATGTTAAGCCGCATCCCGATTGGCAGCCTTGTCGAGATGGTGGAGATGCACCTACAAATACCTTGGTGGATATTCCTGGTGGTCAAGTAACATTAGGACGCCAACTCACTGACCCTATATATGGATGGGATAACGAATACGGCCATCACCATGCTGAAGTATCAAAGTTTCAGGCTTCTAAATACTTGGTTACCAATGGTGAGTTTCTGGAATTTGTTGAAAATGATGGTTATAACAATGATCGTTATTGGGATGAGGAAGGGCTTGCATGGAAAAAGTTTGCAAAAGTTACCCATCCCACATTCTGGGTTAAAGATAGTTTGGGTGCATGGAAGTTACGTCTTTTAGCTGAAGAAGTTCCTATGCCATGGGATTGGCCTGTTGAAACTAATTGTCTGGAAAGTAGGGCTTTTTGCCGTTGGAAATCGGAAGAGTCTGGCTTGCCAGTTCGGCTCCCAACTGAAGATGAGTGGAATCGAATCTACGATCATGTGCAGCTGTCTGATGTACCGCATGCCAGCTTGGCCAATGGGAACCTTCATTTGGATCATTGGGCATCAAGCTGCCCAGTCACTCGTTTTTCTCATGGTGACTTAAATGATGTCGTTGGTAATGTTTGGCAATGGTGCGAAACACCAACCTATCCATTTGATGGCTTTGATGTACATCCAGTTTATGATGATTTCACCAGCCCGACTTTTGATGAGCGCCATAACATTATCAAAGGGGGTAGTTGGATGTCTGCTGGAAATGAATCGCGACATGTGTCGAGATATGCTTTTAGAAGACATTTTTTCCAGCATGCAGGTTTTCGCTACATCGTGACCGATACACCGATCACAAACCCAGCTTCTACTTATGAAACAGATGCGATGGTTTCTCTTTATGATGAATTTCATTATGGGGACGATGCCTTAGGTGTTCCTAATTTCATGAAGGCAATGTCTGAGCTATCCATTGAGGCTCATCGCCTCCACGGCAATGGCAAGCAAGCCAGGGCTTTAGATTTAGGTTGTGCTACAGGTCGAGCAACCTTTGAGTTAGCGAAGTTTTTTGACAAAGTCATTGGCATTGATTTTTCTGCACGTTTTATTCAAGTAGGAATGCGCATGGCGGAATTAGGTTCAATACGCTATTCGATTCCAGTAGAAGGTGATTTAACCAGTTACCATGAGCGCCGCTTGGATGATTTGGGATTGAATGAAACTGTTAATAAAGTTGAATTCTGGCAAGGTGATGCTTGTAATCTAAAAGATATCCATACTCATTTCGATCTTATTCTTGCTGCTAATTTGATTGATCGTCTCTATTCTCCAAGACGCTTCCTTGAGTTAATTTCTGAGCGTTTAAACCATGGTGGATTGCTTGTGTTGGCATCACCCTATACGTGGTTGGAGGAGTACACGAAAAAATCAGAGTGGATTGGTGGGTTTAAAAAAGATGGTGAATCATTCACTACTTTAGATGGTCTGAAAGAAATACTGGGGGCCAATTTTTCTTTGGTTGAAGGCCCCAAGGCTGTGCCATTCACCATTCGAGAAACGGCGCGGAAGTACCAACACACTTTAAGTGAGGTCACAGTATGGAAGCGCAAATAATGTCGGCGGAAGACAAGGCTCTTTTAAGAGATCGTTCTCTCGGTGCTGTGATGGGTGCCTTTATCGGAGATGCCTTGGGGGTTGGTCCGCACTGGTATTACGATCTTGATCAGCTGGTCCATGATTATGGACCGTGGATTGATGGCTACACACAAGCTAAAGTAGGGCGCTATCATGAGCACCTCCGTCCAGGGCAGTCTTCACAATCAGGCATTATTCTTGAATTAATGCTGCGCTCCCTTGTTGAAAAAGGGGCTTATGATGAAGCAGATTTTTGTCAGCGACTAGATCAGGATCTTTTTCCGCTTTTAGATGGCACGCCAATGAATGGTCCAGGCGGCTACACCAGTCAATCAATTCGTGATGCTTGGCGTAAACGAGTGATTGAGGGTCTTCCATGGGGAAGTATTGCTGGTAATGCAGATAACACTGAAGCAGTTGAACGCATTATTCCTATTGCTATACGCTACGCACTTAGACCATCTGAATTGGCTCGTGCTGTCATAGCTAATACATCTTTAACCCAAAATGATGGCACAGTTTTGGCCATGACTGCAGCTTACGGTTCGGTGCTTGGCATGTTAATTGAGGGGCATCGTTTAGATGAGAAGATCTCAGAAAAATTACTGATGCGAGTTAAAGCAGGTGTGTTGCCATTTCATACCATTACAAAAGGTAAGTTAGAGGCGCCTGATAAAAATCAAAAAGAGAACCGTGTTGATGGGGTATTTCCATCTCCGGATGCCTTATTGACGCCATCAAATATTGCGCGTGCTGCAAACGATCCGGCTATTTCAATTGAACCAGCCTCTAAGGTGGGTTTGTTGTATGGTTTGCCTTGTGCTGTTTATCACCAATTCCCAGCTGCCTATTACTTAGCCGCACGTTTTTCAAATGATTTTGAATCTGCCGTATTACACGCTATCAATGGTGGCGGGCAGAATCTTTCTAGAGCAATGCTGTCTGGAACTCTCGCTGGTGCGATGGTCGGTTTATCTGGTATCCCTGAGCGATTTATTGCAGGACTGGATCGTGCTGATTCTTTGTTGGTGCTTGCCAATCAATTGGTTGATGACATGCTTGCTTGAGCTATTTCGGGGATCTGATCGGTTAAATCAGTTAAATCAAATTAACCCTTAAGGGTTTTTGAAGGGTATTCACCAAATTTAGCGTAATAAGATTCGCTGAAATGACTTAGATGCATGAAGCCCCAGCGCAAAGCTACTTCAGTAACTGTAGTGTTTGAGTTACTCAGTTTTGCAGCAGTTAAATCCTTGTGGACTAAATCTAGTCGGAGATTTTTCAAGAAGTTTTTCGGACTATTGTTACGGTATTTTTGAAAGCCATTGTGTAATGTTTTTAAACTGATACCTACATACTCGGCAACATCTTGCAAAGTAATAGCCTCTGCCGCTTTTTCCCGCATATACTCTTCAGCCCTCTTAATATATTGAGGCGTGATAATTTTTTCTGGTTGGAGTAACTCTAGAGAGTATTGATTTTTTTGATTAAGTAGCAAAGAACTAACTAATAACTGTTCTATTTGCTTGGTAATCATTGGAAAAGTTTTTGCTGACTCCGACACAAATGGGTTTGATGCCAACAAATGAATGATGCTTTGATACATTTCAAAGCCTGATGACATATTCAAAGAGGATGAAAATTTGACATCCTTTTTAATGGGATGTCCCAGAAGTGACTCGCAAGTTCTATGGATTAAATCTTTATCGATTCGAATAATTAATTGATTGCAATTCTCACCCCATTTCATTGATAGTGGATCGCTGGTATTAATGAGTGCTGCCGTACCTTTATTGGCGTTAACAACACCTTCTTCTACGGTTGCATCCATGACACCGGTCATTGGTAGCATGATCAATAAAAATTTCTCAAATGGGTCGCAAGTGATGTTGACACTTGCCCCGTATCCTAGGGTGTTAACAGAGACATTTTCGAGTTGCAAATGATTCATGTCAGCACTTAAATGTTTTTCTTGTCCGAGAACATTTAAGTTGTGTGGGACAAAAATATGCCCAACTTTGTGACGCACCTCATCAACCTCATCACTGCTGTGAAAAAGTGGATATTTATCTAACCATGAAGTTAGCTTAGAGAGTTCTTCTGTTTTCAGCATTATTAATACGGTTTATTGCTTGTTTAGAGTTTCGTAACTTTTGGAAATTCTCGATATTAGGGTAAATATGGATGAGGGTAATTCACTATAAAAAGCTTAAAAAAGTGTTTATTTATTAGGGTAATCCTGTAGAAATTGACCTACTTTTTTTTAAATTACCTTTTAAGGATACCCCCTTCACTAAAAGGATAGGACATGAAATCAATCCGATGAATGATTGACCCAAATCAACATTTACTCGGATTCATTTTGCAACTAACTCAAAACATAAAACCTATTCAAAAAACCATGATTGGACATGGCTTATTGATGATGCTTGTAGGACTAGCTACAGGATTATTGCTATGGGTTTCTTTGTTGGGAGGCTTTGAGATTTATCCCGGTTTTATTTTAAGTTTTAACTTGGGTGGGACACCTGAAGGCTGGGCAAAAGTTCATCGAGGTATTCCAATGAACTCATTAATGGTTTTGGTATTTGCTTTTGTAGTGGGAAGTCTTGGTTTTAGTTCTAAAAAAGAAAATATTTTGGGATGGATATTTATTGCTACTGGTTGGGCCAATACGGTTTTCTATATTGCTGCCAACTATTCAGGTAATAGAGGTTTAAGTTTTGGAGAAAACAAGTTTGGAGCATCAGATGTTTTTTCTTTTATAGCTTTAGCACCAGCTTATTTATTTGGTGTTTTAAGCATGATAGTTATTTTTCAAATGGCAGTTCATTGTTTGAAGAAAAGTTAATTTTTTATTTAATTTATCAGACGTAAGGAGTAATCATGACTATATTAAACAGATCAGAGTGGTATGACGTTGTTAGGGATACTAATTGGGTACCTAAGTACGTAACACAAGAAGAATTATTTCCAGATCTTATGTGCGGATCTATGGGGATTTCATTTAAAGATTGGACTTCATTTGATGAACCATACAAGCAGTCATATCCAGAATATGTGAAAGTACAACGCGAAAAAGATTCAGGAGCATATTCTGTTAAAGCCGCTCTAGAGCGTAGTGATATCTATGAAAATGCTGTTCCAGGTTGGAAATCTGTTTTAAAACTTCATTATGGTATTGCTGCTAGATCAGAGTTTGGAGCAGCAAGTGCTGAAGCGCGTATGGTCCGTTTTGGTCCAGCTCCTGGTATGAGAAACATGGCGACCATGGGCTCACTTGATGAAACTAGACATGGTCAAATTCAACTTTATTTCCCACATGAGCATATTAGTAAGTCTAAGCAATTTGATTGGGCTCATAAAACTTACGACACAAATCAATGGGCAGCTATAGCGGCTAGATCATATTTTGATGATGTGATGTTAACCAGAGATGCTATTGGCGTTTCAATTATGTTGACCTTTGGTTTTGAAACTGCTTTCACAAATATGCAGTTCCTTGGTTTAGCTGCTGATGCTGCTGAAAATGGAGATTTCACTTTTTCAAATTTAATTTCTAGTATTCAGACTGATGAGTCTCGTCACGCTCAAATTGGTGGCGCTGCACTTAAGGTTCTATTAGAAAACGGTAAAAAAGAAGAGGCTCAAAAATTATTAGATATTTCTTTTTGGAGATCTTGGAGAGTATTCACTGCCTTGACAGGTCCGGCAATGGATTACTACACACCATTAGAACATCGCAAATCTTCTTTCAAAGAATTCATGTATGAATTCATTATTAACCAGTTCGTAAGAGCTTTAGAAGATTTAGGCCTTGAAAAACCGTGGTACTGGGATATTTTCATTGACCAATTAGACTCAGCATCACATTCTCAACAAATGGGATTCTATTTCTGGAAACCAACCCTTTGGTGGAATGCTGCTGCAGGTGTTACGCCAGAAGAGCGTGATTGGCTAGAAGAGAAATATCCTGGCTGGAATGATAGTTGGGGTCAATGTTGGGATGTGATGGTTGAAAACATGCTGGACGGCAATATGGAAAAAACATATCCAGAGAATCTGCCTTATCTATGCAATATGAGCCAGTTACCAATTATTGGACGCCCAGGTAAGGGTTGGGATGTTAAAGATTATCCATTGGAATATAAGGGTCGCTTATATCACTTTGGTTCAGAGCCGGATCGTTGGTGCTTTGAGCAAGACCCTGAGAGATACGCCAATACAAGAACTCTTGTCGATCGATTCTTAGCTGGTGATGTTCAGCCACCAACATTAGAAGGTATCTTAAATTACATGAGCTTAGGACCTGGTGAAATTGGTGATGACGCTGAAGGATATGCTTGGTTAGAGGCATATAAAAATCATCCTAAGTATAAAAAAGCAAGTTAATTAATAAATTTAGAGGTAACAGAAATGGCTTTATTTCCCTTATGTGTCAATTTTGAAGGCGACTTTGTTCTTCAACTAGTGCCGGTTGATAGTGAGAACTCGATGGATGAGGTGGCGAAAGCCGCCGCACATCATACGGTGGGTAGAAGAGTAAAGGATCAGCCTAATAGGGTTTTGCGAGTTAGGCGCTCAGGCGAGAGTTTCTTTGCAAGAAATATGAAGGTTTCCGAAAGCGGTTTAAAGCCGACGGAATGTGTCGAAATAATTTGGGAATAAAAGAATGGCGTTTAAAAAAGTTTGTACCGTTGAGGATATTTGGGAAGGTGAGATGGATTCCTTTGAAGTTGACGGTAAAGAGGTTTTATTAGTTTGCAAGGATGGTGGAGAGTTCACTGCTTTTCAGGGTATCTGTCCCCATCAAGATATTCCCCTAGTTGAAGGAACATTTGACGGCAAGATTATTACTTGTAGAGCGCACTTGTGGAGGTTTGATATTTGTTCCGGTAAGGGCGTAAATCCTTCAGATTGTGCATTGGCTCAATATCCAGTCAAGGTAGATGGCGAGGATATTTATGTAGATGTAGAAGGTATTGAACCTTTATTTGCCCATACTTAATTAACAAAAAAGGAAATTTAATGTCGTCAGAATTAATGGGGAATAACAAGGTTGGCCCAGTTATGCGTGCAGGTGAGTTGGCCTTAGCAGTTGTAGAAGCAGCTAAAGAGGATAACCCAGGGAAAGAAATTAATGTCGTTGATAAAAAGGCGTACTTAAGAATTGAAACAGATGACGAAATGATCCTCAGAAGAGAAACAATCGAGGAAGTATTAGGCAGGCCTTTCAAATTAAACGATCTTGAAGTTGATTTGAGCTCATTTGCAGGCAGGATTGATACGCAACAAGAGTTCATTAGATTTTATTTTGAAAAAAAAGCTTGAGTTAATTATTTAATTAAATATTAGGAAATATCAAATGTCTCAAACAGAAAATGTAAAGCCATTGAAAACTTGGAGTCACTTAAGCAATAAAAGAAGGAAGCCAAGTGAGTATGAGATCGTTACAGCCAATCTCCATTTTAATAATAGAGAGGCTGACGCTCCCTACCAAGTTGATTCAAATATGTTTATGAATGAGTGGTACAAGAAAAATACATTTGGTAGTCAATTGCAGCATCCCGATTGGAATGCTTTCCGAGATCCGGATGAGGTTGTTTACCGAACTTATACGATGATGCAAGATGGTCAAGAAAATTACGTATATGGCTTATTTGACCAATTTAGCAATAGAGATCACGATAAATCCTTAGATGCTAATTGGATAGGTACTCTTGCTTTGCGATTTGCCCCTGCACGATATCTATTCCATACTGTTCAGCTACAGTCAGCTTATATCGCTCAAACCGCTCCTGCCAGCACAATTACTGTGTGCGGCATTTTTCAGATGGCAGACTCTTTCCGCTGGTTAACTCATACAGCTTATAGGTCGAAAGAGTTATCAAATTCATATCCAGAAAAAGGCTTCACCAAAAAAGAGCAATCTTATTGGGAAAATGAGCCGGTCTGGCAAGGATTTAGAGAGTTAACTGAAAAATCACTAATAGCATGGGATTGGGCTGAGTCATTTGTGTCTTTAAACCTAGTAGTTAAGCCTGCCATTGAGGAGGCTGTTATTAGAAAGCTAGGTGAATCAGCAAGACATAACAATGATCAACTATTGGCTATGTTATGCGACGCACAATTAATTGATGCTGAAAGACATCGTCGCTGGACAGCTGCTCTAGTAAAGATGGCTTTAGAAAATGAATCAAACCGTGCAGTTATACAGGGTTGGATCAATAAGTGGGAGCCGTTGGCAGACAAAGCAATTGATGCTTATTGTAGCGGTATGCCAGATGTTCCTAATGCAGCTAGCGACGCTAAAGCAGCCTCTCGCGCTTATAGAAAATCTTTGGGATTCTAAATAAAGACGCCATGATGGTATCCAATCAAATCAACATCAATGGCGAAAAGGATGTGTGTATGCAGCACAGTGAAGATACTGTGTTGCTAGCTTCACTCAGATCTGGTTTTGGATTCCCTTACGAATGTAATGCGGGCTCTTGTGGAAGTTGCAAGTATGAGTTGTTGTGCGGCCAGGTTGAGTCCTTGTTTGATAACCCGCCAGGGTTAACCGCAAGAGATATACGAAAAAACATGTACTTGGGATGTCAAACCAGAGCAATTTCTGATATTTCCATTAAAACAAGGCTGTCTGATGAGTATGTGCCTTTAACAAAAACTGAAAGACTCAAAGCACGATTTGTGGGTGCACATGACGTCACTCATGACATCAAGGAGTTTGTTTTTGTTACTGATCAAGCGGCAAATTTCCAGCCAGGACAATACGCACTTTTAACGTTCCCTAATCTAGGGATCAAGCGTGCTTACTCAATGTCAAATTTGGCGAATTCAAAAGGTGAGTGGTGTTTTCAGATTAGAAAAGTACCGAATGGGAAAAGTACTGATTTTTTATTCAATGAAATTTCAGCTTCTGATGTTATAGAAATTGACGCTCCGTATGGAATGGCATATGTCAGAGACAACTCTAGAAATATTGTTTGTGTGGCTGGCGGTTCAGGTCTTGCCCCTATGGTGTCGATAACAAAAGGCGCTTCTGAGCAGGGCCTATTGAAAAATAAAAACCTACACTTTTTTTACGGTGGCCGAAGTTATAGAGATGTTGGGGTTGAATCTCAATTAACTAATTTACCTGAATTTGGAACAAAAATTTTTTTCCATCCAGTTGTTTCTGAATCATCAGAAGAGAATTTAAAACATTGGTCTGGTGAATTTGGTTTTGTACATGAGTCAGTTGAAAAAAGATTGGGAGGGCATTAAAGATTATGAGTTTTACTTTGCTGGACCACCACCGATGACAAAAAGTTTACAAGAAACCTTGATGCTGAAACATCAAGTTCCTTTTAATCAAATCCATTTTGATCGTTTTTTCTGAAATTTATTTATCAACAACAAGTGAGGGGGATCTATGAAGCCACTAATTAAAGGAACATTGCTTTTAGCTTTAGTTTCTAATTTGGCATTTGCAGTAACTAACGATGATATTGAAGGTTCTTTCAATCCTTATAAAAAAGGAATGCCAACCATTCCTGGTTATACGCCTGGAATGGTCATTGACAAAGCCAACGTTAATTCTTTTAAAGAGTATTTGGATCCGGCCACATTTGCGCTCGTATCCGATGGTTCTTTGGTGTTATCGACTGAGCAAGGTCATTCAGTGATGCTGCATCCCAACTATATTGCCGCCACTCAAAAAAATGCCGCCAATGTGAAGTTGGGAGCGAATCCAGGCACCATTGAAGGTTATGTGGCTGGTCGACCATTTCCAGTGAATCCGCAAAAAAGTGATCCAAGAGCAGGTGAGAAATTAGCGTTCAACTATAAGTATTCACAAATTGTTGGCGATAGCGGAAGAATTTTCCCTTTTTACTGGACATACATTGACTATAAAACTGCGAAAAAAGAAAAACGCGTTGAGTTCGACTTTAATTTTATTAGTTTGAAGCATCGCACAACGCAGGCACCAATTGAAGATATCAAGCCTAATGC
>Ga0255101_1000480_pt1 | contig 9983 bp, 10 predicted proteins | sample Colum_Colum_RepC_2_FD_188588 | JGI IMG/M metagenome (GOLD analysis project Ga0255101, IMG submission 188588) | Freshwater microbial communities from Columbia River, Oregon, United States - Colum_Colum_RepC_8d | ecosystem: Environmental > Aquatic > Freshwater > River | place: USA: Oregon...
CTGCATCCCTTCTATACCGCCAGCGTGCGGGAGTTCCAGGCAGCGGGGCGCCCGATCGTGGGTTCGGCCCCAGTGGGCCACGACGGCACCGAGGCCTGGCTGCAGGCCATCGGCACGGCAGCCGGCGTGGCGCAGGAGCGCATCGATGCCGCCAAGAACCGCATTCTGCCGGCCATCCGGGGTGCGCTTGCCAAGATGCCCATCCGCGGCCGCATCACCCTGAGCGGTTACGAAGGCTCCGAGTTGCTCGTGGGCCGTCTGCTGGTGGAGTCGGGCGCCGACCTGCGTTACGTGGGCAGCGCCTGCGCGGCCACGCCCTGGTCGCAGGCCGACCGCGAGTGGCTCGAGGCTCGCGGTGTTCAGGTGCAGTTTCGGGCCTCGCTTGAGCAGGATCTGGCGGCCTTCAAGGAATACAAGCCTGATCTGGCCATTGGCACCACGCCGGTGGTTCAGGCGGCCAAAGAGGCACGCACGCCGGCTCTTTACTTCACCAACCTCATTTCGGCCCGCCCGCTCATGGGCCCGGCCGGCGCGGGGTCACTCGCCACCGTGATCAACACGGCCATTGCCAATGCCTCGCGCTTCGATGCGATGCACGACTTCTTTGGCGATGTCGGCCAGGGCCATGCGGCTGGGGTGTGGGGCGGGCTTGAGGGCGTGCCCCAGGATCGTCCTGAGTTTCGCGAGCACACGCGGCGCCAGGTCATCAAGCTCATGAAGCGCCGCAAGGCCGAGGAGATGATCTGATGCTCGTCCTCGACCACGATCGTGCCGGCGGCTATTGGGGCGCGGTGTATGTCTTCACCGCGATCAAGGGGCTGCAGGTGGTCATCGATGGCCCGGTGGGTTGCGAAAACCTGCCCGTCACCTCGGTGCTGCACTACAGCGATGCCCTGCCTCCGCATGAGCTGCCCATCGTGGTCACCGGCCTGGCGGAAGAGCAGCTCGGCCGCGAAGGTACCGAAGGCGCCATGAAGCGCGCGCACAGCGTGCTTGATCCTGATCTGCCTGCGGTGGTGGTCACCGGTTCGATCGCCGAGATGATCGGTGGCGGCGTCACGCCCGAAGGCACCAACCTGCAGCGCTTCTTGCCGCGCACCATCGATGAAGATCAATGGCAGTGCGCCAATCGCGCGATGTTCTGGCTGTGGTCTGAATATGGTCTGCGCAAGGTGCCCGAGCGCAAGCCCCGGGCGCCCGGCGAAAAGCCGCGCGTAAACCTCATCGGACCGAGCTATGGCGTATTCAATTCGCCAAGCGATCTCGCCGAAATCCGTCGCCTGGTGCAGGGCATCGGCGCCGAGATCAACATGGTCTTTCCGCTGGGCTCGCATCTGGCCGATGTCTCGCGGCTGGTCGAGGCCGATGTGAACATCTGCCTGTACCGCGAGTTTGGCCAGATGCTGTGCGAAGCGCTCGATCGCCCCTGGCTGCAGGCGCCCATCGGACTGCACAGCACCACCAAGTTTCTGCGCACACTCGGCGAACTGCTCGACCTCGATCCCGAGCCCTTCATCGCGCGCGAAAAGCACACCACCATCAAGCCGATCTGGGATCTGTGGCGCTCGGTTACCCAGGATTTCTTTGGCACCGCGAGCTTCGCGGTCGTGGCCACTGAAACCTACAGCCGCGGGCTTCGCCATTTCCTTGAAGATGAAATGGGCCTGCCCTGCCACTTTGCCGTGGCCCGCAAGCCCGGCGACAAGACCGACAACGCCAGCGTGCGCGAGATGGTGCGCAGCAAGCCGCCCCTCATTCTCTTTGGCAGCTACAACGAGCGCATGTACCTCGCCGAGGCGGGGGGGCGTGCGGCCTTCATCCCGGCGTCGTTTCCGGGCGCCATCATCCGCCGCCACACCGGCACGCCCTTCATGGGCTATGCGGGCGCGACCTACCTCATCCAGGAGGTCTGCAACGCGCTCTTCGATGCGCTCTTTCACATCCTGCCGCTGTCCACCGACATGGACCGCATCGAGGCCACGCGCAGTCGCGCTTCGGGCGCGGCTTCCATGCCCTGGTCGCCCGAGGCCCATCGCAAGCTCGATGAGCTCATCGAGGCTGAGCCGGTCCTGGTGCGCATCTCGGCCGCCAAACGCATGCGTGATCGCGTCGAGCAGGAGGCCCGCGAGGCCGGTGAAACGCAGGTGCAGCTTGAACGTCTTCTGAAATTGTTCGGACGAGCCAGGGAGGGGCAGGTCGCGTGATCCGTGAACTGAATCCCGCCCGGGGCGGACGAACGATCGGCCGGGTTGACCCGGTCATTGGGTGCCTGGGTGACACCACCCAGGCTGTTTGGGTCTTGCCGCAAGGCAACTCTCTGAAAGGCAACAACCATGGCTGAAAAAGTGAATCCGTCCGGTCTGACGGACGCGGAGTGCCAGGAGTTCCACCAGTACTACCTGCAGGGTTACATCCTGTGGGCCGTGGGTGCATTCGTCGCCCACAGTCTGGTGTGGATCTGGCGCCCCTGGTTCTGACCTCGTAGCAAACCATCCAAGGAAGCAGTCATGGCACATGTGCATGCGAACCACCCTGTAGCCAGCGAACTCGGCAAGCGTCTCGAAGGACTTCACCTGGTCTTTCTCGTGCTGTTTACCGCGTTTCTGGTGCTTGCCATGTGCGGGCAGCTGCTCACCTGGAACTGGCGGACCTGGCTCCCCGGAGCCGAAGGGTCGAGATCGTTGTGGTCTGGCGTGAAAGCGGCGGTCTACACGGTCATCTCCCACCTCAGTTAGAGAAAGGACTGAAACATGTGGCGTTACTGGCGAATCGTCGATCCGCGCAAAGCGATCATCCTCACCGGACTCCTGATTGCGTTTGTGTCGACGAGCATCCACCTGATCCAGATCAGCGGGGATCGTTACAACATCAACACCTGGCATCCCGACACGGTGAAGGCTGCTGCGGCGAAGGCGGGGCAAAACGCTCCCAATCCGTCGAAGTAAGCGTCTCGTTCTGGAGAACGGACCGGTGCGGCCAGGTCAGCACGACTGGCTGCACCCGTCAAAGAACACAAACCCTGAGCATTCGATCGAGCCCATGAGCCCGCTGTTGAAGGCGTCGGGGTTGGAGGACCACACATGGCCATGCTGAGTTTTGAAAGGAAATACCGCGTACGGGGCGGCACCTTGGTCGGAGGCGATTTATTCGACTTCTGGGTCGGGCCTTTCTACGTCGGATTTTTCGGAGTGACCACGGCGTTTTTCGCGCTGCTGGGCACCGCAATGATCATCTGGGGCGCGGCCATGGGGCCCACCTGGAATCTCTGGCAGATCAGCATCGCGCCGCCGGATCTCTCCTATGGATTGCGCATGGCGCCGCTGATGGAAGGCGGGCTGTGGCAGATCATCACCGTCTGTGCACTGGGCGCCTTCGTGTCCTGGGCGCTGCGAGAGGTGGAGATCTCGCGCAAGCTGGGCATGGGCTATCACGTGCCCGTGGCTTTCGGCTTTGCGATCTTTGCCTACTTCACGTTGCAGGTGATCCGACCCGTGCTCATGGGCGCGTGGGGGCATGCCTTCCCGTACGGCATCTACAGCCACCTCGACTGGGTGAGCAATGTGGCCTACCAGTACCTGCACTTTCACTACAACCCGGCGCATGCCATCGCCGCGAGCCTGTTCTTCGCGACCACGCTGGCGCTCTCGATGCACGGCGGTCTGGTGCTCTCGGCCACCAACCCGAAGAAGGGCCAGGAAGTGAAGTCCCCCGAGCACGAGGACACCTTCTTTCGCGACTTCATCGGCTACTCGGTCGGCACGCTGGGTATCCACCGGCTGGGCCTGTTCCTCGCGCTGGCCAGCGTGTGGTTTGCAGCGCTGTGCATCGTGATCAGCGGACCCTTCTGGACCCGCGGATGGCCCGAGTGGTACACGTGGTGGCTCAACCTGCCGATCTGGTTCTGAGCGCCCGGGAGAACAGACATGGTTGAATATCAGAATCTCTTCACGGCAGTGCAGCCCACCGGGCCACTGCATTCGGGTGCACCGCTTCCCAAGGAAGACTGGGAGCGCACCGGCAAGCCCTTCCTGTGGCATCTGCTGGGCCGCATCGGCAACGCACAGATCGGGCCGGTCTATCTCGGTGGCCTGGGCGTGGCCTCGCTGGTGTTTGGCACCCTCGCCTTCAACATCATCGGCTTCAACATGCTGGCCGCGGTCGACTGGAGCCCGAGCGAGCTGATCCGTCAGCTCTTCTGGCTGGCGCTCGAGCCGCCGGCGCCGCAATACGGCCTGTCGATTCCGCCGCTCGCGCAAGGGGGCTGGTGGATCATCACCGGCTTCATGCTCACGGTCTCGATGATGCTGTGGTGGGCGCGCTGTTACCGAAGGGCAAGGCAGCTTGGCATGGGCACGCACATCGCTTGGGCCTTTGCGGCAGCGATCTGGCTCTATCTGGTGTGCGGCTTTTTCCGTCCCATCATGATGGGCAGCTGGTCCGAGGCGGTGCCCTTTGGCATCTTCCCGCACCTCGACTGGGTCTCGGCACTTTCGCTGCGGCACGGCAATCTGTTCTACAACCCGTTCCACGCGCTCTCGATTGTCTTCCTGTACGGATCGGTGCTGCTCTTTGCCATGCACGGCGCCACCATTCTGGCGGTGGGTCGTTATGGCGGTGATCGCGAGATCGAGCAGATCGTCGATCGGGGCACGGCTTCGGAGCGTGCGGCGCTCTTCTGGCGCTGGACCATGGGCTTTAACGCCACCATGGAATCCGTGCACCGTTGGGCCTGGTGGTTTGCCGTGCTGTGCCCGCTCACCGGCGGTATCGGCATCCTGCTGACCGGCCCGGTGGTCGACAACTGGTACCTGTGGTCGGCCAAGCATGGTGTGGTGCCCTCCTACCCCGCGAGCTACAAGGTGGTGGTGGATCCGGCCCTGCAGGCCTCCAAGACCACGCCGGCGGTTCTGACCGCAGCTCCGGCTGCAGCGCCCGCCGCGGCCGCCCCCGCGGCTGCATCGACCGATGCGGCTGCACCTGCCGCCGCCCCCGCTGACAACGCTGCCGACAAGGGAGCCAACAAATGATCAAGCGCTGGATGAAACTGGCTGGCGCACTCACCCTGGCGGTGGGCGCCCTTGCAGGCTGCGAGCGTCCGCCGATCGAGGCGGTGCAATGGGGCTACCGTGGCACGGGCATGGAGCATGTGACCAACCCGCGCATCACGGCCGAGATCTATGCGGCCAACAAGCCGCCCGCACCGGCTCCGGATGTGCCCGATGGTGGACCCAAGGCCAAAGAGGTCTATCAGAACGTGAAGGTGCTCGGCGACTTGAGCGCCGGGCAGTTCACGCGCCTGATGGTGGCCATGACCCAGTGGGTGGCGCCCGAGCAGGGCTGCAACTACTGCCACAACCCGCAGAACCTGGCGGATGACTCGGTCTACACCAAGGTGGTGGCGCGGCGCATGATCCAGATGACCCAGAGTGTGAATGCCGACTGGCAGGCGCATGTCGGGGCCACCGGCGTCACCTGCTACACCTGCCACCGTGGCAAGCCCGTGCCCAACCAGGTCTGGTTCGAGCCGAAGGATCGCAAATACGCCTCCAACTCGGTCATGGGTGATCTGGGCGGCCAGAACATTGCCTCCGAAACAGTGGCCTGGTCATCGCTGCCCAACGGCGTGCTGAGCGACTACCTCAAGGAGGCCAAGCCGATCCGGGTGAACAGCAACGAGGCGTTGCCGATGCGGGGTGCTGCAGCCAATACCACCTCCACCAAGCAGGCCGAGCACACCTATGGGCTGATGATGCACATGTCGCAGTCTCTGGGTGTGAACTGCACCTACTGCCACAACACGCAGTCGTTCCAGTCGTGGGAGATCTCGCCCCCACAGCGGGCGACTGCATGGCACGGCATCCGCATGGCCCGGCAGCTCAATGTCGACTACATGGTGCCGCTGACCGAGACCTTCCCCAAGCACCGACTGGGACCGAAGGGCGACGTGGCCAAGGTGGGCTGTGGCACCTGCCATCAGGGCGTCTTCAAGCCACTCTATGGCGAGCCCATGGCCAAGGCGCATCCGGAGCTTCAGGCACCGATCGCAGGCGCACCGCGTGATGCGGTGCCTGCCTGGATCGCGGCTGCAGCACCGGCCGCGGCTCCGGCGGATGCGGCTCCTGCGGCAGCCGCACCGGCTGCGGCTGCGCCAGCCGAAGGCAACAAGAAGTGACCCACGCCCTGGCATGAGCCAGAGCCATCGAATCCGGCTCGGAACGCAGAAGCGGGTGCATGAACATCCGTCTGTGTTCCGATGACCGACTGAGCGCGGACAGCACCGACGCCTCTCCTCCCTGCTTGACGCACCTGCGCGGCCGATCCCAACCGATCGGCCGTTTTCTTGAGATGGTCTGGTCTGCACCCCAAGCTCGCGCGAGCGCATCCCGATGAACTCGGCCCGAGCATCCGAAACGGCCGCCATGCCGCCTTCAGCGACCGCCTCATCACCCTCGCGGGGTCGCGAAGCTTCGGGCCGCCCGCGCTTTGATGCGCCGGTGCCGGATGGTGGCTACCTGTGGTGGTATCTCGATGCTCTGAGCGACGATGGCGCGCATGGCCTGAGCATCATTGCCTTTGTGGGTAGTGTGTTCTCGCCCTATTACGCCTGGGCGCGGGCGCGCGGTGGTGGCCTAGCGCCCGCAGAGCAGTTCTGCGCGCTCAATGTGGCTCTTTATGGCGCCGCCGGACAGCGCTGGTCCATGACCGAGCGAGGGCAGGCCAGCATCGCGCGAACGGCCCAGCACTACACCATTGGCCCGAGCTCGATGGCGCTTGAGGGCGATGAGGTGGTGGTGCGTTTTGATGAATGGTCCGTGCCGATCCCCCGGCGCATTCGCGGCACGGTGAGGCTCAAGCCCGGTGCCTGGTGCGGCTTTGTGGCGGGCCTCGATGCCGCAGGCCGACATCGCTGGGGTCCGATGGCGCCGTGTGCCCGTATCGAGGTGGAGCTCGAATCACCGCGCGTACGCTGGTCTGGGCCGGCCTATATGGATTCCAATGAAGGCGATGATCCGATCGATCATGCCTTTCATGACTGGGACTGGTCGCGGGCCCGCATGCGCGATGGCAGCACGACGGTGATCTACGACGTGCGAGCGCCGCAGGGGTCTCGCGTCATTGCCCAGCGCTTTCTACGTGACGGCCGCAGCGAGCCCTTTGAAGCCCCGCCACGGCAGGTGCTGCCCGTCAGCCCCATCTGGCGCATCGAGCGTGGCGTGCGCACCGATGCGAACCATCCGGCACGCGTACTCGAAACCCTGGAAGACACGCCGTTTTATGCCCGCTCCACCCTGAGCAGCAGCGTGCTCGGCGAGCCGGTGGTGGCGATTCACGAGTCGCTCAGCCTGCCGCGCCTGCGCAGCCTTCCGGTGCGGCTGATGCTGCCCTGGAAGATGCCGAGGCGGGGTTGAATCAAGACTCCCTTTTATAGCCGGCCTCTCGCTGGCTGCGGATGGCCAGAATGAACGCAGTGTCGAGGTCGGGTACGTAACGGTAAAGCGCGACATGGCCTCGTGAATTCTCACCGATGACCAGTTCGCGAAGCCCCGAGCCGGTCTTTCGGCCAATCAGAGGACTATGCGTCAGGATCTCGAGCGCCGCGATGATCTGGGTGATCCGCTCCGGAGTGTCCTCGATGCCGTACAGAAACTGGTGGTCGATGAATCGGTCGAAGTCCTCCAGAACTTCGGGTGCCAGTTCGATCTGGGCCATTCGCGGATCAGCGACTCGGAGTTTTCGCGCGGGGCTTACGGGCCTTGCTACCCCGTGAGCGCGCCTCCAGATACGTTTTAGCGTCTGACCAGGAAACGGATTTTCCAGTCGTCAAAAGCTTGGCCCAGCGCAGTTGAGCAAGGTCATTGAATTCCAGGTCTGTCTCTACTTGCTCAACTTTCTGCGCGATGGCCTCCAGGATGAATGCGTGGGCCGTTGTGCCCACCTGATCGGCCGCGGCGGCAACTCTGGCCTTGAGGTCGTCTTCAATCCGGATGGTGGTAGTGGACATGGATGGCGCGGTGAAAATTTTCACGAAAGAAATTCAGACGATTGTAGCACTGATGTGCTACAACGTGAGTCAACCCCACACCACCTCATGCCGCATCGTGAGGGGCCCGAGCCGCTCCTGAATCACCTGAGCCAGGGCCTCGCGTGCATCCTGGGGCACAGCCTCGCCGCGGACCGTGATCAGGCTGCCATGCACCGGATGGGTATCGGCGCTGATGACGAGCGCACCGCCTGCAAGTGGCGCATCGGCGAGCAGGTTCTCGGCCACGCGCCGGGCGGCGTCCAGCCGCAACGCGGGCTTGAAGACCTTGCCCACACCGGTGAGCGGCATGGGTTGAATCGCATGGATGGCCACCGGCACTGCTGCACGCTCGGGCGTGCGCTCGCGCACATAGTCGATGAGCTCGGCCGGATCAATGGTCTGGCCAGGCTTGGGCTGCACATAGGCCACCGGCAACTCGCCCGCGTAGGCGTCGGGTCGACCCACCATGGCTGCAAGCTCCACCGCCGGATGCGTGAAGAGAATCTCCTCGATGGGCTGCGGGTCGATGTTGTGGCCCCCGCGGATCACCAGATCCTTGGCCCGGCCGGTGATCCACAGATAACCGTCCTCGTCCAGTCGGCCCAGATCGCCCGAGTTGACCCAGCCGGGCTCCACGAAGGCCTCCCGGTTGTGCACCTCGCTCAGATAGCCGGAAAACACGCCCGGCCCGGCCATAGCCACCACGCCAATCTCGTTGGTGGCGCAGTCTCCGATCAGCTTGCCGTTTGAATCGACCTTGACCACTCGCACCCGTGCATAGGGCACGGGCTGGCCCACGGCGCCCAGCCGGATCGGCCGATCCTGATAGCTCATGGTGTGAACGCTCGAGGTCTCGGTCATGCCATAGACCTCCAGCACCGGCATACCCATCTCGGTATAGGCCTTGCCCACCGCCACCGGTATCGCGGCACCGCCCCCCGAGGCCCGCTTGAGGCAGGAGATATCGGCCCCATTCACCGGCACCGTGAGCGCGGCCACCAGCACCGTGGGCACGCCCACCATGGAGCTTGGCCGATACTTTTCGACCAGCTTCCAGACATTGCGCACGGCCGCCTGATTGCGCCAGCCCGCCGGCGAGACCACCACCAGGGTGCCTCCGCACGACAGATAGGCGAGGGCCTGGGTGAGCGCGCCGCCCACATGAAAGAGCGGCAATCCGAAGAGCACGGGCTCGCCGGGCGCCACCTTGAGCATCAGCCCGATCACCCAGGCCTGTGTCACCTGATTGATGTGGGTATGACGCACGAGCTTGGGCGTGCCGGTGGTGCCGCCGGTATGAAAGTAGGCGGCGACCTCATCGGGAGCGATCGTGCGACCACTCACCAGGCGATCGGCGGGCTGGGCTGCGATCAGGGCATCGAAGTCGAAGATCGGGGCATTCAGGCCCGTGCCCTGCACGGTGCCGGCCTGCGAGGCGCCCGCGGTGGCCACGCCCGCACCACCCACCACCAGCACGGCCTGCAGGTCGGGCAGTTCATGGCGAATCTTTTGCACCTTCTCCCAGAGGTCGGCACCCGGCGTGGGGCCCAGCGTGACCAGCACCCGGGTGCGGGCCGCACGCAGGATTTCGGCCAGTTGCCAGGGCTCAAGCAGCGGATTGACCGGATTGGCAATGCCGGCGGCTTCGGCGCCATAGAGCGTCATGAAGGCCTGCGGGATCAGCGGCAAGAGAAAGCTCACAGCATCGCCCGGGCGCACCCCCAGCGTGTGCAGGGCATTGGCCACCTGGGTCACGCCGGCAAAGAACTGCGCATGCGTGAGCGTGATGGGCGTGTCCTCGTGCGAGGCCGTGGGCAGCAGATGAATGGCCGGGGCGTGGGGGTTGTGCGTGGCGCCCACGCGCAGGGCCTCGTAGGTGCTCAGGGCCGCCAACCGCTCGCGCAGGGGCGTGGCCTCGAGGGCCTGGACAGCTTCCCGGGTGGACAGGTCGGGCCACTGG
>Ga0255101_1000485_pt1 | contig 9951 bp, 8 predicted proteins | sample Colum_Colum_RepC_2_FD_188588 | JGI IMG/M metagenome (GOLD analysis project Ga0255101, IMG submission 188588) | Freshwater microbial communities from Columbia River, Oregon, United States - Colum_Colum_RepC_8d | ecosystem: Environmental > Aquatic > Freshwater > River | place: USA: Oregon...
GCCACTTGGTCTGGTGTCAGGTAATCGGATAGGCGTTTACAGAGGGTGTCTATGCCGGAGCTCATGGGTTGAGTCTCCGGCTTCGCAGGCCGCGTCGTCAAGGCAGACAAGCGGCTAATTTTGCTGGAATTTATTTAAAGCTCAACAGGCGGTTGGTATTCGAGGTCGCCGAGGTTGCTGAGGTCAGGCAGCGCTTCTTCTTCTTGCACTTCCGTGAGAATGGCGCGCGTGACATGGCCAGCAGCGATTTCGCGCAGAGCCATGACGGTAGGCTTGTCATTTTCCCACGGCAGAGTGGCTTCTTTGCCGCCAGTCGCGAGTTGACGAGCACGCTTGGAAGCGACCAGCACGAGCTCGAAACGGTTATCTAGGTTGGTTAAGCAGTCTTCGACGGTTACACGGGCCACGATGTCTCTCCGAAGGCGTGATCGCTGCGCCGAGCTGGGGAGCGATCACAAAAGAGGCGGAATATTACGCGACGAGCCGCCTCAACGCAATGATTAAGACTTAACCACCGGTGAGCAGTCGTTTGATCAGTTCGGCCTGACGGTCGGCTTGGGCTCGATGGGATTGGCGCGCCGCACGGACAATCGCTTGCAGGTCAGCCAGTGCGGTGGGGAAATCATCGTTAATGACGAGGTAGTCGAACTCGCTGTAATGCGTGATGTCGGCAATGGCTTCGCTAAGACGATGCGCAATGACCTCATTGCTGTCTGTGCCGCGTCCGTTCAGGCGCTCGGCGAGTGCCTTAAGTGATGGCGGCAAAATGAAGATGGATAAGGCCTGCGGCATCAGCGCACGAACAATCTGAGCACCCTGCCAGTCAATTTCAAGAATGACATCGTGATCCTTGGCGAGTTGTTGTTCGACCCACGTGCGGGAAGTGCCATAGAGGTTGCCAAAGACTTCAGCATGTTCAAGGAACTGACCGGCCGCGACCTCAGCTAAGAATTGTTCGCGCGAGGTGAAATGATAGTTCACGCCATCGACCTCGCCAGGGCGAGCTGGGCGCGTGGTGTGCGACACGGATACTCCCAGACGGTCGGCATCGGCCACCAAGGCTTTCACGAGTGAGGTTTTGCCTGTGCCGGAGGCGGCGGCGATGATAAACAGGGTGCCGGACATGGCCTCGCTCCAAAAATTACAAAGAATGGAGTTTAGCGCATGCAGCAGGCAGTGGTCGTGTGCGTGATTGTAAGGCCACTGACAGTGACTGCTGGGTCGTGATAAAACGCGTTGTCACATTAAAAATAGGTTGGATCATGCTAGGTATTCCGCTGGGGCTGATGACCGCAAACGCCGTGGAGTGGGTCATGCACAAGTATGTGCTGCATGACATGGGTCGCGATCCGAAAAACTTCTGGGCCTTTCATTTTCACGAGCATCACAAAGTGGTGCGTAAGAATGCCTACCACGATCCGAACTACGAGAAATTCCCGCTCGGCCTGCACGCTCAGGGCAAGGAAGCGTGGGGTTTGATCGCGGCCAGCGCGGCGGTGGCACCGTTGTTCCCGGTAGCGCCGTTTTATGTGGGCACGCTCTGGTATTGCGCGGCCAACTACTATCGCGTGCACAAAAAGTCGCACATGGACCCAGCGTGGGGGCGAGCCAACATTCCCTGGCACTACGACCATCACATGGGCCGTAACCCGAACGCCAACTGGTGTGTGACCAAGCCGTGGTTCGACTACGTCATGGGCACGCGTGAATTCATGCCGGATGCCCCGCGTGAGAATAATGTGCTTGGGCTGCAGAAGCTGCCGCAGTGGCTGGCGAAGCGCTTGCCGGACCCGATGCGCTTCGGGCGCGTGGTTGGCGCACCGCTGAAGTCTGTGCCATCCGTGGCGTGAAGTGTGTTGACGCTCAGTGCGGATCGTTGAACGAACTATCCCAATAAACCGGTCGTGGCGGCGGTGTCGTCACCCCCGGTTTTGCCTGTAGATATTCTCCAAGCACGCGCGACCAGAGCGTGAGAAAGTGTGAGGCGAAAGCGTCGCTTTTCATTAAATGGCGCTCCATCGCCATGCCCGTGAGCAGCCAGTGCGTAAGCACGAACAGGTGCGTGGCATTAACGCCATCTCGCGCTGGCTCAAAGTAGTGTTGCGTCGCCACTTCAAGTGTTTTGTATCCCACGGCCCAGAGTTTCTGAATGATGGCCGACAGCTCATCATCGCGCCGACTCGCCAGCATGAGCTCCATCAAGGCCAGGCTCTCAGTTTTGCCGAAGAGCTCGTGCCAGCTCGCCAGAATCATGTCGTTGAGGCGATTGTCCGAGTGCTCGAGTGCGCGAATGGCATGGCCGAGATAGATGTAGAGCTGTCGAATCAGATGGTCCGCCGTGGCCTCAATAAGCGATGCCTTGGTCGGGAAGTGATGCAGCGGAGCCCCGCGCGATACGCCGGCGGCAGTGATGATCTGACTGACGGTGGTGCCAACATAACCTTCGGCAGCCAGACATTGCGCCGTGGCCTCGATCAGACGCTGGCGCATGGCGTTGCTGCGCTCGGCTTGGGTGCGGCGGGCGCTGTCATTGACGGCACCGGAAGCAGCAGCTTCAGTCATCTTGGCATTCTCTCGCGACCATCTTTGTTGCCGCATTCTAACGATCATTTCACTGGACCGGGACTCGGTCATTTCATGACTGCGTGGTCATAAATTGCTTGACAGTATCTCAGCCTGCGCGGTAAACACAAACATGTTGTACGACCGTATTGTAAGTATTCTTCATTAGCGCGGCCGACACTTGGGAGAGTTGAACGATGTCCAATCTGCGTTTTGACGGCCGCGTGGCCATTGTGACCGGGGCTGGTAACGGCCTTGGTCGTTCGCACGCCCTGATGTTGGGTGCGCTCGGGGCCAAGGTGGTGGTCAATGATCTGGGGGGTGGCGCGCATGGCGACGGCAAGTCCTCCGCAGCGGCCGACAAGGTCGTGGAAGAAATCAAGGCGCTCGGTGGTGATGCCGTGGCCAACTACGATTCCGTGGAACACGGCGCGAGCATCGTGCAGACGGCGCTGGATGCCTTCGGCACGGTCGACATCGTCATCAACAACGCCGGCATTCTGCGCGATGTCAGCTTCCAGAAGATGACGCAGGGCGACTGGGACCTGATCCTCAAGGTGCATCTGACCGGCTCGATGAGCGTCAGCCATGCGGCCTGGCCGATCATGCGCGAGAAGGGCTACGGCCGCATCATCATGACCACGTCGGCGGCCGGCATCTACGGCAACTTCGGTCAGGCCAACTACTGCGCGGCCAAGCTCGGCCTTGCCGGTCTGGCCAACTGCCTGGCCGAGGAAGGCCGCAGCAAGGGCATCCACGTCAATACCATCGCGCCGATTGCTGCTTCGCGCCTGACCGAGACGGTGATGCCGCCGGAGCTGCTGGCCAATCTAAAGCCAGAGAATGTCAGCCCGCTGGTGGCCTGGCTTTGCCATGAGGATTGCGAAGAGACCAAGGGTCTGTTCGAGGTCGGCGCTGGTTACATTGCCAAGCTGCGCTGGGAGCGCACGCAGGGCCAGTCATTCCCATTGGGCAAGGCGTTCAGCATTGATGACGTGGCGAAGAAATGGGACACGATCACTGATTTCACCGACGCCGGCCACCCGGCCAGTGTGAACGATTCCTTCGCACCGATTCTGCACAACATCAACAACCCGCGCCTGGGCGGGAACGAGTTCATTGATCTCGATGAAGCCGCCAAGGCCGAGCTGGTGCTGGAAAACAGTTACGACGAGCGCGATATCGCGCTGTATGCGCTGGGCATCGGTGCCGCGCGCGACCCGATGGACGCTACCGAGCTGGGTTATGTGTACGAGCTGGGGTCGGACTTCCGGGTGCTGCCGACCTACGGCGTGATGCCGCAGTCCAACGCCATGCTGGCGGCGGCCAAGGCCGGCGGCCTGAAGCTGCCGGGCATGAATTTCGGCTTTGATCGCCTGCTGCACGGCGAGCAGTACACCGAGATCAAGCGCCCGCTGCCGCCGCAGGCCAAGCTCCGGCACGTGTTCAAGTTCAAGGAAGCCTTCGACAAGGCGCCGAATGCGGTGGTGACCTTTGCCGTGCACAGCTATGACGAGACCGGCGAGGAGATCATCTACAACGAGATGACCTCCTTCGTGAAGGGCGCGGGTGGCTGGGGCGGCGATCGCGGGCCATCGGCGGACATCAATGTGCCGCCGGCGCGCGAGCCGGATGCGGTCATCGAGGAGAAGACCGATGACAACCAGACGCTGCTGTATCGCCTGTCCGGCGACTGGAACCCGCTGCATGCCGATCCGGCTTTCGCCAGGGCGTTCGGTTTCGAGAAGCCCATCCTGCATGGCATGTGTACTTTCGGCTACTGCGGTCGCCATGTGGTGAAGGCGTTCAGCGGCAACGACCCGCGCTATTTCAAGAGCATCAAGGTGCGCTTCGCCAAGAGCGTGTTTCCGGGCGAGACCCTGGTCACGAAGATGTGGAAGGAGTCCGACACCCGCATCCTTTTCGAGACCTCGGTGAAGGAGCGTGGCGAGGTGGTCATCAAGAATGCCGCCGTGGAGCTCTATGCCGAGATTCCGGCGCCCAAGGCGAAGGCCGAGCCGGCGGCTGCCAAGGGTGCGGCCAGTGGCGTTGACGAGGGTGTGACGCTGGCTGATGTGTTCGGCGGCATTAAGGCGTTTGTGGCAGCCAAGCCGGCGCTGGTGGCGGAGACCAAGACCTCGTTCCAGTTCGTGTTCCACAACCCCGAGTCGAGCTGGTTCATCGACCTCAAGCATGGCGCGGGCGCGGTGGGCAGCGGCCAGATCGACAAGCCCGATGTGACCATCGAGCTGGATGCCGAGCACATCGACACGCTGTTCGGCGGTGATCTGGGCGCGGTGCAGAAGCTCTATTTCGGCGGCAAGATGAAGGTGCATGGCAATGTCATGGCCTCGAACAAGCTGACCGTGCTCTCGGGCATGGACAAGGCCCTGGTTGAGCAGGCGCGGGCTACGCGTGTCGCGGCGGGTGGTGGAGCTGCTTCCGAGGCGGCAGCGCCGGCAGCAGATGAAGCCGTGACGCTGGCCGATGTGTTCGGTGGCATCAAGTTGTACGTGAGCGCGAAGCCGGAACTGGTCGAGCAGACTAAGACCAGTTTCCAGTTCACTTTCCACCATCCTGAGTCGTCGTGGTTTATTGATCTGCGCAATGCGCCGGGCAGCGTGGGTGCCGGCACAGCGGTGAAGCCGGACGTGACCATCGAGCTCGACAGCCAGTATGTGGACACGCTGTTCGGTGGCGATCTGGCGGCGGTGCAGAAGCTGTTCTTCGGCGGCCAGCTCAAGATCAGCGGCAATGTCATGGCGTCGAACAAGCTCACGGCGCTGGCGGGCATGGACAAGGCGCTGGTGGAAAAGGCGCGGCAGGAGCGTCTGGCCAGTGGTGCGCCGGCAGAGACGGCGGTGGCTGCGAGTGCGCCGCGCGAGGTCTTTGCTGACCGCTTGTTCGCGGCGCTCACGGCCAAGCTCGGCAGTGGCGAGCTGAAGACCGGGCTTCAATCGGTGCTGCAGTTCAACATCAACGATATCGATGCCGTGTGGTCGGTGGACTTTGCCGGCCGCGAAGTGGCGCGCAGCGCGGCGGCCTCGCCGGCGGCGGTCTTCGGCCTCAGCGATGACACGCTGAAGGCGCTGGCCGAGGGCGGCGACCTGGTGACCCTGTACCAGAAGGGCGATCTGCGCGTGGATGGCGATGTGCTGCTGGCGCGCGAGCTGACCTGCCTGGCCGGACTGGTTTGATGTGATGACATTCCGGGCGGCTTCGGCCGCCCGGATCAACCCTGAATTCAACGAGAGAAAGCATCATGAAAAATCGTGTGAACGTGATTGGCGTGGGCATGACCAAGTTCGCCAAGCCCGGTGCCAGCGACGACTACCATGTCATGGCCGCCGCCGCGGGCCGCCTGGCGCTGAATGACGCCGGCATCCGCTACGACGAGGTCGAGCAGGCCTACACCGGCTATGTTTATGGTGATTCCTGCAGCGGCATGCGCGCCGTGTACGAGATCGGCCTGACCGGCATCCCCATTTTCAACGTGAACAGCAACTGCTCGACTGGCTCCAGCGCGCTGTATCTGGGTCGCCAGGCGATTGAGTCGGGCCTGGCCGAGTGCGTGCTGGTGGTGGGTTTCGAGAAGATGGAAAAGGGCGCGCTCGGGGCCAAGTTCAACGACCGCGAATCCTCCATGTCGCTGCATGCGCAGGTCATGCTCGATGCCCAGGGTTTCACCAGCGCGCCGCCGGCCGCGCAGATGTTCGGCGGTGCCGGTCGCGAATACCGCTGGCAACATGGCACCAAGAAAGAGACCTTCGGCAAGATCGCCGAAAAGGCGCGTCGTCACGCCAGCAAGAACCCGTATGCGTTGTTCGGGCAGGTGCTGTCGCTGGAAGAAATCATGGCGTCGGATGAGGTGTTCGATCCGCTGACGCGCTTCCAGTGCTGCCCGCCGACCTGTGGTGCCGGTGCCGCCGTGCTCTGCTCGGATGCCTTCGCTGCCAAACATGGCATCACGAACCCGGTCTACATTGCCGCGCAGGCCATGACCACGGACTTCCCCAGCAGCATCCACGAAAATTCCATGATCAAGATGGTCGGCTACGACATGACCAAGGCCGCAGCGAAGCAGGTCTACGAGGCCTCGGGCATCGGCCCGGACGATGTGGATGTGGTCGAGCTGCACGACTGCTTCACGGCCAACGAACTGCTGACCTACGAGGCATTGGGGCTGTGCCCGGAGGGTGGCGCCGAGCAGTTCATCTGGGATGAGGACAACACCTATGGCGGCAAGGTCGTGACCAACCCGTCCGGCGGCTTGCTGTCCAAGGGTCATCCGCTTGGCGCGACGGGGCTGGCGCAGTGCACGGAGCTGGTCTGGCAGCTGCGCGGCACGGCCGATCAGCGTCAGGTCGCCGGTGCCCGTGTGGCGCTGCAGCATAACCTGGGCCTGGGCGGCGCGTGCGTGGTCACGATGTATCGTCGTGACTGAGGGTTAATTCGACTGCGATAACGCTAAGAGAGGTTGACTGACACGTTGCATGCGATTTGAACTTGTCAGGTCAACCCCGTAAGCTCCGCGATTGGTAGACTTTTTGGTCACTTTTTACGGCATTTGCCATTTTCGGGGCTTCATGGACGCATATATCGCCGACTTTCAAGCCAATTTCTGGCTTTATTGCTCTATTCCGTTTATCAGCGGCTTGATTGGGTACGTCACCAAAGTCGTGGCGATCAAGATGATGTTTCACCCCATCGAGTTCTGGGGCATTAAGCCGTTTTTCGGCTGGCAGGGCATTGTGCCGCGCAAGTCGGTGAAGATGGCGACCATTGCTGTGGACCTGATGACCGAGCGCTTAATTAAGCCCGAAGAAATCTTTGCCAGACTCGACCCCAAGCGCATCGCCCGTGAAATCGAAACGCCGATGATGGAAGCATCGGAAGATATCGTGCGTGAAGTCATGCACCAGTATCAGCCGGGGCTCTGGGAAGGTATGCCCGAGTTCATGCGTCAAGCCATCATTAAACGTGTGAAATCGGAAGCGCCGAAAATCGTAGCCACGATCATGGGCGAAGTGCAGCACGATGTGTCACGCTATTTTGACATTCGGCACATGGTCATTAGCAATCTGCAAAAAGATAAAACGCTATTGAATGAAGTGTTCCAGCGTGTGGGTAAGCAGGAGCTGAAGTTTTTTTGCACCGCCGGTTTTTATTTCGGCTTTACCATAGGCCTGGTGCAGATGGTGTGCTGGGTTATCTTTAAGCAGCCGTGGATGTTGCCTGCCTTCGGTGGCTTTGTTGGCTTGGTGAGTGACTGGCTCGCGCTGCAAATGCTTTTCCGCCCACTCAACCCAAAGAAGTTCATGGGCTTCACGATTCATGGCTTATTTCTTAAACGCCAGAACGAAGTGGCTTCCGATTACGCCGCACTCATTTCCAAACAAATTCTCACGCCCGGCATCATGATGGAGGAGTTGTTTACTGGCCCGAAATCGGACCGGGTGATTCAATTACTACAGCGCCATGTTCGCCGTGTCATTGATGAGCAAGCCGGTCTTGCGCGCCCGCTGGTGCTCTACGCCGTGGGCACCGAACGCTACATTCAAATGAAAGCGACGGTAGCCGAACGTATTTTAGAGAAGCTGCCTGACACCATGAAGTACATGGAAAATTACGCCGAAGATGCCATGGATGTGCGCAATACGCTGATTACGCGTATGAAGCAGTTAACACCTACCGAGTTCGAAGGCATGCTGCGTCCGGCCTTTAAAGAAGAAGAATGGATTCTGATTACAGTCGGTGCGGTGCTCGGCTTTTTGGTCGGCGAAATGCAAATCCAGTTCATGCTCTAACGTGACCCGTAGGCATCAATAAAAAGTAGGAGGGTCGCTATGGCGATTAGGGCAAAAGATTTAGGGCCGGATGTGCCGCGTAGAGGCAATGCCGTCGGCCAATTTGTCGGCGAGTTAATGTTGAAATTGTTGCGTTGGGAAATCGTTGGCGTGCCGCTGTCGGCGCCCAAGGCCATGTTTATTGGCGCCCCACATACGTCTAATCGTGATGCCCTAATTGCAGTGGCCGTGATGCTAGCGTTGCGCTTGCGAATTAATGTCATGGTCAAGGCCGAGCTCTTTGTCGGCCCGTTCGGCAAGCTCATTCACTGGTTCGGTATGCGCCCGGTGTATCGCAGCAAATCCATGGGCCTAGTCGAGCAGTCGGCTCAGCAGTATCGCGAGACCGACAAGCTGTATCTAGGCATTGCGCCTGAAGGTACGCGTCATGCCTCTAAGGCGTGGAAGTCCGGTTTCTACCATATTGCGGTGATGGCAGGGGTGCCGATCCAGCCATTCGCGCTGAACTTTGGTGAGCGCAAATTGGAGTTTTTTCCCTTGTTTACGCCGACCGGCGATATCGATGCCGACATAAAGTACCTCATTGGATTGTATCGTGGCGTGGTGCCAGCCGACCCCAGCCGGCTCTCGATTCCGCTGCGCGAGTTAAACGAAAAGGACTAAGTGATGAACCCGATTATGCGCCGCGCCTTGAATGCCGGACTGTCTGCGAATTCGCGTGTCGCCTCGGTGGTGGACAATGCGTTTGACTGGCTGTTTCTGCGCGAAACGCTGGTGCAATCGGGCCTTACCGCGCACGAAGTGATTTTTGAATCAGATCCGATGTCGTTGCGTTATTACCCGCCGCCCGCTGAGCAATTCATCGAGATGGCCGATAACGAACGCGTGCGCGTCGAGCATCAGCGGCATCCGGTACCGCTGGTTTTAGTGCCGCCGCTGGGCGTCACCACCGAGTCGTTTGATTTAATGCCGCATCGCAGCCTAGTGCGCTATATGGCCGCCCGAGGCTTCCATGTCTATCTGATTGACTGGGGCAAGCCCCAACGTCGTCATGCCCAGCTGGGTATGCAGGATTACGCACAGCACATGATGGGCGACGCCCTAGCGGAGGTGCGCCGTCACTCGGGTAGCGAAGATGTGTCGCTCATGGGTTGGTGCATGGGTGGCCTGCTGTCGCTGGTCTATATGGGGCTGACGCAAGATCAGCACATTCGCAATCTCATCACCATTGCCAGCCCCATTAACATGCGCGGTGGCGGCATTGTGGCGAAGGCGGCCACTGCCATGAATGCGCCCGCTCAATTGGTGCGCAAATTCAGTGGCTGGCGCTTACACAATCTGAATCCCAGCCGCCTGCATTCACCGGGTTGGATGACCACGTTGGGCTTTAAGCTCACCGATCCCATCGGCAGCATTACCACCTATTGGGACTTGCTGACCAAGCTCTGGGATCGCGACTTCGTGGAAAGCCACTCAACCACCGCCGACTACTTGAACAATATGCTGGATTATCCCGGTGGCGTGATTCAGGACATGATGGTGAAGATGGCCATCGACAACCAGATGGCCACCGGCCGTATTG
>Ga0255101_1000486_pt1 | contig 9947 bp, 4 predicted proteins | sample Colum_Colum_RepC_2_FD_188588 | JGI IMG/M metagenome (GOLD analysis project Ga0255101, IMG submission 188588) | Freshwater microbial communities from Columbia River, Oregon, United States - Colum_Colum_RepC_8d | ecosystem: Environmental > Aquatic > Freshwater > River | place: USA: Oregon...
TATCTGAAGAGATTGCAATAGGCGCATCTTCAGGTGGAGTTCCAAAAGTTGAAGAGTTCTTCAGAATTTTTTCTGAACTTGCCGCCGAAAACGGCGATTGCCCAGATCTCGACTACTCACCGATACTAAGCGGGAGCGGTTACAGGGTTGACGGCTATGCATTTGACATCCCCGAGGACACTGAAGGTGCATCGGGCGATCTTTATGTGGCTATATGCGTCTATTCACAAGATGACGCCCTACCTTCGGCAAATTCTAAGGACATAGAAAAAGCCGTTACTGAAGTTGAGCGCTTCCTCAAGCTGGCTTTTTCTGGCAAAAATTTGCAAGAATTAGAAGAGTCAAATCACGATTTCAGACTGGCAATGCTGGTACGTACATACCTTAATCAGATAGCCAGAGTTCGTGTATTAGTATTCACGAATGCCCATTTAAAAATACGAAAAAAGGTATTCGAGACAAGCCAGATTGGCAACGTAACCATCCATACCAATGTTTTTGACCTAGAGCGATATGCAAAGATTACCTCAACTGGTACAGACCCAGTTGAAATTGATTTCAATGAAAACTTTTCCGGCGGCATCTCATGCCTTCAAGCATCTGCAAGTTCTAAGGGATATCAAAGCTTCCTTTTTGCAATACCTGGACTAGTACTCGCAGATATCTTTGCCGCTTACGGAAACCGTCTTCTAGAACAGAACGTTCGTACATATCTTCAGGCGAAAACAAACGTCAACAAGGGTATCCTAAAGACTATCGCGGAAGAGCCATCCATGTTTTTTGCCTACAACAACGGGCTAACAGCAACAGCATCCTCGGTAAGGACGGATCATCGGTCTGATGGTTCTCTCGCAATTACGTACATAAAGGATTTTCAGATTGTCAACGGTGGACAAACAACCGCTTCAATTCTCTACGCACGGGATGGCCTCAAATACGATTTGAGCAACGTCTATGCACAAGTCAAGCTTTCTGTTGTAGATGAGAGCAAACTTGATCAGATCGTCCCGAAGATTTCTGAGTATGCCAACACTCAAAACAAAGTTTCCCTTGCTGACCTAGCCTCCAATAGCCCCGTTCAAATTCGAATCGAAAGGCTTTCCAAGGAAGTGGTTGTGCCTCAGAAAGTTGGATCTTTGCATGCAAGCAAATGGTTCTATGAAAGAGCACGAGGTCAGTACAAGAATATCTTTGCCTACACGGCTCAAGCACAACGTCGCAAGCTCGAAACCGAATTTCCCAAATCACAACTAATCGAGAAAACAGACTTGGCTAAATTCGAGCTATCTTTCGATGGCCGTCCGCACCACGTATCGGAAGGGGCTCAAAAGTGCTTCCATAGATACATAACCACCTCACTGAAATCAATCGCCGACAGCTCCGAGTTAAGCGAGACATGGTTCAAATGTGCAGTGGCCAAAGCTATTCTTTTCCGAAGACTTGACAAGGAAATTGCACAATCTGAATGGTACAAAAATGACAAAGGTCTCAAGGCTCAAACAGTTGCATATGCAGTTTCAGCCTGCGCACAGTCATTCAGAGACCATGGACAACAAATTGATCTTTTGAGAATTTGGCGAGAGCAGGATGTTCCTCCGATCTTGTTAGACTGGATGGTCTCTCAAGCAAAAGCAGTTCACAAAATTCTGAACAATCCCCCGGGTATAGTCAAAAATCCATCTGAATTTTGCAAAAAAGAGTTTTGCTGGACTCAACACGTAAGAGGGAAAATTTCTCCACCTGACCGCAGGGTTTTGGATTACGGTGTCAGTTTGAATGATTTTGAAGCAGAGCAAAATCTTGGCAAGAAAGAGGCAAGAAGAGATGGTGAGCTTGAATTCGAAATTGCCCTATCCAATTTGATCCCTCGCGCTACAGAAATCAAGAAACTCGCAGAAAGCCGTAGCTTGATGTCGACAAAGAACTCTGCTGCTCTCCGCAAGCTTGAGACACGCCAATTGAATTTCACTAGATCTGAAAAAAACGCCATCAAGTTGCTGCTTGACCGGCTTGAAATCGATTACTGAGTTTACTTTTCACGTACATGAACAAAGTTCTACCTACTTCACAAACCACGTTCCTTGACTTATTCAGTGGGTGTGGTGGTTTTTCAACTGGGCTTGCACAAGCAGGGTTGAAATGCCTCGCTGGTATTGACCATAACGAGCTAGCAGTTCAAACATTCCGCGAAAACCATTCTCCCGAAACCATATCCTTGGTCAAGGATATGACCAAGTTCAATCCAGAGGAGCTAGCAGGGCTTATTGGCGTGAAACATGTCGATGTAATCATTGGCGGACCACCATGCCAAGGTTTCTCATCTGCAAGGCAGTATTCAGGCTCTAATTCTGGTCAGCGACTCGTAGATGATCCGAGGAGAGATCTCTATAAGTTCTTTCTGAAATTTGTGGACTACTTTCGTCCAAAGGTTTTCGTCATGGAAAACGTTCTTGGCATCAAAAAAATGCAGAATGGGCTCTACTTCACTGCGATTCAAAACGAGGCGCGGAAGATAGGATATCGCGTTGTTCCGATAGAAATAAATACTTGGGAATATGGAGTCCCTCAGAAGCGCGTACGTCAACTATTCATTGGAACGTTAACTGAATTGCCTATTTTCATACCTGCTCAGCAATTTAAGAAGACTCATTCCCTTACACCTGAAATTGACGGATTGTTGCCTTGTGTCACGCTTGGAGAAGCCATTGAAGACCTCCCCCCCCTTAAAGCCGGAGACGAGAGATTGACGCAGGACTATGACCTGAAACTAAGAGCCGAGTATCTTGAGAAGTATTCTGGAAATTTTCTTTCCGACGTCTTGGCTGTTTACAAATCCGATAAGCTTACGTGGCACTGCGCCAGACCTCACAACGATCGAGATTTGAGAGACTTTGCTCGTCTGCGTGAGGGTGAAACTTGTAGTAGAGCATTAGCGCGAGGCGTTGAAATGGAGTTCCCATACGACAAGAACTCCTTCAAAGATCGATACACACGTCAAGCAAGAGATAACCTATGCTCAACAATTGTTGCGCACTTGAAGAGTGATGGATTAATGTTCATACATCCCACTCAAACACGCTCTCTCACACCACGTGAAGCAGCTCGAGTTCAGACTTTTCCAGACACCTTCAAGTTTGCCGGCAGCAGATCTCACGTCTTCACTCAAATTGGCAATGCTGTCCCACCTTTGATCGGTCGCACTGTCGGTCATGGCATCAACGAATTCTTGGTCTCTTCAGTCGAGAAGAAGCAGTCTTCTGCACTTTCGCCTACTCAACGAATTAGTCTGATTTCAGATCTTGAACAATTCATCTACGATTGTAAAATTCGCAAAGTTCATTTTGTAGAAGATGAAGAATTCAAGAATGTGTGGCGAAAAATTCATCAACTACTACCCCACTTGCACCCAGAGTCTGCGCTTGACAATGGAGACAAGATAAGCAACATCCCAAAACGTAACGTTAGCCTCTGCTTGGAACCCTTTTTCATCAGAAGTGGCTGGCCTGTGCATCTTGCGCCCATAGCTCAAGAAGCTAACAAGCGACACCAAAGCGGACGACTAGACGTCTCTGAGTACTTCCATACCTAATTCAATCTTGGCAGTGCTTAATCTGTAGAGTAGCGAGTGAGTAATTTTTTTAAAATGAGCCGCTCATCTGATGTCGCGCTTTCATAGAGGGCATGCAAGAAAGTATCTATTTTTTCGCATTCGGATTTGGACTTTAATTTCGATGTAGCTTTTGCAATCAAAAGCTCCAACCCCAAGTTTCTGATCTGTTCTGTAGGTCTCGTTCCGGTTAACGGCTTGGAAGTTAATGCGTTCTGTCGTACTTGGTTTTCATACTCATTGGGGCTTAGTGGGTGCGCTGCGTGAGAATGCATCGACTCAGCTTGGGGAGCAGCGCATATATTTTTCTCCCTATAAAATTCTTGCCCTTTTTGGATGATTGGCTGAATCACCTCAAACAACGTCGCCCGTAAGTCACGGGGTAAATTTGCATGCTTTTTAGCAACGTTCACCTGGAACAACTCATCCAGTTGAGGTGGAACAAACATCGCAATTCTTACAAGCTTTGTATGTTCATCACTTGTTCTCAATCCACTCCACCCCCCAGCTTGAATGATTCGATTTGAACGATAGATGTATAAGCCTTGCTGCTTGTTCCATTTCCCCGGCCCCGAAGCATGCAAATGCTCTTTGATTGATGAATATAACGATTGCGGAGGGAGAATGTAGGGCTGGAGCTTGATGTTGTAAGTGCCGCCATTGAAGACTTGCGGGATCAGAATCGGATCTAATTTCTGAGTGTATTGTTCACCTCGAGAGTATGGATCCCACGATTCAACCATTTGATCATTTACGTAGATGGAAATTCGCTTGCGCCCATGCTCACCCGCAAGAAATCTATGGAAGATCATGCCCAGATGCGATTTAAGACTATTCACCATCTGTTCCGATTGTTTTCTTGCGTACTCACCTGATGGATATTTGTAGCCCAGGAGTCGCCCTAACCGCTCCCACGTGACTACAGTACCGGTAGTGTGCTGTAGATGCTCCCAAACCTCATCCTTGAGCTCATACCGCTCGATCTTCAAAATCTCCCACTTGTTAGTGTTCTCGATATGTTCGAGATCCCAGCAAAACGAATTAACTCTTGCTCGTTCCTCTCCTCGCCGAGCAGAAACAGTCACCCTCTCACATTGACTTAGGGAAGCGGTTTTCAGTCCTAATCCATATCGACCAAGGTCATCTGACTCATCGTATGAGCGATTTGATCCGAACCTGAGTGCCTCATGAATTTCCTTGGATGTCATGCCTACACCGTTATCGGCAATCGTCAGGTATGAGTCCTCTCCGTCAAACTTCAAAACAATGTTTATAGCTGAAGCCCCAGCTTCAACAGAGTTGTCGACTATGTCTGCAACTGCATCGACGAACTCATAGCCGACATCTCTCAAGGACCTGATTAGTCGCTTTGCACTGGGTATTAATTCGATTCTCATTGCTTGCATTAGAGAGTTGGTTTGGCCTAAGAAGTACCGTTAACAGTTGGGTCTTGAATGATACCTGGAGTAGACTCGCTCTTAGACCGTTTATCGTAAAAGTTTGCATCTTAGGAATGAGTGACGTTGTCTCCGCAGAAAAGCGTAGTTCCATGATGGCTGGTATCCGGGGAAAGGACACTAAACCGGAGCTCGCTGTTCGAAAAGCCCTGTTTGCACAGGGCTTCAGGTATCGTCTTCACTACAATAAATTGCCCGGCTGTCCAGACATAGTCCTTCCTAAGCATAGGACTGCAATCTTTGTTCATGGTTGTTTTTGGCACATGCACTCCGAGTGCAAGCTCTCGAAGTTGCCATCAAGCAGATCAGATTTCTGGCTACACAAGCTTCATGCTAACGCTGCACGGGACAAAAAGACAATAAATCAGCTACTTCAATCAGGCTGGCGCGTCCTGATCGTATGGGAATGCTTTTTGAGAGCTGAGAAATCTTCATTAAATTTGCAGACCAAGCTCACAGAGTGGATCTGTGGTTGTGCGACTTACGGATCATTTCCCTAAGTTGAAGAATTAAAGCTTTTCTCTGAGTGAGCGTAGCAACTCTTCGCCTATTGCTTTAGCCATTAGCGGAGGTACGGCATTCCCTATTTGCTTGAATGCCGATCCCACTGGACCAGAAAGCTGGAATCGATCCGGAAACGATTGAAGTCGAGCTGCCTCTCTAATGGAAATAGTTCTTGCTTGTGTACTGTCATAGTGAATATGAGAGTAACCATCCTTACCCAGATGTGCCATCAACGTTCTAGCTGGTGCACCAGCCTCCATCTTGAGCCATTTGTTCGGGAATTTAGCTACGTCGTAGGGTGGAACTGTTGCTTGCTCCAATTCCTTATATGTTCTGGATGTTCTTGCGGGAGTCTTTCCAAATTTCACTGTATACGCCGCCAATTTCCTTTGAAGCAATGACTGAGCGATTGCATGCGCCTGCGGGTACTCGTCACCAGGCTTCATCAACTTGAAGATCGGGAAATCTCTTGGTAGATTGCGAATGATGTGATCCAGGACCTGTTCTTGATCACCACTTCGCCATTTCCTCATCTGATTTGCGTACGAAGTATTTGCAGCTGTTCTGTAACTAAGTGCGACCATATTCGAACGTGAAACCTTCGGAACACGACCCTTCAAATGGTTTGTCAGCACAGGCAGATCATCTAGCGCATCTTGAGCTGTGACTGCAGGCAACAATTTTCCTTGATGCGAAGGCTTCACTTCCCTGAAATAGCTTTTGCCTGAAGCCAGAACCTTACGAAGTGCCGCAGTACGATTATCCCTATAACCCTTGGGCAACTCGAAGACATGTGATGGCTCTGGAAAACGAAGCTCACCTGAAATTGACTTCGCAATGGCTATGAGGAACATCCTTTCCCGTAGTTGTGGGACACCATAGTGCACAGAATTGAGAATGCTGTATCCGCATTTGTAGCCCCAAGACTCAAGGATTTCGCAGGTTTCCTCAGCAATGTTATGTCCGCCATAGTTCAAAACATCGGGTACGTTCTCCATCACTAGCGCTACCGGCTTCAGCTTCCGAACGTAATGAAGATATCGCAGATACAAGTTGCCTCGAGGATCCTTGAGAAAAGCATCAGGATGGGAGGCAACCTCCCGTAGCTTGGCTCGCCCCACTCTTGCAAACGCTTGACAGGGAGGTCCGCCAACAATCACATCTACGTGATCCTCCACTGCGCCCTTGAATCCAAGGGTATGCATCAATTCTTCTGGCTCGACTGTAGTGATGTCTTTGGGTTTTGCATGAATTTCAAATTCTTCAGCCTTCAAATGGCTCATGAAGTTCATAGCATGTGAACGAGATGCATCCTTGTCAAACTCTACGGCACCAATGGATTGAAATCCCGCCCAATCAAAGCCTAGAGTCAGTCCCCCACATCCAGCGAACAAATCAAGAGTTCGAGGCGAGGAACCTTTTGCAATTCGATTCTTTTTTTTGCGAATCCACACCTCATCCGAACTCATCTCAAGCTCTCAATCAAAATTTATCTTAGCAAGTCGTCGATCTAGACCAAGGTCGGTTTTGAGTGAGCACCTCATTCAGTTTACCCAAGAGTGTTCGATCTTCATTGGCATAAATTCTGCCCCAGAAATTGGCATTGATTTTCGGATAGGAATCTTGCAATATTGTCTCGAGCGAAATCAACATTTTTGTTGATACGTTTGACAATGCATTTTTAAGAACTCTTTCACTATGTCTGGTCAGAGGAGAGGCATGCTGCACAGTCTTTGAAAGCCATCCAAACAAGCAAGCCCACGCTTGATCAAGAGTTACACCCTCCATGGTCATGACATGCAAAACTTGCAGGATTGATTCACCTGATAATTCAGATTGCAGTGATTGGACAATTTCACTGAAGTTCATAGACATAGCTGTCAGTTTATTGAGCTTGCGGATCAATTCTTCAGGACTAGAACGATCTTTTTGATCCGATGGTGACTGCTCAGGAATTTCTTCTTGCTTGCGCCGGAATGCAGGAATTTCGTAATCATCCATTCCTCCCGCAGCCAACTGATCAACCTTCGCGGCAGCCTGGGTACGATTGGTCCTCCATACGCTTGGCACAGCCATGATGCCGTAGTCTGGCTGGTTCGAATCGTTGACTGCCGAGCTCAAGCAGGCATAAACCCTCTCAGACCGCTGCACGGTGCCAAGCCCCCCCCACCCAGCCGCCTGCATTTGCTTGATTTTTTGTAACTTCGGCAATCCTCTAGCCTTATCGTTTTCCTCCCGGACATGAACGAGTATGAGATTTGTGTACTTGCTTGACAATTGATATTTCAGTCCCAATTCAATCGCCTCTGACGCATCACCAGTCACCTCCAGTTGAGCTGCCGCTACCATTCTTGGCAGCGAACCGGTTGCATTCAACTCCAGTAAATTCGGTGAATCAGCCCCGGATACGCCCTTTGAATTCCACTTAAGCGTAGGAGCGGTTATCGGTTTCGTGGAAAGACGGCCAAAGACATGTATCGTTTCGTCTGAAAACACCTGTTTGGGCAGCTTGGACTGCCAAAGCACCTCGTCACCCCACTGAATTTCAATTGAGCTGGTCCGCGCAGATCGCATCCTCTTAGTCATTCGTAAAACTGCATCTGCAATGCTTTCACCGGGTGTAACCAATTCGCACGCGCCACCCGTCAGTTCAGCCACATCTCGAAGCAGACTTTCTGCGGGAGCACTGCCTACTCCGATGGCAAAGATTCGATGGTTGCTTCGCTTTGATTGATTGACGATCTCGTCAATGTCCCAGACATCACCATCGGTTATGAGAAGCAGGTCGCAACCCTCTGAATACGCTTTTTGGAAACTCAACTTGAATGTTGATTTCAAAGCTTTTTGTAACTGAGTTCCCCCCAGATTTGCAGCAGTCTCGTGGACTGCCTTGGCCAGAACATTCCTGACGTATTGAGAATCACACCTCTCGAGTCGATTGGATGTATGAACGACATCATCTCCAAATCTGCTATATGAAAGCATGTCACTTTCGGAAAGTCGCAGGATCAGTTCATGCATGGCTTCCTGCGCTTGCTCTATGCTGTCACCCTGCATTGAGCCAGAGCAATCAACCAGAATCTTCAGCGCCAAAGGTGCTGGAACCTGCTCCTCAAGAGACGGGCAAAAGCTTGCAATTACCGCCCAAGCACCGTCATCCTCGCTAACCGTCGCAAAGGATTTTCCGGCAACATCCTCTATCGAGACTACGAAGTCACGATCCAAGACTCCACCTTCTCGTAGATGTACATTCACCCCCTCCTCCACCGTCTCAATTTGTACTTGATGGCTTGGGCAGGTGATAGTCCCGGCTGACAGTTCTCCAGTCACGTTCAATACTGCTGTAAATGGATATTCAGCCAACAGATCGGTTTCAGTTGTCTGGTGAGGCGCCACTTGGCCCAATCCCACCTCATCCCCGTATCGTTCCCCGATGACTGTAGGAATAGTGACCCGAGTACGCCCTTTTTCGAACCTTAGGAGCTGAGCGTATTGAAACTCGATAACAGCTTCTTCACCCGGCTTGAGATTGCCCAAATTGGCTGTAAATAAGCCATGCGCCGATTTCTCAAACATGACGGGGGTGTCGCCAGCTTCTATGGCCTTTTCGTACTTTCTTTCCGCCTTCCTCTTCTCGAGAACCACGGCCTGCATCCGCTTGCCGTTGAGCTCCACATTGAGCCCCATTAAATTTACGCCCCAACCAGCCGAAAATGTATAACTTGCCTCAATAGTTTCTCCGGTGTCATTCAGGTACGTTTGACGTGATTTCATAGTAAGCAGCAGGCCTTCAATCCGTCCCTCCAAGTGCATCGACTTGAGGACAACGCTCTGACCGTATTCAGTCTCCAGACCCATTTTTTTGCTCATTTAATTGCTCCAATTTCATTGTTAGTTAAGAGGACATGTAGATTCCGCACCTCTCGTTTTGCGGTTGCAAAGCGGCAGTGATCGCTCAAACTTCAAGGGCCACGATCACTACCGACATTCAGGCTACACATCTACAAGGCCCCACCTTAATGCCAAACATCAACCTGGCTCCCCAATCAGCTTTCGCCGTTGTTTCTATTCATGACTCGGTCAGTTGCCGCGAGCACTTCACGCAACAACTCTCTTATCTGCTCCGGAGTCAGTCGCGCTTCATCCGGAGAAATCTGTATCTCAACGCCGGGCATCACATGGAGATGCGTTTTCACCTCCAAAGTCCCCGGCTTCTTAATGCTCAACACAGGCTGGATCTCGCCTTTCCCATCCAGGACTTGTCGGATCCGTTCTAACGGAACTCGAGATTCGGCCAACTTCTTGACCCTTAGTAATTGATCCAAGTGAGTTGTCATGTAGTGAGCCGCCCGGGTTTCACCAACAGGACGATCCACCAG
>Ga0255101_1000493_pt1 | contig 9847 bp, 13 predicted proteins | sample Colum_Colum_RepC_2_FD_188588 | JGI IMG/M metagenome (GOLD analysis project Ga0255101, IMG submission 188588) | Freshwater microbial communities from Columbia River, Oregon, United States - Colum_Colum_RepC_8d | ecosystem: Environmental > Aquatic > Freshwater > River | place: USA: Oregon...
CGCATAAAAAAACCGCCGATGATCTGGCGGTTTTTTTATGCACGATGATTACGTCAATAGAATGCTTAACGATCCGGCAGCGTGATGTTCAGCTCCAGCACCGAGCAGGTGCCTTGGCTATCCAGCTCAACTTGCACTTGGTCCTCACGAATCGGCACATACTTGCGAATAACATCGAGAATGTCGCGATGTAACTGCGGCAGATAGTCGGGCTGACTGCGCTGGCCACGCTCATGCGCAACAATAATCTGCAGTCGTTCTTTGGCCATGGAAGCTGTGGTTGGCTTCTTTTGGGCGCGGAAAAAATCCATGAAGCTCATCGCTTAGCCTCCAAACAGTCGCTGAAGAATGCCCTTCTTCTGGACATCCAAAAAGCGGTGCGGCACATCAGCACCGAGTAAACGCTCTACCGCATCACTATAAGCCTGACCCGCATCCGACTCGGCATCGAAAATAACCGGCACGCCCTGGTTAGATGCCTTGAGAACGGCTTGTGATTCGGGAATCACGCCCAACAACTTAATTGACAAAATTTCTTCGACGTCCGCCACCGACAACATTTCACCGCTTTCCACGCGAATCGGGTTGTAGCGAGTTAACAGCAGGAACTCTTTAATGGGGTCGCGATTTTCTTCCGCCCGCTTGGACTTGCTCGACAGCAGGCCGAGCATGCGATCGGAGTCACGTACCGACGACACTTCGGGGTTGGTCACCACAATGGCTTCATCGGCGAAGTACATCGCCATGTGTGCGCCTTTCTCGATGCCCGCTGGCGAATCACAGATGACGAAATCAAACTGCGCGGCTAACTCGTCCATGACGCGTGCCACACCTTCTTCCGACAGCGCATCTTTGTCCCGTGTCTGGCTGGCTGCCAAGACAAAGAGGTTGTCTAGGCGCTTGTCTTTAATCAGGGCTTGATTCAGTGATGCATCGCCTTGAATAACGTTAATGAAGTCATACACCACGCGGCGCTCACACCCCATGATGAGGTCGAGGTTACGCAGACCCACGTCAAAATCGACCACGACCGTACGATGGCCGCGCATGGCTAAGCCCGTTCCGATGGCTGCGCTGGTGGTGGTTTTACCGACACCACCCTTGCCCGATGTCACCACAATAATCTTTGCCAAAATGTCATCCTCTTTGCGGTCAGTGTTTGCACTAACACGCTTATTTCATCATCAGCGAATACAAAATTCGCGCCAGTATTGTTTAAAGATCCAGCAGGTTCAACTGATCTTGATCGAGCATTACTTGAATAGCCTTGCCCCACTGCGGCGTCTTCCTCAGGTCTTCTGCGACACGGTAACGCCCCGCCACGGAAACCAGTTCCGCTTCCAGTGATTGGCAAAAAATTCGCGCTTCGCTATTGCCTTGAACACCCGCCAGCGCACGGCCACGCAGCGGTGCGTAGATATGGATATTGCCATCCGCTAATACTTCAGCACCGGCACTCACTGGGGCCAACACAATTAAATCCCCTTCGGCGTAAATCTGCTGACCACCACGCACCGGTTGCGTCACGATGCGGGTAGCTGCACGAGGGGCTGGCGCAACAGTGGCAACCATCACCGCAGGCGCGGCGACTTCAACTTCAGCCCCCTTACGCTTAAGGCCTTGCAATACCGGCACGTCGAGCACCGCTAAGCTGGCGTGCAAAGATTGTGGGGCGCGAATAGCAACCAGACTGACTGCATGGGCACGCAGCAGTGTCACTAAGGCGGGCCAATCCACATCGGCATTCGCCACCTTTTCAACATTTAAAATAACAGGCGCTTCCTGCAGCCAAGCAGCCGCATCGTTAAGACGTGCCTTTAGTTGTGCGGCGACCTGCTCAAGGTCAGTACTGTGCAATTCAAGCACTGTGCCTGTAAAAGAGCCGCCCTTTAGCTGAAACGCAGGGCTGGCATCGTGCAGGGCAGAAGACGGGTTAACCATAACAGCGGTCATCTAGAATAGTTGCGCGTATTGGAAACGAGGCGGCGTTGACACGCAAGCACCGTCTCGTTTTTTCACAGCAAACGCGGCATTAAGCGTGCGTTTTAAGCAGGCCGTTCACTTTATCAATGTAGGCTTGTTCGGCAGCCGCCTGACTCATGCCCTTTAACGCGGCCCACGCATCATATTTGGCGCGATTAATCATGTCGAACATGCCAGGACGACTGCCGGAAACATCACCGGCACTGGCTTGTTTGAAGTGGGCATACAAAGACAGCATGTCTTCGTTGGATGGGCGCTGTGTCAGGGTTTTCACATCGCGTTGAGCTTGTTCAAAAGCGCTCATGGCTGAGCTCCTCCTAATTGTTTTTATGCCGCTAGACAGTAACAGCGCCGCGCTAAAAACCCCAGCGTTCTGAACACTTTTGGTGACGAAACGTTCAAGGCACAATGTGCGTTTTATATGATCAGGAAATACATATGCGTGTGGGATTTATCGGCATTGGGCTAATGGGCTTACCGCTGTGCCAGCGGCTGCTAAATGCTGGCATCTCGCTACAGGTATGGAACCGGAGTGCAGGCAAAGTCGATGCATTAATAGCTGCCGGCGCCATACCTGCCGACTCTCCCGCCGCTATGGCAACCCATGTTGATGTGCTTTTACTTTGTGTTTCGGACTCAGCGGCTGTCGCCGATGTTATGCATGCTGAACACGGCATCTTAGCTGGGGCGCATGCCGGACTGATTGTGGTTGACCACTCCTCCATCACCGCCGAACTCACGCGACAATTAGCCGCTGAACTGCATAAGCAATGTGGCGCGACGTGGGTCGATGCGCCGGTATCCGGCGGCGTGGTGGGTGCGGAGCAAGGGCGTTTGGTCATCATGGCCGGCGGCGATGCAGAAGCCATATGCCGTGTGACTCCCGTGCTTTCACACTACGCACAGCGCATTACCCGTATGGGCGATGTGGGCGCCGGCCAAGTCACGAAAATTTGCAATCAATTGATTGTGGCGGCCAACAGCTTGCTCATTGCCGAAACGGTGGCTTTGGCAGAGCAAGCGGGAGTCGATGCACGACTGCTCGCCCCCGCCTTAGCCGGCGGCTTTGCCGATTCCCTACCTTTCCAAATTTTGGCGCCACGCATGGCGGAGCGGCGTTTTGAGCCCGTGCAATGGAAAGTGCAAACTCTGCTCAAAGATTTGGGCAATGCGGTTTCACTTGGTCAAACCGTGGACAGCCCACTGCCTCTTGCCACGGCAGCGCATACACTTATGCAGCGGCATGCCGACCACGGTTTCACGCGTGAAGACCTGAGCTCGACGGTGCTCTTACATGCCCGCCCATCCGCTGCAGAACAGGACTAATTTCTATGCTTCGCTATTGTGCCAACCTGTCGCTGCTCTTTACGGAATACCCACTGATTGAGCGCTTTGCGGCAGCCAAGGCCGCAGGCTTTGAGGCGGTTGAAGTTCAATTTCCCTATGAGCTCAGCCCGAAAGCCATCCGCACCGAATTGGATGCGCATGATCTGGAACTGGTGCTGATCAATGTACCGGCAGGCAACTTAATGCAGGGCGGCGATGGCATTGCCAGCGTACCGGGGCGCGAGCAGGAGTTCCGTCGCGCCGTGCTTCAGGCATTGCCTTATGCCGAGGAGCTGGGCGTGCGCTGCGTCAATGTGTTAGCTGGACGCTTGCCCGAAGAAGGGGATTTGCTGCACTGCCTACATACCCTCACCGCAAATGCTCGCTATGCCGCCGAGGCCTTTCACAGCGTGGGCGTCACCACCACGCTGGAGGCCATTAACACAGACGATATGCCTCGATTCCTCATCCATAACATCGCGCAGATGCAGGAGATTTTGGAGGCTGCCGATCACCCCACCCTGAAGATGCAATTTGATTGCTATCACTTAGCACGCATGGGCGAGGACTTAATCAGCAGCTTGGTGGAGAACTGGCCGCTGATTGGCCATATTCAATTTGCCGACAATCCGGGTCGCGGCGCGCCCGGCACCGGCACCATCGACTTCAAATCTGTATTCGCAGTGATTGACGAGCTGCCCTATGCGGGCTGGTGTGGAGCGGAGTATCGGCCGGGACCCGCAGGCACGGAAGCCAGTTTAGGCTGGCTTCCCCGTTAAGACGCTGAATGAAAGCGCATCGGCTAAAGCGCTTCGATGGCCTCGGCCAGACGCCCCACGCCAATCACTTGCATGCCGTCGATACCCTGCTTGGGCACATTGCCTCGAGGCACGATGGCACGCTTAAATCCATGCTTGGCTGCTTCACGCAGGCGCTCTTGACCATTCGGCACGGGGCGGATTTCACCGCTCAAGCCGATCTCACCAAAGACCACGAGGTCGCTATCCAACGGCTGACCGCGCAGGCTCGATGTGACGGCCAAGACCACAGCCAAATCAGAACCGGTCTCCAGCACTTTCACGCCACCCACCACGTTCACGAACACATCCTGCCCCACACTGGCGATACCGCCATGACGATGCAAAACCGCCAGCAGCATGGCCAGACGATTCTGGTCCAAACCTACAGCCACGCGGCGCGGGTTGCTGAATGCATCGTCCACCAAGGCCTGCACCTCCACCAGCAAAGGCCGCGTGCCTTCACGAGTGACCATAACCACCGAGCCAGGAATGGGCTGATCGTAGCGTGACAAGAAAATCGCCGAGGGGTTCGACACCTCGCGCAGGCCGCGATCGGTCATGGCGAACACGCCTAACTCATTGACTGCACCAAAACGATTCTTAGCCGCACGAATCAAGCGGAAACGAGAATCGGCTTCGCCTTCAAAGTACAGGACACAATCCACCATGTGCTCAAGCACGCGCGGGCCAGCCAGTGTGCCGTCTTTCGTGACATGACCCACCAGAAACAAGGCACAGCCGCTTTGTTTGGCATAACGGGTAAGCAGCGCTGCGGACTCCCGAATCTGCGACACACCTCCCGGCGCTGAATTCAGGGCTTCGGTATACAGGGTCTGAATCGAATCAATGACCATGATTTTTGGCTGTTCGATCTGTGCCGTTGCCAGAATGCGCTCCACGCTGGTTTCCGCCATCAAGCGCAGATTTTCCACCGGCAATTCCAAGCGGCGTGCTCGCAGGGCCACCTGCGCCAACGATTCCTCGCCCGTCACATAAAGTGCCGTCTGTGTCGCCGCCAGATGCGTCAGCGTTTGGAGCAGGATGGTCGATTTACCAATGCCAGGATCACCGCCAATGAGCACTACCGAGCCATCCACCAGCCCGCCACCCAACACGCGGTCGAGCTCAGACAACCCCGTTTTCGTGCGCCGCTCTTGAGCATCAATTTGCACATCGCGCAGCGCCGTGACCGTTGCAGCCTGACCCGCATAACCTCCGGGTCTAGCGCGCGCACCCTTGCCGGTCACCGCAGGCTCTCGCTGCACCTCAGCCATTGTGTTCCAAGCGCCGCAGTCACCGCATTGGCCCGACCACTTGCTCGCCTCACTGCCACAGTCGGCACAGACATAGACACTGCGTAGCTTAGACATGAGACGGACTCGACAGACTCGGTGGCACTCGACGCACGCGGGGCGTTAGTCGGCAAAATAGCTCATAGCTGATGGTGCCGGCGGCTTGCGCGACTTCATCAGCAGGCAAGCCCTCGCCCCAAAGCACGACCTCGTCGCCGGGTTTTGCCGCCACTGCGCCAAGATCCACCGTAATCATGTCCATAGACACTCGACCGATCAACGCACAGCGGTGGCCATTCACCAACACCGGCGTGCCATTACGCGCATGGCGGGGATAGCCATCGCCATAGCCAATGGCAACCACGGCTACACGCGTGGCGGCGTCAGCCACCCAGGTTGCGCCATAACCCACCTCATCGCCCGCACTCAACTCATGCACAGCAATAATTCGCGAGTGCAAGGTCATGACAGGTTGTAGGCCAAAATGTTCAGCACACTGATCAGCAAATGGGGAGCTGCCGTATAGGGCGATACCGGGGCGCATCCACTCGGTTTGCGTCTGTGGCCACGCCAAAATAGCGGCCGAGTTGGCAACGCTGGCAATGACGGGCTCATGCTGCGCCAGTGCAATGGCATCGCGTACCGCGCAAAAACGACCCCACTGCAACTCGGTCTGCGGGCAGGCTAACTCATCGGCTCGGGCAAAGTGCGTCATGACATGAATCGAGCTCACCAGGGGCAGTCGGTGCAGCTGATGCCAGACCTTGAGCGCGTCTGCTGGACGAAAACCAAGACGATTCATGCCGGTGTTGAGTTTGAGCCACACGGTGAGTGGCTCACCTGCTGGCGCAGCTTGCAAGAGCGCCACTTGCTCCGGGCTATGCACGGCCAAGGACAGCTGTGCTGTGCGTGCTGCAGCCAATTCAGCGGCTGTGAACACACCTTCCAGCACGGCGATAGGCGTGCTAATGCCTTGTGCTCTTAGCGCCAAGGCTTCATCGAGAAATGCCACGCCGAAAGCATCCACCTGAGTTGCTAACAACGGCGCTACCTGCGCCACACCGTGACCGTAGGCATCGGCTTTGACCATGGCCAGCAGCTTGGATTGCGGATGATGCGCACGCAACACCGCGAGATTTTGCGTCAGCGCATGGGGGTTCAGCGTCAGCCAGGTATCACGCATGCGTTGTCTCGCGCTCCAGTCGTGCGGTGTTCGAATTAGTAGTCACTTTCCATGTTGCGATAGTGCTCAGGCGCCAAATCCTCGAAACGGGTGTACTTGCCATGGAAGGCCAAGCGCAACGCACCAATCGGTCCGTTACGCTGCTTACCAATAATGATCTCAGCCGTGCCTTTGTCTGGCGACTCCGGGTTGTAGACCTCATCGCGATAGATAAACATGATGACGTCCGCGTCTTGCTCAATAGCACCAGACTCACGCAAGTCCGACATCACCGGGCGCTTATTCGGTCGTTGCTCCAGCGAGCGGTTGAGCTGCGATAGCGCAATCACCGGGCATTCCATTTCTTTCGCCAGCGCCTTCAACGAGCGCGAGATTTCCGAAATTTCGTTCACGCGGTTGCTTTCCAAGCCAGGCACCCGCATGAGCTGCAAGTAGTCGACCATGATCAGGCCTAAGCCGCCCTGCTCACGTGCCACGCGCCGAGCACGGGTACGAACATCGTTAGGACTTAACGACGCCGAATCATCAATCAATAACTTCTGCTCCGACAGCATGGTCATGGTTGAGGTGAGGCGCGGCCAATCTTCTTCCTCGAGTTTGCCCGAACGCACACGACCCTGATCAATACGCCCCAGCGACGACAACATACGCATGACCAACTGTTCGGCAGGCATTTCCATGGAAAACACCAACACCGGCTTGCCCGAACGCAACATGGCATTTTCCACGAGGTTCATGGCAAACGTGGTTTTACCCATGGACGGACGTGCCGCAACAATCACCAAGTCACCATTTTGCAGACCCGAGGTCCGATCATCGAGATCGGTAAATCCGGTGCTCAGGCCGGTAATGGATTCAGTGGACTGAAAGAGCTTATCAATTCGATCCAAGGCCTTTTGCAGCAAAGGTCGTAAGGCTTGGGGGCCGCCGCCCTTTTGCTGCTGTTCGGCAATGGCAAAAATCTTGCGCTCAGCCTGATCGAGAATGTCTTGTGCGGTAGCCCCCTGTGGCTGAAACGCGGTGTCCGACACCTCATTGCTGATGCGGATGAGCTGACGCAGCACCGAGCGTTCACGCACGATGTCGCCATAGGCAGCAATATTCGTGGCCGATGAGGTGTTACGCACTAGCTCACCGAGGTAGGCCAAGCCACCGGCATTGTCCAACTCCCCGAGACGGGTCAGCGTTTCCGATACTGTTAGGGCATCGCGCGGATCGCCCGCGTTTGCCAAGAGAGCGATGGCTTGAAATATCAGGCGATGATCACGGCGGTAGAAGTCTTCCTCTTTGACGCGATCTGAAACCCTGTCCCAGGCTTGGTCGTCCAGCATCAGGCCACCGAGCACGGCCTGTTCAGCCTCCAGCGAATGCGGTGGCAATTTCAGGTTCGCCAGCGTGTTTTCCGAGGCGACAGAGGTAGATTGCGACATAGATATTCTCTTCCAACAAGGCTGCAAGCTTAGCGCAAAAGCCCAAAACAAACAGGGCGCTTGAGTTGCCCCAAGCGCCCTGTTTTTTACTGATACGACATCAGCGGGTCAACATTGCTTACTCAGCAACGATAACCACTTTAACCGATGCCAACAGGTCGCTATGAACCTGAACAGCAATGTCGTACTCGCCGGTATGACGCAGCGGGCCCGTCGGCAGACGAACTTCGCTCTTGTCCACAGCAACGCCAGCAGCGGTAGCTGCTTCAGCGATGTCACGGTTGCCGATCGAACCGAACAGCTTACCTTCGTCACCAGCCTTAGAGGCGATGGTCAGGCTCAGTTCAGCCAATGCAGCAGCGCGAGCTTCAGCAGCAGCCAGAACAGCAGCTTCCTGACGCTCAAGCTCAGCACGACGCACTTCGAAATCGGCCAAGTTGCGAGCCGTAGCTGGCAGTGCTTTGCCCTGTGGGATCAGGAAGTTGCGGCCGTAGCCTGGCTTCACGTCAACCTTGGTGCCGAGAGCGCCGAGGCCTTTGATTTTTTCTAACAGAATAACTTGCATCACGCACCCCAACCTTAAATGTGGTTATCGGTATACGGCATGATTGCCAGGTAGCGGGCCTGCTTAATAGCGAGGGTCAGCTGACGCTGGTAGCGTGCCTTGGTACCGGTAATACGGCTCGGGACGATCTTGCCGTTCTCGGTGATGAATTGCTTCAGGGTCTCAACATCTTTGTAATCGATGTAGGTGACCTTTTCAGCCGTGAAACGGCAGAACTTACGACGACGATAGAAACGCGCCATGGTTTCCTCTCCTTAATCTTGTCTGTCTAACGTTTGCGCGTGCAAAACCACTTTTTCGGTGTCGCGATAACTCGCCATAGCCAGAAACCCCGTCACCACTAACCGATCACCCCGCTGCAAAGCTTGCAACTGCTGCACTAACTCACCAGCACAATGTACCGTGAGCACGAGGCGAGCCTCGCGTGCCGAGCCAGCTTCCCGTTGCCGGGACCGGTGCTGCAACAGAAAATCCTGATGCGCGACGCCGGCGGGACTGACCCGAGGCGGATACTGCTTTTCCAGTATCCCAGTGATCTGCAGCGTGTTTTGCTCCACGCTAACGATCTGAGTTATTCAGCGGAAGCCGAATACTCCTGACCTTCGTCGGCGCGAGCCGCCTTACGAGCGCGTTTTTCTTCAGCGCCCTTGGCCAGGATGGATTCTTCGGTAATGGCTTCGTCACGACGGATGATCAGGCTGCGGATCACGGCATCGTTATAACGGAACGCTTCTTCCAGTTCAGCACGAACGCTATCAGCGCATTCAATGTTGAGCAGGATGTAGTGAGCTTTGTGAACTTTGTTGATTGGGTAAGCCAACTGGCGGCGGCCCCAATCTTCGTAGCGGTGAACGGAACCGCCCGAATCTTTTACCATCCCGGTGTAACGCTCGACCATCGCGGGAACTTGCTCGCTTTGATCGGGGTGCACCAGGAACACGACTTCATAATGACGCATCGGATTGTGCTCCTTACGGATTGAACAGCCCCGCCGGACAGCGGCGGAGCAAGGAGTACGAGGCCTTGTTCTTCAGAATTAGGCGCTCGCGACTCCGGATAGTCGGTGAAGACCATGCGGAGGACGCGCGACTATACAGGAATTTGGTGGTTTTTCAAGCGGGTCAGCTGGTGGTGGGAGTTAAGCAGGGCTGCCGCACGCCGCGAGTACGTCCATGTAGGCTCTCACGCGCCATCCATGGCGCGTGACGACGGCTACCCTGCTCAACTCCCACCACCAACAGCATGCTCAAAACCAACCTGATTTGGTA
>Ga0255101_1000497_pt1 | contig 9791 bp, 8 predicted proteins | sample Colum_Colum_RepC_2_FD_188588 | JGI IMG/M metagenome (GOLD analysis project Ga0255101, IMG submission 188588) | Freshwater microbial communities from Columbia River, Oregon, United States - Colum_Colum_RepC_8d | ecosystem: Environmental > Aquatic > Freshwater > River | place: USA: Oregon...
GACTCGCCCATACGGATCAGTCGCGCAAGATACTGCTCGGCCGCATGAAACGGCACACCCGCCATGCGGATCGGCTCGCCATTCGAGGCGCCTCGCCGGGTGAGCGTGATCCCCAACAGTCGCGCAGCCCTGTCTGCATCGTCCTGGAACAGCTCGTAGAAATCCCCCATGCGATAAAAGAGCAATGTGTCGGGATGGTCAGCCTTGATGCGCAGGTACTGCTGCATCATCGGTGTGTGACCCGAGAGGTCTTCAGCGCGATCGGGAGGACTGGAGTCTGACAAGAGTCTTGGAGGGGTCGAGCAACAGCGAGCTCGATGCTAGCATCCACACCGAGTCTTTCGCTTTGCCATCAAGCTCGCGACAGACGCCCGATTCCGACCCGCCTGGCGTTCAGCCGGTGGCGACATCTGATCAGACTGGAGACGCCAATGAACGGCATGGCCCGCTACCCTCACGTGTTCAAGCCCCTTGATCTGGGCTTTACCACCATCAAGAACCGTATCCTGATGGGCTCGATGCATACCGGCCTGGAGGAGGCCGACAATGGCTTCGAGCGCATGGCCGAGTACTTCGCCGAGCGGGCCCGAGGCGGGGTGGGCATGATCATCACGGGCGGCATTTCGCCCAATGCCGAAGGCGGTACCGGCAGCAAGTTGTCCACTGCGGCTGAATCCGATCAGCACCGTCTCATCACGCAGGCCGTTCACGCTGCGGCGTCCGATGTCAAGATCTGCATGCAGATCCTGCATTCGGGTCCGCTGGCTCGCGTGCCCGACTGCGTGGCGCCCTCGCCGATCAAGTCGCGTATCGGGGCCTACACCCCGCGTGAACTCGATGAAGACGGCATCGAAAAACAGATCGCCGACTTCGTGAACTGTGCGCTGATGGCGCAGCGCGCGGGCTATGACGGGGTCGAGATCATCGGTTCGGCCGGCTATCTGATCAGCACATTCCTGGTTCGCAAGACCAACCTGCGCACCGACCGCTGGGGCGGCGCCTGGGAAAACCGCATGCGTTTTCCGGTCGAGATCGTGCGCCGGGTGCGTGAGGCTGTTGGCCAGAACTTCATTGTGGTGTTTCGCATCTCGGCCATGGACATGCTCGATGAGGGCCTGGCCTGGGATGAAGTGGTCTCGCTCGGCCAGGCGATCGAAGCGGCGGGCGCCAACATCATCAGCACGCATTTCTGCTGGCACGAGGCGCCGGTGCCCACCATTGCAACCATGGTGCCGCGCGCGGCGTTCGCCCAGGTGACCGGCCGACTGCGCAAGCACCTCAAGGTGCCCATGATCACCAGCAACCGGATCAACATGCCGCAGGTGGCCGAAGAGGTCCTGGCCCGGGGCGACGCCGATCTGGTCTCGATGGCCCGGCCCATGCTCGCCGACCCCGATCTGGTCATCAAGGCCGCGCAAGGCCGCGAGGACGAGATCAACACCTGCATCGGCTGCAACCAGGCCTGCCTCGATCACACCTTCAGTGGCCGACAGCAGGTGAGCTGTCTGGTCAATCCCAGGGCCTGCAATGAAACCCTGCTCAAGTACCTGCCCACGCCCGCGCGGCGCCGCATCGCCGTCGTGGGGGCGGGGCCTGCCGGGTTGTCCTATGCCACGGTGGCCGCGCAGCGCGGCCATCGCGTCACGCTGATCGACTCCGCTGACGAAATCGGTGGTCAGTTCAATCTGGCCAAGCGCATTCCGGGCAAGGAGGAGTTCTACGAAACCCTGCGCTACTACCGGCGGATGATTGACGTGCTGGGCATCGAGTTGCGGCTCAAGACCCGGGCCAGCGCTCAGGCGCTCAAGGCAGAAGGATTCGATGAAGTGGTCGTGGCCACGGGGATTGCCCCGCGCAAGCCCGAGATCGAGGGCATCGACCATCCGATGGTGGTCCCCTACATCGACGCGATTCTGGGCCGCAAGCCAATCGGCAAGCGCGTGGCCATTCTGGGGGCGGGTGGCATCGGGTTTGATGTGGCTGAACTCGTCTCGCATGAAGGCGTGTCGGGCGCTACCGATGTGGAGGTGTTTGCCCGCGAATGGGGCATCGACTTCGTCAATCATCCGCGAGGCGGTGTGACGGGCGTGACGCCGGTGGTGGCCAAGGCCGACCGGACGGTTTATCTGATGCAACGCAAGACCGATCCTCTGGGCAAGAGCCTGGGCCGCACCACAGGCTGGACCCATCGCATGACGCTCAACCGTCGCGGGGTGCAGATGATCAATGGCGTGGAATACCAGCGCATCGATGATGCCGGGCTGCATGCGCTCGTCATGGGACAGCCTCGCCTGTTTGAGGTGGATACCGTGATCATCTGCGCGGGCCAGATCCCGCTTCGTTCACTGCACGATGAATTGCAGGCACTGGGTGTGAAAAGCACGCTGGTGGGCGGGGCCTTCGAGGCAGCCGAGCTCGATGCCAAACGGGCCATCAATCAGGCCAGCCGATTGGCGGCGGCTGCCTGACCTCGACATGAGCAGTGCGGGGAGCGCCGCGGGCCAGGCTGGGTCCCGCGAGGCCAGCCTGAAAGTGGCGGTCCTGCTTTGCGGGATCGATGTGAGCCTGATCGGGTTCGCTGCGCTGCAGTCGAACTCGATCACCATCCTGAGCGACTTCTTCAAGGAGAGCACGGACTTCATGGCCGTGCTCGCGGCCTTTCTGACGGTCCGAGCCGTTCGAAAATCCCCCAACGAGCGCTTTGCCTATGGGGTCGGCAAGCTCGAAAACCTGGTCTCCATGGGCATTGGTCTTCTGATGCTTGCGGCGAGCCTGTTTGTGGTCACCCAGGCAATCGGTCATGTGAAGCACCCCCAGGCGCCGCAGGGCACCGTGTTCGGGTTGGGGGTGTTCTCGGTTTATTCCGTGATCGGTTTTGCCCTGTGGGCTCGCATCCGGTTGTCCCTGCGTCAACAGCACTCGGCCATTCTTCAGTCCCAGGCCAGTCTGTGGTTTTCAAAGGCCCTGTTTGACGCGCTGATGGCCGCTGCTCTGGGCGGGGCACTGCTCTTTTCGGATCAGGCCTGGAGTCAGTATCTCGATCCGCTTGCCGCCCTGGTGGGGGCAGCCTTTCTTTTGCACGGGGCCTGGGCCATCACGTCGTCTTCGGTGGGAGATCTGCTCGATGCCACTCTGGAGGAGTCGCTCAAGCTGCGCATCCTTCGGCATCTGGTGGAGCATTTTGATGACTACGAACGGCTGCACGGCCTGAGGGCACGCCGCTCGGGCCCCCGGATCTATATCGAAATTTTTCTGGAATTTGACCCGGCTCTGCCCAGTGCCGCCGCGCTGGACCGGATCGAGGCCATGCGCGCGGCCATGGTGGCCTCAGTCCCGGGGGCGGAAATCAGCTTTGTGCTGGCCCGAACAGGCCCACCAGCTGGCTGAAGATCTTGGGGTTGCCGGCCAGCACCTCTTCGTTGGCCAGATGTTCGGCTTCGCCGGCCAGGTTGCCGATCAGTCCGCCCGCTTCGGTGACCAGCAGGCTGCCGGCGGCCACATCCCAGGGCATCAGGCCCATCTCGAAGAATCCGTCATAGCGCCCGCAGGCGACGTACGCGAGGTCGAGGGCAGCCGCACCGGGGCGACGCAGGCCCGCCGCTTTCAATGCGACTCGCTTGAAGAGCGAAAGGTAGCGATCGATATCGTCATTTTTGCGAAACGGAAAGCCGGTGCCGATGAGCGCGCCGTCGAGCCGGGGGCGCGAGGAGACCCGGATGCGCCGGTCGTTGAAGTAGGCGCCGCGCCCCTTGCTGGCCGTAAAGAGCTCGTCCTTGGCGGGGTCGTAAACAACGGCCTGGTTGAGCACACCGCGCTGCATCAGGGCAATCGAGACTGCGTACTGAGGCAGGCCGTGGATGAAGTTGGTGGTGCCGTCCAGGGGATCGATGATCCAGACGTTCTCACAGGCCAGGACGTCTTTCCAGACATCACTCAGGCGTCGCGGCAGGCTCGGGTCGGCGGCTGCATCGCGGCCTGGGTGATTGCCCGACAAGCCGGTTTCCTCGCCATAGAAGGCATGGGTGGGGTAGGCCTGACGCAGGATGGAGATGATTGCGTCTTCGGCCGCGCGATCGACTTCGGTGACAAAGTCGTTGCGCTGCTTGCTGGCGACCCGGACGGTGTCGATGTCGACGCTGGCACGGGTGATGACGCGGCCCGCCGCGCGCGCGGCTTTGACCGCGACATTCAACATCGGATGCATGGGAGGAAGAGCGAGTCGACTGAGTAAACCGTAATTCTACGGCACGGCTCAGGGAAACGGCTTGCGGGCACTGCGGCTCGCGGCATAATCCGCGCGAACTGCAACCCCCAACCGCTTGTGCGCGTTCGCCAGCCTTGGCCCGCGGCGGTCGGGAACACCATCCTTCGAGGACTTCACCATGCTGCTGGGTCTGGTCTTTGCGTATCTCCTGGTCACCATCGTCATCGGTTTGTGGGCGGCCAAGCGGGTCAAGACGAGTGCTGACTTTGCGGTGGCCGGCCGCCATCTGCCGCTTGCGCTGATCATCACCACGACCTTTGCCACCTGGTTCGGCGCCGAGACCGTGCTGGGGATTCCGGCGAAGTTTGCCGAGGGTGGCCTGGGCGCCATCGTGGAAGATCCCTTTGGTGCGGGTTTTTGCCTGATTCTGGTGGGGATGTTCTTTGCCGCCAAGCTCTACCGCATGACGCTGCTCACCATCAGCGACTACTACCGGGCGCGCTACGGGCGCTGGGTCGAGGTGGTGTGTTCGATCATCATCATCGTGAGCTATCTGGGCTGGGTCTCGGCCCAGGTCACCGCCCTGGGGCTGGTTTTCAATCTGCTGTCGGGCGGGGCCATCAGCATTTCCATGGGCATGGTGCTGGGCACAGTCTCGATTCTGGCCTACACCCTGTTCGGCGGTATGTGGTCGGTGGCCATCACCGATTTCATCCAGATGATCATTCTGGTGGTGGGTCTGCTCGTGATTGCTGCCTTTGCCTCGTCGATGGCGGGCGGGGCCGACAAGGTCATCGATCTGGCCGCAAGCAAGGACCTCTTCAAGTTCTGGCCCGAGCCCAGTGCGCATGAGATTCTGTTCTTCATCGCTGCGGCCATCACCATGATGCTCGGCTCCATCCCGCAGCAGGATGTGTTTCAGCGGGTGATGTCGGCCAAGGACATCAAGGCGGCCACTCGAGGCCCGGTGATCGGCGGCGCGCTGTACATCCTGTTCGCGTTCGTGCCGCTCTTTCTGGTGACCAGCGCACTCATCATCATGCCCGAGCAGGCGCAGGAACTGATCGGCGATGATCCCCAGAAGGTGTTGCCGACTCTGGTGCTGGAGCACATGCCCTTCGTGATGCAGGTGCTTTTCTTTGGTGCCCTGCTGTCGGCGCTCAAATCCACTGCATCGGCGACCCTGTTGGCGCCGTCGGTGACCTTCACGGAGAACATCTGGCGCCAGTTCAAGCCCCGCATGAGTGATCGTGAAGAGTTGCGCGACATGCGAATCGCCACGCTGGGTTTCAGCGCCCTGGTGCTGGCCTACGCCATTGCCATGGAGGGAACGCCGATCTATGAGATGGTCTCCTCGGCGTATCAGGTGCCTCTGGTCGGGGCCTTCATTCCCCTTTTGGCCGGCCTTTACTGGAAGCGCGCCACGACTCAGGGAGCAATCTTCTCAACGGTGCTGGGACTGCTGACCTGGCTGTTGTTCCTGGCCACGCCGGCCGGTGAGGCGTTCCCAGCCCAACTGGCGGGTCTGATCGCCGCCGCCCTGGGCATGGTGCTGGGCTCGGTTGGCCCGCAGGCCATCGCAAATCGCCACGACCCCGTGGTTCTGGCGCCGCGTGAATCCCAGGTTTGAGCGCAACACACCGCGCTCCCTGCATCAGCCTGATCCGGTCGAGCTTGGTCGGGTGGTGGTGGTGCTGGTGGGCACCAGTCATCCGGGCAATGTCGGATCTGCCGCCCGGGCCCTGCGCAACATGGGCTTGTCCCACCTGAGGCTGGTCAATCCTCGGTTTGTCGACATTGCGAGTCAGCCTGAGGCACTTGCCTTTGCCAGTGGCGCAGACGCCGTGCTGCAGGCCGCCACCGTGCATGCGCAACTCGATGACGCCATTGCCGATTGCGCCCTGGCCGTGGCCGTCAGTGCAGAGCCTCGCGAATTCAGTGCGCTGCCACTGACTCCCGAGGCCGCGTGTGATCAGGTGCTGCAGGTCTTGCGCAGCCATGCCGAGCACCGCGTGGCGCTTATCTTCGGGGCGGAGCGCACCGGCCTGTCCATCGAGCAGGTGCAGCGCTGCGGCGTGTTGCTGAGCATCCCTGGCCACCCACATTACAACTCCCTCAATCTGGCGCAGGCGGTCCAGATCGTGGCCTATGTGCTGCGTCGGCAGGCTCTGCCTGCAAGGCACACAACCACTGCAGACAGGACGCTCACCCCGGAGACCGCCGGGGAGCCGGACGCGGCTGGGGCGAGGGCCTTTCAAGACTCAAAACCGGACCTGGGTACGCCGCTGGATGCCCCCGTCCATTCGCGTCTGGCCGATCAGCAGGCGATCCAGGGGCTGCTGGAGCATCTGGAGCGCATGCTGGTGGCTGTGGAATTTCTCGACCCTGAACAACCACGCAAGCTCATGCCTCGACTGAGCCGCTTCATGCATCGGGCGCGGCCCACCACCGAAGAGGTGGATCTGTTGCGCGGGATCTGCAAGGCCGTGCTGGCCCGAAAGTCCGACGGAACAGGTCGGATACACTGACCCCCTAGTCCAACTGAGAGCACGGTCATGTTCGAGAGGATCCGGGAAGACATCGCCGTCGTGCGCGAGCGCGACCCCGCGGCGCGCTCACGGCTCGAGGTGTTGCTGTGTTACCCCGGTATTCATGCCCTCATGGCGCATCGCATGGCCCATCGGCTGTGGCGAGCGGGTTTTCATACCGCCGGTCGGTTTGTGTCCCACATGAGCCGGGTGTTCACCGGGATCGAGATTCATCCGGGCGCCACGATCGGCCGCCGAGTGTTCATCGATCACGGCATGGGCGTGGTGATTGGTGAAACAGCCGAGGTGGGCGATGACTGCACCATCTACCAGGGCGTCACCCTCGGGGGCACTTCGCTCACCCGAGGGGCCAAGCGGCACCCCACGCTGGAGGCCGGGGTCGTGATTGGTGCTGGCGCCAAGGTTCTTGGGGGGTTTACGGTGGGGGCCGGTGCGCGCGTTGGCTCCAACTCGGTGGTCGTCAAGACGGTGCCGCCGGGAGCGACAGCGGTAGGCATTCCAGCGCGCATCCTCACCGACGAGCGGACCCAGCAGCGGGAGGCCCAGGCCGAGCGCATGGGTTTTTCTGCCTATGCCGTCACGCAGGGCGCCGACGATCCTTTATCGATTGCGCTCCACCAGTTGATTGATCATGTGGCGGCGCAGGATCAACGCATCGAGCAGCTGGCTCGGGCGCTGCAATCGGCGGGTGTGGACACGCCGGCTGAAGTCGCCCAAGCCCAGAGTTTCGATGCGCGCAAGCTCAACCGCATGGTCGACTGAACGCAGGTTGATCGCCCCCGTGCCTCTTCAACCGACCGTTTCGATGGCGTCTTTGCTGATGCGCAGCAGGCCGCCGCGCGCCTGTGCGGCTGACCAGTCTGTGAGCACGGTGCGCCGGAAAGCCTGACCCCGAACCGTCGAATGATGGTCTGCAGGCCGATGGGTATGTCCATGAATCAACCAGGCGCAACCTGCATCCTGCAGGGTTGAAGCGACCGATGCGGGGTTGACGTCCATGATGGCTTCGGTTCGTTCGCGCTTGCCGTCTTCACTGGCCTGGCGGGCCTGCCGTCCCATCTGTTGCCGCTCGCCCAGAGGCCGGGCCAGAAAGGCGGTCTGCCAGGCGGGATTGCGGCAGGTGCTGCGCCATTGCTGGTAGGCAATGTCGTCTGTACAGAGCGCATCGCCATGCGCCAGCAAGGCGGCGCGCCCCTGCAGGATGACGGGGCAGGGGTCATCGATCAGCTGGGCCTTGCAGCGCGCTGCAAAGCTGGGCCCCAGCAGAAAATCCCGGTTGCCCTGCATCAGCCAGATGCGAACGCCCTGATCGGCCAATTGCCTGAGCTGGGTCGAGAAGCGGTCGGCCAGAGCATCGGCTCCATCATCGCCCACCCAGACCTCGAACAGGTCGCCCAGTAAAAACAGGTGAGCGCATTGTGGCGCATGCCGGGCTAAAGCCGAGAACACCCGCTCGGCGGTCTGGGGGTCGTCGGCAGACAGATGAAAGTCCGACCCGAAGAGGGCGGACTCATCGGGCGCAACTTCAATCATGAATCAAGGCGTCCAGGCTTCGATCGGCTGTGAGGTTCAGTCGATGAAGCCGGCTGGACCTCACGCGGGGCTCAGGAGCCAACGCGGCGCACGGACTCGATGACCACGGCCTCGGCCGGTACATCGCGATGCATGCCCGACGAGGTCGTGCGGACGTCCTTGATGGCGTTGACGGTTTCCATGCCCTTGATCACCTTGCCAAAGACGGCATAGCCATGGCCATCGGGCTGAGGATGGTTGAGCATGGCGTTGTTGCTCACGTTGATGAAGAACTGCGCGGTGGCGCTGTCGGGCACCGAGGTGCGGGCCATGGCGATCCAGCCGGTGTCGTTCTTCAGGCCGTTCTTGGACTCGAGCTTGATCGGTGCGCGCGTGGGCTTTTGGCGCATATCGGCCGAAAAGCCACCGCCCTGGATCATGAAGCCATTGATCACACGGTGAAAAATCGTGCCGTCGTAGTGCTTGTCGTCGACGTACTTGAGGAAGTTCTCCACCGTGGCGGGCGCTTTTTCGGGGTAGAGCTCAAGCACGATCTCGCCTTTGTTGGTCTTGATGGTGACCTGGGGGTTGGATGCGGCATCAGCACCGTCGGGCATGGCCAGGGAAAAGATCAGGGCGCTCAGCAGGGGCAGGGTTCGGTTCATGGGGAGCGGGCAGGAGGGGACGCGTCGGGGCGCGGGTTGGAGGCCGCGCCAGGGCGCGGATCGGAGGATGCGCCGGAGCGCGGATCGGATTGTGCGCCCGGGCGCGGTAACACTCCCTGGGCGGCTCCCGGGGCGGCTCCCTGGGCGGCTCCCTGGGCGGCTCCAGGGGCAGTGGGCCTTGGGGCAGAAAGCGAGTTCAGTTGCTGGATCAACTCACGGGTCAGCCCCAGTTTGCGGGCTGCGGGCTCACCAGGGGGAGTGGATTGTGCCGCCTTGGCAAAGGCCTGCTCGGCCAGACGCAGATGGACTTCGCCGAGATTGTCCTGAGCCAGCGCGTAGGTGGGCAGGGCGGCTACGGCTCGGGTCAGAACTTGCCGCGCGCCCTCCCAGTCATTGGCCTGCGCGCGCAGCACGGCCAGGTTGTTGTAAGGCTCGGGCAGTTCGGGATAGTCCTCGATCAGGGCCGAGAATACGGTCTCAGCTGGCCCGGGCTTGTCATTCTGAGCCAGAAGCACGCCCTTCAGAAAGCGCAATTGCGGGTTGCGTGCGTCGTCCTTCAGGGCCCGTTCGATTTGAATCAGCGCCTCACTGGGGCGGCCCTCCCTGACCAGCGTCAAGGCGCCATCGTAGGCTGTGGAGTAGCGCGGCGGCGGGGGCTCGGGCGCATCGACCCCTCCACCAAGCCGGGTGGGTGGGGTTTGCGCGATTGCCCCGACCGGTCCGCACACAGCCACGAGCAGCAGCATCCGGTAGACAGACTGCGCTGCAGGCCGAGCCAAAGCGGGCAAAAAGCTGACTGGTATCATCGCCAGCCATTGTACCGGCCCCTGCCGGCGGGCCGTTGCTGCCCTGTCATTCAGG
>Ga0255101_1000498_pt1 | contig 9775 bp, 6 predicted proteins | sample Colum_Colum_RepC_2_FD_188588 | JGI IMG/M metagenome (GOLD analysis project Ga0255101, IMG submission 188588) | Freshwater microbial communities from Columbia River, Oregon, United States - Colum_Colum_RepC_8d | ecosystem: Environmental > Aquatic > Freshwater > River | place: USA: Oregon...
CGATGATTTATTACCGGGCGATGTCATTCTCATACGCGCCGGTGAGTCTGTGCCCTGTGATGCACGGGTGCTCCATGGCAGCAGTAGTGTCTCGGAAGCCTTCATTACCGGCGAGCCTTTGCCCGTTAATAAACTGCCCGGTGACGATTTACTGGGTGGCAGCATCAACGGCGAGCAAGTTCTAGAAGCTGAAGTCACGCGCGTGGGCCAAGAGTCTGTGCTGGCCACGCTGCAGCAACTGCTTGCACGTGCCTTGTCAGAAAAGCCGCTGATTGCTCAAAAAGCGGACCGCATGGCGCATTTCTTTGTGGCACGCGTGCTGGTACTGGCCGTGCTGACCTATGTTGGATGGCAGTTTGTTGATCCCAGCCATGCCTTTTGGGCGGTGCTGGCCGTATTGGTCGCCACCTGCCCTTGTGCCCTTTCTCTGGCTACACCCGCGGCTTTGACGGCGGCCACACACACACTAGCGCGAGAAAGCTTCTTGCTTACCCGTGGCCATGTCTTGGACACGTTAGCCGCCGCCACTCATGTGGTGTTTGACAAGACCGGTACGCTAACAACAGCACAGCTTATCGTGAAGAAGCTCGATACCCAGGCCTTACCGCGTGAGCAGGTACTCAGCTTGTTGGCAGGTCTTGAGGCTGGCTCCGCGCACCCCATTGCCCAAGCCATTACCGCCCTCGCCCAGCAAGAACACGCGGTGGCCACGCCATTTATCGAACCGCCCAGCCAAATCGCTGGCTCTGGCGTATCCGCCTCGCATGAAAGCTTTATCTATCGCTTAGGTCATGCTCGGTTTGCCTGTGCAGAAAGCTCGGCAACCCATGAGTCTGCCTTAACACTGTACCTCACCCGCCAATCCATCGATGCTGAAGATGCCCCGCGTATCGTGCTCGCCAGTATCACACTGGAGGATCAATTGCGGCCCGAGGCGTTGCCGGTGATCCAGGCCTTACGCGAACGCGGCTTACAAACCTATTTGATGTCCGGTGATCATTCCGCCGTGCCACAACAAGTGGCTGATGCACTGGGTATTGATCACTGCCATGGTGCCATGACACCGCAGGACAAACAGCAGGCGATCGAGCAATTGCAAGCCAGCGGCGCCATTGTGGTGATGGTTGGCGACGGCGTGAACGATGCCCCGAGCTTGGGCCAAGCCCACCTCGGCATTGCCATGGGCTCGGGCACAGACTTGGCGCAAACCACGGCCGACGCGGTTCTACTCGGCGATCGCTTACCCGCCTTGCTGCCTGCGTTTCGCATGGCCGATCGCACCGCTCACATTATTCAGCAGAACTTGCGCTGGGCCGTGGGCTACAATCTCGCTATTCTGCCGCCGGCTGCCTTGGGCTTTGTACCGCCTTGGTTGGCCGCGCTGGGCATGTCCTTAAGTTCACTGGTTGTGGTCATCAACGCCCTGCGCTTACGCCAGCGTCAATAACCGCTCATAGAGACATCCGCATGGAAGTCATATACCTGCTTATTCCCCTAAGCCTGCTTTTTCTCGTGGCCTCTGTCTGGTTCTTTTCCTGGGCCGTGCGGAATGCTCAGTACGATGACTTACAGGGCCCCGCACATCGCATCATTTTGGATGATCGTGATCGCCAGCGTACCCTCACTGAGGCCACCAAGTCGTCCACCGAGGCGGGAGACAAATTGCCATGATGGATCTGAGTTGGTTGGCTACGGCCTTCGTCATGGGTCTGCTGGGCGGCACCCACTGCGTGGGCATGTGCGGCGGCCTCAGCAGTGCCTTTACCTACGCTCTGCCTGAGCGCTCACGCCACGGCGTCGCCCTCGTCGGTTGGCAGCTGATCTACAACAGTGGTCGTTTACTGACCTATATGCTGCTGGGCTTGTTGGCAGGTTTTTTGTTGCTGGGTTTACAAAATCTCGGTGGGGTTGGCACGGCTATCCGCTGGTTTGCCGGACTCTTCATGATGTTACTCGGCGCCTACCTGGCCGGGTGGTTTCAAGCTCTCGCCACGCTAGAGCGTCTGGGTGGCCCGCTGTGGCGCTGGATGGCGCCATTACGTCAACGCCTGCTGCCCATCAAACATCCGGGTCAGGCACTCGCCGCTGGCATGCTCTGGGGTTTCTTACCCTGTGGCCTGGTATACAGCGCCATGGCGCTAGCGATCACACGCGCCGAACCTAGCCAGTCTGCACTGGTCATGCTCGCTTTTGGTCTGGGTACGCTACCGACCTTGCTGGTCACGGGCACAGCATCCGCCCAATTACGACGCGTACTTCAGCGGCCCGGCACACGCCAATCCGCTGGTGCGCTGGTCATACTGTTCGGACTTTGGACCATCATCGGGCCGGAGCTCATGCCACACGGCCAGCATCATCATGAGTCATCGATGACGCCGGCTGCCGTGAACCACGAGCAAATGAACCATGAGCACAGGGATCACGGCAGCATGCATCACTAGCGTCAGTCGCGAATATGATGCGGAATCATGTAGCGGGTAATTGCGGGGACCAGCAATACCGCGGCCACCATGTTGGCGAGGAACATAAACGCGAGCAGCATACCCATATCGCGCTGGAACTGTAGTTCCGAGAACATCCACATCGCGACCGATAGTGCCAGCGAGATACCGGTGAAAATCACCGCCTTACCCGATCGCTGCAAGGTACGGTAATGCGCCTCTTCCAGCTTCATGCCCATGCCCATGCTTTCTTGCAGAATGGCGTAATGGTAGATGCCGTAGTCCACGCCAATGCCCACCGCCATCGCCAGTACCGGCAACGTCGCGACCTTGAGGCCAATGCCAAGCAAGGCCATAAAGGCATACGCCAGCACCGACACCATCGCCAGCGGCAAGCCAATGGACAGCACCGACGCCGCGTCACGGAATGACAACCAAACAAACAGCACGATGATGAGGAACACGCCAATCACGACCTGCTTTTCATCGGCATGGATAACTTCGTTGGTCGCGGCCATGACACCCGCGTTGCCCGTCGCCAGTCGGAAGGTCATGCCATTGGGCTTACGCTCCGCATTAAAGGCCTTAACCGCATTCACCACATGTTCCAGCGTCTCCGCTTTGTGGTCTTTCAGGTAAATGAATACCGGCAAGGCGCTGCAATTGGCATTAAACAAACCGGCACTGCTGGGCAGCAGACTGGTGGCACGAGACAAGGACTGGGCATTACGCGGCACCACGTCTGCGTGAGGGCGGCCCTCGTTAAAGCCAACATAGACCTGTCGTGCATAGGTCAGTGCAGAGAAGGCCTTGGCCACACCCTCTACGTTTTCCATGCGCCACGCGAAGCGATCCACTTCCTCCATCCATTCATAGTTGATGCAGGCATCGGGCCCCGCCTCAGCAATGACTTTCAGAATATCGGCACCGAGTACGTAATTGTCGACGATGGTGGCAGTGTCTTGGTTGTAGCGTGAGTCTGCACGCAGCTCAGGCACGCCCTTTTGGATGTCCCCCACATGCAGGTCTTGGTAATGCCAAGCCCCCCAGATCGTGACCAAAATGGCGCCACCAATAACCACTTTCGATTGCACAGGACGCGTCAGCTTTTTCAGCTGATGCCAGCACGGGTCGAGCAGGCGCTCACGAACGCGCTGTGCTTCCTTAAACTGACTGGCATTGCTCACCGGCATATACGACAGCCAGATCGGCATCAGTACCTTGTTGGTGATGATGATGGCGAGACAGCCCAGCGACGCATTCAAGGCCATGTCTTGAATGGCTTGAATCTCGATAATCATGATGGTGACGAAGCCAATGACGGCGGTCAGCAAAGCGATCGTGCCGGGAATGGCAAAGCGTCGGAAGGTGATGAGCGAGGCTTCCAGGCTGGTGTTGCCGGCATCCACTTCCGTCACCCACGCATTCACATATTGCACACCATGAGAAATTGAAATGGCCAGAACTAAGAAGGGCACCAAGACCGCGAAGGGGTCCAAGCCCATGCCGAAGACCACCAGCAAACCAAAGTTCCACATCACCGACACGAGGGCGCAGACCAGCGGCATCACCGCCATCCGTAAGCTGCCGCAATAAACCCACAGCAGGCCGGTGGTCAGCAGCAGCGTCAGCAAGAAAAAGATGAAAACTTGGCCCGTTGCATCGGTCATATCCCCCACGACCTTGGCAAAGCCAATGACGTGAATGGTGACGCCATCTTTCTCATACTTGCCGCGAATCGCCTCCAGCTGATCCGCTACCTGTTTGTAATCAATGCGATTACCGGTAACCGGATCAACCTCCAGCATTTCCGCAAACACCATGCCGCCATGCTCATCGTTAGAGACTAGACGCCCCACGATACCCGCCTTGCGGACATTCGAGCGCACCTGCTCCATCATCTCAGGGGTGGGCTGATAGTCCGCCGGAATCACATCGGCGCCACGTAAACCATCTTCAACCACTTCAATGTAGCGCGTGCTGGGCGTGAACAGCGACGACACGCGCGCGCGATCCACGTTGGGCAGGAAGAACACATCGTCAGTGACTTTACGCAGCTTCTCTAGGAATGCCGGCTGATAAATATCGCCCCGCGTGTTTTGCACCGCCACCAACACAATGTTGGCGCCACCAAAGTCACGCTGGTACTTCTTATAGACCTCCATGTAGGGGTGATCGAGCGGAATGGTCTTTTCATAACCGGCATCGGGTGCCAGATGGCTGCCGAAATACAGCAGAATCAGCGTAATAAAACCAAGAACGCCTAGCGTGAGTTTGCGCTTTGCAAAGACCAGCGGCTCAATGACTGCAAGAATACGTCGGGTGCGTTCGGAGAGAACGAGAGACTCTTTCACTTGGCGAGCTCCGGCAGCTTAATTCGAGAGACACCGTGCATACCCACCACCAGCAAGTGCTGACCTTGGCGAGCAACACGGGAATAGGTCGCAGAACCCTTATGCTTAAGCAAGGTCGCGGAGGTAAACGCAGGATCTACTAACAATGTCGTGGCATCTGCCCCAACGAAGACCGCACGACCATCGGGCAACAGGCTGCCACCGAAAAGGGAAGCCTCAACGGGCGTCGGGACGCGTCGAAAACCCAGCTTCAAGGCTTGAGCATCATCCGGACTAGGGGTAATGAGCGGATCGAAACTGGCAGGATCGCCTGATTGCAGACGGCTAATGTCATCAATTGCGTACAAACGACCGCGCTGACCATAGACCAACGCAGTATTCCCCGAGGTGGGCAATACGCCAAAATACGAGCCTGCATACGCGGGTGCCGACAATTTCCAGGTCAGACCGCCATCACGCGAAACGCCTAACAAGCCGCGCTCACCACTGACAATCAGCCCGCCCTCACCTAAGTTAGCGATGGCATTCAAATGCAGGCCCGAAAGTGACAGCGCATTCTCTACGGGCTGCCACGTCGTGCCGCCATCCTCAGTCACCAACATGAGACCAAATGCGCCCAGCGCGTAACCCCGTTGCGCAGAAACAAAGGCCACATCATAGAGGGTGTTCGGGCGTTGATCTGAAATGGTCTGATGCTGCAAGGTCCAGCGTTGACCTCCATCAACACTGCGTAAGATCACACCGTCATGACCGACCGCAATGAGGCGGGCATCCGTCAGGGCAATAACTCGATTGAGCATGGCCCGCGTAGGCACCGAGCGCTGAGTCCAATTCACACCATTTTTTGAGCTGAGGATATGACCTCTCGCACCGACGGCAATAAAGCCCTTGGGCAGCGCCACGACATCGAGCAGAGTGCTAGATGTCGCTTTGGGCATGATCTCCGCGTGGCCTGCGGGTGCCGCAGCACTGACGCCCGCAGAAAGTGTCAGCAAAGCCGCACACAACAGGTATTTCAACATCATCTAAACCCTTATTTGGACATGCTCTGCGGCAAGAAGTGGCTGTCTTTGAAATCAATGGTCCAGTCACTGAACTCACTTTCATTCAACAGACCCGTTGCGTAGTAACGGCCACTCAGCAAGTCATAAATAAACTCTGGGCTTGGCGAAACCGTTGGCAGGAACGGAACGGTGGCCAGATGCGCTTCTTGAAACTTCCACAGTTGGTCGCGGTTGTCATAGCAATCCACAGCCGCAATGGCATAGGAGTCCTCATCGACATAGAAGCGACGCTTTTTGAACTGATGGCGCTGACCGGCTTTCAACGTTGCTTCAACAACCCAGACGCGATGCAGCTCATAGCGAGCGTGATCTTGGTTGGCGTGGCCTTTGGTCAGAATATCTTTCACTTTGTGTGTTGGTGACGACATACGCACGCTGTTGTAAGCAATCAGCATGGGTTTCTTGCCTAACAGCTTCCAGTCATAACGTTCCAAAGAGCCGTTGAACGTGTCCACTTGGTCGTTGAATTGCTCACCATCCGCACCCAACGTCGGGTTATCGAAGCCCACATCCGGTGCGCGACGTACACGACCTAGACCCGGATCAAACAACCATGCCGAACGCGAGCCCATAATGGGTTCATGAACCAGCGTAGTCTGCCCAGCGACACGCGCGGGTGCTTGGTTCTTGGCTAAGAAATACAAGGCCAGCTTGTTGTCTGCCGGTGCTGGATTTTTGTAGTTGGCGTAAACGAACTTTACATCCGCAATAAAGCGCGACTGCTGAATGCCACCGTCCTGCGAGACGATGGCGGAATTGTTCACCAAACGCACCGCATTACCGCGATACTTTAGGCGGTGATTCCAGATCACTTCAGCGCCGGTTTTCGGGATAGGGAATGGGAAGCCAATCGCGGCGCCTTTCAGATCATCCGTACCTTGCAGCGTGGCTGATGTAGCGTTTTTCTTAGTGGCCGCGTAAATCTGCTCGGGGAAAAACCCGGTACGTTCGGTGGGATACACATTCATCTTGTAAGACGGGTACAACCGGAACATGGCCTTATGGCCTTCGGTGAGCTGGGTGGCGTATTGCGCCATGTTGGCGCGAGTGATGGTCAGACGGGGCTTATCATCGGCCAGTTTACCGGCCAGCAGGGCATAGGCCCCTGTTGGGTTATTACGCCCCATCGCAACCAATGCAGGTCGATTGATGTCCAACTGGGCCTGACTGTAAAAGCTCTTTCCCTTCCATGCAGGAATGAGGCCATCCGCCGATGCCCCCATTTCAGCGCCAACCGGCGTGAGATCTTTGCCTAAACGATCAGCTTCTGCTGCCGAAACGCTGGCATAGGATGCTCCAGATACGAGTAGCAATAGGCTCGCTTTTAAAAGTTGGTTCATTCTTCTTATTCTCCTGCCATTTTTTTGATCTAAGCGCTGTCGTTACAGGCATGCAGCCGAACGAAGTCAGTCAGTTTACGAAGCTGCGGATAGTCATGAATTGGCCTTGCGGCGAACAACTAATTTCTCGCCGGCCAATGCCACCTTGGCATACCCCTGCAAAAGATGCCAATGGTAAAAAACCACCGTCCCCAGTGTGTCCGGAACCATAAAAATGATAAGACGCGGACTAATGTGGGTGATCTGCTTATTGACGTTTGCGACCCCATCCTGGGCGCTCGAAGGCGAATTAGCAGGCATCCGTTTTAATGTTAAAACCAATGTATTAGCCGGCGTGGCCTTTCGTGCCGAAGATCGTGACTTAAATCAGGTCGCCAAACTCTCCATTCCCGGCCAAGAGAGTCTCTGTGATGGCAATGACAGCGCAGGCCAAGCCAGCAATGGCTGTACTAGCGTGCAAGGCAATCGCGATTTGATCAATGCCAAAGGGGCATTCACCGGCACTAACTCGGACGATGGCAACTGGAATTACGACAAAGGCGACATTACCGACTCTGCCATTCGTATTTCGCCCGAGATCAAGCTGCAACGCGGTGATCTGAAAGTTGAGTTCTCCGGTCTTTTCTACTACGACCCTGTGAACGCGAATTTTGAAGAGTTTCACGCGGACAGCACTTACCAACCGGAACGCACCCCACGCGATCAGAATGTGGTCGATATTTACGCGCGACGCGCGGAGTTGCGTAAGGCCTTTTTTCAGTACACACCAGAGGTATTTGGCTTACCCATTAACTTGAAAGTGGGCCGGCAAGTCCTCCCTTGGGGCGAATCATTATTGACCCTGTTTCATAACCTGAATCAACTCAACCCACTCGATGCCAATGCCGCTGTTCGTCCCGGCTTCCAGCTCAGTGACGTATCTACGCCCGTCAATATGGCCGTGGTAAGTTTTCCGATTCTCGACAGCTTATCTCTCGAACTGGTTGCTCCGCTTGAATGGCAAGGCGTTCGCGCCCCCCCTCATGGTAGCTTCGCTTCCACCTTAGATCCCGTGGATAACGACTACCTAACGCTAGGTCTTGGCAACCAGAAGGAAAATCCGGATCGAGTACCTACGGCTTACGGAAACAATGGACTGATTACGAGAACGTCTTATAGCCCTAAGGTGCTCCCCCCCGAATTTGGTTACGCCTCAGATAAAGGCCAATACGGCGGTCGTTTAACTTATGTTGCTGACTGGCTTAATAATGGCACCGAAATCAGTCTGCACTATTTGCATTACCACAGCCCATTTCCTTACTTAAGTGGCTTTGCAGCGGACGAATCTTGCTGGCATCGATCCAGTGGTCGAAACCTCAATGGTAGCCCAAATGGCAACCTTGCCTTCTTGGATGCCCTGAGTGACTGCCGAGGCTTTGCGAATGCACCAGGTGGTGAAAACCCACTCACTGTCGATACCCTAAAGGTTTTTCTCGATTACCCTGAAAATATTGACATGTTTGGTCTCAGTTTTAATACCAACGTATTGGGTGTTGCATTATCAGGTGAGTACGCCTATCGCCCCAATATGCCGCTGCAAATTTTGACGACGGATGTACTCTTTTCACTGCTGCAACCTGCTTTACCAACGCAAGATTTAATTGCAGTGCCAAACTCGCCCCTCATGGCCGGCACAATTATTCCCAGTGGCGAAAATGCATTGCCAAGTTACATTGAAAAATATCGTGGCTTTCAAGTTCAAGGGAATCAGTACGTACAGGGCTACGAACGCTTCCCCGTGCATAACATTTCGTTGTCATTTCTTAAGCTGTTTCCACATAATCCGTTTGGCGCAGACGACATGACGACGATTCTCGAACTCGGCGCGACCTATATCGATAACATGACCGGGTCACAGGAACTGCCGCTGAATGGGCCAGGCGAAAATACGCATACCAGTCCGGGCGCCGATGGCACGGGCACTGCCTCAGGTACGCCAGACACACGACGACAGAATCCCACACAGCAAACGTGGAATCGCCCAACCGAACTGTCTTACGGCTACCGCGCCGTGGCTCGCTTTGCCTATAACAATTTGATTCCAGGCGCTGTGTTTGAGCCCAGCATCATCTTCTTCCATGATTTAAAAGGTATTACGCCAGCGCCACAGGCTAACTTTATTGAAGGTCGCAGAATAGCCAACGTCGGCCTGGTGCTGCGCTTCCCCAATCAGCTGCAGTTGGGTGCCGGCTATGAAGCAAAGTTCGGCTCTAATATTCGCGAATACCTGGAGCGCGATCGCGACCGTATCCTTTTCTACGGGACCTACAGCTTTTGATGTCTAAAGCTTAGGCGAAACATCGTGGCGCTGATGGCGAGCCCGGAAATCTGCCGGTGTCTCGCCATGGCTCCAGCGCTTAAAGGCTCGATAAAACGTGCTCGGCTCGGAAAATCCTGCGGTAAAGGCAATTTGAGAAATACTTTCACTGCTCCGGCGTAACATCTCTTTGACTAAGCGACGACGGCAGTTTTCCCGCTCACGAATGAAGTGCGTACCCAACGTACTGAGTCGATACTTCAGCTCGGTGGTGTTGAGG
>Ga0255101_1000502_pt1 | contig 9738 bp, 5 predicted proteins | sample Colum_Colum_RepC_2_FD_188588 | JGI IMG/M metagenome (GOLD analysis project Ga0255101, IMG submission 188588) | Freshwater microbial communities from Columbia River, Oregon, United States - Colum_Colum_RepC_8d | ecosystem: Environmental > Aquatic > Freshwater > River | place: USA: Oregon...
CGACTATGCTCCGCATGAAACTCGCGCTGACAAAGGGCTTCGGCCTGAAGCCAGTCATTCAAAAGGAAATCGAGCGTAAGACGATGCGACATATTGAAGCTCCAAAGCCACGGCGCGAACGCCCGAAAAGAGAACGCTGTTCATCTGGTGCGGCCTGACACCGGAAAACCGTCATGCGCCATGGATGGCGCATGAGAGCCTACATGGACGTACTTGCGGCGTGTTTTCCGGTGTCAGGCCGCACCGGATGGCCGAGTCAAGTCTTAGGCAGCGTAACGCCCGTCTGCCCTTGGTACTTCCCGCCGCGATCTTTATACGACGTCGCACAAATCTCATCCGACTCAAAGAACAACATCTGCGCCACACCTTCATTAGAGTAGATCTTGGCCGGCAAATTAGTGGTGTTAGAAAACTCCAGCGTCACATGCCCCTCCCACTCCGGCTCCAGCGGCGTCACATTCACAATGATGCCGCAACGCGCATACGTGCTTTTGCCCAAACACACCACCAGCGTGCTGCGCGGAATGCGGAAATACTCGACCGTGCGCGCCAACGCAAAGCTGTTGGGCGGAATGATGCAAACATCCGAGACCACATCGACAAAGTTCTTTTCGTCGAAATTCTTCGGGTCCACGATGGTGGAATTGATGTTGGTAAAAATCTTGAACTCGTTGGCACAACGCACATCGTAGCCATAGCTCGAGGTACCGTAAGACACAATCTTGTGGCCATCTACAGGCGAATGCCGAACCTGCCCCGGCTCGAACGGCTCGATCATGCCGTGCTGTTCGGACATGCGACGAATCCAGTGATCTGATTTGATGCTCATGCTGCAGTCTCGTTCAATGCACTCAGTGCGTTGGGTTCAAAGGAATACGGGTATCGGCCACACGCGGGCCCAGCGCCAAGCGGGCGGCGGTGTGACGCGCCAGCTCGCGATAATAACCGGCCAGCTCGCCATTCGGCTCGGCCACGACAGTCGGCATGCCGCTATCCGTCTGCTCGCGGATGCGACGGTCCAGCGGCAGTTGTGCCAGCAGCGTGGTGTCGTACTGCGCCGCCATGCGGGCACCGCCACCCTCACCGAAAATATGCTCGGTGTGGCCGCAATTCGAGCAGATATGCTGCGCCATATTCTCGACCACCCCGAGCACGGTGATGTCGACTTTGCGGAACATCTCAATGCCCTTCTTGGCATCCAGCGTGGCAATATCTTGCGGGGTGGTGACGATGACGGCGCCGCCCACGGGCACGCGTTGTGCCAGCGTGAGCTGAATATCGCCAGTGCCCGGCGGCATATCCACCACGAGATAATCTAACGATGACCAGCGCGTCTGCGTAACGAGTTGAATGAGCGCGCCGGTGGCTTTCGGCCCGCGCCAAACCACAGGGGTATCGCCCTGAAGTAAGAAACCAATCGACATGACTTCAATGCCATGCGAGTGATGCGGCACAAACCAGGCGTCGTCCACCGTGTCGGGGTATTTGCCGTTACCCACGCCGAGCATGGTGGGCAGGCTGGGGCCGTAGATATCGGCATCCAACAAACCCACCTTGGCACCTTCTCGGGCCAGGGCCAGAGCCAAGTTCACGGCGGTAGTGGATTTACCCACGCCGCCCTTACCGGACGCCACCACGATGACATTTCGCGCCAAGGTCAGCGGCGCGACCTCGCCCTGCGGCTTGATGCGCGGAATGGCTAATGACCAACGAATATGCACATCACGCGCACCGGCCACATGCAATGCGGCTTCTAGCTTAGTGCCAAAGGCTTCAGCGGGATTGGCGTGGGGATACGGCAGTGCCATGTGCACAAAAACACGGCCATCGTCTGTGACCTGCGTGTCCTGCGGGACCGCCAACAAGAGGTAAGTTGCGTCAGGACCAAGGTAAGGATCGTGATGCGCGGCCAGTACGGCATCGACCACGGCGCGGGTGATACTCATGGGTGTGAGACGTCCAAAAAAATGAGCTTGTATGCTAGCGGTCTCAGGTCACGAATGCACCTAAGCACCGCGCATCAATACTTGCTCAATTTCAGTGACGAGTAACTCAACTTGCTCAACTAAGTCTTTAGGCTCGATTGCTTGTGAGGCTATGGCCGTTTCAATTCGGCGCGCGTACTCGCCCAGCTCAGATAAGCCCACCATGCCGGCTTCGCCTGCTAAGGAGTGCAATACCGGGGTCAACTTAGACAACATCTCCGGCGCTGGGTTCGATAGGTACTCTCGCATTTGCTGCACGTGCTTAGGTAAGCGATTGCTGAGGAAGCGAGTTTTAAACCCTTGCAGTGCAGAAAGGAGCTCCGCATCCATGATCTCATCGTGTTCGTTGCCCACACTTTCTTTCCGTTGTGTGTGTTGACAGACTTCATCGATCAGCTGATCCACATCAAAGGGCTTCGTTACAAATCCAATCAAGCCTGCGGCCAGGGCTGCATCGCGCTGAAAGCCCATTGCTCCGGCAGTCAGAGCCACAATAGGTAAATCAGCAAACTGTGCATGTTGACGAATGGCAAGCGTAGCCTCGTAACCATCCATGCGCGGCATTTGAATATCCATAAGCACCAAATCAAACGCCGGATCTGCGCCTAATACACGCTCGACTGCGTCAACACCGTCAAATGCAGTTTCGACCTGAGCTCCCTCTGCCCGCAGGATGTACTCAGCAACTTCACGATTTAAGTCGCTGTCATCCACAACTAAAAGCTTAAGTCCTTCCAGCCGTTTTTCAGGAATGACGCCATTGGCCTGCGACCGGCCAACTCCCGTGCTCTTACTGGGCACGTTTGCTGCAAGCGCAAACGGCAGATCGATAATAAACTCGCTACCCTGCCCCAATGTACTTTCAACTGAAATGACACCACCCATGAGTTCCGTCAATTTACGGCTAATGGTTAGACCCAGACCGGTACCTCCATAGCTACGCGATGTAGAGGAATCCGCCTGATTAAAAGCATCGAAAATTTGTATTAGCTTAGTCTCAGGAATACCAATACCACTATCCGACACACTGAAGCGCAAGCGAACGGTAGACTCTTCAACATCATGAGATAACTGAGTCACGGTTAATTTAATAGAGCCACTGGCGGTGAACTTAATCGCGTTACTCAACAAATTCGTTAGCACTTGGCCGATACGTAAAGGATCTCCAATTAATTGATTGGCAGACTCTGGCAATGAACTAACTTCCAACACAACCTTTTTGTCTCGAATCGCCGCACGAGCAATCCCAGAAATATTATCGATAAGCTCTTTTAACTTGAAGGGCACTTGCTCGATGTCTATTTTATTCGCTTCAATTTTCGAGAAATCGAGTACGTCATTCACAATTTCCAAAAGGCTTTGACTGGCCAATTGAATTTTACTAATGAGTTGATGTGAGGCCGCGGGCAAAGACTGGCGTTCAAGCATGTAACACAAGCCCATAATGCCATTAATGGGAGTTCTCACTTCATGACTCATATTAGCTAAGAACTGGCTTTTTGCTTCATTGGCTTGCTCGGCAAAGCGTTTAGCCTCCTGCAAAGCCATATCTTTACGAAGTCGCTCAGTAATATCTTGGGCAATAAAGAGATAGCCTGAAACATCACCATTGACTTCTCGCATCACCGTCACAGCCAAAGATACACGTAGCGCTTTGCCGGACTGGGTCAAATAGGTCCACTCTTGAACTTCCACACCACGCTGTTCAGCACCAAAAACGAGTACCTGAAAACCTTTCAGTGATACACCAATTCGTTCATATAACTTCTCACTATGTTGCTTAATTTCGGATGCACAGTGCAGTAGTTCATTCGGCATTTTGCCAACCACCGCATCCGATGAGTAACCCAGTAAATTTTCTGCGCCAGAATTAAATAGCGAAATATGACCATGCTGATCGGTAGCGATAATGGACATCTCAGAAGCTGCTTGCAACACATTGCTAAGAAGATCCGCTACATGAGCGAGCTCAGACTCGGCACTCTTTCTTAAGGTAATGTCAGTGCGAAGAGAAACATAACGTTCAATATTTCCGGCTGAACCCGTGAAAGGAGCGATTACACTATCAACCCAGTAAATTTGTCCATTTTTGCTGCGGTTGCACACCTCCTTATGCCAGGCATTACCCGAGGAGATGGTTCGCCACATATCCACCCAAAAATCTTTTGGATGCTCAGCAGAATTAATCATTTGGTGAGTTTGACCAATCAGCTCTTCGCGAGCGTAACCACTGACCCGGCAGAAGTTATCATTTACCTCGATGATTCTTCCTCGATTATCCGTAACTGAATAAAGCATTTGCTGACTGATTGTACTTAGCAGCACTTGATTATGTCTGAGCAACGACTCCAACTGCAGCCTATTATTATTAACCTCAGTAATATCATTTACAATTGCATAAAATCCTTTTACTTTACCATCTATAATATCTGGTATGTAGTGAGCCAAGCTATGTCGAACGAAAACACCTTGCTTACTCTTCACGCTACGCTCGAACTTTTGCGGCTCACCTGCCAAAGCTCCATTTATGTAGACTTTATTGTCTTCAAATAGCTCATCTCCCAATACCTCTTTCATAGATTTGCCTTTAAGGATACTATGATCAAGCCCAAACCAATCGTTGTAAGCCTTATTAGCAACCCTATTTATTAAGTTACTATCCCAGTAACCTATCATGGAAGGCATTGAGTCAAAAATCATTTGCAGGTCTCGTCGTGCAATATCCAACTCAGATGTACGCATAGACACTAAATTTTCTAAATTCTCATTAAGCAGCCTAACTTGTTCCTCAGATTCAACCTGCAACGTCACATCACGAACAAACATGGCATAACCGGTGCTATTCAACTGACCTTGATTAATCGGAAAGAAAGTCATTTCAGCTTGGAATATCTGCCCACTCTTTCGGGTCAGTGGTGAAATAAAATGTGAGATGGACTCACCAGCAATGACTTTTTCAAGAATAGAATCATGTACATTTTTTACATGATCTGGAACAAAAAGACTTGGAAATTTACTCCCAAGCACTTGAGCTTGCTTATAGTCAAAAATCTTTTCTGCAGCTTCATTCCATGATGTAATACATCCATATAAATCAAATGAAATAACTGCATCATTGGCATTACTAATAATAGCGCCTAGTTTTGCGCTATCGGCCATCATCTTAATTTTGCGCGTATTGTTTAGAGCATAGAAATATCCAATTAAAGACAGCAATATGCTTGAAAAGATCATTAAAGTTAAAATAGGAACAATGCTTCTCGCCGTTTTATTGGAGAACTCCTGGCTTGGTGTGAAATAAAAAATCCATTTTTGCCCGTAAATATCCACAGCATGATTAAATGATTTTTCCGGATCAATATCGCTTTTTCTATTCTTACTTTTATACAATACAACCATCTCACCATTTATATTTCTCGCATAAATATCTACATTTACCGTATTTTGCAGCTTATAGAACTCTCTCATTAAATTATCAAGCAGTAGCGGAGAGTAGGTGAGACCAAACGCTTCATTTAGTTTAATTGGATTATTTTTCGACATCTCAGCCGGCTGATAAATTGGCAAAATAAACAACAATCCATTATTAATTTTTTGTTTATTTTGCACCAGCGTAATTGGCGGCGTCAGCATCGCGCGACCAGACCTTACTGCCTCGACAATAGTTTCTAGTCGGCTAGGTTCTGACGCCAAATTGAGACCAATAGCTAATTTATTTGTAGATAAAGGCTCAAGATACTCAATAATCCAATGGTCACCTTTGTATGGAAAAAAGTTTTTTATTTTAAACGCAGAATATCCATTCTCTTGCGTTAGCTTTATATAGCGTTCTAAATCATTTTGCTTTACTTTTCTTACAAATCCTAGCCCGTTAGCCCCTGGAAACTCTTCCGTCACATTTCGATATAAAAAATAGTCTTTAAAGTTTTTCCTGGTGATACTATCCAAACCAACAGAGTACATAAGACTTCTCATTTCTCGTAAAACAATCTCATAGGTAGATAAAATGCTTTGTATTCTCTCTACAGCGTATTTTGACTCGCTCTCAAATTCCAACTGAGCATCTTTTTTATATTGAATATATATCAGCGAACTAATACTGCCAGACAGTAGAACCCCAACCACAAATAACGATAAAGCAAACGCTAATGGGCTATAACTTCTTAGCTTCGAAATTAGCCACGCCCTTGCATTTAGTTTTCTAAGTTTTGTCATGCCTTAGCCTTTTACTTTTAATATGACTATTGTCTAGCCATTAAAAAAATTTTTGATGGCTTTACACTACTGCGTCACTCACTGCGTTGAACCCTTATTGCGTGGTAAGTGTGTATAGGTTTGGCGTACTGCACTTACAATGGGTTACTTGGCCATAAATGACCGATTTACGGCAACTCACCGCCTACTCATGAAAAGACTCATCAGTCACGCTTCGATAGGTAGGGTTATTTCTGCCCACTATTTTATTTCGAGGTACTACATGATCAGCAAAACGCCTCTGCCCATTACCGTTCGCCGCATGGACTTTGCTATCCCCGAACTGCCGCGCTACTGGTACAAAGGGAATGTGTGGATCACACACTTTATGAATGCGCTTTCCACGACCTTCCCCGATGGAGAACGCTTCTTTATTCATGCGGTTCGAAATTATGAGAAGGAGATTACTGACCCCGAGTTACGGGCTCAGATTCGTGCGTTCATTGGCCAAGAGGCCAACCATGGAAAGGAACACGAAGCCTTTAATCAGGCCTTAATTGATCAACACAAGCTGCCGCTTGAGTCCAAAATCACCTTCATGAAAAAAGCGCTGAGTTTCGCCAAGAAGCGCTATTCAAGGCGCGAGCAGTTGGCCCTCACCGTGGGCTTTGAGCACTTCACCGCCATCTTGGCTAACCTCATGTTGCAACAAACGGATTTTGTTGAAGATATTCAAGGCGTCTATGCCGACATGTTTATGTGGCATGCCGTCGAAGAAACGGAGCATAAAGCCGTTGCTTTTGATGTTTTTGCCGCGACGGAAGACGACTATTGGCTGCGGGTTAGGGGCATGGCGCAGGCCACGTTCTTCTTTCTGTTAATTACGTTGCGTATGCAATATAGCCTTCTCAAACACGACAATCAGCTGGGAAACTGGCGAGATGCACTCGGCTTCGCTAAGTTCTTGCTGGTCAAGCCGGGCATGCTGACGCGCATTATCCCGGAGTATTTAGACTTCTACCGTCCCGGCTTCCACCCCTGGCAGCACGATAATCGCCACCTCATCGCAGCGCGTGTGAAAGCCTTGGAAAGCTACGCGTTAAAAGCGATTCAAGCCGCCTAGCCCGTTAACGCTGTCGAGCCGCTAATACCTGCTCGGCAGCACGTTCCCCAGACAAAACAGCCCCTTCTAAATAGCCGGTCCAATAGCCGGGCAGCTCGGTTCCCGCCCAAAAAATCTGGCCGACGGGCCGTGATAAGGCATCGCGATATTGCGTTAAGGCCCCCACAGTAGAAATCGCTGTGGGACCGCCCAGGCTATAAGCTTCTTGCGTCCAGTCTTGGCAAATGCAGTTCCGTGGCGTCAGCGCCGCATCGCCAAAACAACGCGCAAAAGCGGACAAGACATGCTCGCGTAGTGCTTCAGGTGACATTTGTTGCGCTAGCGCTAAATGCGCGCCACCAATAAAGGCGAGAAGTGCGCCTTCATTGCCCTGCGCAGGAGATACATCAAAAACAAGATTCACTAAGCCATCCGCCAAAACGGCCGTGCCATTCAATCCGGCATCCCGCCAAAACGAGCGGTCATAGATGGCCTCGTACTTCATGAGACGCCCCATTCGCATCTGCGCCAAATGGCTGAGTTGCGCTTGCGGCAAAGCAGGCTCAAAGCCCAAGCTAGGCCGCAGTAAGGGCGGGACGGTAACGATGACGGACTGCGCCTGCCAAACACGCTCCCCGGCCTCGACGGTAATACCCTCGTCGTTTTGGCTGATGCGATGCACCGGAGCTTTCAGCACCACGGCATCCCCCAAGCTGGCTGCCAGCGCGAGCGACACGGACTGACTGCCCAGCGCAAAGCGCTGGTCTTGCGCACCGTCGATGCTCGCCGTTAGGCGATTAAACGTACCCAAATGCGTTTCATCCCCAGCCGCCGCGATGTAATGCAGTGCATAGAGCAGCGACATCTCGTGGGCATTAGCACCCCACACGGTTTCAAACGTGGCTTCGGCCAACACACGGGTGCGCTCTTGCCCTATTTGCTGACGCAGCCAGTCGCCCAGTGTTTGGCTATCCCAGGCTTGAGCGTTTGCCGCATCCCAAGGACGACCGACCGGCACGGTGGCGGCCATAGCGTTCAGTCGATGCTCTAACTTCAGCAGATCGGGAAGAATACGCCAATCATGGGGTGCCCCACTGGTGGAGAGCAAACCCAGCAGCTTGTCGCCATGCACCTTGCGGGAGTTGCCGACACAATACACGGAGCGCCCTTCGCGACCCTGAGCGACCGTTTTCAGACCAAACTCTTTCGCTAAGGCCAGCATCCGATTTTGCGTTGGACCTATCCACGCGCCGCCACGATCCACCGGCGTTTCCCCATGCCACTCGGTCCAGCTGCGCCCGCCAACGCGATCACGTGCCTCTAAAACCTGCATACTGACGCCCTGCTGCTGTAAACGCCGAGCGGCGCTCAAGCCCGCTAAGCCAGCACCAATGATGAGTACTTCTGGCATATCCATAACGGCATCCCGACGTAGATGATCAACGACATGAAATTTTTCAAGGCAGTGTAATGCGGCAGGGCGATGCTATCATTGTCAACCTGTTTTCTGACCTAACGAAGTTGCTCATGTCCCGTCGCCTGCTCGTCACCAGTGCCCTGCCCTATGCCAACGGCCCGATCCACCTCGGCCATCTCGTTGAATACATTCAGACCGATATCTGGGTGCGCTTCCAGCGCGCGCGCGGCCACGAGGCCCACTATGTCTGCGCCGACGACGCCCACGGCACGGCCATCATGCTCAAGGCCGAACAGAACGGCATCAGCCCAGAGCAGCAAATCGCCAATGTGAAGGCGGACCACGAGCGCGACTTCGCCGGCTTCGGCATCCGCTTCGACAACTACCACTCCACGCACTCCGACGAGAACCGCGCCCGCGCCTCGCAGATCTACACGCGTCTGCGCGATGGCCTGCCCGGTGCCGCCCCCGGCTCGCTGCAGGCCGGCGGCCACATCGCCACCCGCGCCATCCGCCAGCTCTTCGACCCGGAGAAGCAGCTGTTCCTGGCCGACCGCTTCATCAAGGGCGACTGCCCGAAGTGCGGTGCGCTGGACCAATACGGCGACTCCTGCGAGGTCTGCGGCGCGACCTACTCGCCGACCGAGCTGAAGAACCCGCGTTCGACCATCTCCGGCGCGACACCGGTCGAGAAGGAGTCCGAGCACTACTTCTTCAAGCTGCCGGATTTCGAGGCCATGCTGAAGGCCTGGACGCGCAGCGGCACGCTGCAGGAAGAGGTCGCCAACAAACTCGCCGAATGGTTCGAATCCGGCCTGGCCGACTGGGACATCTCGCGCGACGCGCCCTATTTCGGCTTCGAAATTCCCGACGCGCCGGGCAAGTACTTCTATGTCTGGCTGGATGCCCCGGTGGGCTACATGGCCAGCTTCGAGAACCTCTGCGCGAAGACGCCGGGCCTCGACTTCGACGATTACTGGACGCCGGGCAGCGACACCGAGCTCTACCACTTCATCGGCAAGGACATCGTCTACTTCCAC
>Ga0255101_1000505_pt1 | contig 9727 bp, 14 predicted proteins | sample Colum_Colum_RepC_2_FD_188588 | JGI IMG/M metagenome (GOLD analysis project Ga0255101, IMG submission 188588) | Freshwater microbial communities from Columbia River, Oregon, United States - Colum_Colum_RepC_8d | ecosystem: Environmental > Aquatic > Freshwater > River | place: USA: Oregon...
AGTCGCCGCTCATGCCGCCAAACTTGCTGCGCCAGAGGTAGAGCCGGCCTCAGAAAATCCGTGCTGGCAGCATAGCTCATTGACCAGCATCCCGGCCTCGGTCTCGCGCAGAAAGCCAATGATCTGCTCTTCGGTCAATCGCTTCTTCATGTCCAATCACCTCAGGGTGGGATTGGACTTTAAAGCGCGGTGCTACTCAAATACGAGGGAACGTCAGATCTCATTTCATGTGGTTGGAGCTTCTCATGAGGCTTCTTACGAGGTATAATTTAGCTGACCATCCAAACAAATTTGGTAGCAAATGACCGCCCAAATACATGCAACCAGTGCTCACGAGGCCTACGACGGTGCCTGCACACTGTTTTTTGGCAACCAAAATTTGAAACTCCGCGCCACACGCACTGGTGTTCAAAATTCACCTGTGGTGCCTCTGTTGCACGGCGGCGGCCAGACACGCCATGCATGGAGCGATACAGGGAGGGCGCTTTCAGCGGCTGACTACATCGACGCACGCGGTCACGGCGACAGCGAGTGGTGTCCCCGCGGCGATTACAGCGCATGTGCTCAAAGCGGAGACCTTCGTGCGGACTCCAATCACTGTCTAGCGCCACATACATTGTTGGCGCATCAATGATGCGGTCTAACAGCGATGCTAACGCTTGGTGAGACCTCTACGCTGGACTACCGCGGTCTGATACTGGTGCATATAGCTCCACGTCTAGAGCATGACGGGGTACGCCGCATAATTGATTTTATGCGTAGCAACAGGGACGGCTTCGACTCCATAGAGCATGTGCAAGGCGCGATCTCCACTTATAACCCACGACGGCAAGTTCCGAGGAGTTTGCAAGGTCTGCATAAAAATTTTCGCCAAGACACCAAGGTAAGTCTTTACTGGCATTGGGCTCCAGCCTTTCTTGATCATGCAGTCACCCCAGATGGCGATACAGATATGTTCGATTCCGCTCGATTAAATAAGGCGGCGCGTGGTTTTAATATACCAGTGCTTCTCATTCGTGGTTTTCAGAGTGATGTGCTTAGCGATCAAGGAACTGAAGAGCTCCTAACGTTGCTACCACACTCTTACTACCACGTGCTCGATCAGGCCGACCAAATTATGCCTGGTGATCATAATAACATCCTCACAAATACGGTTCTAGATTTTATTAACAACCTCGATGGCATTAATGCCGCCCCTTCATCGACCTTATATGAGCGAAAAACCTTATGAAACATCATAGTGTTGATGTACTTATCATTGGAGCCGGTCTGTCCGGTATTGGTGCCGCGTGTCATTTAGTCCGAAAATGCCCAGACTTGCGATACGGCATAGTTGAACGCCGTCGCGAAATAGGTGGTACCTGGGACTTATTTCGTTATCCAGGCATTCGGTCTGATTCAGACATGTTCACTCTTGGTTACAATTTTCGGCCTTGGACAGGCACAAAGATGTTAGCCGATGGCTCATCGATTCGTAACTACATTAAAGAAACTGCTGATGATTATGACGTAAGTAAACACATAAGCTTCGGCCTTAAAGTAACTTCCCAAGAGTGGGATAGCAAAAAGAAATGCTGGATAGTAACCGCCTATAACGAGCAAAGCGGAGAAAATGAAATCTTTATCGCCAGCTTTTTAATAAACTGTACCGGCTATTATAATTATGACTCCGGGTATACACCAGAAATACCAGGCATTAGCAATTTTAGCGGCGACATTATTCACCCACAAAATTGGCCGGAAAATTACGACTATAGTGGAAAGCGTGTTGTTGTGATTGGTAGTGGTGCAACTGCTGTGACCATCGTCCCAGCAATGACTGATAAAGCTGCTCATGTAACAATGCTGCAACGCTCCCCTACCTATGTTGCGTCAGTACCTGAGCAGGACTTGATATCTCTCAAACTGCGCCAATTTTTGCCTGAAATGATGGTTTATCGCATCGCACGGACTCGGAATATTCTGCTGCAGCGCACTGTTTTCAAACTATCGATCAGCAAACCGAATGTGATTCGTAAATTGGTTCTTACAGCTGCCCGCGCACAGCTGGGGCCGAACTTCGATATGAGGCATTTCGAGCCAAATTACAACCCCTGGGAGGAACGCATGTGTGCTGTTCCTAAAGGAGATCTATTCAAAGTACTACGTAAGGGCAAGGCATCTGTTGTCACTGATCATATCGACATGGTGACTAAAACCGGCATCAAACTGAAATCAGGTGAAGTGCTAACGGCAGACGTCATAATTACTGCCACCGGGCTTGACTTACAGATGTTTGGTGGCGCCAACATTCGCGTTGACGGCAAAGATATCGAAATAAAAAAGTCCATGGTCTACAAAGGATTAATGCTCGAAGGAGTACCAAATCTAGCACTGGTCTTCGGCTACACAAATTCATCATGGACGCTGAAGGCCGATATTGCTTCCGAGTTTGTATGTCGACTAATTAAACATATGCGCAGCATAGCCGCAGAAAAAGTTACTCCGATAGATGCCGAACACTGTGACACTGAAATGAACTTTCTAAACTTGCGTTCAGGCTACATTCAGAGAGCCAATGATAGTCTTCCGCGCCAAGGCAGCAAGCAACCTTGGAAAAACTTGAATGATTATCTTAGCGACTTAATGTCATTGCGCTATGGGAGTCTTGATGATGGACATTTGCGCTTTGAAGGTGATTTTCTACAAACACCTAAATATAATTTTTTTCAGAAACTGCTTAGAGCTTAAATCCATAGTTAAAGAAACCAGCCATAAAACCGGAGGACTATTCTGAAGAATTTTTTAATAAATTCGTTACCATTACCGGCATGATCGCAGACACCAATTAGGAAGCTGCCATTGCCCCAGGATGTTATGTGGCAATTTTCTATATCAGCGATCGCCTTGTTGTTTTTTAAAATTAAATACCCATATTAAAGTGAATCGGAGAAACCACTATGAATGTAGTCGCTACTAATGAAATTAAAAATAGCAGGCTAACCGGAGCCCAAGTCGGAATTCCGCCACGTCATATCGACTTTAAGTTTTCAAACTCCACACCTAAGTATTTTTATGGAGGAAACGCCACAACAACAACTTTTTTTGCCATGCTATCCGGTTTTTTCCCACCCGGGGAGCGCTACTTTATGGAGTCTGTTCGCCATTTCCGCGAAAGAGTCGAAGATAACTCCTTGCGGGCTGCTATTTCTGGGTTCATGGGCCAAGAAGCAATTCATGGACGCGAACATGATCGTCTTAACGATCTACTCGCCGAAAGTGGTTTCGACATGAAGTCACCAGATCGCTTTGTTAAAATTGGCCTTTCTATCTTAGAAAAGCTGCCCGCGAGCACGCGACTTGCTGCTACGACTTTCATGGAGCACTTTACTGCGCTACTGGCTGAGCAGCTTCTGGAAGATGAACATTTTCGTCAAAAAGCTGACCCAGAAATGATAAAGATCTGGCAATGGCATGCACTTGAAGAGCTGGAGCACAAAGCAGTTGCCTACGACGTTTACGAGTTAGTTGGCAATAATCGCATTGAGCGCGTAGCTGCAGCACTGGCATCCATGTTGGTGTTAGTGCCGATGCTAGGCGTAACTTGGGGCTGGATGCTTGCAAAGGATCGCCAGTTGGGGAATATTTCTGACAATATCAAGGGCTTGAATATGCTTTTTGGCCGCAACGGATTTATTTCGCTTATCCTGCCTCGCCTACCTGAGTTTTTTGAGGCTAATTTTCACCCCAATGAACATAACACTCAAAAAATTGAACAATTTTGGCGAGAAAAGTTATTCTCTGAAGGCGGCGACTTATACGAAGATTATCGCAATAGATTTGCATAAAATGCTTTTTCGACCGATCGTCATGATAATAATGACGATCGGTTGTTCACTATATTTTTCTTAAACCATTTTAATTGCTAAAAACAGGCCTTTTTATGTCAAACTTTTTTCTAGCATCCCTGGTCAAGGCCTTCCCAGATATCCCGTTTCAGAAACTGCTCGGCATCGAGATACTGTTAGTCGATAAAAATATGGCAATGGTGAGACTGCCTTTCAAACCTGAGCTGGTTGGTGGTGGAAATACATTACATGGAGGTGCACTTGGTAGCTTACTGGATCTGACTGGTGCACTGGCAGCCTGGTCTGATCATGATATAAAAAATGGCATGAAAGCCGCGACGGTATCTATGACGATAAACTATTTGACAGCAGCTCATGGATGCTCGGTAGTCGCCATCGCAAACGCAGTCAAACGAGGCAAAGAATTAATTTTTTGTGAGGTCAAAATCAGCGAAGAAAAATCTGAACGGATAGTAGCTAATGGCACTATGATATATAGAATAACTTGATATCCATGAGGCGAAGAGTAGCACCTCCCTGAAGCTGGACACCGATTCGTAGAGTCTTCTGGCAAGATCCTGTCAGGAGATGATGATGCGCAAAACCAAGTTCACCGAAAGCCAGATCATGGCTGCCCTCAAGCAGTTCGAGTCGGGCGTCACTGTCAATGATGTATGTCGCCAGGTCGGCGTCAGCTCGGAAACATTCTACAAGTGGAAGGCCAAGACGGTGGTCTCGAGGACTCCGCGCTGTCCCGGTTGTGCGAGCTCGAAGAAGAGAACCAGCGTCTGAAGCAGATGTAGCCCGACCTCAGCTTGCGGGCGCATGCCAGTGACGCCTCTGGTCGAGGCGGCGTCAGTGCCTGCCAAGTTGGCTTGCGAGATCATCGATCTGCTGCGCTGCTACTACGCTCGCCGGAAGGTGGATGACCCGGAAGACCGGATCATTGAGGCCCTCCTGCGCGACTGTGTCGCGCGGCGGTCACGTCGCAGCTTCGGCAAGCGCCTCACACAAACGCGACGCATGGGTTATGGCTGGAACAAGAAGCGCGTGTATCGCCCCTAAAAGCGGTTGGGGCTGAACCTGCGTTGTCGGGTCAGGCACCGACTGCCAGAGCGCGTAAAGCCGTCTTTGGTGGCGCCAGTGCGCCTAACACGGGCTGGTTCATGGACTTCATGAGCGTCCGTTTGACCAATGGCCGCCAGCTCCGCACCTTGAACCTGTTCGACGAGTTCAATCGCGAGGCCTTGGCAATCGATGTGGATACCTCGATGCCATCAGTCCGGGTGATCCGTGTGTTGGAGCAGGTGAGGTCCTAGCGGCCCCTGCCGCAATCGATTCGGGTCGATAACGGGTCGGGGTTTATCGCAGTGGTGCTGGCTCTGAATGGTGCGGGCAGCCCGGTACATCGGCAAAAAACTAATATCTTTAAAATTTGAACCAGAGAACATAACACGCCGCATCACTATCAAGCAGCCTCTTTAATCTTAGATTGACCATAAACAAGTAGCGATGCTCGCATTGGATCACCGTGCTCCTCATAATCTTTAAGCCAAGCATCAACCTTCTCAGGCATACCCGTATCCCACGGATGAAATCCCGGACGAAACCATGCAAAATACTCAGGCAACATGCCCCTAAGAATGCCTTTTCGCCCATAAATCTTATTAAGTCCGCGTAAAATAACAAAGGGCTGGCGCGTTACCCCGTCAAGTTTTAGCATTTTCCAGAAAACTGGCGCCACAACTAAATGCACCATCAAAGTGGCAACCACTAGCGCCGATGCACGAGTCAAATAACCCCCACCAGCTACATCTTCATAAATATCATAGGCCACTGCCTTGTGCTCTACTTCTTCTACGCCGTGCCAAAGAAACAGCGCCCGCATGACTGGATCCGCCTGACGGAACATATAATTTTCATCGGAAATCATGGCTTCGCCAAGAGTTGCAGTAAAATGCTCAAACGCAGCGGTCAAAGCAAGTTGATATTTTGCTGGCATGTATTTTTGTGTAATTCGGATGTACAGTCGCAAATTGGCTGTCACCCCTGCCACATCCACACCCTGCTCCACCATCACATCATTGAAGCGATCATGGATGATTCCATGCTGACCTTCTTGCCGAATAAAATGACGAATATCCTCACGCAAGCGAGGATCAAGAACCTGCTCCTGAAAGTTACGAACAGACTGAATAAAAAAACGCTCGCCTTCGGGAAAATGCACCGAAAGAGCGTCAAAAAAGCGCGTAAGGACAGGATCGCCACCGTTCCAATGGCGCGGGACCGAAGAGACATCAAAGGCAACCTTGCGCGGGCGAATGGGGATAGTGCTCATAACTTCTCCAACCACAGTAAGCATCAGGCAAACTGCCTAATCGCAATTGATACATATTATTTGGTTATACAACCAAATGTCAAGTCACATAAAAAATATTAAAGTATATTGAATTCAATTGCTTATGAGATCTTAGCCACTACTGAATCCCCCAGGTTTCGCGGAGGCCGTTTCGTTTAAGTCAGGCCGCCATGGCCTGACCTGCTTGCTGCCGGTAGAAGTTTGCCTAAGCTTCCGCCAGCGGGATATCACCCAGTGACTCCATCAAGCGCTGGTGGTTGAACCAGTGTACCCATATCAGCGTCGCCATCTCGACCGCTTCCCGGCTCTTCCAGGACTGGCGGTGAATGACCTCGGTCTTGTACAGGCCGTTGATGGTCTCCGCCAAGGCATTGTCGTAGCTGTCGCCCTTGCTGCCCACCGATGGCTCGATGCCGGCCTCGCCCAGGCGCTCCGTGTAGCGGATGGAGACGTACTGGCTGCCCCGGTCACTGTGATGAAAGCTCACCTGAGCGGTCGAAGCGCCGTGCATGCGGCGGCTGCGGCCGTATCCAGTTGTACCGGTGCATCAGGTAATGGCTGATGTCCCGATGTGCTTCCTGTGCCGTCATGTAACCCACGTTCGGCACCCATTCCGTTTTCCGACTGCGGAACAACCTCTCCATCGGCGAGTTGTCCCAGCAGTTGCCGCGACGACTCATGCTCTGCGCGATCCGGTAGCGCCACAGGCGCTGCCGGAACTTCCGGCTTGCATACTGACCGCCCTGGTCCGAGTGGAACATCAGACCTTGCGGGCGACCGCGCTGCTCATAGGCCATATCCAGCGCCTGCACCACCAGATCAGCGTCAGGACGCGTCGAGAATGCCCAACCTACGACCCGTCGCGTGAACAAGTCCAACACAGCTGCCAGGTAATGCCAGCGGCCCTGTGCCCAGACGTCAGTGATGACGCCGCACCAGACCTGATTGGGCGCATCGACCACGAACTGCCGGTTGAGCCGATTCGGGATGTCGATCCGTTCGACCGTGGCCTGCTTGTAGGCATGACCACCGGGCTGCTTGCAGATCAGTCCCAGTTCATCCATCAGGCGAGCGACATTGAAGCAGCCAATCACCGTGCCTTGCTCGCGCATCATGCCCATGATGCTGCGGCTTCCTGCTGAGCTTCGACTCTCGACGAACAACTCATGCACGCGGCTGCGCAGAGCCATGCGCTCACGATCCACACACTGAGCACGTGCCCGATGGGCATACAGACAGGATCGCGGCACATCGAACACAGCGCAAACCAGCTCGACCGGATCAGCACCACAGACTTCGTCGATTACCTCGTACGTTCGATCCCTTCCGACATCAAGAGCGCGGTAGCCTTTTTTAAAATGGCCTTCTCGCGCTCAAGGCGGTCAATACGTGCCTCGAGCTCCTGGATACGCTGCTGATCCGGGGTCATGGCCTTACTCTGCGGCGTGATGCCTTGGCGCTCCAGCTGAAGCTGTTGGACCCAGCGACGCATCACGGACTCAGCGATACCAAAGTACCGACTGGCCTCAATATGGTGTAGCCTTTGTCGAGCACCAGACAGGCAGACTGTGCTTTGAACTCGGGGGAAAACGAACGACGTTGCTTGCTCATCAGACACCTCTCCATGGCGAGCATTCTCGCCTAAGTGGGTGTCCGGGGTTTGTAGACCACTACAGAGTTGACTACAGCAAGCTGCGCTCAGTGGGCTCATTGCGCGACAGCTGTATTGTTGATTGATGTCGTCAGGCGTAGCGCGCCTGACGCAGGAGCCGCCTAAGGAGCGTGACTTTTTATGCAGTGAAGCAGTATAATTCACCATAAAATTGCTGAGCCATTCCCTGTGATCTCTACTTTCTCTCGATGACTATGTCGCCTAGACGCAGGGTCAGTCCAATCAAGCCAGTATCTTATCACTGCACCGTAGATCCTAGATACCCACTAGGACTAGAAAAGACTGGTGGTATCGGCACGGTTCAGACGCACGAAAAAATTCACAGCGAGGGCGAAGCGCTCAGCTTAAATGGCGTCGCAAGGCTCATTGCATTTGAAATTGTGTAAGACGGGCAATTCGATCGCCCCTGCAGAACCCCATAAATTCCCCGCGGAATTAATAATAGAGAAAAACTCGTACAAACTTGGAGTAAGAAATTTATGGGCAGAAAAAGAAAGTGTCAGAACGAATTAGTTGCCGAGTCAGACAGAGAGTTCGTACTTACATCGGCAGCTAGATTATTCCGCGAACAAGGATTTGATCATACCAGCGTAAAAGAAATTTCTGAAGCTTGCAATATGCTTCCTGGTAGCCTGTACTATCGATATCCATCCAAGGAAAGCTTACTCGTTGATTTAATGCGGCTTGCCTTGGAACAAGCTTCGACTGCTTTACTAAAAGCTTTTCAAGAGGTTACAGATCCAGCAGAACAGATTCGTCGAGCAATTAATGCGCACCTTGGTCTTTTAGTAGGCGGCTCCGACATGGTTTATGTGCTTTTGTTTGAATGGCGCTCCCTTCGCGGAGCTGAGCGTCAAGAAATGATAGATTTACGAGATCGTTATGAAGCTTTGTGGGACTCTAAGCTTAGATCACTATCGGAACTAGGTCTGATTCGTCCCGATATTGATCTTAGTTTGTTGCGCCTTATTGGGATCGGAGCATTGAACTGGACTGCGACTTGGTTCCGAAAAGATGGGTATTACTCATCGGAAGACATAGGAGATTTCGTCTGGAGATTAATCCGTGACTCCATAATCAATCAGCCCTTAATAATTAAAGATACTAATGGACTATCTTGATTCGAGACTCTCTTGCCAAATATAATTTCATGTAATTATCTTATTTATTACGACCAACTGCGACGTTACCCCGTCCTCAGTAGCACCTGGCCTTAGAGTCCGGCAGTTACTGTAACGGCTTTTCCGGCCAGTTGCCTGGCATACGCGGCGGGCGTCAGCCTGCCTAGCGATTTCTTCGGTCTCCCCCCATTGTATTCCCGCCGCCACGCCTCGATCACCACCTTGGCGTGCGTCAGGCTGGTAAACCGGTGCTCGTAGACATGCGTCCCGGAAGCGCCCGTTGAACGATTCGATGTAGGCATTCTGGTTCGGCTTGCCTGGTTCGATCAGGAACAGTTTCACGCCATGCTCATGTGCCTAGGTCAGTATCGCCCGACCGCAGAACTCCTTGCCGTTGTTCGTGCGAATCGCTTGCGGCAGACCTCGCTGCTTGCCGACCAGATCCAGGATACGTGTCAGCGCATGACCGCCAATCGCCCGCTCCGGCACGATGGCCACCGCATCATGCGTGGCATAATCGACCACGATCAGGTTCTTAATCACACGGCCTTCGGCCGTGCGATCGAACACAAAATCCATCGACAAGACCTGGTTTGCCGATAACGGCCGTCCCAGTGGCTGACGCTCCGAGACTGGCACCTTCTTGCGCTTGCGGCGGCGCACTTGCAGCTTCTCTTCAGCATACAGCCGCTCGACCCGCTTGTGGTTCACCGTTAGGCCGGCCTGAGGCAGCTTCAGGTAGATCATC